>Ga0209816_1000168_pt1 | contig 53994 bp, 51 predicted proteins | sample CoawatmetaG01DNA_FD_187509 | JGI IMG/M metagenome (GOLD analysis project Ga0209816, IMG submission 187509) | Marine microbial communities from the West Antarctic Peninsula - Coastal water metaG017-DNA (SPAdes) (version 2) | ecosystem: Environmental > Aquatic > Marine > Coastal ...
ATATATCTTTTTACTTTCGTTTATAGATGTATACAATACACAATGTTTAATCTGGCTGGATGGCAGAGTGGTTATGCAGCGGCCTGCAAAGCCGTTAACGCCGGTTCGATTCCGGCTTCAGCCTCCATGATATAATTCTTATAAATGTTCAATAAAATAAAGAAACTAACTAAGGCTATTATTCCAGTTGCTGGACTCGGAACAAGGATGCTTCCTGCTACCAAGGCCATACCTAAAGAGCTTTTACCTATATACGATCGTCCAATTATTGAGCATGTAGTGCAAGAAGCTATAGCTGCTGGTATTACTGAGATTATCTTTATTACAAGAAGTGGCAAGGAAGCCATTGAAAATCATTTTGACATGAATTATGAGCTTGAGCATAGGTTGGATAAAAAAGGAAATCAAATAATACTTGACTCAGTAAAAAATATTATTCCCAAAGGAATTAAAATATCTTCAATACGACAGCACAATGCTTTGGGTCTAGGTCATGCAATTCTCTGCGCCAAACACCTAATTAATAACGAACCCTTCGCAGTCTTATTGCCTGATGTAATGGTTGTTGAAGATATATCAAACCCTAATAACTTCAGTTTATCCTCCATGAAAAAGTCCTGGGATGAAACAGGTATTGGTCAAATTATGGTCCACAGTATTGAAAACAAAGATACAGAAAGTTATGGGATTGTAGATACTAACGGGGATTACCCTAAGCCTTTTTCTAGTATTGGGATTAAAGAGTTAGTAGAGAAACCTTCACCTGTAAATTCACCCTCCAACCTTGCGGTCTTGGGAAGATATATCTTACCTTTAGATATAATGGACATATTAGAAAATACTTTAGAGGGAGTGGGAGGGGAAATCCAACTGACCGATGCTTTGGATAAATTCTTGAATTATGGAGAGCTAAATGCTTTCCTCTCAACAGCAAAAATCTTTGATTGTGGGAATAAAAAAGGGTTCATAGGAGCCAATTTGATGCTCGGCATGAGAAACCCTGAAATATCAGATTATTTAAAAGATTTGTTTGATACATTCAATAAAAATATATAGTAAAATATCAACCTTAATTAGGAGTCTAGTTTTTGTATAAGCCCGAGTGGTGGAATTGGTAGACACAAGGGACTTAAAATCCCTCGATAGAAATATCGTGCCGGTTCAAGTCCGGCCTCGGGTACCACATATTATGAAAAAAAATTGGCTTGTTGCAACATACAAAATTAACGAAGTTAGAAGAGTAGAAAGTAATTTATTAAATCAAAAATTTGACTATTGTTTACCAAAAATAACAACAAAAAAGATTAATTCTAATCCCAAAGTAGAAGTGCTCTTTCCCGGCTACATTTTTGTTAATACTCCTTTCGAAAATTACTCAGCTCTTAAATATACGTTGGGTATAAGAAATATTATAAAATTTGGAGATAATATCTCCTGCATCTCTGATGAAGAAATTCAAGCCATGCAAATGGCAGAGGAAACATCAAAAATAGATCCAGTAGTTTCACAAATACAAATAGGTCAAGATGTCATGATTGCAAATGGCTCTTTAACAGGAAGTATCGTAAAGGTTTGCTCGCTTCCTTCTAAAGAACGAGTTGGCGTCCTTCTTTCTTTTCTTGGCTCTTTGAGAAGGGTTACTATCTCAGAAAGAGACCTTATCTTTTAAAATACATTGACTATAAAAATACCTAATAATATAATAGTTCAAGTGTTGAACGGTGCTAATTAAAAAAAAGTATTTTAATTATTAATCCGTGCGGTAGCTATGTAATCCAATTATTTTTTATACACAAATCACTTCTGATAAATTAGCAATTTCATGACAAAAGAACAAAGTATTACAGAAGATCAATTAGATCTTATGCATATCATAGAAAAAGATGGCACAGCATCTCAAAGACTAATATCTCAAAACTCCGGCTTCAGTATAGGAAAGGTCAATTATTGTGTTAAGGCATTGATAGCTATTGGGTTTATTAAAATACATAACTTTAATAATTCAAACAAAAAACTAAACTATACATATATTTTAACGCCAAAAGGCATCCGAGAAAAAACGGTTATAACAAAGCAATTTATTATCAAAAAGAAACAAGAATACGATAAACTTAAATCATACATCAATAAATAATTATTTATGAAAGAAGAAAATAGCAATAAACACCCCAACAATTTTGATGATGAAATAGATCTTCAAGAGCTTTTTTATGCTCTATGGGGGGGGAAATGGATTATTGTTTCTCTAACAGCTTTTGCATCGATTGCTGGAGTTATTTATAGCCTATCCTTACCTAATATATATGAATCTAAAGCTTTACTAGTTCCTATTAACTCATCTAGCGGTATTTCTGGAGCTCTTAGAAGTTTTGGTGGCCTTGCAGGGCTTGCTGGGATAAGCCTCCCCTCTAGTGGTGATCAGGGCAATTCTGCAGAAGCAATAAAAAAGATTAAAACTCTTAGTTTCTTTGAGAACAACATACTAACAAATATTTACCTTCCAGATCTTATGGCGTTTAAATCATGGAACCCTGAAAAAAATACAGTGTCTTATGATGAGAATATATACGACACGAAAAGCAAAACAATGCAAAAAATACCAAGCACTCAAAAAAGCTTCAAAGCATTCAAAGGAAAACTAAGCTTAGCTTTAGATGATAGGACTGGCTTTGTTACTATATCAATAAAACATCAATCTCCTTATTTAGCTAAGCAATGGGTAGAGTTAGTTGTCGATGAAGTTAATAGTTTTTATAGACAAAAAGATAAATCAGAATCAGAAAAGGCTTCTAGTTATCTTAATCAGCAAATTTCAATGACTAGTTTCTCTGAAATCAAGCAAGTTTTAGCTCAGCTTTTGCAAGAAGAAATTAAAAAGTTGACTCTAATAGAAGCTAATCAATTTTACGTTTTTGATTACATTGACCCTCCTGCAGCAATGGAACAAAAAATAGCGCCTAGCAGGGCTTTAATTTGTATCATAAGTGCAATATTAGGCTCGATTTTAAGTCTTGTTTTAGTTTTAATAAAACATTTTGTCTTTAAAGAAAAAGTTACTTAAATTACTACACTTTTATTTCTTAAATTTACAACAATCTAACTCTTGATAAAGGCTATTATCGACTGTTAGAGGAAGAAATCATGGATTTCTAGAGTTCCCAAAAGTTTATACAAAAAAATTTAATGAATATTAATGTTAACACTAAGCGAGTTTAATTATCCTGGCTAAAAAAAAAATAACAGTTGTTGGGTCTGGCTACGTCGGAATGTCCCTTTCTGTGCTCTTGGCGCAGCACAACGATGTGACGGTTCTTGATATTGATGCGACAAGAGTTGATAAGATTAATAATAGACAATCCACGGTTGCTGATGCTGAAATTGAAATATTCTTGGCCGAAAAGTCACTATCCCTGACTGCTACATTAGATAAGCACGATGCATATAAAGATGCTAGCTTTATTATTGTGGCAACACCCACCGACTATGATTCAGAAACAAATCGTTTTGATACTAGTTCAGTGGATGCAGTGGTTGAAGATGCCCTTAAGTTAAATCTTGATGCGTTGGTCGTCATTAAATCAACAATTCCAGTGGGGCATACCAAATTGCTTCAAGAAAAATCCGGAAGTGATCGAGTGGTTTTTTCTCCCGAGTTTTTAAGAGAGGGCCAAGCCTTTAAAGACAATCTCTACCCATCACGAATTATTATAGGCAGCCAGTGTAAAGCGAGCGAAGAGTTTGTAAGTCTTCTGAAGCAGGGTGCTAAAAAAATAGATATTGAGACTCTTTTTATAAGGTCTAGCGAGGCCGAAGCGGTAAAATTGTTTGCTAACACCTACCTCGCTATGAGAGTCTCATTTTTCAATGAGTTAGATTCTTATGCCCTTACCCGCAAACTAGATACCAAAAGTATTGTCGATGGCGTGTGTCTGGATGAGCGAATAGGTGATGGGTATAATAATCCTTCCTTTGGTTATGGCGGTTATTGTCTCCCCAAAGATACTAAACAGCTTTTGGCGAATTATGGGGAGGTGCCCCAGACATTAATAGAGGCTATTGTTTCATCCAATACGACTCGCAAAGATTTAATTGCAAATGAAATTCTAAAGAGAAACCCAAGAGTTGTTGGTTTTTATCGGTTGATTATGAAGCAAGGCTCAGATAATTTTCGTTCAAGTGCCACCCAAGGCATTATGAAGCGAATCAAAGCTAAAGGCATTGAAGTAGTTATCTACGAACCAGCATTGGAAGAAAGCGAGTTCTTTAAATCGAAAGTTGTTAATGATCTTCAGGCTTTTAAGCAGATGAGTGATGTTGTTGTGGCTAATCGTTTGATGGATGATATTCAAGATGTAGTATATAAAGTTTATACTCGTGATTTATTTGGAAATAATTAGCAAATCTTGAATTTGGATAGTGTTGTTTAAACAGGAGACGCAATTGAAGCAAATTTTAGTTACAGGTGGTGCGGGTTATATTGGATCTCATGCCTGCTTAGAGTTACTAGAAAATGATTACAATGTTATTGTTCTTGATAACCTATGCAATAGCTCACGTGAATCAATTAAGCGAGTTGAAAAACTGTCAGGTAAGAAAATTATCTTAATAGAAGAAGATATCCAAAGTAAGCAAGGAATTGAACGAGTATTTAAGCAAAACAAAATTGACGCAGTAATTCATTTTGCAGGATTGAAAGCTGTTGGAGAGTCAGTTATAAAACCAATAACTTATTATCAAAACAACATTGCTGGTACCATAAATTTATTGCAAATAATGCAACATAATAATGTAAAAAATATTGTCTTTAGCTCATCAGCAACAGTCTATGGGCAGCCTGAGACTTTACCAATAAAAGAGAATTTCTTAACATCTGCAACAAATCCTTACGGGCGATCTAAACTTTACATAGAAGAAATACTTAAAGATACTTACTTGTCCGATTCAAGTTGGAATATTTCTATATTACGATACTTCAATCCAGTAGGGGCTCATCAAAGCGGAGATATAGGGGAGGATCCTAGCAACATTCCAAATAACCTCATGCCTTATATTTCGCAAGTAGCTGTAGGTAAGCTACCTCAGCTTTTTATTTATGGGAATGATTATGCTACCAAAGACGGTACAGGAATAAGAGATTATATTCACGTGACTGATTTGGCTAAAGGGCATTTAAGAGCGCTGCTAAAATTAGAGACTAACCCAGGTATCATTACACATAATCTCGGGACGGGTATCGGAGTCTCTGTTTTAGAAATGGTGAATGCGTTTGAAAAAGAAAGTAAACAAAAAATAAAATTAAAATTTGTCGGACGCCGATTAGGTGATGTAGCTGAATGTTTTGCAGACCCGAAAAAAGCCGAGCAGGAACTTGAGTGGAAAGCAGAGCTTGGCCTCGAAAGTATGTGTAAGGATGCATGGAGATGGCAATCAAAAAATCCTAATGGTTACAGTTAAGAGATGATTTAAAGACAGGTTGAATTATTATGGATAAATTAAGCTTTAGACAGTTAAGAGCTTAAAACTTATCATCCCTTTAACGAAAATATATCTCGTCTATATACAAAAGCAGCTTCTCAACAATACTAATTAATATTAAATAAATGAATCCTCCTAAAAACATTGTTAAGCTTCTTAGCCATCTCTGGAGCCATATCAGCTCGCGTCGACGCATTCAATTTGGATTGATACTAGTGATGATGGTTTTTGCTGCATTTGCTGAAATAATAAGTATCGGTGCTGTCGTTCCGTTTTTAGGTGTTCTTACAGCCCCGGATCTTGTCTTCAATCATCCTACCGCTCAACCTTTTATTAAGATTCTTGGAATTAGTCGAGCTGAAGATTTGCTATTACCATTAACTCTCTTGTTTGGTTGCGCCGCAATATTCGCTGGTGGGATGCGTCTGTTTTTGCTTTGGGCAATCACTCGGCTGTCATATGCTACTGGTGCAGATCTGAGCCTCAGTATATATCAGCGTACACTTTACCAACCATATGAGATTCATGTTGGGCGAAACAGTAGCGAAGTAATAAGTGGCATTGTTACAAAAGCCAATAGCGCAATCTCGAGTGTTATTATGCCTTCACTCACAATCATTAGTTCCTCTTTCATGATGACTATGATCATGATTGCTTTGATTGCTATTGATCCTTTTATTGCTTCGATATCCTTTACTAGCTTTGGTTCAATGTACCTATTAATCATTTTTGTCTCTCGTCGTCAGCTCCTTAAAGATAGTCAGCGTGTAGCAAAAGAATCTGTCCAGGTAGTTAAATCTTTGCAGGAGGGGCTTGGAGGAATTCGAGATGTTCTTATAGATAATAGCCAGGACCTTTATTGTGATATATACAGAAAATCTGATCTTGCACTTCGACGAGCTCAGGGTAACAATACATTTATAGGTCAAAGTCCTAGGTTCCTAATGGAAGCTGCTGGCATGTGCATGATTGCTGCACTTGCATTTACTTTGGGTCAACAATCTGATGGATTGGCTAAGGCTATTCCTTTGTTAGGTGCCCTGGCTTTGGGTGCTCAGCGACTATTACCGATTTTGCAGCAAGCATATTCTAGTTTGACTCTCCTCCGGGGAGGGCAAGTTTCATTAGTGGATACTTTGGAATTGTTAGATCAAGACTTGCCAGATTTTCTCACTCAAAAAATTAGTAAACCGCTAGCTTTTACAAAGAAAATCACTCTGAACCAGGTATCATTTCGATACGGATTACAGATGCCTTGGGTTTTAGAGTCCTGCACTTTAGATATTGAGAAAGGTAGCCGCATTGGATTTATTGGTGAAACTGGCTGCGGAAAGAGTACGCTATTAGATATAATCATGGGGTTATTGTTGCCAACTAGCGGAAATATGGATGTAGATGGAGAATCCATCACCTTCAAAAATAGTCGTGCTTGGCAGATGCATATCGCTCATGTTCCCCAAGATATATTTTTAGCTGATAGCAGTATCGCTGAAAATATTGCCTTTGGAATGCATAAGAGCCAAATTGATCTAGAGAGAGTTAGAGTGGCGGCTCGTAAAGCACAAATTGAGAATTTAATCGATAGTTGGACTGAAGGATATGATACTGTGGTTGGGGAACGTGGTGTAAGGTTGTCGGGTGGACAACGCCAGCGCATAGGAATTGCTAGAGCACTTTATAAGCAAACAGATGTTATAATTTTTGACGAGGCTACAAGCGCTCTTGATGCCGAAACCGAGCAGGCGGTTATGAGTTCAATTGAATCTCTAAGTGAGGATCTAACAGTGCTTATTATTGCCCATCGTGTAACAACCTTGAAGAATTGTTCAAAGATTGTTCAGTTGAGTGATGGCCAAGTTAGTCGTATTTGTAGTTATCAAGAAATGGTTGACAATATTAATCCAGTTTAAGTTATTGATTTTATAGTTTATTGCTCTGAAGGTAGTGAATTTCAGAAATAAAATAAATTTTAACGAATTTTTTAAAATTTCATTTTATGCTAACCTAGATTTAAGATAGGCTTTAGTTTAAATTTCAATGCATATTATTAGAGATGATAAAAATTTAAGGGTTTTAACTTGTATAGCTTAGTCTAAGAGAATCGGAGAAAACTTAAATAAATACCAAGACAAAAAAAATGAACTTGCTGATTGTTGGTGCCGGTGGTCATACAAGATCTTGTATTGATGTAATTCATGCCAGTAATAGATTTACAATCCAGGGTTTAATTGGATTAGGCGATCAAGTAGGTCAAACGGTTTTGGGCTATCAAGTTATTGGTAGTGATAATGATCTTGCTTTATTTCGATCAGATTGCGAGTTTGCATTTATTGGGATAGGTCAAATTAAAACGGCGAGTGTGCGTCAAAATATTTTTAGTAACTTAAGGGATTTAGGTTACTCATTCCCAACATTTGTTTCATCAAGAGCTTATGTTTCGCCTTTTGCAAGCCTAGGTGCTGGTACTATTGTAATGCCGGGTGGCATTATCGGCCCAGGAGCTAAAGTTGGTGAAAATTGTATTATTAATTCACAAGCTCTTGTTGAACATGACGCAGATGTTGGAGATCACTGCCACATTTCAACAGGTGCTCGTATAAATGGAAGCGTGACTATTGATGGAGGGTCTTTTATTGGAAGCGGCTCGATTTTACGAGAAGGAGTCAAGGTTGGAAAAAATTCTCTTGTTGGAGCCGGTCAGACCGTATTAAAAGATGTTCCTGCAAATTCTGTCGTAAGAGGTTCACCATGAAGTTAAAATCTACCCTAATTATTGCTGAAGCAGGCGTTAACCACAACGGAAGTATGGAGCTTGCTTATAAGCTCATAGATGCAGCAGCTGATGCTGGTGCGGATCTTGTTAAATTCCAGACCTTTAATGCTCGAAAACTAGTTACAGAGTCAGCAGACAAGGCAAAATATCAGAAGCAAGCTACCGATGCTGATGAGTCTCAATATGAAATGCTTGCTAATTTAGAGTTAAGTAAAGACATGCATAAAGATTTAATTTCTTATTGCGCTGATAGAGGTATTGGATTCTTCTCTACTGGATTTGATAACGACAGTCTTGATATGTTAATCGAATTAGGGCTAGATCTAATAAAAATACCCTCCGGCGAAATTACTAATTTATTTCTTTTGCGTCATGCGGGGTCTTTTAGGAAACCAATTATTTTATCAACAGGTATGTCAAATTTAGGTGAAATTGAGGATGCGATTAATGTTCTTACAGGCGAAGGCGTGCCTCGTGAGAAAATTTGTGTTTTGCATTGTAATACGGAATACCCCACTCCTATGGAAGATGTAAATCTTCAAGCTATGCTTGGAATAAAACAGGCGTTTCAAGTTAATATTGGGTATTCAGATCATACCCAAGGAATTACGATCCCAATCGCAGCCGTTGCGTTAGGGGCAACTGTTATTGAAAAGCATTTAACGCTTGATCGCGGTCTTCCTGGCCCTGATCATTTGGCAAGTCTAGAGCCAGACGAGTTTACTCAAATGGTCAAGGCTATCCGCGATGTTGAATGCGCACTAGGTGATGGTGTGAAAAGGCCAAGCATGAGTGAGCTAAAAAATAAGCAAGTTAGCCGAAAATCCCTGGTTGCATCTAAAGAAATAGCCAAGGGCGAGATTTTTTCTGAAGAAAATGTTTGTGCAAAACGGCCTGGGGCAGGTATCTCTCCTATGCGTTGGGATGATTTTAATGAACGTATTTCACCTAGAAATTTTAAGAAAGATGAGTTATTGGAATTATGAAAACGGTTTGCGTAGTTACAGGAACTCGAGCAGAATATGGTCTTCTTCGCTGGGTCATGGAAGGTATTGAGAAATCCCCTTCACTCAATTTACAGTTAGTTGTTACCGGGATGCACCTTTCACCAGAGTTTGGGCTTACTGTAAATGAAATAAAATCTGATGGGTTTGTTGTTGATCGATGCGTTGAAATGTTAGTTAGCTCTGACACTCCTACCGGCATAACAAAATCTATAGGTCTTGGATTGACAGGTTTTGCAGATGTGATGGCGGATCTAGAGCCAGACTTGGTTCTGATCTTAGGCGACCGTTATGAAATTCTGGCTGCAGCCATATCAGCGATGATTGCTAGAGTGCCGTTAGCCCATCTTCATGGTGGAGAGGCCACTGAAGGATCAATAGACGAGGCTATCCGTCATTCGATAACTAAGATGTCGCATTTACATTTTGTTGCAACCGATGAATATAGAAATCGTGTTATACAGTTAGGAGAGCAACCTGATAATGTTTACCAGGTTGGTGGGCTGGGTATAGATAATATTTCTAATTTACAATTACTAGACCGCAAGACTTTAGAAGAATCTTTGGGGTTTCATTTCAAAGAAAGAAATTTACTGATTACGTTCCATCCTGTTACTTTGGAGAGTAAGAGCTCTCAGTTCCAGATGGCAGAGCTTTTAGCAGCGCTGGATGATTTAGAAGATACTTATTTGATCTTTACTATGCCTAACTCTGACACTGATGGACGCATATTGTTTCAACAGATAGAGAAATTTGTCTCTGAGCATAATAATGCATCTGTATTTACTTCATTGGGACAGCTAAAGTATTTATCCTGTATTGCTCAAGTTGATGCAGTCATTGGAAATTCTTCGAGCGGATTGACAGAAACCCCCAGCTTTAAAAAGGCCACTATAAATATCGGCGATCGCCAGCGGGGAAGAATGAAGGCTGCAAGTGTTATTGATTGTTTGCCTGAACACTCAGCTATTCTTAATGCGCTTGAAAAGATTTATTTAGATGAATTTCAAAAGAAACTAAAGAGCGTAGTAAATCCCTACGGTGAAGGCGGTGCAAGTGAATTAATTGTAGAAATTCTTGAGTCAGCTTATTTGGACGATATTGTTAAAAAATCATTTTACGATATAAATTTTCTATGAAAATACTTGCAATTATTCCTGCACGTGGGGGTAGTGTTCGTCTTCCAGGTAAAAACATCAGAGTATTGGGAGATAAGCCTCTCATAGAGTGGTCAATTGATGTGGCTCGCAAAGTGTCAAGCATAGACAAAATTTTTGTTAGTACCGATTGTGTTGATATTGCAGATATCTGCAGGCAAGCGGGATTGGATGTACCAGTACTCAGGCCAAAAAATTTAGCTAGTAACAAGAGTTCCACCATAGATGGAGTAAAGCACGCTATAGAATATCTGAAAGAGAGAGGAGAAATATATGATTTTGTTCTTCTTTTGCAACCAACATCTCCCCTAAGAAGTGCTAATCATGTGCGAAAAGCAATTGATATGATTTCTTCCAAGAAAGCGGACGCAGTAATTTCTGTTTGTAAGTGCGAGCATTCCCCGTTGTGGACAAGCTCGCTCCCAAGCGATTTTTCCATGACAAATTTTTTAGACGAAAAGTTTAACAATATACCTAGTCAAGAATTACCGGTGTATTACAGGCTAAATGGGGCGATATTTTTAGTAAATATTAAGAGGCTATATGAAGAGGAAACGTTTCTACTGAGTAGCAATAGTTATGGGATTGAAATGGATGCAATGACCTCAGTAGACATAGATAATGAAATAGATTTCTTGCTCGCAGAAACAATAATAAAGCAGACTGCTTTCAGTGCATATTGAAAGCATAATTTAGAATAGATTGAGGAGCTAGAATTATATAATAGTTGCGATTATATCTCAGGAGCTGACGAGTGTTTAGCGAAGCAATATTAGATATAACTGGCTATAGACTAAATTTACATTCTCATGTTGAATGCCTTAAGTTAAATTTTAAAGGCGGCACTTAAATATATGACTAATAAAAATATCACTAATAATATAATTACCTCTCTGGAAAGTGTGCTCTCAAAGGGAAATGATTTTATAGCTTTGCATGAGCCCAAATTTAATGGCAACGAATGGAAATACACTAAAGATTGCCTTGATTCTACCTATGTATCTTCGGTGGGTGCATATGTGGACCGTTTTGAGTCAGATCTCAAAAAAGTTACTGGTCTAAAGCATGTAGTTGCTGTTGTAAATGGGACTGCAGCATTACATATCTGCCTAAAAATCGTAGGTGTTGAAAAAGGAGATGAGGTTCTAGTGCCTACGTTGACTTTTGTTGCCACGGCGAATGCAGTAACTTATAACGGAGCCATACCTCATTTTGTTGATAGTAGCTATCTAACTCTTGGAATGGATCCTGAAAAGCTTGATCATTATCTCAAGGATATTTCAGAGATGCGCGGAGGTGAGTGCTTTAATAAAAAAACAGGTCGTCGTATTAAGGCTGTGCTACCTGTGCATACATTTGGACATTCAGTTGATCTAGACTCTCTGCTGATCGTTTGTGAAAGATACAAATTAGAGCTAGTTGAGGATGCTGCTGAATCATTGGGGTCTTTTTACAAAGGTAAGCATACTGGAAACTGGGGCAAGGTTGCTGCACTAAGCTTTAACGGAAATAAGATCGTTACTGCAGGCGGTGGTGGAGCAATTTTGACAAATGATGATCGGTTGGGAGATTATGCGCGTCATCTGACCACCACAGCTAAAGTAAAACATCCATGGCTGTTTGTGCATGATGAAATTGGATTTAATTATCGTATGCCAAATATCAATGCTGCACTCGGTTGCGCACATTTGGAAGCATTACCAGAGGCTATTGAAAAAAAACGTCAGTTAGTAAATTTGTATCAAATAGCCTTCCAAGGCGTCAAAGGTGTAAAAGTTTTTACTGAACCAACTTTCGCAAAAAGTAATTATTGGTTGAATGTCTTACTTTTAGATGATGAATTTTCCCAAGAGCGCGATTCTTTACTCGATTTGCTGAATGCTCGGGGAATTATGGTAAGGCCTTTATGGACGCTTATGCATGAACTTGAAATTTACAAACATTGTCCAAAAATGGATGATTTATTGGTGGCACAAAGTCTTTCTAGACGCTTGATTAATGTTCCAAGCAGCCCTCATCTAGTCGTATAAATGCATAATAGAAAAATATGTCTGATAATTGGGATTTATAATCTGTAATTTACTGGAGAATAATTATGGTGGCACGCTTTATTCATTGTATAAAGATAAGATTTGAGAAAAAAATATGAAAAAAGATGACTTAATTTTATGGCGTCAGGCTTTGGCTTTTGAAGATTCAACTTTAGGAGAGATTATTAAGCAACTAAATAATTCTGGTTTGCAGATAGCTTTGATTGTATCAATAGATGAAGTATTGATAGGAACTATTACAGATGGTGATATCAGGAGAGGATTGTTACGTGGGCTTGATATGAATAGTGGTGTAGATCCTATCATTAATCGTGATGCGATGGTGGCACCACATCATATCAGTCGAGATTTAATAAAAGAACTAATGAGAGTCAATAAGATAAATGCACTTCCGATACTTAATGACTCTAACCAAGTTGTCGGACTGCATATGCTCAATGAGTTATTGGGGCCTGAGCCACGTCAAAATTTAATGATAATTATGGCGGGTGGTAAAGGTACTAGATTAAGACCTCATACTGAAAATTGTCCAAAGCCTATGTTGCCACTTGGAGGCAAGCCTATGTTGGAGCACATCATTGAGAAAGCTAAAGGCCAGGGCTTTAACCACTTCATTTTGTCGATTCATTATCTTGGATATATGATCCAAGATTATTTTGGTGACGGAAGCCGGTGGCAGGTCAAAATTGAATATTTGGTTGAAGACTGTCCATTAGGAACAGCTGGTGCATTAGGATTAATTAAGGTTCGTCCAACGGAACCGTTTTTAGTGACTAATGGTGATGTGATGTCAGATATTCCATACGGTGATTTGTTGGACTTCCATATTGAGCAACAAGCAATAGCTACGATGGCTGTGCGACCTTATGAGTGGCGACATCCTTTTGGTGTAGTTGAAAGTAATGGAGTTGAGTATGTGGGCTTTGCCGAAAAACCCGTCACTCGAAGTCAAATTAATGCGGGTGTTTATGTTTTTCATCCAGATTCATTAGATGTTTTGAAGAAAGGCGAACATTGTGACATGCCAGCATTGTTCGAAAGATTAAGGGCAGCTCGTAAGAGCACAGTAATTTATCCCATGCATGAGTCATGGTTAGATGTAGGTCGGCCAGATGATCTTAAAGAGGCTGAAATCGGTGTTTTGGGAGATTAATTTTAAGGAAGACTTGGCTAATCAACGATATCAAATAGAAAATATTTCCTTGTTGAAAGCTATAAATCTTCACTAGCTATCACCAGAATGAGAGATCGATGATCATTGTCTTTCTGAATAAAAGCATATAAATATAAAGTTAAGTTGATCAGCCCTTGTTGTATATAATATCAGGTACTTTAGTCGCTTTTTGAAGCTTTAGTATCATCTACTAAACATTAGAGTTAAGCAGTATTTAATATGGAGAGAATTGGGTAGTGGCTAAAAAGAACATTCAAATTTTTGCAACCGGAACAATGCGAACAGGCGGTTCATTGGTGCAAAACATACTATCAGTTCATTCTGAAGTGCTTATGTTTGCAGGTTTTGTAAGCTTCTTTCGGTTTTACTATAAGCAATATGAGCCGTTGAATCCCGAAAATGTTGAGAGAATGATTCATCACCTAAGGATTCGCCTTAAGTATCGAAGAGGTTTTGATCTTGATGCCGATCTTATCATTGGCAACATTTTGAAGCGCCAAGTAAGTTATCGAGTATGCTATCAGGAAATAATGAATTATTTAGCAGATAAAACTGACAAGCCAGGTTGGGGAGAGTATGTAACACTAGGTTGGAGACAAATACCCGATTATTTAGAAATGTATCCAAATGCAAAGGTAGTTCATATTTATCGTGATTTACGGGCGATTGTCTCATCTTTCGGTAGGATGACAAATATGCCTAATAATCTCTATCTTCAAGCTATTTTTAACTGGATTGATTCTATTAACCATATAAAAGAGTATTCGAATACATTACCTAAAAATCAATACTATGCATTGAAGTTTGAGGAAATTCACAACAATCCAAACAGCAAAATCAAGGAACTTTGTGAATTTTTAGAAATCCCATTTGAAAGCTCAATGATTGAACCTGAGCGTTGGGATAGTTTATTCGATAAGAAATTTGTGGATGCTAATATATCATCTTATAGTAAGAAAAAAGTTTATGGTTTCGATCCCTCTCGCTCAGAGCGATGGAAAAATGAGATAAGCGATTGGGAATTAAATTTGTGCGAATACCTGGCAAAAGAGCAATTAGCTTTTGCTGGATATAAAGAAAGCTTGCTTGATTTAAATCCTATTGCTCTTAAAAAGGGAATGGACAATTTAAAAAATAATACCGTTCTAAGCCAATCCTTGCAGCATTTTGAATTATCGAGGGAGGGAACGGATAAGGCAGCCATGGATCCTACTGATCCTATGAATTGGGATGCGCCAGACGATGCGTTTACAAAATTTACCGCTTCTTCAGGTTACTCTAAATATGTGAAAGAACATCAAGATTTAGAAGAGTATCTAAAAACTCAATATCGCTCGTAATATTAAAGGAGAATACAGTGAAAGCAATAATTTTGGGCGCAGGACGAGGAATTAGAAGACTTAAGAGCGCAGACAGTTACCCAATTAGTTTGATTGAAGATGAGCGAGGTCTTAAGGTATTAGATTGGATATTGGCATCTCTCAAAAGCAACGGCATTGATGATATTAATTTTGTAGGTGGGTATCACGTCGAGAAGCTCATTCAAAGTTATTCAAAGCTTAGGTATTTTTATAATCACGACTGGGACAGCACAGGTTCGCTGAATAGTTTAATGTGCGCAAAAGAAGTATTTGCTGGCGATTGCCTAGTTGTTAGCGCTGATGCAATTTTTCACGCAGAAGTCGTAGAATCAATATTAGCCTCCGAGGGTGACATAGTATCTGGGTATATTGATGTGGAAGGACAGCCACAATATTCAGGCTGTGTTAAGTTTACTGCTCATGGGGCCAACATGTTTAGAGATGCTGTCGAAAAGGCACCCAAAGAGATAGTTAAGAAAAAAAGTTTACTCAATTTCCTTAACTCTGAAGTTCAAGGCTCTCATGAAATTAACAAAGTCAATTTGACAGGGGATTGGCTTAAGATAGACGATGATTTAAGCATTTCTCGCTTTGTGATGAGCTCCAAAGGCAAAACCTTGGAGCGCCTTCAACGAATAGTAAAAAGTGCAAATATTCTAGACCAAGTCAGGTGTACTGTCGCAAAGTGGCGTGAAACTCCAGATAATCTAATATTTGAGATTCAAGACTCTTTTCCGAACCAATCGATCATTGTAAGAAGTAGCTCTATTGCTGAAGATAGTTTTACGGAATCAAAGGCAGGCCACTTCGAGAGCGTATTGAATGTTGATTCATCGAGTGTGTCATCTATAGCGGATGCTGTGCAAAAAGTAATTGCTAGTTTCGGTGATGCCACTATTGAAGAAAAGGATGAAATATTCATTCAACCGATGGTACAAGATATTGCCGTAAGCGGCGTTTTGTTTACCAAAGACATAAAAACTGGTGCAGATTACATACTCATCAACTATGACGATCGTTCTGGGCGCTCAGATACTGTGACCAGCGGAGACAGTATTTTATCTGCCGCTATCGCATTTAAAGATCGGCTTGATTTACTACCAAAAAAATTACTTCCTTTGAAGGATGTAATTATTGAGATAGAGCGTATTTTAGATTTTGACGCATTAGATATTGAGTTTGCTATCGATGAAGCTGGTCGCACGTATGTTCTTCAAGTACGCCCTATTGCTTCACAAAATCAGTCATTTACTATTAAGAAAGAAGAAGTGTTATCAGAACTTCTAGGAGCAGAAGAATATATAACAGGTGAGTGCAAAAAACATATACAAATGGTTGGAGATAAAACGTTGTTCTCCGACATGTCTGATTGGAATCCTGCAGAAATAATTGGTACAGCTCCGAAAGTATTAGCTAGTTCGCTTTATCGGACCCTAATTACTGACAAAGTGTGGGCTGTAAGTCGAGCACAACTTGGATATCGAAATGTAGATAACGTTCCACTGATGTCGCTAATTGCTGGCAAGCCTTATATAAATATGCGAGCTAGTTTCAACTCGTTTTTACCCACTTCTGTACCTTCAGATTTGGCTCAAGAGTTGGTTGATATTTATACTTTGCATTTAGAAAAGAACCCTCAGCTTTATGACAAAATTGAGTTTGATATTGTTCCTACATGTCTTGATTTTGATTTTTTCAGATATCAAACACTATTTGATCAATATGGTCTAGAGCCAGCGAAACAAGATGTGCTTAAAGATTGCCTCAAAACTCTAACAGAGAACATCGTTAAACAAAGAGTAACCCCAAATTCGGAAGTTGAGGAAAATATGATGTTGCTAGAGTCGTCTAGAAATGCTCTTTTAGCTAACTCTACGAATTCTGTTACATCAATTTGTCGTACCATCGATCTGCTGATTAAAAGTTGCGTAGATTATGGAACTGTCACATTTTCAAATGTTGCGAGACACGCATTTATTGCGACTTCATTTTTACGATCAATGCGTTCTAGAGGCATAATCAATCAAAACGAATTCGATTCAATTTTGGAATCTATGTCTACAGTGGCATCAAATACATCAGAATGCATCGCTCGTGTAGTGAGTGGCAGCATGCCACTTTCTGAATTTATTGAAACCTATGGTCATTTAAGACCTGGAACTTATGACATCACTATCCCGAGCTATGGAGAAGATCCTGAAAAATATCTCGGACATCATTTAGGAGCAGACAATTCAGGGGACTCGGGATTGATTAATGATAGAGCAAAGTGCAATTTGCTTCGCTCAAAGGCAGAAAGTATTTCAAGTCTTATTGCAGAGTCACAGCTCGATATAACGGTGGATGAGTTAATAGGTTTTATCGAGAGAAGTATCCCCCTTCGCGAGTCGGTAAAATTTGAATTTACAAAAAACTTAAGCCATGTATTAACGTTGTTAAAAGAATTGTCATTGAAAACAGATTTAACAATTGACGAGCTCTCGCATCTTCCTATTAGTAGCCTTACAGATACGGTGGTGCATGGCATGTCTGAACCGTTGATGGATACTCTTAAGCAGCACGCCAAGTTAAATCAAAAAAGACATGCTCTTCATGCTTCGATTCACATGCCAGGACTGGTCACTTCAACTGAAGATTTATTTGCGTTTGAAGAGGAAATAGCCAAACCTAACTTTGTCAGCGGTAAATCACTTACAGCAGACATTATTGAAATCGCTGGCAATACAGACAAAGACCTTAGCGGTCGTTTAGTTCTAATTGAAAGCGCAGATCCTGGGTATGACTGGTTATTTTCGCATGGGATTGCTGGGCTTATTACAAAATATGGTGGTGTAGCATCTCATATGGCCATTCGGTGTTCTGAGTTTCACTTGCCTGCTGTGATTGGATGCGGAGAGCTCCTCTATGAACAGTTAAAATCTGCAAAGAGAATCCACTTGGATTGTGCTGCTCAAAAAATTGAAGTCCTATGCGAATAGGTCTGAGTATGAGGACTTTCTCGGCTGATGCTTATGTTGAGAACAGAGATGGGCTCGCTCAAGATTGGGCTAGCTTTTTAGAAAAACTGGGATATATTCCGATCTTCATTCCAAATGCTCTCCTCAAGGTTGACGAATTCTTATCTAATTTATCACTTGATATGATCATTCTTACTGGCGGTGGGGAATGCCCAGTTCAATTGGAAACAGCAACTAAGGACATACAAAATAACAGGAACTTTACGGAAAAAGCATTAATAGAATATTCTGTCGCCAATAAAACACCGTTACTAGGTGTATGCCGGGGGTTTCAATTCATAAATACTTACTTTGGTGGCACTTTAACGCGGGGCCTGACAGGTACAGAAAAGATCTCTGGAAATCATGTTGCGACTGAGCACAAGGTATTTTTTGTTGAGCAAGACTGGTCGGACCTTATAAGAGCTAGCCAAATTCAAGTTAATTCCTTTCACGATGACGGTATCCTGGTGAGCCAATTAGCTAGTTGTTTGGACATCACAGCGGTGTCTGATGAAGAAAGCTCTTTAGTAGAAGGTTTTAGGCACAAGGTTTTACCGATTTCAGGTATACAGTGGCACCCAGAGCGCTCGGACACCAGTCTGGAGTTCGATCGTTTATTAATTAAAAAAATGATTAGCAGAGCACAAAATTGAGACTGATAGTATTGGCGGCTGGAGAGGGCACCAGATTACGGCCACTTACATCAGATCGTCCCAAGTGTTTGGTTACCCTTAAAGGGAAGCCGCTTTTAGGCTGGATTATCGAGCACGCGAATGAAGTTGGAATATCAATAATTGATGTAGTGAGCGGTTATAAGGCTGAGATGATTCAATATAAGGAAGTAAACAAGTGTCATAACGATCGATATTTTGAAACGAACATGGTTTACTCACTCTGGTGTGCCAGGGAGAAAATGGTCGATCAAGAAGTTATTATTTCCTATGGAGACATATGCTACAGCCCCGATATTTTGGCTCGCTTAAAACAAGATAACGGTGAAGTTTCCGTAGCTATAGATAAAGGTTGGTTAAACTACTGGAAGGCTCGTTTTGATGATCCATTAGATGATGCAGAAAGTCTAAAAATAAATACGCAGGGACACATCACAGAAATTGGACGTGAAATTCAATCAATGTCAGATGTAGATGGGCAGTATTTAGGTCTAGTAAAGCTCTCAGCTTCTGGGGTTAGTCGCCTGCTTGATACCATTGAAATGATTAGCTCTCGTGGCATTGAAGTTAATGGCAGGCGCTTCGAAGACATGTATCTGACGGATTTACTAGATTATATGATCGGTCAAGGGGTGGAAATTAATGCGGTTGAGATTAACCGTAATTGGGTCGAAATCGACGATATACAAGACCGAGAGCTCGCAGAACGTATTTCGGTACTTGAAGATGGCAAAATAACTTTTAAAGAGTAATTAAAATGGTAATTTGGTTAATTGGTATGTCCGGGTCGGGTAAAACTACTTTAGGTAGAAGATTGCACGATCACTATAAGAAATCTCATCAAAACATGGTATTTCTTGATGGAGACATATTGCGGGAAGTTTGGGGCGATAGCTTGGGTCATTCGATCGAGGCTCGAAGGATAAATGCTCACCGCATATCTCATTTGAGTCAAATGCTAGATAAGCAAGGTATTCATGTAGTTGCAGCTGTTTTGTCCATTTTTCCAGAATGGCAAAATTGGAATAGAGAAAATTTAAGTCAATATTACGAAATCTACTTAGATGTCCCCATGGAAGTACTGGAGAAGCGCGATACTAAGGGGTTGTATAGCAAAGCTCGCAGAGGCGAGCTAAAAGACGTTGTTGGAGTTGATATTTCTTTCCCTAATCCTACGGCGCCGAACGTTACTTTGGATGACTGGGATGAATCGTCAACTATTGACGCAACTGTCGATACACTATTGTCCGCGATCCCAACTTTTTAAGTAGGCTTTTTTATGGCTGCTGATCTATTTATGAACATTGTTTACACTATTTTGGCTATGGTTGTTTTAACTGAATTGTTGGTGTTTATTAGCGTTAAAATAGCGGCTGCACGTTTTCAGTGGCTAATAACTCCTGAATCAAAAAGACCCCATTTTCCTAAAAAAGTTGTTGAACACTTTTTTAACAAGAGCTTCGATTCTGAGCTGGGCTGGGCGCCTAAAGCGGGTTCGTCTGGACAAGACATCACTGAACTTGGCGTAAAGACTTATCATATTGACGAGAAAGGGCGCCGCTTTAGTCCTGCTTATAGTGATATCCCGTCAAAAATAGCAGTATTTGGAGATTCATTTTCTTTTGGTCGTTTAGTGAATGATGATGAAACTTGGCCTTATGCCTTGTCAAAATTGGATGAATCTTATGTACCTAACTATTCAGTAGGTGGCTATGGGCTTGATCAGGCTTTATTGAGATTGAAAAGGGAAATTAAGACCTTAGACTCAAAAATTATTTTGATGTGTGTGGTTCCTGAAACAATTGCGCGGATCCACTCGTATTGGAGGCACTATTTTGAATACGGAAATACACTTGCTTTTAAACCTAGATTTGCAATAGAGAAAGATGGCTTAAAACTCTATGAACTTTTTATCAAAGATCAAGAATCTTTTAAGAAAATTGAAGAGAATGAAGAGTTTATTCAGCAGGTAGATTACTTTTATAAATATAAATTTTTAGAGAATATTCTTTGTTTTCCATATGTATGCAGACTTTGGAAAACTCGCAGGCAAAATTTCCCAATCTTAAAACAGGTAATCATTGGCCTCATTACTGGACGGTCTGCGAAGTATCGCAAGAAAGCTTTTAAACAGGTATTAAGAAATAATGCAAAATATACTGCTGAAATGTACAACGATGAAAATGCGAAATTGCTCTTTAGTAGATTAGTTGATGAATTTGTAGATTTATGTAATGAGCATGATAAGAAGCCGGTTCTAGTTTTAACACCGCAACCCGTAGATATGGAACGTTTTAATTCAGGGTTTAGTGATTATAGCGAGTTTATTGCGCAGTTATCTGAAAAGCTAGAAGTGTGTGACTTGACGTCATTATTTGTGGGGAATAAAAATGTAGCCGAGTGGTATTTAGAGGGAGAGCTTGGACCCCATTTAAGCGTAAAAGGAAATAATGAAGTTGCAAAATACATTTTCAATAACGCAATATAATTCCAGTTTAATCGTTGGTAGCAACTAATTACATATCTATTTGACCCTAGGCTTACATTTTGATATTGGTTGATGAATGAATAAGAAAAACTATGAATAAATTTATACACATCGTATCCTCACCTTTTTCTCAACGTGACTATGATCGTTATGGTGTCGCTATATTGCAGGCGGATGGATTTGATGTAGAGGTATGGAATGTAGGCAAAGTTGTAAACAGGTATGCATATGAAAAAACTGCTCATCTCTCTGGAAGATTTGAAATAGAAACGGTTTTCGATACAAAAAATGAATTCTTGGAAAGTTGTCGAAAACAAGAAAAGGCTTTTTTTTTCGTTGCAGCATCTTATGCGTTCAATTCTTTATTTCTATTTAGAGAGCTTTCAAGATGCGGCCAAACATTAAGCATTTCAGTGAGTTACCCAGATTCAGCATCGATTAAAGCTGCTGACATGGATGAACCTAAGTTTTTCATCAGGAATAAATTAAAATTATTTTCTAAATTCAAGGAAATATCTTTTAAAAAAATATCGGACAAAATAATACTCACTATGCCGCCTTGGCTGTTTGGGGTCAGACATGCAGATCTTGTATTTTCTGGAGGAGATAAATCTAGGTTCTCGAACCCTTTAATTGGTGTAAACACAAGAGTTGTCAATATTCATGTAAATGACTATGATGATTTTCTAGAAAACCCTCCTAAAGGATCGTTTGATGAAAAGTACGCTGTTTTTATTGATCAAAACTTACCCTTCAATACTGATCCCTTTTTCACAAAAACGGCTAGAGTTGCGACTGAAAAGAACTACTTTCCATCCCTGACAAATTTTTTTGACCAGCTTGAGAAAGAGTTGAGGATGCCAATCAAAATTGCCGTACATCCAAGAGCTAATTTTGATTCAATTTCTGAAGCCTTCGGTGGTCGAGAGTTGCTTCAGGGTGAAACTGCTAGCCTTGTAAATGATAGCTCACTTGTCATTGCTCATTATTCCAATGCGGTAAATTTTGCAGTGTTGTACAGGAAACCACTGATATTTATAACCACTGACGAAATAAATACTTCATTTAGGCGGCCCGCTATAGAGGCTATATCCAGTCATTTTAAAAAGGATCCTATTAATGTTGATTCTGATAAAACAATCGACTGGAAAAGTGAAATGATTGTAGATTCAGAAATTTATGATCAATATATCTTCAATTTTATTAAAAAGCCTAAAACGCCTGAACAATTTTTTTGGCAGGTTGTCGGAGAGCAGGTGGGCAATTACTAACGATATTACGCAGAAGATCATAATTATTTGAGGCTTATATTTTTACCAAGCCCCAACATACTTTTACAACATCAAATGTTGGTATGTTTTTTGGTTGACCTTAGGGTAGCTATAGTAGAAAATATTTTGATCAACGAGAGTGTAATTATTTTTGTAGACTCAGTAACTAACAACAATTACTTTTTAGTTGATGAGTTGCAGGGGGGTCTTTCCAAGACCAACTTCTTCGAAAAAAATAAGGATAAAAAATGAAAGACTTAAAAGAACTATATATTGTTTATTGTATTGATACCGAAGGGCCTTTACATGAACCATTACAGGCTACTTTTGATAGGATTAGTCAGTTATTTGACGTAAAACTTAAACCATCTAAAGAAAACTTACGAAAACTGCAATGTTTAGAATTGGATTTGAAGAATAAGGAGGAAATTGCTAAAGCTTTCAACTCCCATTTACTTGGTTATAACGATACTTGGGACAAAGTAGATGAGATGCTCGATAGAATCATGACTAAGAAATATAGAGATCAATTTACAGATTCTAATGGGCGAGGGATAGTTTACAATTGGCATTGTATTGACCATGTTGGGTTCTCAAGTAATAAAAGACGCCGAGATATAGGGTTCGGAAATATATTTAACCATTATCAAGAAAAAATTGATGAGCATGGCGGAATTGATAAAATTCACTGGCATTTTCATCCCATTGCTTTTGCAAGAGAAGCCCATATGGCTGCAACGAACTATGCAAATTCTACAGATTTTCTTCATGAAATTATTACCCGTCGTGTTATTAATAATAATTGGTTCCCCACTGTAAATCGTGCTGGTTTTCATACAGTTCGTCGGGACTCTAGCATATTCATGGAGGAGTGGATTCCTTTTGATTATTCCAATCAAGCACAATATAACTATACAGATTCTGTCCAAGCAGATGTAGTTGATGGTCGCTTCGGCGATTGGCGCCGTGCTCCTAAATCATGGAAGCCGTATCATCCTTCATACAGAGATTATCAGTCCCCAGGAACTATGAACCGATATACAACTAAGTGCTTAAATATTGGAACCAGGCTTCGGCTACTAACTGAGCATGAAATCCGAAAAGCTTTTGAATTAGCCAGAGATGAGGGCAAAGCGATACTATCCTTCACTAATCATGATTTTAGAGATATGTCGATTGATATTGAAGATACTTATGAGAAGATTTTTAGAATTGCCAAGGAATTTGAGGATGTCAATGTGTTGAATAGCGATGCAAATGAAGCAATGCAAAAATATTGTTATTCTGATGATGATGTCGTTCAAAATAAACTAAAATTTTCTTGCCAAGTGCAAACTCAAGACAATGTCACAAAGTTGGTTGTAAATCAGGAAAATGGGGCTGTCTTCGGCACTCAGCCATATCTGGCGATCAAAACTAAAGATGGTCGTTATTATCACGATAACTTTGATGAGCTTGAATTTGGGAAGTCTTGGGTATTTACTTTTGATTGGACCACGCTGCTTTTAGAGCAAATTGAAAGTTTAAAGGTGGCGTCAAATGACAAATACGGTAATTCTATTGTCTATACAGTAGAGCTATGAGGTCTCTTATCCATTGTCAATATTTAACAATTGATAATGAGCTATACAAAGATTATTTTAACACCATTTCAAAAGAGGTAATTCCCATGCAAACAATTAGGGAGTATTATAATAGATCGTCTTGGGCAGATAAATGAATAAAACATCTCGCGTACCTTTACAGATACTTGGGCAGTCAGGTTGCAAGTTAGAGTTCCCTAACTGCAATATCTATCTTGATCCATACTTATCTAACTCAGTTCAAGAGTTAGATTCACCAGATTTAGAGAGGTTACAACCGATACCCTTCTTACCAGAAAGTATCACAGATGCAGATAAGGTTTTAATTACTCACGAACATATTGACCACTGTGATCCTCATACTATTCCAAAATTAGCTAAAGCTTCACAGCAAGCTATATTTATTTGTCCTCAACCAGTATATGTTAAATTAATCGAATGGGGCATAGATGAAAGCCGCATTATTCTTGCATCTGAAGCTTGGACTGAGCTTGATAAAAACCTGAGCTTGCTTGCAATACCAGCTGCGCACCCGGATATAGTTCGTGATAAAAATGGTAATCTAGCCTGTATTGGTTATTTAATAAAATATTTTGACCAAGTAATCTATCTTGCTGGAGACACTTGCGTAAAGCAGGAAATTATTGACATTCTTGTAGCATCAGGCCCAATTCACACTGCTTTTTTACCAGTTAATGAGCATAATTTCTTCCGTGGCCGTCGTGGAATTATCGGCAACATGTCTGTTCGAGAGGCTTTCCAATTTGCTGAAGAGATTAAAGCAAAGCAGGTTGTGGCCGTTCATTGGGATATGTTTGCAATTAATTCGGTTGAACCAGAGGAAATAAAGCTTATTCATAAAATTTTGAATCCGAACTTTACCCTGTTATTAAACCCATCTCAGTTGAACTTTAATCCAGTTAGAGTTAGTTTTATTATAAGAACGCTCAATGAAGGGCTTCATTTAGGAAGCCTATTACAGGGCATTAAAGAACAAAAGATTGATGATCTAGAATATGAAATCATACTTGTAGACTCAGGATCAACTGACAGGACCTTGAATATTGCAGAGTCTTACAACTGCCATATTCTTCATATTTCTAGAGACGAATTTTCCTTTGGTCGCTCGCTTAATATGGGTTGCGAGGCAGCTAGTGGTGATATTCTTGTTATTATTAGCGGGCATTGTGTCCCAGCAGATCAAAACTGGTTGCAAAACCTATGCCAGCCCATTTTAGATGATGTTGCAGAATATACCTATGGACGCCAAATAGGTGCTTCTGAGAGCCAATTTAGCGAGTGTCAAATCTTCTCAAAATATTACCCTGAAAAAGATAACCATTTAGATCATGACTTTTTTTGTAATAATGCTAACGCAGCTATACAACGCAGCGCTTGGGAGGCACATTACTTCGATGAGGACATTACAGGTCTCGAGGACATGGAGCTTGCCAAAAGGCTTATAAGCAACGAAGGGAGGGTGCGCTACGTTCCTAAATCTACTGTTATTCATTATCATGATGAAAATTGGGCTCAAGTAAAACGCAGATTTGAGAGAGAGGCTATAGCCTTAAAAAAAATTATGCCTCAAGTTCATGTTAGTCGCTTCGATACTATCCGTTATGTATTTTCCAGCATCTTCAATGATTGGAGGCGTGCTTGGCAAGAAAAAGTTTGGTCAGACAAAGCACTTGACATTGTCTTGTATAGATTTAATCAATATTTTGGAGCTTATAATGGAAATCATGAGCATCGAGAGCTTTCCAGAAAAGAAAAAGAAAAATATTTTTTCCCATACCAATAATTAATAATTTGCATATGATCAAGAGCACTCCACAAATTACTGCACTACTACCTATGAAAGCTAATAGCGAGAGAGTACCTGGTAAAAACTTCAGACAGTTCTGCGGTAAACCATTATTTAAATGGATGCTAGATTCCTTGCTCGAAGTTACTGAAATAGACCGTGTGATCATTAATACAGATGCCGCAGATATTTTAGCTGAATTTGGTGTTGTTGATAGTGATCGTATTAGCATTCGTCATCGTAAAGCTGAGCTATGTGGTGACTTGGTCTCGATGAATCTTGTTGTTGGCGATGATGTTGCCAACATAAGTTCGGATATATACCTTATGACTCATACAACTAACCCTCTCGTGAGTTCGACTACAATAAGAGACGCAATAAAAGTGTTTTTAGAGCATAAGGCAAGAGGAAGTGCTGATTCACTTTTCACTGTTAATAAAATTCAATCGCGTTTTTATCGAAAGGATGGGAGTGCTATTAATCATGATCCAGCAAACCTTCTTCGAACTCAAGATCTTGAGCCATGGTTTGAAGAAAACTCAAATATCTACCTTTTTACGGAAGAAAGTTTTAAAAAAACGAAAGCTAGAATTGGTAAAAGTCCAATGATGTACGAAGTCCCTCAATTTGAATCCATTGATATAGACACTCCTGATGATTGGGATTTTGCTAATGTTGCAGCACGTCATTTAATGAAAAACAAAGGTTAAGAATAATGAAAATTTTGGTTACATGCCCACCTATGCTTGGAATGATAGAGTCATTTTCTACTATATTTAAAAAATATGATGTCGAAGTTACAGCACCAAAGGTTATTCAAACGCTTTCTGTTGCTGAGCTAGAAGATCTTGTTCCTCAGCATGATGGCTGGATTATAGGAGATGATCCTGCTACACGTTCAGTCTTTGAGGCTGGGAAGCGAGGAAATCTTAGAGCTGCAGTCAAATGGGGCATAGGCGTAGATAATGTTGATTTTTTAGCATGCAAAGACCTCAATATTTCTATAATCAATACACCATATATGTTTGGTGCAGAAGTTGCGGATATTGCGATGGGTTATGTTATAGGGCTTGCTAGAGAGACTTTCCAAATTGACCGAGGTGTTCGTGAGGGTAATTGGCCTAAATTTAACGGAATATCACTTTCAGGAAAGTCAGTAGCGTTGATTGGCTATGGTGACGTTGGTAAAAATGCAGCAAAGCGTATGCTTGCTTCAGATATGAAGATTGTTGTATACGATCCATACTCAAAACTAGACAATCCAAATTCACATTTGCAGCAAGAAGAATGGCCTCGACGTATTGAAGAGGCAGACTTTATTGTGATAACCTGCTCATTGACAGATAGCAGCAAACATATGATTGATGCAGAACTACTTAAGAAAGTAAAACCTGGTGTAAGAATAGTGAATGTCGGTAGGGGCCCTATAATTGACGAACTAGCATTAGAATCTGCTCTTAGATCTGACATGGTTTATTCTGCTGCTTTGGACGTGTTTGAGGTTGAGCCTTTGCCTATGGATTCATATCTACGCGAACATCCAAGGTGCATCTTTGGATCTCACAATGCATCCAATACTGCCGATGCGGTTCTTCGTACAAGCAATATTGCAATAGTAAAACTTATGGAGTTCTTGAATGAGTGATGGTTCAGAGCGCTATTGCCTGGTAACTGGTTGTGCTGGAGATATTGGCCAGTCCCTTGTTAAGTGTTTTCGTTCAGCTGGTTATAATGTTATCGGTATTGACATCAGCACTAAACCTGCAAATATGATTTTGCATAAATACCTTCAAATTGACATTTCTCGAATAGTAAATGAAGAGGATTATGCAGCTAAGTTTTTGTCTGATATTAAGCGATGTACTAATAATAAAGGTCTCAACGTATTGATAAATAATGCGGCTATTCAAGTGCTTGGAGGAGTGGAAACTTTAGATAGAGATGATTGGATTAATACTTTGGAGGTTAACTTACTAGCTCCTTTTTTCATAACAAAACTGCTGCTCACCCAGTTAGAACAAGTGAAAGGCTCCGTTATAAATATTAGCAGTATCCATGCTACCTTAACAAAATCTAACTTTGTGGCATATGCCACTAGCAAGGCTGCTCTGAGTGGGTTGACTCGATCTATGGCTATTGATCTTGGTAATAGAATCAGAATTAATGCAATTGAGCCCGCTGCCATAGAAACTCGAATGCTCCGTGCCAGTTTTAACAATAATTCAGATCGACTTAAAGAATTGAAACTGTGTCATCCAATTGGAGAGATTGGGCAGGTTGACGACTTGTCTAAACTCGCAATTGCAATAGCAAGTGATGAGCTGAGTTTTTTGCATGGCGCATGCATTCCGTTTGACGGCGGAGTAAGATCACGATTACATGATCCCGAGTAGTTAAATTTTAGATGAGCAAAGCATATGAAAACTCAGTTTAAAAAAGCAATTTGGAGTCGGAATCAAGAAAAGAATACCGGCTTAAAATTGAATTTAAGTGATGTAAACCACCTCCAACAGATATATCAAAAATATAATGTAGCTCCTGAAACACTTAACCATGTTGCTGTTGAATTTCTTATACAGCGTGAGTCTTTATCCCGATTTATTATTAAAGAGCTAGATATCCTCTTGATGATAGGTGGTATCTTTGAGGTAATAATTGTCAATAGTAAGGCGCACTCGAATTATTTTAGATCTCGTGATCAGGTAAAGTATGAATTTTCAATAGCTACGAATGGAAGATATAGGTTACTAGATGCATATGAAGAGGAAAATAGCGGAGTTTTAAAGCTCCGTTATAAGAAATTTCTTCCAACCCTGAAAACTGGAGATAATATTGCATCCTGGACTTTCGGAGTAATATCCGACGGGAAAAAAAATGACAAAGTTTCAAAATTAATCCAGTCAGTAATTAAGCAAAATATACCTAATTTTGAAGTTATTATTTGTGGTCCATATTCGATACCTAAGGAATTTAATGGTATAGATATTACTGTATTGGATGATATTAAATTAGAGCATGATATCAGGCCACCCACACCGGCTAAAAAAAATAAAATCATAAAAAGAGCAAAATATCACAATCTTTGCGTGATGCATGATCGTTTCACTTTGCCGCATGATTGGTATTCTAATTTCAAAAATTATGGAAATTATTTTGATGTATTATGTCTGCCAACAGTTGATAATAGTGGGAATCGATTCAGGGTCGATTGGATGGAATTTAATTATCCAATTACACAAATAATTAGTCAAAACAAATCACTTGATTATTCCTTATGGTCGCCAGAGGTAATCATCCAAGGAGGGATTTTGATTGCTAAAAAGCACTTGATGCAGAAAGTAATGTTTGATGAAAGATTGCATTGGGAGGAGTTAGAGGATATGCAACTTTCAAAAAAAATGTATTTGGAAGGTGCTTTCATTAATGTAGATAATAAAAATTTTGTATATTCTGAGGCGGTTAATCATAAAGCTCAATCGCGCTCGGAAATTTATACTTCACTGATAGAGTGTTATTATTGGGCTAGAGGCTATGTATCAAACTTCATAAAATTTAGATTGATACAAAAAAAATACTATTCTAAAAAACTTAAATAATTTGGATATTAGTTAAATGTTTAAAACTCCTTATTTCCTGAATCCCAAACGCTATAAGTTTAATTCGTTAAGGGAGAAATTTGTCTACTATGCAAAGCTTCCTTGGACTAATATTGGTCTTTGGCTAGGGTTTCAGAACATTGATTATTCATATATCCACGGCAATAAGGCGCGTTTAAAAATTGGTGAAAACTGCTCCACGATGAATACTTTGTTTAATGTTATCAGTGGCTCGATCTCTATAGGCAAGGATACGTTATTCGGTCATGGTTGTATGGTGTTGACAGGGACGCATAATTTCTACAATGGCAGAAGAGCTTCGCTGCATTCACCTCCCAAAGAAGAAACGCCTAAATCTGGCAGAGACATTTACATTGGAGAAGGCTGCTTTATTGGTTCTGGGGTAACCATTCAAGGAAAAGTTAATATCGGCAATAATGTTATCATAGCGGCGAACGCAGTAGTTGTAAGTGATATACCAGATAGTTGTCTTGTGGCTGGTGTCCCCGCAAAAATCATAAAATATTTTTAGGAGAATTAAATGTTAAATATTGTTATTCCCATGGCTGGAGCAGGTAGCCGTTTTTCAAAGGCCGGTTTCAAGGATCCTAAACCCCTTATACCTATTCATAATATACCTATGATCCAATTAATTATAGAAAATTTAAGACCACTTGAGCAGCATAGGTTCATTTTCATCTGCCAACGCAAGCATATTCAATTATATAGCCTCCATGAAAAGCTTAATAATTGGGCGCCAGGTTGTAAAATCGTTGAAATTGATGGCATGACTGAAGGAGCAGCATGCACTGTTCTTGCTGCAGTTGAATACATAAACAATGATAGTGCTTTAATGATAGCTAATAGTGATCAGTACGTAGATTTAGATATTAATAGTTACTTAAATAACTTTTCAAATAAAGACATAGACGGCTTAATTATGACCATGCATGCTGACGACCCTAAATGGTCTTTTGTTGGACTAGAGGGAGAATTAGTTACCCGAGTTGTTGAAAAAGAGGTAATATCAAACGAAGCCACTGTAGGTATATATAACTTTCGCCATGGAAGCAGCTTTGTAAAAGCTGCTAATGAGATGATTAATCTTGATCAGCGCGTTAAAGGAGAATTCTATGTTGCACCAACATATAATAGCTTGATAAAAGACGGCCAAAAAATTGGAATATATAATATTGGTAGAGAGGGTGATGGAATGTATGGATTGGGAATACCCGCGGATCTTGAAAAATTTCTTTCATTAGATATCTCACAAAAACTATGCAGATAATTAGTCATCGCGGATATTGGAAGAGCGTTAAAGAGAAAAATACTGAGATTGCTTTTAGTCGATCTTTTGCTCTTAATTATGGCACTGAAACCGATCTAAGAGATTGTTTGGGAAAACTAGTAATATCTCATGATATACCAAGTGGTAATGAAATATATTTCGATGAATTTCTATCGCTAGTTGGTCCTGAGGAAAAATTATTAGCAATCAATATCAAATCTGATGGACTGGCAATTCCCTTAAAGCATGCAATGAAAAATTATAATCCAAAAAATTGGTTTGTATTTGATATGTCTATACCTGATATGAAAGTACATATAGCTGTTGGTAATCCGGTGTTTGCAAGAATGAGCGAAGTTGAATCACAAATACCCTGGTTTGACTTGGTTAACGGGATTTGGCTAGATAGTTTTGATGATGAATGGTTTGATGAGGACTTTATAAGAGATTTAATTATGCAAGGAAAAAGAGTATGTGTTGTTTCTTCAGAGCTACATGATAGAAACTACTTGAAATTATGGAAAAGTTTATTATCATTATCTGGTAATGATTCATTAATTCTTTGTACAGATCTTCCCGAACAAGCACATAAATTTTTTGCAGGAAAATAATATGATAAAAGCAATAATATTTGACATGGATGGTGTTCTGATAGAAGCAAAAGACTGGCACTATGAGGCCTTAAACAAAGCGTTGAAATTGTTTGGTTATGAGATTAGCAGAGTAGATCATCTGGCAACATATGACGGGCTTCCAACTAGTAGAAAGCTAGAGATGTTGAGCATTGAACGTGGTCTTCCCAATGAGTTACATAAGTTCATTAATGAAATGAAGCAACAATATACAATGGAAATTATTCAAACTCAGTGCAAGCCTAGGTTTATTCATGAGTATGCTCTGTCAAAGTTAAAATCCAATGGTTATAAATTAGGGGTTGCATCAAATTCAATTCGTTCAACAGTGGAGGTGATGATGCAAAAATCCTGTCTTTACGACTATTTTGATGTGATGCTATCTACAGATGATGTAACAAATCCAAAACCGCATCCTGAAATTTATGAAACAGCAATCCAGCGGCTGGGATTGGATGCCGCTGAGGTTTTAATTGTTGAGGACAATGAAAATGGAATTAAGTCTGCAAGAGGTTCCGGCGCACATGTTTTGGTAGTTGAGCATGTCGATGATGTAAACTATGAGAATATTATATCGAAGATTCGAAGTACTATTAGTGAGGTCAGCAAATGAATATACTTGTACTTGCAGGAGGTCAAGATCCGTCTCAAGATCAGGAAGATTACCCACTTTGCCTTACAGAGTTTAACTCAGTGCCCCTAATTGAGCATGTGATATCTTCTTGTGGCGTGCTGCAACCAAGCAATCTTATCGTAGCATTCCGAGAAGTGGATGTAAGAAAATATCATCTAAATAACATAGTTTCATTGCTTTGCCCTCAAGTATCTATTATCAATATATACGAGCAAACTCAGGGGGCAGCATGTACTGCTCTATTAGCTGCGGGTCCAATAGATAATGATGATGAGTTACTTATTGTAAATGGTAATGAATTCTTAGATTCTAATTTTTCTGAAATTATCAACGGGTTTAGGCAAAGAAAACTTGATGCTGGTATCGTTACTTTTAGAGCTATACATCCGAGGTACTCTTATGTTCGCTTAGATGATAGTGAATTGGTTGTAGAGGCAGCAGAAAAAAACCCTATCAGCAAGAATGCCACAGCTGGATTCTATTGGTATTCTAAAGGAAAGAATTTTGTAAGAGCTGCTAAAAACTTAATTCGTAAAGATGCCAGAGTTGATGGAAATTTTTATATTTGTCCTGCCTTTAATGAGTTAATTTTAGAAAATTTATCAATAGGTGTTCATCAAATAGAGAGCAAGTTTTACCATCCATTAAAGACTGGTCGCCAAGTAGAGCAATTTGAAACGCAATTTGAAAAGGGGTCAAGCTAATGAAGAATTTTCATTTAGATAACATGTTTAAAGGATGGTTTGTGGGAGATTTTTCACCAACAGCATTTTCCACCAAAGATTGTGAGGTGGCAGTAAAGAACTATAAAGCTGGCGATCATGAAGGTGCACATCATCACAAAGTAGCAACAGAAATTACGGTTATTGTCTCGGGTTCAGTCAGGATGCTGGGAAAAAAATGGGAGGCTGGTGATATTATAGTATTAGAGCCTGGCACCGTTACTGATTTTGAGGCACTTACCGACGCAGTGAATGTGGTAGTAAAGGTTCCTGGTGCTAAAGATGATAAGTATCTGAACGATTAAAATTTTTTTTATATTAACGTAATTTTGGGTACGAAAATTAATGATAACTGTTAATTTAGATCGATTGTCACAAGAGCAAAATAAAGAATTCAATATTATCGCTCAAGATATTAGGGCAGATTACAATAGTTTAATTGTTAGCCTGTCAGAGGATCATCTCGATAATATTCATTGGATTGTTAGCAGTATAGCAAGTCGAAATAAATATTATAGCCCCTTATTTATTCGCTGTTGCCAAATTACTTTTGTAAAACAACTGCTGAATCAGTCAAACCCTGTGGCCAAAATTGTGACCAAAGATCGGGCCCTAGCAATAGTCCTAAAAAAGTGGTGTGACGATCAGAAAATAACTGGTACGACTATTCAATGTTCTGAAAGTACTATGACTTTTGTGTGGCGTATCTTACGACCATTAAGACAGTACTTAATAGCGATTTACTTTTTGAGCTTACGTTGCCTAGGAAGCTCTTTTAAAGCTAAAAGAATTTTGTCTGATGTGCCTATTACTTTAATAGATACATTTGTCCTCAACAATGGAGGCGCAGACGAGGGTAGCATCAATAATGACGGAGAATATAAAGATCGTTATTACCCTGGTTTGATGGAACAGTTAACCGAAGAAGAGAAAAAAAATCTTTTCTACCTTCCAACCAATGTAGGATTTAATAATCCTATAAAGGCGTTTCGTCTTATACGTTCGTCTACTAGTCCATTCATTATTCATGATGACTATTTAAAAATTAGTGACTATTTCTTAGCCTTGAAGCATCCTTTTAAGCTTCTGAGTTGCTCTTTGGTTAATAGTGAATTCCGTGGCGTTGACATAATGCCAATACTAGTTGAAGAAAGAGTAAATCACTGTAGTGATTTTGCCAGTCTTTTAGGTATTTTATATCATCAGTTTCCTCTTAGACTAAAAGAGCATGGTGTTAAAATCCGGATGTTAGTTGAGTGGTATGAAAACCAAGTGATTGATCGAGGGATGATAGTTGGATTTCATAAACATCTCCCTGACACAAAAATTATTGGGTATCAGGGATATATAATTTCAAAAAGTCTTCATTTATATGTGTATCCGAACATGCCTGAATACCGCAGCAAGGCAATACCAGATATTGTCTACGTAGTAGGCGAAGGTTTGAAAGACGACCTTCATGAATTTTGCGATAAGGTAGTTGTAGCTGCAGGTCCTGCGTTTCGGTTCAATAAGCTATGGCGTGATCGAGCTTATAACCCTGATCCAAGGCTCTTTACCGTATTAGTTGGATTGCCTATTGGGCTAGATGATTGTGCTCATATACTTAAGCTACTTGCTAGCACCTTAAAAAAATTTAAGGGAACCAATATTCAGTTTTGGATAAAACCCCATCCGACTTATGGTTTTAAATCGATAAAAGCACTCTTGCCCGAGGGGTGGCCTAGAGAATTTATTTTTCAAGAAGGCGATTTCCATGCTGTCGTTGAAAGGTGTAACTTATTACTCAGTAATGCATCCAGCGTAAGCCTTGAAGCCATAGCAAAAGGGGTTCCGGTAATAATAGTTGCACCTCAAAATGGTGTAGTGCAGAATCCTATTCCTGAAGGTATTTCTGATGATGTTTGGTCAATTGTTTATGACAGTGTTGAGCTTGAGGTCGAGATTATGCGTTTTAAAGAATTTACTACCGAGCGCAAAGATTTCTTTGATAAACTAAGTCTTGATGTCAGAAAAAATTATTTTAATCAAGTAACTCGAAAAAATACACTGGCTTTTCTAGAGATCTAAACTCTTATAGGCACTAGTTAAATCAAGTAAAATGAATGAATGAATTCAAAGTAACTAATTGTCAGTTTTGGATAAAGCCAAATCCAACTTATGTCCCTGAGTCGATAAAACCTCAATTACCTCAAGAAAAGAATAGAGAATTTATATTCCAAAAATGTGTAGGAAATAAACGCTGATGCATAAAGAAATGAAAAACTATTATCGCCGATGTATCAGCCCAGTTTTTTTTGTTAACGCTTTACTAAGCCTGGCATGGAGAACTTATTTAGCAATTTTTCGACGTATTATTCCAAATTACCGAGCATTAATGTTACCGAAAAACATATCAAAACTTCGTAAATTAGTCTTAAAAAATAATATTTTAATTTCTGAAATATCCTCTTGTTCTCATCAAAGTTCTGGGCGACTTAAGCTTACTAATGCTTGGTTAGATTATGATATAACTCCTGATTGGTTTGTTGAATTTGAAGATCAGGAAGTAACAAATTCTCTGCATAGATGGAATTGGTTGCTTAATGGACTATCTGAAGAAAATATTTATAAGTTATCTCGTGAAGAAGGAATATCTCTAATCCGATCTTGGCTGCGTTGCTGCCTAAGTCTACAGCGCTTTAATAATGATGCCTATTCAAGTAGTGAGAGAATAGTTAATGCAAGTATTTTCTTGCTAACTACTGGTGATAAAACAGTACCACAGGATATACAGAATGCATTTCAATATATGGCCACGCAAATTGCCAAAAATCTAGAGTACTACGAAGAAGATATGACCGGTAATCATGCCTTTAACAATGCTCGCGGGCTATTATTTGCTGGCATTGTTTCTAAACTACCTTTTGCAACAGAACTTGCCTTTGAAATATTTAAAGAGAGGTTACCTAAGTTGGTTACTGATGATGGTTTTCTTCGAGAGGGCTCGAGTCACTATCACTTTCTATTTACTCGCTGGGTACTTGAAATTGTGTGGATATTGTCAAGCTCTAAAAACAAGGATGTTGAGAGCATTATAAGACCCTACGCAATAAATCTTGTTAAGCGATGTTGGTTTTTTCTTGTTAAAAACTCAAAGACTGAACAGTGGAGCATCCCTCTTATAGGAGATATTTCGCCTGACTTTCCTCCGGAGTGGTTGCTTAGTGTTCCTTGGTCCTTGCCTGCACTTGATGTTTTTATGCCTGATTCTCTTCCTAGCTTTGAAGGTAAAAAAGGATGGGGATCATTATTTGGCATTGATAATGGAAGTGGTGAAGCTAAAATAGTTGGCATCGAAACATATCCAGACAGCTATTGGCATCGCATTGATTTCAATCAGATGACATTTTTTTCACATGCTGAAGGTTCGAGCGGTAAATTACGTTCTGATCATAGACATTTAGATTTGGGAGGTTTTATTCTGTATTACGCTGGTCAGCCATTACTGATTGATTGCGGGCGTCTTGATTATACTCAATCAGATGCTAGTGTTTACGGATATTCTGCTTCTTCGCACAACACCCTACTTATTAATGGATTATCTGCTGAAGTTGATGGACCTTCATGGTTGCAGGAAGCATATAAGCGAGTAAGGGTCAAAACTAAGCTTACAGAATCTGAGGATTCGGTAATGTTTACTATTAACCATGATGGGTTTGATAGAATATCGAATAGGACTGTTGCTCATGAACGTAGGTTTAAATTAAAGTCTGATATGTTTGAGATCGAGGATAGATTACTAGGACATGGAACTTGTGACCTAGGATTATCTTTTCATTATTCTCCTGAGTTTGGCCCTCCAGATAGTCAAGGGTCCGAATTTTCATTTAAAAATATTGGGGCAACCTTTCATGTTGATAATAGGTTTACGGGCAGGGTTTTGTCTGGACAGAGTGAAAGTCCTATTAGTGGTCTATTTTCAACAGAATATGGTGTTATAGCTAACTGCTTTACACTCGATATTCACGAAACGATTCATTTGCCAGCTATAATAAAAAATCGAGTGAGTTTCAATGCGTAAGTTCAAAATATCATTAAATATAGAGATTGACTATTGCAGGGACATTTCTAAGATATGAGTAATGAAGCTTATAGTTTCCGTCAATTAACTAACATAAATCAATAATTAAAGTGACTCAGATGCAGCTGCGCTTAAACAAAAGTTATTCACGCATAGAATTAATGAACCGGCTGTTCGTGTTTAGTGTGTTTATGTTTGCTTTAGAATACTCTCTTTTTCTAGTGGCCTCCTCTTTGATAGACGTCCTAATTAAAACTTCTAGTCTCGCGTTGCTAATGGTATTTGCATTAAAGCCTAGCAATCGTATAAATATTGAAGAATTGATTTTATTGCTGTGTTACTTTATGTTGTTTTCTTCTGCGGCGTTGCCCTCAATACTAACTGTTGACACTACTGGCGGTCTAATTCTTATAAAGTATCTTTATATGTTTATGATACTACCCATCTTATTGGTGTGTTATCGCAGTATTCAAAAGTGCGATGATCTTTTAATATCGACATTCATAGCAATTGGCGTGTTGTTTTCTGTCCAGGCAATTGTAGCTTTTATAGGCGTATATTCTGGATTACTTGATATATCAAATATTACACGAATACAAAGATATGATAATATGGAAATAGTTGATTTTGGTGTTTGGGGGTTTGGTAATGCAATCCAGACACCTTTGTTAGGTTTTAAAATATTGCGACCGCAAGGCTGGTTTTTAGAGCCTTCACTGTTAGCATCATTTTTATTACTTCCGGCCTTTGTTAGTATTGGCCGATATCGAGAATCTAGGAAAAAAATATATTTTCGTTCGGCATTTTTAATTTTTATGGCAATCTTGCTGACATTGTCACTCGCTGGTTATTTCGCAGTAGTTTGTACAGTTTTGTTATTATCATATTCAAAATATTTTTATCGTAACCTTAAAAGAATTCCGGTTATAAAATATTCATATGCTATTCCAATCTTTTTGATTTTTTTTGGAATCATGTACTCTTTACTTAATTTGACATATGTCTTGAATGATATCGATCAAGATAGCGTGACTGAGAATCAGGCTGTCGTCGCAGAATTAATGGCTAGAGATCAAGATGGTCCAAGTGGGAACTTGATTCGTGAAGGATACAAATCAGATAACTATATAGATGTTTTGAAGGATTCTCCTCTAGGTGTTGGTTTTGGTGAATCAAAGTCTAGTGAATTGAGGAGCGGAAATGCATTTCTGTTTTGGTTTTCTGCTGGCGGGGTTCCAGCAGTATTGGCAATAATCATGATGTTCACATATATTTTTCTAGTTTTTTGCCATCCCCTGCTTATTTCTCAAAATGCTGTATTTAATGCCGTAGGAGCATCATTTATTGGCCATGCTATACACAATCTTTCATATGGCAATTGGATAGCACCATATTTTTTAATCCATCTTGCGATAGTTGTAATGAGCGCCAAAAAAGCGAAACTGAACATTATCTAAAATTGACCCACTTAATTTGTAATATTATATCTCCATTAGAGTCTAGGTCATTTATAATATGTTTAATCCTGGATAGCCTCGATCCACTTGAAATAGTAATTTAATATAAGAAGGTTTTAATATAAAAATGTGTGGAATAGCAGGAATAATTCGGTTTGATGAAAATAAAATTGATAGAGATATTATGGATAGTATGGTCCAAAAACTCTCTCATCGTGGTAAAGATCATGCTCAAATTGATTCGGTTTCCTCAAAGGTCAATATTGAATTGGGGCATAGGCGATTATCTATTATAGACCTAAGTGATACTGCCGTGCAGCCAATGTCATATGACAATGAGTCTTTATGGTTAACATTTAATGGAGAGATATATAATTATATCGAACTCCGTGCCGAACTTTTAGAGCATGGGTATAATTTTAGGACTGAGTCCGATACTGAAGTTATCTTGGTTGCTTATAAGCATTGGGGTGATAAATGTGTGGAGCATTTAAATGGCATGTTCGCTTTTGCACTTTGGGATGAAATTAATCAGCGACTTTTTTGCGCTCGAGATCAGTTTGGGATCAAGCCTTTCTATTTTTATCAGACGGATAAGTTTTTTGCCTTTGCATCAGAATCAAGAGCGCTGGAAGCATTTCATTGTAACAGGTTGGATGCTGATGGCCTTGCAGCTTACTTGTTGTGTTCATATGTTCCTGGAGAATTTAGTATTTTTGATGGAGTTAAAAAATTATTACCTGCGCACACATTAATAGTTGAGTCTTCCAGTAAACTTGAATGTAAAAAGTACTGGCGCATAAAAAAAGTTTCAGAATATGCTCGTTCAACATCTAACGTAAAGATAACGGCACTTCTAGAGCAAGCTATAGTGAGACAGATACGCAGTGATGTGCCCGTAGGAGGTCTACTTTCAGGTGGTGTAGATAGCGGTACGATTGTCGCACTTGCCTGTAAGCATATTGATAATATGCATACATATAGCGTTGGTTTTGAAGGAGCGGGTATTAATGAATTACCTGCTGCCGCAGCAGTGGCTAGTAAATATGGAACATCTCATCATGAAAAAGTACTAGATGATAAAGACGCAATTCAATATTTAGATCTTGCTTTAAAAAATTTAAGTGAGCCAGTTGCAGATCCTGCAATTATTCCTTCTTATGTGCTTTCGGAGATGGCGGCGAAAGATGGAGTAAAAGTATTACTCAGTGGAACAGGTGGTGATGAAGTTTTTGGTGGCTATGAGAGATATGTTGGTGGTGCAACTTACAAAAGACGGCTGCTTAATATCATTCCAAATTTCATAAAAATATATATAGGAAGTGTGCTACCAATATCAAGCAAACTAGGCGCTAGGCTCAGAAATCCCTCGTTAGATATGATGTTCACCACTAGCGGATCTTTTGAACTTTTTTCAAATATGATGACAGACCGGAAAGTAGTTGGAGAATTTCTAGACAAGATCTCAAATTCAATCCCATCTACAATAAAAGATCGTGGATACTCGTTATATAAAAAAATGAATTTTGATGTGTCTGTTTATATGCCAGATGGGATTCTATTTCTTTTTGATCAAATGACAATGGCCAATACTGTTGAAGGAAGAGTGCCTCTTCTTGATGTAGACTTAGTGGAAGAATCATTTATGTTTCCGCCTAGTAGTCATGTAAATTCGGGAAGAACAAAAGTACTTTTTCGGAATATTTCAGAGCAATATCTAGGCCATAAGCATGTTTGGCAAAAAAAGCATGGCTTTTCCGGCCCTGTTCCTTACTGGGTTAATAAAAACACTCAGCATTTTTTAGAGTCTATTCGTTATATTAACGAAATTCCTGGGCTAGCAACTCTTGATGTCGAGAAGTACCTAATATTATTGGAGAAAAATGAACTTAATACTACTGATTCATTTGCCGTATTCTCCCTATATTGTCTTCGTAAATGGTATGACCAACAAGAGATAAATAAATGACTAAGCCTCTAATTAGTGTTGTTTTACCCACCCACAATAGGGTGAGTCTTCTTGAAAAAGCTATTCATTCGGTACTACGACAAACAGAAAAAGATTTCGAGCTTATTATTGTTGACGATGCATCAACTGATCAAACTTCTGAGTTTTTAAATCAATTTGTTGAAAATGATACTCGAATTACAGTTATAAAAAATATAGTAGCTTTGGGTGGTGGTGGTGCTAGAAATGTTGGGATATACGCTAGTAAAGCCAAGTGGATTGCATTTCTAGATGACGATGATGAATGGGTTGAAAATAAACTATCTTTGCAGTTAGAGAGGCTTAATCTTTCCCCAGTTGCAGTCGCATGCAGTTGCAGTTATATGCACCATTATCCATTTGGGCTTACAAGAAAGTTTATAACTCCTGAAAATGTTTCCTTGAACGAGCTCTATTTAGAAAACGTTTTAGGTGGAGCTTCAATGTGCTTATGTTTAAGAGAAATTTTAGTTAAAATAGGTGGATTTGATACAAAACTAAAAAGTGGTCAGGATTGGGATTTGTGGGTAAGGCTCCGATCTGAAGGTGAGATAGTTGTATGCGATAAACCGCTTGTTAAATATATGGCTCATCAAGGCTTGCGGATTTCAAGTAATATGAAATCACAGTATTTAGGAAATAGGAGGTTTTATTTTAAATATAGAGACAGGATGGGCATCACTTTGCGCCGCTTTAAGATATGTCATGCATGTTTTATCAAATCTCGGGATCAAAATAAAACTTTAAGGGCAAGGCTATATTATCTTTTTTTATCTGTTCGTTTTTCAAGTTTATCGGTGGGAATGTCGTATATGAGAAGTGGCTTCCCAAGGTTGTTAATTGATAGCTTTTTACATCAGAAGTAGTTCTAATTTAGAGTTATTTAATTGAATTAAAATTCACAAAGAGAATACTATATGTTTAGATATGAATAACTTAAATAAATTTACTTTAGCTATTGATGCATCTAGAAATCGGTCTGGTGGCGCCCAAGCATATATTATTGGCATTCTTTCACATTTAGACCCCTTAAAATATGGAATCAGTGAAGTTCATATTTGGGCATTTAACTCGTTGCTTAACGCAATTCCTGATCGGCCGTGGTTAATAAAGCATAACCCTCGTGAATTGGAAATGAGTTTAACTAGGCAACTTTGGTGGCAAGCCACAAAGCTTACTGGAGAACTAAGGCAAAATAGATGTAATGTTTTATTTACACCAGATGCCAGCACACTTTGTAACTTTCAGCCAATGGTAGTATTGAGTCAGGACATGCTTCCATATGAGCCCGGCGCAATGAAATATCTTGGGTATACGAAAGAACGAATTCGCTCAATTATATTATATTTTTTACAAAACAAAGTATTTCGTGAAGCTAAAGGTGTGATTTTCCTAACTAAGTATTCAGCAGAAATCATTCAGCAATCATGCGGCACATTGTCTAATGTAACGTGTATTCCGCATGGCGTAGGCAGTAATTTTAAAAAAAATAACATAGTAAGAGAATGGCCCAAAAATTCTGAGCGAGCCATACATTGTATTTATGTTTCAAATGCCGAACTATATAAGCATCAGTGGGTAGTTGTAGAAGCTATTGCGGCATTGCGAAAGCGTGGTCACAACATTAACATCACGCTGATTGGTGGAGGTAAAGGTGTTGCGCGAAAATTGCTCGATGATCAAATTCTCGCTTCAGATCCAGAAAATGACTTCGTCTCCCAGTTAGAATTCCTTCCACACAATGAGCTTCCCGGACAGTTAGCTAGCGCTGATATTTTTGTGTTTGCGTCAAGCTGTGAAAATATGCCGATTACACTCATTGAAGGAATGTCCATGGGACTACCTATTGTTTGTTCTAATCTTGGGCCTATGCCAGAAGTGCTCTCCGATGCCGGAGTTTACTGTAATCCAAGAGATGTGAAGTCAGTCGAAGATGCTATTGAACTAATTGTTAGGGACTCTAAACTTCGAAATACAATAGCAACAAAAGCAGAAGTTCTTTCTAAACAATACTCATGGTCACGTTGTATGAATGAAACGTTTTTGTTTATTAATGAAACCTATAACAGTGAGATAAATAATGAATAACAAAAAATTGCAAGTTTGTAAAAATTGTATTATGGATACTACGGATTCTACGATTACCTTTGATGATAAGGGCTGGTGCGATTATTGTAAAAATTACCATAATCACATTGTCAGAAACTGGGATACTGGAGAGCAGGGTGAACGCGAATTATTAAGTATAGCTAAAAAGATAAAAGCGGAAGGTATAGGAAAAGATTTTGATTGCATCATTGGTATTAGTGGTGGGCTGGATAGTTCTTATTTGACCTATATCGCTAAGGAAAAATTAGGTCTGAGGCCATTGCTTCTGCATGTTGATGCTGGGTGGAACACTGATCAGGCTGTGGCAAATATTGAAAAACTAGTGGATGGGCTAGGTGTTGATTTATACACAGAGGTTATCAATTGGGAAGAAATGAAGGATCTTCAGGTTGCATTACTAAAGTCTCAAATCCCGCATCAAGATATTCCTCAAGATACGGCATTTTTTTCAATACTCTATAAGTTTGCACGTGAAAATAATATTAAGTACACATTAACTGGTGGTAATTACTCTACGGAATGCTTTCGAGAGCCTGAAGAATGGGGAGCATACCCTGGTATTGATAAAACCCTAATTTTAGATATACATTCTATCTATGGTAAATTTCCGCTCAAAACATTTCCAATAGTAGATGTTTTTATATCTAAAATTTATTACAAATATATATTTGGTATGAATATTATAAAACCACTTAATTCTATTCCCTACATTAAAAAAGATGCAGAAGCTTTACTTGAAAAACGTTTTGGATGGAAAAAGTTTCAACACAAACACCACGAGTCGCGCTTCACGAGATTCTTTGAGGATTATTGGCTACCTCAGAAATTCGGATTTGATAGGAGAAAAGCACACTTTTCAAGTTTAATACTCACTGGGCAAATGACTAGAGAGGCGGCTTTGACCCGAATTAAAACTCCAGAACTTGATGAGCATTTTTTAGAGCGAGAGTTTGAATATGTTGCTCATAAATTAGATTTAACAGTAGATGAGTTGAGAAATATATTTAATGGTGAGAATAAGTCTAGTTATGACTATAAAAGTAAACGATGGTTAATTGAAATTGGATCTAAATTAATGAGTCTTTTTGGTTTAGAAAAGCGGCTATATAAATGATAACAATACTTGATTATGGTTTAGGTAATGTATTGGCATTTGTTAATGTATATAAGCGCTTAAATATTCCTGTGTCTGTTGCAAAAGATAAGAATGATTTAGTAACAGCGACTAAACTTATTTTGCCTGGAGTAGGCTCATTTGATAATGCCATTGAGCAATTAGATCAGTCTGGCATGTTACCCTCTATTGAAAAACTTGTTTTTGAGCAGGAGATGCCGATTCTTGGTATATGTGTGGGTATGCAGATTTTGGCGAGATCTAGTGATGAAGGTAAGTTATCAGGTTTAGGCTGGATTGATGCTAATGTGCGAAAATTCGATATATCTTCAATGCCTATCGGATCATACTTACCTCACATGGGCTGGAATGATGTTGAGCCAATTGTTGATAGCTGTTTATTTAAAGGGATGGACCACGACGCTCGATTTTATTTTTTACACTCATATTACTTTGAATGCGACAATCGAAAAAATATCATGGCTGAAACAGACTATGGTAGACCATTCAATTGCGCAGTTTATAAAGATAACGTTTATGGAGTTCAATTCCATCCTGAGAAAAGTCATCATTATGGAAGTCAATTACTCAAAAATTTTTCGGAAATTTAAATATGTTGCGACCCAGAATAATTCCTTGCCTGCTATTTAGAGATAAAGGTTTGGTTAAAACTGTCAAATTTAATGCATCTAAATATATAGGAGATCCCATTAATGCTGTTAAAATTTTTAATGAGAAGGAGGCTGACGAATTAATCTTTCTTGACATTGATGCTACCGTAAATGTTACGCCTCCTGATTTTTCTATGATTCAAAAGTTGGCAGCCGAATGCCGAATGCCTTTATGCTATGGCGGAGGTGTTAAAACTGTTGAGCAAGCAAAAAAAATTATTGGACTTGGTGTTGAGAAGGTGGCTATTAGCTCAGAGGCTATCATTAATCCGTCACTTGTTTCATCAATCGCTCAAGAAATTGGCAATCAAAGTGTCGTTGTAGTTTTAGATGTTAAGAAGAGTCTTTTTGGCAAACATGAAGTTATGACTCATAACGGTAAAAAGAAAACAGGCTTTACAGTTGTTGAATGTGCAAAACGATTTGAGAAGTTAGGTGCTGGTGAAATTGTTATCAACTCCATTGACAGTGATGGGCAGATGCAAGGTTATGATCTTACCCTTGCGTCTGATGTTCGCGACGCTATATCTATTCCGTTGACGTTGTTGGGTGGGGCAGGGTCACTGTCTGATATTACAGAATTGGTTAAGCAGTGCGGTGTTATAGGTGCTTCAGCTGGCAGTATGTTTGTGTATAAAGGTAGATATAAGGCCGTTCTTATTAATTATCTAAATCAAGAACAAAAGGATAAAATATCACTCGCTGCTTGCAGAAAGAATGACTGAGATATCCGCTTTTACAGGTATGTAGCATCATGAACATTTTAATTGTGAGTCAATATTACTGGCCAGAAAGTTTTCGTATCAATGATGTTGCAAAAACACTTTATGAAAAAGGTCAGCTGGTTGAGGTGTTGACAGGCAAGCCGAACTATCCTCGTGGAGTAATATACGACGGGTACAAATCTCTGGGATGCGAAACTGAAACTCATGATCAGGTGCCCATTCATCGAATTCCTATGCTTGCTAGAGGGCATGGAGGCCTGCGATTAGTTTTAAACTATTTATCATTTGTAATATCGGGTGTTTTGTTTTCGCCATGGATATTACGAGGGAAAAAATTTGATGTAATTTTTGTTTATGGTAACTCGCCAATACTTCAGGCTATCCCTGCAATATTTTTAGGTTGGATAAAGCGGACTCCGGTTGTACTGTGGGTGCAGGATCTGTGGCCAGAAAGTTTACATGCTACTGGATATATCAAGAACAAATTAGCGCTCAAATTGGTGGCTTATATCGTCCGGTTTATTTATCGGCATGTCGATCTGCTGCTGGTGCAATCGGAGGCATTTATTGACTTAGTTGAACCGTTGGCGTCCAACACACCAGTGAAGTATTACCCTAACTCGGTTGATGAAAGTTTTTCTGAGCGCGCTGTAGTAAGTAACCCTAAGGTGACTGGATTGACAAATGGATTCTCGGTAATGTTTGCCGGTAATATTGGATCGGCGCAAGCGGTGGAAGTAATTATAGAGGCGGCTACGTTACTAAAAGAATATTCTGACATACATTTCGTGGTTCTGGGAGATGGGAGTCGCCGGGATTGGATGTTAGAAGAGGTAAATAATCGTGGTTTAAGTAATTTTCATTTACCTGGAAGATTTCCAATAGAAACCATGCCGAGTTTTATGCAACAAGCATCCGCATTATTAGTAACATTAGCTGATCACAAAATTTTTTCTGGCACTGTGCCGAATAAGGTCCAAGCCTATATGGCGGCTGGACGACCGATTTTAGCATGCCTTAATGGTGAGGGCGCTCGTCTAGTTGTTGCATCTAAGTCAGGCTTAGCTGTGCCCGCTGAAAATGCTAAAGCTTTAGCCGAAGCCGTGATAGAATTGCATGGCATGTCGATGGAAGACCGAGAAGAATTAGGACAGAATGGTTTTAGTTATTATAAAGAGCATTTTGATCACGATAAGTTAGTCACTGAGTTAATTAGTCACTTTGAATTATTATCACAGAATGCAAAGGAGTTAAATTGAAAGTACTAGTGTTAGGCGCGAGTGGTATGCTAGGCAGCACATTGCTTTGCGCAATGACTGAGCAGAAGGATTACGAGGTATTGGGTACGGTCCGTGCGGAAAAAATGAAACGGTTTTTCCAAGCGTCGATTGCCAGTAACTTAATAATAAATACAGATCTTACAAATTATGATGATTTGGTTAATATGCTTCACCAAATTCGCCCTGATGTCATAGTTAACTGCATAGGTCTGACTAAACAAAAGGTTGGGGCAGAAGACCCATTGAACGCGATACCTATTAATACATTGCTGCCACATCAACTTGCCAAAATATGCGCGTCTATAGGTTCACGCTTGATACATATCAGCACTGACTGCGTATTCTCTGGTGAAAAAGGTTGTTATATAGAGAGTGATTTTTCAGATGCGAGTGATGTATATGGAAAATCAAAGGCTTTGGGCGAGATAGATTGTCCTAATGCTATTACGCTGAGAACTTCTATTATTGGACATGAGTTAAATACTACATCCAGTTTACTCGAGTGGTTTTTGTCGCAAGATGAACACTGCAGAGGCTTTAGACGTGCGATTTTCTCAGGGTTGCCAACAATAGTTCTCGCGCAGATTATTCGTGACGTTATAATTCCTAAAGAGGAACTTTCGGGAATATATCACGTCGCAGCACGGCCTATTAATAAGTATGAACTACTAAAATTAATAGCCAAGGAATATGGCAAATCAATATCAATAAGCCCTGATGATACTCTTGTGATTGATAGGTCATTAAGTGCAGCTAAATTTAATGCCGCTACCGGCTATGTTGTACCTGAGTGGCCGGAGCTTATTCGCTTAATGCAAACTTTTAAATTAAACTCAAATCACAGGTGAACCATAAATTATGTTTAAAAATCAAGTCTTAATGATTACAGGCGGTACGGGGTCTTTTGGAAATGCCGTACTTAAACGTTTTTTATCTACTGACGTAAGTGAAATTCGTATTTTTAGTCGAGATGAAAAAAAACAAGAAGACATGCGAATTGCCATTAATAACGATAAGGTGAAGTTCTATATCGGTGATGTGCGCAATTACGATAGTGTTTACCAAGCTATGAAAGGGGTGGATTATGTCTTTCATGCGGCCGCATTAAAACAAGTGCCATCATGTGAATTTTATCCAATGGAAGCGGTACATACTAATATAGTTGGTACGGAAAATGTAATGAATTCGGCCACGGCTAACAAAGTTAAACGGTTGGTGGTGCTTAGCACGGATAAAGCTGTGTACCCAATTAATGCGATGGGAATATCTAAAGCTATGTCAGAAAAGTTAATGGTGGCTAAATCGCGTTTACAGTTAAAGGGTGAAACAGTATTTTGTGCTACGCGATACGGTAATGTGATGGCATCGCGTGGCTCGGTTATCCCTCTTTTTATATCACAACTTAAAGAGGATAAACCCGTGACAGTGACAGATCCAAATATGACACGTTTTTTAATGTCGTTAGAGGAGTCTGTCGATTTGGTGTTATATGCTTACGAGCATGGTAAGCAGGGCGATATTTTTGTGAAAAAAGCACCAGCATCGACAGTCTCTGATCTGGCACAGGCGATTAAGGAGCTTTTCAATAAAAACAATGAAGTACGTATCATAGGCACACGACATGGTGAAAAATTATATGAATCACTTATATCGCGAGAGGAAATGGCACATGCGCAAGATATGGGCGACTACTATCGACTTCCTGCAGATAATCGGGACCTTAACTATGCTAAGTATTTCAGTGAAGGAGAAGAGGAAATTTCTCATCTAGAAGACTTTACATCGCATAACACAAAGCAACTAAGTGTAGAGCAAGTTAAATCTTTGTTGTTAAAATTGGACTATATAAAGGAGCAATTAAATGCTTAAAGTGATGACAATTTTGGGTACACGCCCAGAATTAATTAAAATGAGTAGAGTAATTGCTGAGTTCGATAAACACACACAACATATATTAGTGCATACAGGGCAGAATTATGACTACGAGTTAAATCAATTGTTTTTTGAGGATTTAAGTATTCGTAAGCCTGACTATTTTTTAGAAGCTGTTGGCGAAAATGCCGCGCAGACCATTGGCCATGTTATTGAAAAGTCTGATGTGGTAATGGAACAAGAAAATCCTGATGCCATTATGTTTTATGGTGACACAAATTCTTGTTTGGCCGTTATAGCGGCTAAAAGGCGTAAGATACCAGTATTTCATATGGAGGCCGGCAATCGTTGTTTTGACCAACGCGTTCCAGAAGAGTTAAACCGCAAGGTGATTGATCATTTAAGTGACATCAATTTAGTGCTAACTGAACATGCTCGTCGTTATTTGATTAATGAGGGTGTCCGTCCTGAGACTATTATTAAAACTGGTTCGCATATGCGTGAAGTTTTAGATTTTTATATGCCGAAAATTTTACAATCTGACGTATTGCAGCGTATGGGGCTAACTGCCGAACAATTCTTTATTGTCAGCGCCCATCGCGAAGAAAACATCGATAGTTCGGAGAATATGACCGATATGGTCGAAACTCTAAATGCTTTGGCTGAACAGTATGATATGCCCGTCATTGTTTCCACGCATCCCCGCACCAAAAAAAGATTGGATGGCATGGAGCTTGGTAAGCTTAATCCTCATATTCAGTTCCTTAAGCCGTTTGGATTTTGTGATTATATTAAGTTGCAAATGGAGGCCCTGTGTGTGATATCAGATAGCGGCACAATTTCTGAGGAAGGCTCTTTACTTAATCTGCCAGCCGTTACTATACGAAATGCGCATGAACGCCCGGAAGGTATGGATGTGGGTACACTCATTATGAGTGGTTTGAAAAAAAATAACGTATTAGATGCTGTGAGGGTTATTATTGCTCAGCATGACCGTATGCACCGTACGATGAAGCCAGTTGAGGATTACGAAGCAGGACCAGTCTCTAAGCAGTTATTACGTGTAGTCTTAAGTTATGTGGATTATGTGAACCGAACGGTGTGGTCCAAAACCTGATTAGTATACTTAGTGGCATTTTTTTTCTTTGGGTACATATCTTATGACAAAAATATTAATTACTGGCGTAAACGGCTTTGTAGGTACTGCTTTGTGTATGGAGGCAGTTGCGCGCGGTTTTGATGTGCGTGGTGCCACTCGTAATGTTTGTGATTCACCAATAGGTTTTGAAAACATTGTAGTGGGTGATATTAATGCCGACACCGAATGGCATAGCGCATTAATGAATTGTGATGTAGTGATCCACCTTGCTGCCCGTGTGCATGTCATGAGTGAGACGGCTGATGACTCGTTATCTGAATTTCGCCTTGTAAATACTACAGGCACTGAGCATTTAGCTCGCTGTGCCGCGACTAGTGGTGTTAAGAGATTGGTGTATGTTAGTTCTATTAAGGTAAATGGCGAAGAAACCACTGGCGATGAAGCATTTTGTGAGCAGGATCAACCTAATCCACAAGAAGCTTATGGTATATCTAAGTGGGAGGCCGAGCAGGCGTTACATCGAGTGGCGGCAGAAACAGGTATGGAGGTGGTGATTGTAAGGCCACCTTTAGTCTATGGTCCAGGCGTTAAAGGTAATTTTGCACAAATGTTACGCGTGGTGACTAGGGGTATTCCCTTGCCATTAGCAGGCATTAAAAATAAGCGTGAGTTGATTTATGTGGGTAATTTAGTCGATGCACTGATAACTTGTTCTACACACAAGGCCGCGGCGGGCAATACTTATCTAGTCGGTGATGGTGAGTCGGTTTCTACTCCTAATTTACTAAGGGGCTTGGCTAAAGCTATTGGGGTTTCATCACGTGTGTTTGCTTGGCCTATTGGCTTATTGAGGATGATGGGAACTTTATTGAGGAAGGCAGATCAAGTGGAGCGTTTAGTCGGTTCGCTACAAGTAGATAGTAGCAAGATTCGCCGGGAGTTAGGTTGGGAGCCTCCTTATTGTTTGCAGGAGGGTTTGAATAAAACAGTGGTTAGGAATGGGGTGCATGATCCTGAATCACGCTTAGGATGACTTGCAAATTATTATTAATTTTCAGTGTATTTGTATGATGAGGTTTTTAGATATTATTCTTTCACTAGTTGGTATATTGATAGGCACTCCCCTAATTATTATAATAGTTCTTTTGTGTTTTTCTGAGACGCGTGAACCTATTTTCCGACAAGTTCGCATTGGTAAAAATGAAGTGCCATTTACAATTTTTAAATTTAGAACAATGAGTGAAAATACTATCTCGGCGCCTACTCACCTGGTTGATGTAAAGTCGATAACAGGACTTGGGCAGTTTTTGCGAAAACATAAATTGGATGAAGTTCCCCAGTTATGGAATGTATTGCTGGGTGATATGAGTCTAGTGGGAGCACGACCCTGTTTACCTACTCAAGAGGAACTAATCACACAGCGAAAGATCCGTGGTGTTTTCTCCGAGAAGCCAGGAATTACAGGCTTGGCTCAGCTTAACGGGGTAGATATGAGGGACCCGACTCGTCTTGCTATTTTGGATCAAGAAATGCTGAGTGGTTTGAATCTAGGCGGCTATTTTAAATATATAATGATGACGGTATACAGAGTTATGAGTGTTAAACCTTTCACCAGTCTCTAGTTCTATTTTTTGATATTGATATTTTAAACTTTAAAGGAGTAAGAATTCATGGATTATTTATCTCTCATCGACCGAACTGATGTGTTGTTTGCGCCAGACGTTACGCACAATGAAGAAGACTTGAAGGCAATCATTGGCCGTAGTCGATTTCTGATTATTGGTGGCTCTGGTTCTATTGGGCAAGCTGTGACGCATGAGGTTTTTAGGCGTGACCCAAAGGTTCTTCATGTAGTAGATATTTCAGAAAACAATATGGTTGAACTTGTGCGAGATATTCGAAGCACTGTCGGCTACGGCAGCGGTGATTTTAGAACCTTCGCACTTGACTGTGGGGGAGTTGAATTTGAGGCTCTAATGGCTGCTGAAGGCCCATATGACTACGTTTTTAATCTCTCGGCCTTAAAGCATGTCAGAAGTGAGTCAGACCCTTTTACGCTTATGCGTATGATAATGGTAAATATTTTTAATACTATTAAGACAGTGCGATTAGCAAAAAAAATGGGTGCTAAGAAGTATTTTTGTGTCTCTACTGATAAAGCCACTAACCCGGTCAATATGATGGGTGCAAGTAAGCGAATTATGGAAATGTTCTTAATACGTGAAAGTTTGACTCAAAACATTTCTATGGCCCGCTTTGCAAACGTTGCTTTTTCTGACGGTTCTCTTTTACATGGTTTTAACCAGCGCTTTGCGAAGCGACAACCTCTGGCTGCTCCCAATGACGTTCGTCGATACTTTGTAACGCCTCAGGAATCTGGTGAGCTTTGCCTGTTATCTGGTTTGCTAGGAGAGAATAGAGAGATATTTTTCCCAAAGTTGAGCGAAAAACTGCATCTAATCACTTTTTCCGAGATTGCAGTTCGCTTTTTGAAAGCACATGGTTACGAGCCTTTTGAATGTAAATCTGAGGATGAAGCTCGTGATAGGGCAGAAGAGTTAATAGCAAACAAGAAGTGGCCCTGTTATTTCTTTAAGAGTGATACAACGGGTGAAAAAGACTTCGAAGAGTTTTTTACCGATAATGAAGATTTAGATATGGAGCGGTTTGAGACAGTTGGGGTGATCAAAAATCAGCCTGATTTTGATGAGGCTAAGTTAGACGATTTTATGAACGGAATTGAAGCTTTAAGGAATAAAGGTACTTGGACCAAAGATGATATTGTTAAATTGTATTTTGGTCTCCTGCCTGAGTTTGCTCATAAAGAGACCGGTAAATACCTAGACCAGAGGATGTAATAATGGATCGTTTTTTTGATATTTTATTTTCAGGGATAGCGTTATTGCTACTTTCTCCTTTTTTGGTGCCTATAGTCATAACACTAAAGCTCACTGGTGAGGGCGAAGTGTTCTTTTTACAAGAACGCATCGGCAAGAGCGGTGATAAATTCATGTTGTTTAAGTTCGCGACTATGCTAAAAAATAGCCCAAATATTGGTACCGGTACGGTTACCATGAGAGGTGACCCTCGAGTACTTCCCGTTGGCACGTTTTTACGTAAAACCAAAATAAATGAGTTACCGCAGCTATTGAACATATTTTTTGGTGATATGAGTATTATCGGCCCAAGGCCGCTTACTACTCAAACGTTTGGAGCTTATTCGGAGAGTACTCAGCGTCTTATAACGCAAGTTCGGCCAGGCCTCTCTGGGGTAGGTTCTATTATATTTCGTGGTGAGGAAGAGATAATGTACGGCGCAACCGCTTCCGTTGATTTCTACGCGAATGTCATAGCTCCATATAAGGGAGCGCTTGAGGAGTGGTTTGTCTTGAATAAGAGCCTGTATATTTATTTTGTAGCGATTTTTGTTACAGCTTGGGCGGTTCTTCTTCCAAGCACAAAAATAGCGTGGAGGGTTTTTAAGGATTTGCCTGAGCCGCCGACTGACTTGAAGCAGGCACTGAATTATACCGATTAACTGTTGTGGCTTTTCTAGCCCCTACTTTGTGATAAATACCCTTATCAACTTTTAAAAAGATAAATATATTGAAGAAGCTGCATTATGCAGCTTTTTTTTGTTTATAGGTTTAGTTTTTAAAGTTCTTGATTGGTAATAAGGCGTATATAATTAATTTTTAAATTTTTAATACAATGATTCAATTTAATAACTTAAATCAAGAAACACCTTATCAACTTGTAAAAGAGAAATATGATGAGGCTGTTGATGCAGGTCAAAAAGGCGTTGAGGCTATTTCAATTTCTTCTTACAACAACAAAATACATGAGGTTGATTCAAGATACGTAAATCTAAAATTTATTTCAAATGATGAGTTTATTTTTTTTAGCAACTATGACTCTTCTAAAGCAACTTCTTTTAATTCTCACAGTCAAATAGCTGCATTAGTTTATTGGCCTAGCATTAATGTTCAGATTAGAATAAAGGCTAAGATAAAAAAAACTTCTAATGAATACAATCAAAAATATTTTTCTGATAGATCAGAGGAAAAAAATGCATTAGCCATTTCATCCAACCAATCAAAGCAAATAGATTCTTATAGTCAAGTGAAAGAAAACTATAATAGATCATTAAAAAACGATGATTTAAAAAAATGTCCAGAGTTTTGGGGAGGCTATTCATTTACCCCTTACTATTTTGAATTCTGGGAAGGGCATGAGTCGCGATTAAATAAAAGAGAAGCCTATGAAAAAAGCGATGATAGTTGGAAGCATTTTATTCTTCAGCCCTAGGTAAAATTTTATTGCGTAATAGGTTAATTAGTATAAAATCAATTTCACTAAATGTTAAACATCAAATTATCACAACTAAACAACATTATATTTAATACTTAATGTTTATAATCTCTTGTAACCCTCTAAAGGAACTCTCATAGCTTCTCAGAAAAAAAATATTACTCCCATTAACGAAAAAATTCGAGCCAGCGAAGTTATGCTTATTGGGTCAAACGGAGAAAAACAGGGATTGGTAGCTTTTTCCGTTGCCTTAGAATCAGCTAGAGTAGCATCACTTGACTTAGTTCAAGTATCACCTTCAGATGCAAGTCCTGTGGTTTGTAAGCTTTTAGATTATGGAAAACATATCTTTGATAAGAAGAAAAGTCTTTCTTCCTCTAAGGTAAAAGTTAAGAGAAATACCACAAAAGAAATAAAATTTAGACCCTCAACTGATGTTGGTGATTATAATATTAAATTAAAAAAGGTTAAAAGCTTTATTCTTGACGGAGATAAGACTAAAATAAGCGTCCGATTTAGAGGTAGGGAAATACTAAACAGTGACATGGGTCTTAATCTACTAAATAGATTAAGGGACGAACTGGAAGATATAGCCCAGGTAGACCAAGAGCCTTCCCTTG
>Ga0209816_1000169_pt1 | contig 53704 bp, 51 predicted proteins | sample CoawatmetaG01DNA_FD_187509 | JGI IMG/M metagenome (GOLD analysis project Ga0209816, IMG submission 187509) | Marine microbial communities from the West Antarctic Peninsula - Coastal water metaG017-DNA (SPAdes) (version 2) | ecosystem: Environmental > Aquatic > Marine > Coastal ...
ATACTAATATTACCATTTATAAATCTTGTAAGCCTGGCTGGGCTTGGCTCTGTATATTCTTTAGGTGGCCGGCCCGTTAATAATTCTTTAACGTAATTCTTTATGGGCGTTGTTCTATTTTGTTTTGGTGCACGAAATATTTGTTGGGTGTTATCCCACTCTTTCGAAAATAATGCTTGAACGAGATTTTGTTCTTTAAAAACCAGAGTGGAGATTTCTTGGGTTTTTAACATTATTTCATATTTAGCAAAGTCAGAAGCGTTGCCGGTTGGTAAAGATATGCCTGCAAGGGACGCTAAACCACCGAGATTACCAAAATTAGGTTTGCTTTGTTCTTCTTGGACTGGCGCTAGTAATATCGATACACTATATTTAGAATTTAGACTTCTTAAATACAGTGACCCCGCTGCAAGCGAAATCATTGTGAAAATAATAATAAAATATTTACCGCGCCATAAGACAGATAATAATTCCTTGAGATCTACTTCGTCATCATAATTCTGATTTTCTTGCATTAATTTTTTCAATCTGTTGGTTAATTTAAAATGAATTAGTCTATTCTAGTATAGAGTTTTAGGTTTGAAAAGTTAAGTTTATAATAAAGTAGAGTGTAAGTTATGTATTGGGAAAATGACTTTAAGGCAATATATAGGCGCGGCGTTTAAAGGCGCCCTTGTGCAGAGGTTTAAAATCTAGAATTTATCTTTTTAAGTATCTGCTTGAGGAGAGATTTAAATCTTGAATATATTTTGCAATCGCAAGGGTGCGTAAGAATAGCGATATTTTAAATCTTGCTGCGTACTTACCGAATTTATAATCAGGAGAAACTTAATTCTTAATCGATGTATTAAATCTGCTTACATCGCGTAAGTATCGTTGGAATTATGAATTTTATTGTCACGATCTTTTTATTAGTTTAGGCTTTCTGGTTAGAGATGGTGCAGTTATTTTTGGTTGAAATACATAATTATAGTAAGTGAAATTAGGGTCAAATTTCTAATGATTAAAGGCAAAGAAGTTTACAGTAAAAAAATATCTAAAAAAATATATGAAGTTTTGAGAGTAGAGAAGATAAAAAATGAACACAGCTAAGTATAAAGTTAAGTAAATTGAGGGTAATAAAAGAAAATAACAATGCGCTAACGTGTTTTAAGGCATACGACGTTAGGGGAGAGTTAGGGGTAAATTTTGATGCGTCTATTAATTATAAAATTGGCAGGGCTGTTGCTCAACACTTAAGCGCAAAGGTAATTGTTGTTGGCCGCGACGCTCGGCAAAGCTCACCTGAATTAGCAAAAGCCTTAATCTCAGGTATTACAGATTCTGGCGCTAACGTCCTTGATATAGGTCTTTCTGGCACGGAGGAAATGTATTGGGCCGTAACAGAATTTAAGGCTTGTGCAGGAATTGAAGTAACAGCGTCCCATAATCCAATTAACTATAATGGCTTGAAATTTGTTAAGTCGGGATCACAACCACTTCATTCTGAGCAAGATTTTCAAGTAATAAAAAAAATAGCTGAGGCAAGTAATTGGAAATTTACGGGACTTGGCGGTGGTGTAAAAGACATATCTTTATTGGCGCGGGGAGCCTACGTGAAGAAAGTGTTGAGTTTTATTAATTTTGGTGCACTTAAGAGTCATAAAATTATCGTAAATTCCGGAAATGGCGCTGCTGGTCCAACGTTTGATGCCATAGCGGATGTATTAAAAAACAACGAAGTACCAATTGAATTTATCCGAATGCACCATGATGTTGACCATACGTTTCCAAATGGCATTCCAAATCCTTTGTTGATAGAGAACCACGCACCTATGCGGGATATGGTTTTGGAACATGGCGCTGATTTTGGCATTGCTTTTGATGGCGATTTTGACCGGTGTTTCTTTTTTGATGAAAAGGGAACATTCGTGTCAGGTGAATATATTGTGGGCTTTTTGGCGTCGGCATTTTTGGATAAAGAGCCCCACGCAAAAATTGTCCATGATCCCCGCGTTATTTGGAATATCGAGGATAGTGTTAAGGCCAAAGGTGGTTTTTGTGTACCCTCTCAAACTGGCCACGCTTTTGTTAAACAAACCATGCGTAAGCATAAGGCAGTGTACGGAGGGGAGTTATCGGCGCATCATTATTTTAGGGATTTTTCTTACTGTGATAGTGGCATGATACCCTGGTTGCTTATTTTAGAAATACTATCAAAGTCGGGCATTTCTCTGGGTGCTTTGGTTAAGAGCAGGCATAATAAGTTTCTGAGCAGTGGCGAGATTAATTTTACTATTAAAGATCCTGATAAAGTTATTGATTTAATTAAAGATCACTACAGTGCTGCGCATATTAAGTATTGTAATTTGGACGGTCTTAGCTTGGAGTTTGAAGACTGGAGGCTTAATCTTCGAAAATCAAATACAGAGCCACTCGTGCGATTAAATATTGAGTGTCGGAAACGTAAATCTTTAGTTGATAAAAAAATCAGGGAAGTCAGCGCACTTATAAATTTCACTCATTAAGATGGACATTAAGGAAGGTTTGCAGATCTTGCGCGTGGTATTAATTTTAAAAACTGAAGGGAGATGCACCCCTAAGTTTACAGTAAAAACGTGAGTTTAAAAACCTTTGATTGATGAAAAAACGGCAAGGTATAACGGTTTTTGTCGAGGTTTTAAAATAAAATCAGATAATACCTTTTTTGCACTTAATTTAATGAACAAGTTTCTTGGTCGACGTATATCATCAGTGCCAAGGCGTGGTGAGCAATATTAATACTTAATATCGCCCACAGGGTGAGGCAAATGAGCGTGCAATCCTGTGAGGGGGTCTTTTGGATTTAAAGCTGAGAATGCCTTCAGGGCATATCTGACAGGTGGAGCAAAGTTTAAAGGCAATCATAAGCTTATACCCCTGTTTACGCGTGGTTTTTATTTGATTTTTTAATTATTTTCAGTGAAATTTTCTATTGCATATGGTTTTTACACGCCTTACTGTTCATACTTGAGCGACTATGAATTTATATAATATTGCACGTGAAATCTTTAGCAGCGGCACTGGCGTTAAGGCGAGTTTCGATGCGGTAGCTATTTTAAACGTCCGATATGGCCAGTCGTAGAGAAGAGCAACAAGAGAGTGCGCGCCTTCGCGTGATGCTATTGCTGAGCGATAATCCCAAAATATCAACGCGGGGTGTGGCTGATGCTGTGGGAATTTCAAACGGCGCCGCCTATTACGTCCTTAGGGCGCTTGTTGAAAAGGGGTTTGTGAAGCTTGAAAGTTTTGGTAATAATCCGCGCAAAGGGCAGTACGCCTATTTATTGACGCCAAAAGGTATTGGGGAAAAGTCGCTTTTAACGCACCGTTTTATTAAGCGTAAACGGGTGGAATTTGAGGCGCTCCGCGTGGAAATTATGGCTTTAGAAGATGAGATAGGCCCCAAAGATGCTAAAACTGGAGTGACGCTAAAACGCTAAAAAATAAACCCACTGTGGGATACATATTTTTATGTAAAACCAATGGCTTGGGCATTCTGGTAAATTTATGGTTATGGAAAGTAATATTCGGATTTTTGGAAACTATAAAAAGAGATTAGGTAAAGAATATATAAATGGGTAATTTTCGTTCAAAGGACTATGTTGAAATCAAGCGATGTTAAAGAGGGATTTCCCAAAAAAATTACCAAGCAGTCGGGTGATATATAGTTTAAAATTTTGCACTGCCTTGACGCGCACTGTTTGGCAATAAAAAGACCAAATTCGAAACATAGTGCCCGGGTGGTTGATAATAATTAAACGTGCTGTTCATCAAATTACATCGAGGGTTTTAAGCTATGGCAGTTAAGATCAAAAAAGCCATTATTCCTGTGGCGGGTCTAGGCACCCGGATGCTGCCAGCGACTAAGGCGATACCCAAAGAGTTACTGACAATCTATGACCGCCCTATTATTGAGCACGTTGTTCAAGAGGCCATAGCTGCCGGTATTACAGAAATTATATTGGTAACCCGCAGCGGCAAGGAGGCCATTGAGAACCATTTTGATGCCCACTATGAGCTTGAGCATCGATTAGAAAAAAAGGGGAATGACAAGATCCTTGGGACCATTAAGAACATTTTACTGGAAGGGGTTAAAGTGACCTCGGTTCGGCAGAGCGATGCATTGGGCCTTGGCCACGCGGTGCTCTGCGCAAAGCATCTTTTGAATAATGAACCTTTTGCGGTATTGCTGCCTGATGTTTTTGTGCTGGATACAGTATCACGTGGTAAAAATTACAGTTTTGCCCAGTTAATCAAGGCTTGGGATAATACAGGTATCGGTCAGATTATGGTTGAATCTGTGGAGCCAGATAGGGTGGAGAAGTACGGGATTGCTGATTTTGGTGGAGCATCTGTAAAACTATTTGAGAGTATTAAGTTAATGGGTCTTGTCGAAAAACCCTCGTTAGAGAATGCGCCCTCTAACTTAGCGGTTCTTGGCCGTTACATTCTTCCATTTAAGGTACTTGATTTACTTGAAAATACTGAGGTTGGTATTGGCGGTGAAATCCAGTTGACCGATGCGCTGGATGAATTGCTTAAGCTTGAAGGGCTGAACGCCTTTGGGACGGATGCGGCCATTTTTGATTGTGGTAATAAGCAGGGTTTTTTAAGTGCAAATTTAGCGGTGGGTATGCGTGATCCTGACACCAAGCGATATTTAAAAACGTTAATTAAAAAGAGTGGTTGGTAGGATTCTATAATGACAACACTAAATGTTACCGAGGCGAGAGCCAACCTGTATAAATTGATCGACGATACGTCAGTCAGTCATGAACCAGTGTTTATCACTGGTAAGCGTGGCAATGCGGTCCTTTTGGCTGAAGATGATTGGAATGCGATCAACGAAACCTTACACCTGTTATCGGTTCCAGGGATGCGCGAATCAATTTTAGAGGGTATGCAGGAAAAAATTTGCGACTGTGCAGCTGAATTAGAGTGGAAATGTGGTCACTTTACTACACCAAACAGGCCCAAAAGGATGCGCGAAAGCTAGCGTTTTCCGGATTGAAAGCCAAAGCTCAGCAACTATTAACTATTCTCCAATCTGACCCATGGCAAAATCCATCGCCTTTTGAAAAGCTGGTGGGAGATGTAAGTGGTGCTTATTCAAGACGAATTAATATTCAGCACCGGCTGGTCTATCAAGTTTTAGAGGCGCAAAAAGCGGTCAAGATATTACGGCTGTTGACTCATTTCGAGTGGTCGATTACCTGAGTTTTTAGGATCATTAGGAAGTTAAGTAATGATAAAGGTTATTATCAAGTTCTAGGGAGATGAGTTTTCAGAGTTTCTGGAGGCTATAAAACAATAATTGAACGGTAAGCATGAACTGTTTTATTAAAGGAATTACCGGTAAAGACGAAGCCTACCCATGTCATCTCCTCTCGAGACCTATTAGGCAACAACTAGCTTTATAGTGTTAATTAAGTGACAAGGCTAGCAATGCTGCCTGTATGTGGACTCTCTTTTGCTGGCCGTGTGGTGATAATTCAATCGGGTCACAAATCAATAAGTAGTCTTAATTTATGTTTTGCGCATAAAGCCCACAACCTCGATTTATAAAAAATAGGAATGGTATGAAAGTTGGTTTTATAGGTTATGGGAGGTTTGCTAAACTTCGCGAACAGTGTCTCATCCATTCCGATGTTTTAGATGTTGAGGTCGTTGGATATTTTGATCCATATTGCAATGACGGAAAATTAAAACGGTTTTCAACTATCGAATCTTTCCTCGAAGAAGTTGATGCGGTCATTATTTCGGTACCTCCAAGTTTGGCGCCAGGATATGTCCAATTGAGTTTGGAGGCAGGTAAGAATGTTTTTTGTGAAAAGCCCGCCGCCATTAGTAGTGATAATCTGCATGAGATCGATGAAGATTTATCCCAGAGTAAGGTGCTAGCATATGGATTCAATCATCGAGTACATCCCTCAGTCATAAAAATGAAGCAGGTTATCGATGGTAAAAAACTAGGCCATATTTTATGGATTAGGGGTAGATATGGAAAAGAAGTTGATGATAGTTACACCGATACTTGGAGGTGCAATAAGGCTCTAAACGGCGGTGGTATCTTAATTGATCAAGGGATCCATCTGGTGGATCTTATGTCTCACTTATCGGGTGGGTTTGATGGTGCCCAAGCAGTTCTTTCTTCTAATTATCTTAATATTGCTGGCGTGGAGGATAATGGGTTCGTCACGCTCTATTCTACATCTAATAAAATAAGTGCATCAATACATACCACGGTCACACAGTGGAGATATCTTTTTTCACTCGAGATTTTTTTGGAAAAAGGGTCTATTGTTTTAAACGGGATTAGAACAAAATCAGGAAACTATGGCGACGAAATTTTGACAATCAAGCCTAATTCACTGAACGAAACAAAAATCAGTTTTACCGAAGAAATATTCGCGGAAAATACCTCATGGCAAAAAGAGATTGATGCATTTTTAATATCTTGCGATACCGGTATTAATTATCCTTATGCAGGGTTCGGAGATGCGCAGAGAACAACGACGCTAATTGATTTAATTTATAAAGAGGCAACTTGGATATGATAGATCTTAATAGTTATTTAGATGAGTTCAGTAAGCTGGTTAATACCAGTGAAGTTAGAAATAAGTTGGGTCTAGTTGGGGAGATGCTGGAAGGCCAAAGAGAGAATGGTGGGCGATTACTAATTTTTGGTAATGGTGCAGCATCAAGTATTGCCAGCCATGCTGCCCTAGATTTCACAAAGCAGGGAAAGCTAAGGTCTTTATGCTTCCATGATCCCGCCCTACTAACTGCATTTGCAAATGATTTTGGATATGAAAATGCATATGCGGAAATCATATCTCATTATTATGAAGACACAGATATAGTAATTTTTGTGAGTGTAAGTGGCGAAAGTCCAAATATTGTTCAAGGTCTAAAAAGGGCGAAAGATTTGGGGTTGCGTACCATTGGATTTTCAGGAAAAAATCAAGCTAACTCTTTGAATAGTTCTGCTGAACACGTCTTTTGGGTTGAGAGCCAGGCTTATAATGTTGTTGAAAATGTGCACAGTATTTGGCTGTTATCGTTGTGCGATTATATTATCGGTAAATCTGTTTATGAGGTCAGTTAATTTTGATTTTGCGTATGCAACACAAAAGAAGTTAACGTTAAAAAAATATAACAGCATATTTTTTAGTGTTTTATAATTTGATGTCGATATGAGTCCTTATGGAATGGGTGGTGTCTTATTAAGTGTGCTGGGGTATTAATCCCCTGGCCTCACCGCATCTTTGGGTTGTCAAAATATGTCTTTAGACTACTTGAGGGAAATACCACTTCTAAATTTATTCCGTTAGTTTTTCGTTCACAACTTTTTAAGGAATTGATATGCATATATTAATTACTGGCGCCTCTGGATACATCGGTAGTGTGTTGGTACCAAAGCTTATTAATCAAGGCCATCAGGTCACTGCTATTGATAGGTTCTTCTTTGGTGATTCGCTCCCCAAGAATGAAAATCTCATCAAAATACAGGGCGATGCCAGAGATTTTGATCCCAACTTGATGGTCGGTAAAGATGCTGTCATTGATTTGGTAGCGATCTCCAATGACCCAGCAGGAGATGTGTACCAAGAAGCTACTTATGCAATTAATCATGAGTCTAGAGCAAAAACGGCATCTTTAGCAAAACAACATGGTATCCAGCGATACATCTTACCTTCGTCATGTAGTATCTATGGCTTTCAGGACGGTGACTCTATGGCCACGGAGAAGTCGCCAACGAATCCTTTAACGCATTATGCAAAAGCAAATGAAATGGCAGAAAATGCAATACTTCCTCTTGCTGACAATACATTTTGCGTGACTGTTCTTAGGCAAGCGACAGTATTTGGATACTCACCCAGGATGAGGTTCGATTTAGCAATTAATGGAATGACCTATGGGGCGTGGAGTGATAGATCGCTTCCATTAATGAGGGATGGAGATCAGTGGAGGCCAATGATTCATGTCAGTGACACTGCTGATGCTATTATTTTTATACTTAATCATGATAAGAACTTAATAAATGGGGAGATTTTCAATTCAGGGTCTCCCGAAAATGTGTATCAATTACGTCCATTAGCTGAAAGAGTTGCTGCCGTTGTGGGGGATGATGTAAAGATAAAGTGGTATGGTGATAAAGACATCAGGTCATATAACGTTTCTTTTGAAAAGATCCGTGAATTAGGGTTTTTTGCTAAGTATAAGGCCGAAGATGGTGTTTCTGAGATTTTGCTGAAGTTAAAGTCTGGTGAATTAGATAAAAATCTGAAGACTATTACCCTTGACTGGTATAACGAGCTTACCAAGTGGCATGAAATTATAGGTAGTTTAGAGATTAATGGGCGAATGATCCATAAATAATACGTCTGGCGTATGATTAAAAAATCTTAAGCCTAAATAAATAAAATAATTATCGGAGAGATTACTGCATGACGTCAAACGTTAAAGGTATCGTCTTGGCTGGTGGCTCAGGAACTAGGTTGCATCCAATAACTAAAGCTGTTTCTAAGCAGTTGTTACCCGTCTACGATAAACCTATGATTTATTATCCCATCTCGGTTTTAATGCTGGCGGGTATTCGAGAAATCCTCATTATCACGACGGCTCAGGATCTAGATTCATATAAACGGTTGCTTGGAGATGGTAGTGATTTTGGAGTTTATTTCGAATATGTTGTTCAAGATGTTCCTAATGGTCTTGCTGAGGCGTTTATTTTAGGGAAATCATTTATCGGTTCGGATAGAGTGGCGCTGATTCTTGGGGACAATATTTTTTATGGTCAGGGATTTACAGACATACTTAAAGCTGCAGTTGACCGTAATCAAGGTGCAACGATATTTGGATATAATGTAAAAGATCCTAAGCGTTTTGGAGTTGTTGAGTTTGATGACGAAATGAATGTGCTGTCCTTAGAGGAAAAGCCTGAAAACCCTAAATCAAACTACGCTATCACAGGTCTATATTTCTATGATAATACTGTGGTTGATATCGCGTCAACCATAAAGCCATCTTCAAGAGGAGAGTTGGAGATTACTAGTATCAATGAAAGTTATTTTAGGTCAGGTAATCTTTCAGTTGAGGTATTGGGTAGAGGCTTCGCTTGGTTAGATACTGGGACGCATGATAGTTTGATAGAGGCTGGGTCTTTTGTGCAGACACTAGAGCATAGGCAGGGCCTCAAAGTAGCGTGCCTAGAAGAGATAGGTCTTATAAATGGATGGCTTAAATTAACGGATATGCGAGTTAGTATAGCGAGAATGGGTAAATCTATATATGTAGATTATCTTCATACAGTAATAAATAAATACATTGAATTGGCGAAAGATGAAGGAAGCGTTTTATGATCCCTTACGGCCGACAAGATATAGCGCAAGCTGACATCGACGCAGTGGTCGAAGTCCTGCGTTCGGATTTTCTCACCCAAGGCCCGGCCGTCCCGATGTTCGAGCAAACCGTTGCCAGCTATTGTGGCGCCCAACATGCCGTGGCTGTAAATAGCGCGACATCGGCGTTACACATTGCCTGTCTGGCGCTTGACCTGGGCCCTGGCGATTGGCTCTGGACCAGCCCCAACACCTTCGTCGCCTCTTCAAACTGCGGCCTGTATTGCGGTGCTCAAGTGGATTTTGTCGACATTGATCCTCGTACTTACAATCTCTGCCCGCTGACACTGGAACGCAAACTGGTTGTTGCAGAACGTGAGGGCCGTCTGCCAAAAGTTGTTGTACCAGTTCACTTAAGCGGCCAATCGTGCGACATGTTGGCGATTCACGAGCTGGCTCAGCGCTTTGGTTTCAAAGTTATAGAAGACGCCTCGCACGCCATTGGGGGCAAATACAAAAATGAAGCCATCGGTAACTGCCGATATAGCGACATTACAGTATTCAGCTTTCACCCGGTCAAGATCATCACCACCGGCGAGGGCGGTATGGCCCTGACCAATGATCCAGAATTGGCTGATCGCATGCTGCGCAATCGTAGCCATGGCATCACCAGTGACAAGGAGCGAATGCAGGTAAGACCTGTGAATGAAATCTGGAACTACCATCAGATCGGCCTGGGCTTCAACTACCGTATGACCGACATACAAGCTGCTTTAGGCGTGAGTCAGATGGCCCGGTTGGATGAATTTGTCAACAATCGTAGGCGCATCGCCAAGCGCTATGATGAAGCGCTGGCTGGTTTTCCATTGCAGACCCCATGGCAGCATCCCGATAGCTATTCCAGCTATCACCTGTACCCAATCAGACTAAAGTTAGATGAAATCGAAAAAACCCAGCGGCAAGTCTATGATGCGTTTCATGTGGCCGGTATTCTGGTAAACCTGCATTACATACCTGTTTACCGACAACCGTATTACGAAACTATGGGCTTTAAGGCAGGGTATTGCCAAAATGCGGAGCAATACCATAAGGAGGCGATCAGTATCCCTATGTACCCAACTATGTCTGAAGCACAACAAGATCTAGTCGTAAAAGTATTATCCAGCATTTTAGCTAAAAGATTATGAATATAGCAATAATTCCAGCGCGAGGTGGCAGTAAAAGAATTCCTAGAAAGAATATTAAGGAGTTTCATGGTAAACCTATTATTGCTTATTCAATTGAAGCGGCAAAACAGTCTGGATGTTTCGATCGAATAATAGTATCTACAGATGATGAAGAAATTGTAGGGGTTGCTAAGGCTTATGGGGCTGACGTACCTTTTTTACGGCCGGCTAAAATATCTGATGATCACGCGACAACAATGGATGTAATTCAGCACGCAATTAAATACTGTACTGAGCAAGACTGTAAGCCTAATTTAGTGTGTTGTATATATCCGACAGCACCATTCCTTCTCCCAGAATACTTACTGCAAGGGCAGTTGGAATTAAATAATTCAGAAGTTGAGTATGCCTTTAGTGCTACTTCGTTTCCATATCCAATTCAAAGAGCTTTTAATGTTACAGATATGGGGAGAGTTGAAATGTTTTATAGTAAGTATTCCGTTACTCGCTCACAAGATTTAACAGAAGCGTACCATGATGCAGGACAATTTTACTGGGGAAAAGCAAGTGCGTTTATTCAAGGGAAAGCTATCTTCGCGGAACACTCTAAGGCGGTCATTTTACCCAGGAAGCGAGTGCAAGACATTGATACGCCCGAAGATTGGGAATTGGCAGAAGCGCTCTTTTCTGTATTGTAAGAATTTATGAATATAGTTATTAGGGCAGACTCTTCGGTACATATTGGTTTAGGTCATGTCATGCGTTGCGTAGTGTTAGCTAAGGAGCTTAAGAGTCATGGTCATAGTATTAGGTTTGCAGTTCGCCCCCAAAATGGTGATTCTGTAGGCTGGATTAGATGTCAAGGCTTCGATGTTTGCGAGCTACCGCCACCAAAAGAATATGTAACCCCAAAAAGTAATTCTGATTACGCTGCTTGGTTACAAGTTCCTATTGAATTGGATGCTGATCAATTTATTTTAGCGGTTAAATGCACTGATTTGGTTATTGTTGACCATTATGCTTTAGGCGCAGAGTGGGAGAATGAGGTAAAAAATCGACTAGATTGCAAAATTGTTGCAATTGATGACCTTGTTCGTAAACATCATGCTGAATTAATTGTCGATCAGACATTAATGCGTTCTCCAGATGAGTATAAGGCAATAAATAGCGCTAACGATATCTTGACTGGATGTGATTATGCTTTACTCAATCCGCAATTTATAGCTAAAAGAGAGCAGGCTTTAGAGGGTAATCGTTTTCCAATAAAGCCCAAGATTCTGCTTTCCATGGGCGGAATTGATAAAGATAATGTTACCCTACAAGTCCTCAACATACTCCAGTCCGGATTATATGATAACGTTCAAGTAACAGTGCTGCTTGGTAGTAAATCTCCCAGTTATAAAGAGGTTAAAGATTTTTGCTCTTTAAATGGTGATTGGATTGAGCATATTGATTTCACTGATGATATGGCTGAGACTATGTTGGCGCATTCGTTAGCGATAGGTGCGGCAGGAACGACATCATGGGAAAGAGCTTGTTTAGGTATTCCTAGCATAATTATTCCATTGGCAGATAACCAACTTACGGTTGCTAGAAATCTTGTTGCAGTAAATGCTTCGATTTTGGTAGAGAAAGAAAACATTAGCAGTGAGCTAGTTAGTGCATATAAAGCGTTGATTGAAAATTGGAGTGCGTTCCGTCAGGCAAATCTAAAATTATGTGATGGTTTGGGTGTTAGACGAGTTGTAAGAAAAATTAATAACGTGCTCTTCGAGCAGGATAACAAGCTATCTATTAGGATTAGGCGAGCTTGTGAAAATGACATAAAGCAAGTATTTATATGGCAATGCCATGCAGATACGCGAAAATACGCCTTAACAACTAATCCGCCTAGCTGGGAAGAACATCGGCGATGGATGAAACGAAAACTTAAGTCAGTTGAAGATTTCTTCTATATGATAACATTTTCCGAGCATGATGAATCAGTGGCTGTTATTCGATTAGATCGAATAAAAAAGGCTGAATATATCGTTTCGATTTTTGTATCGCCAGAGCATTATGGTCAAGGAATAGGGCGAAAAGCATTAAGCTTTGTTGATGATATCCACAAAGATGTAACGCTTCATGCAACAGTGCTTGAGACTAATTTTGCATCACAAAGGTTATTCATGGCTGCTAATTATCAGCGTGTTTTAAAAGATACTTTTATTCGATTACCAATTATATGAGATGACAATGAATCCCTTTATCACTATTGATGGATGTAAGATTGGCCTTGACTTTAAGCCTTATATTATTGCTGAATTGTCGGCAAATCATAATGGGGACATAAATCGAGCATTCCAAATAATGGAAGAAGCCAAGAAAGCTGGCGCAGATGCGATTAAGTTGCAAACCTATACTCAAGACACTATTACCATTGATTGCGACGCTATCGATTTTCAAATTCAAGGTGGGCTTTGGGATGGGCAAACTTTATATGAATTGTACAAGAGTGCTCATTTGCCCTGGGCGTGGCACGAGCCTTTATTTGAAAAAGCAAGGGGATTAGGGATTACGATTTTTAGTTCGCCTTTTGACACTAGTGCGGTGAGTTTTCTCGAGAAGCTTGAGGCTCCAGCCTACAAAATAGCATCATTCGAGCTGATCGACCTCCCCTTGATCGCTCGTGTGGCTCAAACTGGCAAGCCGCTTATACTCTCGACGGGTATGGCCAACACGCAGGAAATACAGGACGCTATAGATACTGCGCGGAGTAATGGCTGTGATGAATTTGTTGTCCTGCATTGCGTAAGTGGTTATCCGGCTCCTGCAGATCAATACAACCTAAAAACGATTGCCGATATTTCACAACGTTTCAATACTTTATCTGGCTTGTCGGATCACACTATTGATAACGCAACCGCAGTTGCGGCTGTGGCGCTAGGTGCATGTGTGATTGAAAAACATGTAACGCTGGATCGTGCTGGAGGCGGGGCCGATGATAGCTTCTCAATTGAGCCTAGTGAATTAGCCCAGCTGTGCAGTGACGCAAATACAGCCTGGCAAGCTGTGGGGAAAGTGAACTATGAAAGAGCAGAGTCAGAAAAAGGTAACGCCCAATTCAGGCGGTCTCTATATGTAGTATCAGATATTTTAGAGGGAGAAGTATTTACTATAGAAAATTTAAAAAGTATCCGACCAGGTTTTGGTATGGCACCAAAGCTTTTGAATGAAATAACCGGGAAAGTGGCCGCAAAAGATCTCAAGAAGGGCACGGCACTAAAGCCTGAGCTCATTAGATAGATGAAAAGAGGATGCTATGCAATATTGTAGTAAATGTATTATGCCCACAACTAGGCCAGAACAGGTTTTTGAAAATGGTATCTGTGATGCATGCTATTCGGCAACGGACAAACACGCAAATATTGATTGGAGTGAGCGCCGCATAGAATTTGAAGAGATTCTCGCTAAATATAGAGGTGATGGTTCTGTTTATGACTGCATTATCCCCGTAAGTGGGGGAAAAGACAGTTGCTACCAGGCAATTTCCATGCGGGACAATTATGGTATGACGCCTTTATGCGTTACCCATACACCTTGTGACTTGACTGATGTTGGGCTTGAGAATTTAAATTTCTTAAGAGATCAGGGGTTTGATCTAATACAAATCTCTGCAAATAGAAAAAATTATAAAGAGCTTGTAAGAATAGGTTTTTTTAAACTTGGGGACTGCTGCTGGCCAGAGCATATTGGTATTTTCACAGCCCCAGTTAGAGTGGCAGTTAGCTACAAAATTCCGTTATTAATTTGGGGGGAAAACTCCCAGTTTGAATATGGCGGCCCTGCTACCCACAAAAACAATAATTTTCTAGACCGGAATTGGCTTGAGCAATTTCAGATGAGCGGTCATAGATTGCAAGATGTCGTTCATGATGGGGTAAGGATGGATGACATTAAAACACTCCATTACCCGCCTGACGATGAAATCCAAGAAGTAGGCGTCACTGGACTGTTTCTTGGTTACTTCGAAAAATGGGATTCTAAAAGAAATGCTGATCTTTGCTGTAATTTAGGCTGGAACAGGAATCCCGGGGGGCCGGTTGAAGGCGCCCACAACGATCTAGAGAACTTAGATTGTAAATGGATTGGTGGCCTGCATGATTATATGAAATTTATAAAATATGGTTACGGTCGCGCAACCGATCAGCTATGCATTGAGATTCGTGCTGGCAGAATAACTCGCCATGAAGCGGTCATAGCTTTGAAAAAAACTGATGAAGGTAGTATTCCTTGGAAATATGCCCCCGATTTTATGGACTATTTAGATATAACAGAACAGGCATTTTTGGAGAACTTAGATAGGTTTACAAATAAGATGATTTTTGTACGTGATGATGAAACAGGTACGCTTAAGAAAGATTTTGATGGAAATCTTGTTAAAAAATATTCTCCGGAGTAGCTTAAATGATTTCTATAATTGATATAGGGATTGGTAATATCAATAGCGTCACAAAGGTTCTCGATTACCTGAAGACTGAATATAAGCTGGTATCCAAACCCAGTGATCTTACTGCCGTTAGTAAACTGATTTTCCCAGGTGTTGGTAACTTCAGCTCTGCATCTATGAAGTTAGAAAAAAGTGGTCTTAAAGACTCGTTAAAAATGCTAATCAATGGCGGTGTCCCATTTCTCGGCATATGCCTTGGGATGCAGTTGTTGGCGGAAAAAGGAGAGGAGGGCGGAGATCATTTAGGGCTCGGAGTTATTAAGGCTGATGTTAAAAAAATGGTGATACCCAATAAGCTTAGTTTGCCACATATAGGTTGGAATTCTATAGAGATAGGGTCAGCCAAACTTTTTGAGGGCATACCTAATGGTTCGGATTTCTATTTCGCACATAGTTACACCATGGAGGTAACGGATGAAAAAGTATTAGTTTGTCATGCTGAATATGGCTCAAAGATAGTGGCTTATGTTGAAAGAGATAACGTGTTTGGGGCGCAATTTCATCCCGAAAAAAGTCAGCGATTTGGGATTAAATTTATCGAGAATTTTATAAACTTATGTTGAAAAAAAGAATAATACCCATAGTGTTAATTGATGGGTTTTCTGTTCTGAAAACTATTAATTTTGATGTGCGTAGGAATTTGGGAAGCCCTGTTACGGTGATGCGGACCTACAATACTAGGAACGTCGATGAGATGATCATCTTGGACATAGATGCGACAAGACAACATAGGCCAATAGATAAATTTACAATTGCTGAAATATCAAAAGATTGCTTTATGCCATTGACAGTGGGCGGTGGGATCTCCTGCTGTAAAGATATCGAAGACCTGCTTAAAGTCGGTGCAGACAAGATATCTATTAACTCAGTCGCTTTAAATCGCCCGGCTAGCGTAAGGGAGTTTTCTGATGAGTTTGGTTCGCAATGTATTGTTGTATCAATTGATCTAGTCGAACAAGAAGGGAAATACTATATATATGTTGATGGCGTTGTCCGAGTTGATATTGATATTTACGACTATTTGAAGGCATTGGAAGATTCTGGTGCTGGAGAAATACTTGTTAATAACGTATCAAGAGACGGTAGCATGGCTGGCGGTGATGTAAAGTTGGCCAAATCTATTAATGAGGTTATTCATTTACCGTTAATATACTGTGGCGGAATTTCAAGTCCAGAAAACTCAGTGGAAGTTATTAAGGCGAGTGATGTTGATGCTTTAGGTATATCAAGTATCTTTCACTTTACAAATTATACACCTGATGACTGCAGAGAAGCGCTTAGGGAAAACGGGATTCCAGCAAGGTAAACGTTGAGTAATGACTTCTATTTTTGTAAGCAATTCCTCACTACATCAGTCTTTGAGGTGGAAAATCAACTTAAAGATTTGCAAGTTAAGATTCCTGTCTCCGTAGCAAAAGAGATTGAAGAGTTTGCTATACACTCAAAGATTCTAAATACTAGTTTTAGATTTTTGATAGCATCAGGATTACCTTTGAGCAACTTGCGTGGAGCTGTCGGCGGTCTTTACCTTTCGGGTGAGGATGATGATCAAAACTCTGATTTTAGGAAAATTATCGAAGGCTTTAAAAATTTAAGTTAGCTTACTAAGTATTCACCGAAATTTATGTTAATGTGAGTATTAGGGGAAATAATGAAAGTTCTGTTTTTTATATAGGTACACCATCTCCTATTCCGGAAGTTGAGCTGGAATTAATTAAAAAACATGAAAAGTCAGGAGATATAGTTCATGTTGTTCGATGCACAGGAAATCTCCCAAATTGCCATTGGAATTTAGCTCACACATCGGAAAAGCCGAATACCCCACTTAAATTAACGTTAGGTTATCATCAATGAAAATTGCTATCAGCACATCTTCTTTCGCATCAATAGATACAACTCCTCTGGAGTTATTAAAGGCCAATGGGTTACAAGTCGTCTCAAACCCTTTCGGTAGAAAAATGAATGAAGAGGAAATTATTAAGCACCTGCAAGGAGTGGATGGTTTATTGGCCGGACTTGAGCCGTTGAATGCAACCGTATTTAAAAAATGTCCTCAATTAAAAGCGATTACCAGGGTGGGTATCGGAATGGAAAATGTTGATCTTGAAGCGGCCAAGAAAGCCGGAATTAAGGTTTCCAACACCCCGGACGGTCCTTCGGATTCTGTAGCTGAGATGACCTTAGCTGCCGCGCTGGTATTGTCGCGTTCAATTCTACCCGCAAATGCGGCTTTGCATCAAAAGCAGTGGTCCAAAATAATTGGAAAGGGTCTTAAGCATACCAAGGTGTTAGTTTTAGGATATGGACGTGTCGGCCAAAAGGTGGCTGAGCTTCTTCATGTCTTTGGCGCAAAAATAATGGTTTGTGATCCAATGATTCAGTCGTCATCCTTGAGTCCTTATTTTAAACTTGTAGGATTAAAAGAAGGTATAAGTAATGCAGAAATTATTTCCCTGCATACATCAGGAAATCAACCTATCTTAAAAAGTTTAGAGTTTGAATTAATGCAAGAAGGTGTGATATTAATGAACTCAGCTAGAGGTGCTTTAATTGACGAAGTAGCATTGATAGGAGCTTTGGAGTCAGGGAAAGTCTCATCTGCATGGCTCGATGTATTTGCTGAAGAGCCATATTCAGGAAAGTTGACTGAATATGAGCAAGTGTTGCTTACACCACATATGAGTACTTATTCTGTTCAATGTCGCAAAGACATGGAAACAGAGGCAGTAAATACCCTATTGCGGGACCTAGGTATTTAACGGTGGCTATCAATATTGACCTTAGTGAGAAAACTGCCCTTATTACTGGTGCTACTCGTGGTATTGGTAAAGCAATTTCTGAAAAATTTATAGAGGCAGGAGCTACAGTTTATCTGACAGGTACAAACGAAGCTGATATTAAACAATATACATACGCAAATAAAAATTCTAATATCCATTGGTTACATGCTGATTTTTCTACTCGAAAAGGCATTGATTCATTAATCGCTAAATTAAAATGTATTGATCGCATCGATATTTGTATAAATAATGCAGGCATTAATATCATAAAGCCATTCGAAGACTGTTCAAAAGATGAATATGACCGTTTGATGTCAGTCAATTTGACTGCGCCTTTCAGTTTAACTCAGTATCTTATGGTTGGCATGAAAGAGAGAAGCTTTGGTAGGGTAGTGAATATTGCATCTATATGGAGTCAAATCACCAAGTCTGAACGCGCGTTGTATTCTACGTCGAAAACGGGCTTATTGGGTTTTACTAGAGCCTTGGCTGTTGAGCATGCACCTTGGAATATTTTAGTGAATGCTGTTTCTCCTGGATTTACATGCACTGAATTGACAAAGCAATCTTTGTCAGAAGATGAAATGAAAATGCTATCAACACAAATTCCGCTCCGACGCTTAGCGGTTCCAGATGAAATTGCAATGACTGTTCTTTTTCTCTGTAGTGATTTAAATAGCTATATTACTGGTCAGAATATCACAATCGATGGAGGATATACTCTTGTTTAGCCTGTCAATAAAAAGCTCAATCCAGAAGTATGATGTGTTTTTTACTCAATCTGCTTACCAAGCTCTAAATGATGAGCTCAATCCGGGTGATGTCATTTTAGTAGATAAGAACGCTTTCTACTGTTTAAATGATGATATGAAGCAAATAATAACAGCCAAAAAACATATATTTATTGAAGCTACAGAAAGCCAAAAAAGTTACACGGCATTGGAACCCATAATTGAACAGTTGATCGAAAGCAAATTCCGTAAAAATGACCGTCTTATTTGTATTGGTGGCGGCATCACTCAGGATATAACAGCTTTTATTGCTTCCATGATATACCGTGGTGTGGAGTGGTTGTTTTTCCCTACTACTTTGCTAGGCCAGGCTGACAGCTGTATCGGTGGCAAGACATCAATCAATATCGGCAACTTTAAAAACCAGTTGGGCAATTTTTATCCGCCACGAAAAATATTCATCATTCCAGAGTTTCTAAAATCATTGCCCGAGTCAGATTTCAAATCTGGTATGGGGGAGATGCTGCATTTTTATCTTGTTTCCGGTGAGGATGACTTTAGGTTTTACCAGCAAAATTATGATAAGGCCTTTACTGATGAAAGTGCTCTGATGAGTCTGATCAAAAGGAATCTGGAAATAAAAAAAGGATTTATTGAGCGTGATGAATTTGATCGTGGCGAAAGGCTTCTCTTGAATTATGGTCACTCCTTCGGTCATGCCATTGAATCACTGACCAATTATACAGTTCCTCATGGTATTGCTGTGAGTTATGGTATGGACATGGCCAATTATATCTCTTTCAGGTTAGGCTATATTGATGAGACGCTTAGAAATCGTGTGAGGTTACAACTGGAAAAAGTATGGGCAGGCACAAGCATTAAGAATGTTTCTGTAGTGAATTTTGAAAAGGCACTGTCCCGGGACAAGAAAAATATTGGCAATACATACCAGCTCATTCTAACCAGAGGTATAGGTAATATGATGATGCATGGTATTACGCCGGGGCAAGAGTTTACCGGGTGGCTTAATGACTATTTCAGCACAGAATTAGGATCTTAATATGATAGTAGATACTTTGGATAATATTAATCAGTATAAAAGTCTTTCAGAAAATATATATAAAGGGCTAAAATTTCTTGCCAAAGCGGATCCAGGCATTGCATTAGGTATCCATGTTATTGATGAAAATGTGGCTGCTATCGTGAGTGAATATGAGACTATTGCATGCTTTGAACGTGGATATGAGGCACATAAGCACGTTATAGATATTCAATACCCGATCATTGGGGTTGAGCGGGTAAAGTGGTCCCCACTTGATGAAATGAAGATTAATATTCCTTATGATAAGGAAAAAGATCGAACTTTTTATATAGATCCATCCAAACAAGGTATAAATGTGGATATTGGAAACGGTGTATTTGCTATCATGTTTCCAGGTGATGGACACAGCCCTCAGCACTTTGTGGATCAGGCGGAGCTTATAAAAAAAATAACTATTAAGGTTAATATAAATTAATTTATATGAATAGATCTAAAATTACCTTATGGTTTAAAAGGTCAATCAATTAAGGAATTTTTGATGAAAATTGTAGCTGAAATTCCTGCTAGGGCAGGAAGTGAGAGAGTAAAAAATAAAAATTTAAGGTTACTCAATGGTAAGCCTTTGATAAGTTATGCCATGGAAGCTGCGAAGAATTCAAAATTACTGACAGATATCTATGTCAATTCTGATAGTGATGAAATTGGTAATTATGCAAAAACTCAGGGTGTCAAATATTATAAGCGCCCAAAGCACTTAGGCAGTAATACTGCAACTTCTGATGAATATAATTATAATTTCTTTACGAATATTAAGCCTGATTTATTGGTTCAGGTAAACCCTGTTTGTCCTTTTATTACGGGGAATGATATTGATGAAATTATTCAGTATTATATTGATAACCAAATTGATTCTTTGGTTACTGTTAGGGAAGAAAGGTTTCAGGCTTTTTGTGACGGAAAGGCGATCAATTTCAATATTGATGAGCAATTGCCCAGGACACAGGATATCTCACCAATCTTAATTTGTGCTTGGCCAGTTTGTATATGGAAAAGGGAAACATTCATAAAAAGTTTTGAAGATAAAGGTCATGCCGTTTTTTCAGGGAATCTTGGCTTCTACCCAGTATCATTTTTAAAATCTATAAAAATAAGTTACGAAGATGATTTTAAATTGGCAGAGCAATTATTAAATATAAAGTAAGTAAATATGACTACTATTAGCGATATTAGCAGGATTGGTATTGACCTATTAAAGCTCAAGCCCATCGAAGTTCAAAAAGAGGTGTATGATTATTCTACTGTTCAAAAGGTGGGAGTCGATCTCATATCTGTTACATCGCGAATGAGCCGAGAAGAAGGACGGAGAGCGTGCAGGGAATCCTTTAGTAGTGCCTATCCATCTGCCCCATTGTTTTTATAGAAGATATGGAACTTAATCATTACTTTAATAATATTGTTGCGCGGGTTATTGCGGTGCTACTTTTAATGGAAAATATAGATGGGTCTCCCTGTACTGTGTTAGCGGAATAACAGCATGAAAAAGATACTATACATTATTCGAACAGAAGCTGATTTTGAGCGGGTAGTTTGCTTGGCCATTGCCGGTAAAGAGAAATATGATCAACACTTTGTGTTTGTTGGCGATTTCTCGCCATTCTTTAGCGATGGTATTCTGGATGAGTTTCAGAAGGAATTGTTCAATCAACATGGTTTTGTAATAAGTGATTTCTTCGAAATCAGTTTATTGGGTAGATTCCTTAAAAAAATGTCAGGTGGTGTTTCGGTTTCCATGTGGCAGTTTTCTCAAAAGAAAACACTCTTTATTTCATGGCTTTTTAATGTATTTTTACGCCGTTACATTGCATCAAAAAAAGAAAAAATGGTTATAAAGGTGCTTAATTCTATTAAGCCCAATGTGCTTTTAACAGATCAGTCTTTAACCGATAGTAACTATACACCTGAGATTTTTCGCAATATTGCGCTCCAGATGCAAATACAAGTATACATCTTTACCCATGGGGCTGCTGCCGGTCTGCACAGTACATTTTCTGAATGGTCTTTCGATGCCTATGACGGGTGCACTGTCTTGGCCTGTAGTGAGAATGAACCGAGATCAAAGGATACTAACCGAATAATCCTTGGAGATATGTCATCTAGTTACCCCTATGTTCACTTTATAAACCAGCAAAATATTTGTGATATTAATTTTTTGAATGACAGAAAGTATAAAATAGGGTTTCTTGTAGGCGCTGTCATGCCGACCTCAACCAATGGATGGAATGCAATGCTGGAGTTGATTATTGAGCACTCAGAAAATTCTGATGTGGCCATGGTGCTCAAACTACATCCAAGGGAAGCACCATTTATTGATCTGCGCATACTTGAGAGTTTTAATAATTTATTGATTGTTAATAAAGAAACTGATCGTTCCAGGGTAACTAAATGGGCTGACATTGTGGTCTGTAGCGACCATTGCTCAACGATATTCGAGCCTATGATACTAAGTAAAAAAGTAGTAGCTGTTGAAGGGCAACATATACCAAAATACCGAAATGTTCATAGTCCTATAAAGTATTCCAGTGTCATGCATATTTCATCAGCGGACCAATTTGATATAACTAATATTCCAGATGCTGATCCTGAAGATTTGGTGACCAATGTTGTCGCATGGGGGAACAATGGGAAAATCGATCTGGCTGAATTATTATTTAATAAAATTAGAGAAAGAATATTATGAATGCGCCATTATTAAGTATAGTTATTTTGAGTAGAAACAACACACAAGAAGTAATAAATATTTTTAATGAATTAAAACATCAATCATTTCAAGATTTCAATTTTATTGTTGTAGACGATAACTCTGATGATTGTAGCCAATACAATAGGATTATAGATGAGAATTTCTTTTTATACGAATTCCCGGGGAAATGGGAATTTGGGTTGTGTAAAAAATATAATTATGGATTCAAGCATGCGATAGAAAAAAAATCAAAATATATATATATGTTACAGGGTGATATGAAAATTAATTCAACTAATTTATTGGAAGAATTAGTTTCTTACATTGAAGAAAATGAGATTTGTGGTGCTGTTGGTCCAATAGTAAAAAACGGAACAGGAAAGGTATGTTGGGGACATGGAATAAAGAAAATGCGAATGGGCAAGGAATTTAATATTTCTGAATCTTTTCTAATACGAACTGAATATCTCTTAAAACATGGCTTGTGGAATGAAACATTCATATATTATGGTGAAGAAATGGATTTTTTCATCAGACTCAAAAAAGATGGATATACAAGTCATGGCCTAGACAACGTTAGTGTTACGCACTTTGGAGGGGGAACAACCAGTCTGTCTCCTAACCAAAAGGATTACCATCGCCCCAGATATGCTATCTTGATGATGAAGCTACATAATTCTGAGGACTCATTGTATAAAAAGATTAGGTTCTTCCATAGCGAATTAAATGAGCAGCGTGCGAAAATCTTGCATACAACTAAAAATTTCCAGTTGTTTAAATTGTTGAGGGTATTGTTTTTGGTAATTGCTGGCACTTTTGTTGGTTTATTTACAAGTAAGGAGACTTCTTGAATGTTTATTCATCAACTTGCAGATGTCCAATCTGATCAAATAGGGGTTGGAACAAAAATATGGCAGTTTTGTGTCGTGATGAAGTCTGCAAAGATTGGTTTTGATTGTAATATTTGTGCACAGGTTCTGATTGAGAGCGATGTAACTATAGGTGATCGGGTAACAATAAAAAGTGGTGTGCAGGTCCGGGAATGCATAACTATAGAGGATGATGCCTTTATTGGGTCAAATGTTACATTTGCCGATAATCTATTATCTGGTGCTGAACAATATAAAGATAAGTTTAAAAAAACTCTTATTGAAAAGGGATCTTTAATCGGTGCAAATGCAACCATTTTGGCTGGCATACGGGTAGCCAAACATGCTTTGGTTGGTGAAGGGGCTGTAGTAAATAAAGATGTCCCGCCTTATGCAATTGTTGAAGGCAACCCGGCACGCATCACTGGTTATGTAGTGTCAAAAAAAGCAAAAAATCTTGAACAGGTAAGCATTAAGGGTCATCAGGTTGGTAAAATTGAAAGTGCTCATGTAAAAGGCGTAGGTATCTATAAACTGCCTGTTATTGAAGATGTGCGTGGCAGTCTATCTTTTGCTGAAGTTGAACAGTTTCTCCCATTTGAGCCGAAACGTTATTTTCTTGTTTATAATGTTAAGAGTAATGAAATTCGCGGAGAACATGCGCATCGACGGCTTCATCAGTTTTTGGTTTGTGTAAAAGGTTTTTGCTCTGTTGTCGTTGATGATGGTGAAAACCGTGAAGAATATAAATTAAATAGTCCTGAAATAGCTGTTCTTATTCCACCAATGGTGTGGGGCATCCAATATAAATATTCATCTGACGCAGTGTTAATGGTGCTGGCATCGGAGAGGTATGATGAATCTGAATATATACGTAATTATGATGAATTTATCGAGTTAGTAAAAAGCAAATGAGTATTCCGTTTCTTGATTTGAAGTCTATCAACCTGCGCTATAAAGAAGCATTTTTAGAAGCCTCGAACCGAGTGCTGGAAAGTGGCTGGTTTGTTCTTGGGCATGAAACGGAAATGTTTGAATCTGAGTTTTCAGCATATTGCGACAGCGATTATTGTATCGGGGTCGGCAATGGATTGGATGCGCTGCATTTGATATTGCGAGCATACGGGATAGGAGAAGGTGATGAGGTCATTGTCCCATCCAATACCTATATAGCAACCTGGCTGGCTGTAAGTTATGCTGGAGCCAAGCCAATACCTGTCGAACCGTATGAGAAAACATACAATATTGACCCTGAACGGATTGAGAGTGCTATTACGCCAAATACCAAAGCTATTATAGCAGTTCATCTTTATGGTCAGTGTGCTGATATGGATCAAATAATGTTGATTGCTGAAAAACATGGTTTGAAAGTAATTGAAGACGCAGCCCAAGCCCATGGATCTCTTTATAAAGGTAGCAAGGCGGGTTCACTTGGACATGCGGCCGGGTTTAGCTTTTTTCCTGGCAAAAATCTTGGAGCACTTGGTGACGGCGGCGCCGTAACTACCAATGATGCCCGGCTAGCTGATAAAGTCCGGATACTTAGGAATTATGGATCGGAGAAAAAATACCATAATTCTGTTAAAGGATACAACAGTCGGCTTGATGAACTGCAGGCATCATTTCTCAGGGTTAAGCTGCCGCATCTTGATGAAGACCTTGCTCGCAGGAAAGAGATTGCAGCGTTTTATAACAAAGAATTAAATGGAGTCTTAAATTTGACCTTGCCTTATGTGCCGGAGTGGAATTCTCCTGCATGGCATCTGTACGTGGTGAGAGACTCCAAACGCGAATTGTTGCAAAAACACCTAAAATCAGAAGGAGTTGAAACATTAATTCATTATCCAATACCTCCTCACCTTCAGCCAGCATATTCTGAGTATCGCTTTATGGATAGAGAGTTACCTCTTGCTGATGTGATTAGTCGTGAAGTATTGAGTCTTCCTATGGGGCCACACCTAAATCTGGATCAATGCGATATAGTGATCCGCGCTATTCAATCTTTCAAAGAGTAATGCTTGATAACTAATTTAAGCATCGTTTAGGATTGCTCTATTACTGAAGGTCTTTGGGCAGATATTGATTGTAAGGATTTGGATAACGAGGATGAGCAATATTTTTTATGCGCCGTGAACTATGAGGCCGTGAACACCCTATTGCTGTACGTGAGACGGAAAATAGTTCGGTTCAAAGTGACTTAGTGGGCAGAGAAAGGTTTACTGATTTCAATAGTAAGTTGAAAAGGCTCTTAGGGATCAGGGTTGGTGATCTATGGTATTAACTCTTCGTCTTCAAGCGTCACTTATATGCAGTGTCATGTAATTACTCAAGCTATTGGGAGTTACGCGGTAAAAAAATATCTGAAGAATGTTCAAATATTTAAATTTATAAGGTCACTATTAATTCTGGCTGTGGTAATAATGGTCGGAATATTAATCAATGTTTAGAAGAATAAGACATTAAACTTTAATCAATAAACATAAATAGAAATCACTATTAGCCACCTTAATAATGTCAGATGATTTAAAAAATAAAACATTAAACGCTCTCTTGTGGAGTGCTACAGAACGCTTTAGCTTGCAAGGGATTCAGTTTGTCGTCTCCATTATTCTGGCTCGTTTTCTCTTGCCTGAAGAGTTTGGTTTAATTGCTATGTTGGCAATATTCTTAGCCATAGCTGATTCCTTTATTAACTGCGGTTTTGGGCATGCTCTCATTCAGAAGCAGGGAGCGACTCATATTGATGAATGCTCCATTTTTTATTTTAATGTGCTTGTGGGTTTTATTGTGGCAGCTCTATTGAGTCTGGCCGCGCCCTGGATCGCTGATTTTTTCAATCAACCGCAATTAATTCTAATCATATACGCTTTATCATTTAATTTAATTTTCAGTGCTTTCGGTCTGGTACAGGTAACTCTGCTTAGCAAACATCTCAATTTCAAGGTTCAGCAAAAGGTAAGTGTCATATCTGCAATAGCTTCAGGAACAATTGGTGTGACAATGGCCTTAAAAGGCTTTGGTGTCTGGAGCCTGGTGATAATGCATCTTAGTAACACCGTATTCCGCACATCTTTGTTGTGGTTATTTAATACTTGGCGCCCATCGTGGACATTTAGCTTTGACGCTCTGCGAAGCATGTTCGCTTTTGGCTCTCGGATTTTTTTGGTCGGGTTGTTAAATGCTTTCTTTGTAAATATATATAGCCTGGTGATAGCTAAGCTGTTTTCTCCGATGGCTCTGGGATTTTATATCCGTGCCGAATCTCTTCAACAATTACCTGTAACGAGTATTACAGGTGTAATTAATCAGGTCACGTTTCCAATGTTTTCATCAATACAAGATGATAAACCACGTCTGAAACGAGCTCTAAGTAAAGCACTGAATATGATGGAGTTAATTGTTTTCCCTATGATGGTGGGTTTAGCAATTGTGGCAAAACCACTGGTGCTCGTGTTGCTTACTGAAAAGTGGCTTCCCATTGTTCCTTATCTGCAACTATTCTGCGTGATAGGCGTGCTATATCCGATTCAGTTAATAAACTTGAGTGTACTAAATGCCCAAGGGAGGTCTGATCTTTTCTTCAGGGTTCAGGTCATACAATATATTCTAGTTATAATTACTGTTTTATTTACTTACCGTTGGGGAATTACCGCCATGATATATGGGAAAATTGTCTATTCTTTCCTTGCTTGTTATTTGTGCGCTTATTACACCCAAAAAATACTGGGCTATTCTATTATTGAGCAGGTTAGAGATGTAATACCTAGTTTAGCGCTGTCAGGTTTAATGGGGATTGGTGTTTATGCTGTTAAATACACATCAATTACTGATGAGTTAATTTTGTTGATTGCTCAAATTACTACTGGGATAGTTCTTTATAGCAGCATGTGTTATTTTTGCCGTATTTCGTCGTTTATGGAAATTATTAAACTGATCAAGTCGCGTGGAGAAAGAAACGTTTAAGAATTATAACAACTTGCTGATACTACTTTCTTTTTTAGCGATTTTGGCCATTAATGACGCATCCGTACCGCTATACATTGCTTGTCATTTGTAATACGAAGCATTGCCCATTTCATGTTTTCCCCAGAGTTCGTGAATGGGCACGTCACTTTAAGCTTGCTTGATGATGGTCAGTATTTAACTATCAGAATAAGGTGATTTTTTTATGTAGATCTCCTTCGTAAAGTTTATGATAAAATTATATTTTTGATCTCCGTTATTTATAGGGGGACTTGAACTTACCCTGGTAATGCTACCCTAACAAAGTTTTTATTAATTGCATCAGTTATCTTTTATAGAAAAGTTACAAACAAATTATGGCGCTATGGGGCAATTCCTCGGCAAAAGATAGTCTTTGATTACTAGGCTTCCGTCTAAATCAATTATGAACTTACTCAGTCTGCTTTAGGAGCAGATCATGCTGCTTGTGTTAAATTTCAAGCACAGATGGCTAGATAATCTAACTTTTTAAATATTAGAAACCATTTCATTGGAAATAAATTATGCTTAAAATATTATTCGTCGTAAACAAGTATGTAACTTGCCAAGGGGGCCAGAAATTCTACCCTTGTTTTCTTAAAAATTTAGCTAGCTCCTTAAAAGAGAAAAATATTGAATTAAAATATGTTTTTTTTGGAGAGGTTCTTGAAAACTCATTCCTTACATCGGATGATTTTTTTTATGAACGAAGTATTGCTACTGTTGATAAAGCTGATTTGAAAGACGAGGCCAATCGTATAGAGAACGCTTATGGTTTTACCTTTAAGCAGGCCTATTATCCGGAAATGTTGCAAGCTTCTGATTTTTCTGTACAGAAAGATTTGCGTGCCATCCATCTGCCAGAGGATGTGATTTCTGAATTAGACCATCTTGTAGATAGGTTTAATTATATTAACAATATTATTCTGAATGAAAATATTGATATAGTCATTTCAGATCAGTCGACTGATGCAGAAATTGAATTTGCCAGAGCTATTTGTTTAAAAAACAATAAATCATTCTTGAGAATTTGGTCTGACTTTTTGGGGAAACGGTCTATCCATCAAGAAGAGGAGTTTTGCAGAGATAAGGTTGTTGAGGCAGTCTATGACCCAGACTTCAGTTATGAAAAAGCAGAGACTTTTTTGGACGATTATTTGGATAATCAGCGCAGCCCTTATCCGCCCGAAGTTTTTTATCATGAGCCGAGTTCCTTTAAGGCTCGTTTAAAAAGAAACCTCAATAAACAATCACTTATTGATTTTATTTTATGCAAGAGATTGTATCGAGCGGTAAGAAACATTGTATTGAAAATGTTCTATTACGTTGAAAGATTAAGGAAAGACACATTAGTCCATGATTACGATGCAACTCAAAACTATCTGTTCTGGGGCTTTCATTTGACAACGGAAGCAACTATATCTTTGCGTGGACTTCCATACCTGACTCAGACTAGTTTAATAGAAAGTATTAGTAGGGTTCTACCTTACGGATATTTTTTATATGTTAGAGAGCATCCTTCATGGAGAGACGACTTTAAATTTGAACACTTGAAAAAACTTTCTGAACTACCAAATGTACGGGTGATTTCAACAGGCGTTCCAATTCATACTATTTTAAGAAATTCAAAGGGTGTTATTACCTATAATGCCACTACGGGGATTGAGGCTCTTATGCATGGAAAGCCTGTCCTGTCATTTTCTCCAAATATATACTATCCACTACATCCGGCCGCAGATTACTGTTCTGATCTTTATGAATTAGGTGCCAAGCTGGTGAGGCTGGTAAACACAAACGTAGAGCGTGAAGATACCATAAGCTACTTACAGAAAATGTTTCAAATTACTAATGACGTGTCTATGGAGGCTGAGACATTTTTTTCCAAACAAGACGCTATTGAGAAAGCGGAGAAGTTATCTCGCCATCTTAAAGTGGCTTTCGATATGTGTTTACATCAGAAGGATTTAAGTAATAATAATGAGCAATAAAATAATGTTGAAGGATTATGTGGCGCTTACTTTACAAAGGCTTGGGGTGCAGGTCTCCAGATCGCCAAGTTCCGGCTTTGAATACCTGCTTCAGCATCCAAGATATAGAAAACATACAGTAAGCTTAATGGGTATGCCTTTTGAAATTGCAGACGGGCACTCATTTTATTATAGCCATAGAGAAATATTTATAGACGAGATTTATAAATTTAAGTGTAATTCGAAACAGCCCACCATTATTGATTGTGGATCTAACTATGGTGTCAGTATTCTTTATTTCAAGCAATTATACCCTGGTGCTAAAATAGTTGGAGTAGAAGCAGACCCATATATTTATGAGATTCTCAATAACAATATTACTAGAACGAACATTAACTCTGTCACGTTATTGAACAAAGCGGTATCCAATCATATTGGATCTATTGAGTTTTTTAGTGAAGGAGCAGATGGTGGCAGGGTTCATAAAATGGATGAGTCAAAAAATACCAGCAGTGTGGATACAGTGGCACTGGATGATTTAATTGATGGACAAGTTGATTTCTTGAAAATGGATATTGAAGGTTCAGAAACCGATGTCTTTTGTGCTTCAAGAAAGTTGAATAAGGTGAAACAGTTGTTTATTGAATATCATTCCTTTGTTGATGAAACCCAAAATTTGGGAGATTTATTATCGTGTCTCGCAAAAAACAATTTCCGTTATTACATTCATACTCAGTTTTGCAGTAAAAAGCCGCTAGTTGACGATAAAATTCAACTGGGTATGGACTTACAACTTAATATTTTCGCGAAACAATTATGAAAATATTAACCCTTAGTACTCATGACAGTTTGGGCGGCGCTGCGAGGTCCGCTCATAATCTGTATGGTAGCTTAAAAGATTTGGGTATCAATTCAGAAATGCTGGTTTCAACCAAAGCTACAGCAGATTATGGTGTAAGGGGCCCGGAAACAACGATGGGGAAAGTCAGATCCAAGCTTGCTTGGCACATTGATGCTTTACCTAATAGATTTCTTTCATCACAAAATAAAAATCTGCACTCATCGGCTTGGTTTTCTAATGTAAAAGCGAATGAAATTATGAAAATGAACCCTGATATTATTCATATCCATTGGGTTCAAGGTGGGTTTCTATCAATAAATACAATTTCGAAGTTAAACAAACCCATTGTTTGGACCTTCCATGATATGTGGCCATTTAGTGGTGCGGAACATTATTCAGATGGTTCTAAGCGCTACAAAGACGGCTACAACAACAATAACCGTCCTGATGGAGAATCGGGCTTTGATTTAAACCGCTGGGTTTGGAAGCGTAAAATTAAAGCTTGGTCGAACATTGAAAACCTCACTATTGTTACTCCCAGCAAATGGATGGCTCAATGTGCCTCAGAAAGCGTGTTATTTAAAGATCGCAGGATTGAAGTTGTACCGGTGGGTTTGAACCATGATTTGTATCGCCCGCGCAACAAAAATTCAATCCGCGAAATATTAGGTATGCCATTAGATAAAAAGCTCATCCTCATTGGTGCTATGAATTTTTTAAATGACAAACGTAAGGGTGGTCATTTGTTAAAAAAGGCTTTTGATACACTGAGTAAATCTGATTCCAGTGAAAATGTGGAAGTATATGTCTTGGGTATTTCAGCCCCTAGGGACGAAGAAAATTTTGGATTTAAAACCCATTATTACGGTGCTAATCGTGACGACCTTTCTCTGGCTTTACTGTATTCAGCCGTAGATGTTTTTGTTGCACCGTCGGTTGAAGAAAATTTTGCCGGAACTGTATTTGAATCCCTTTCTTGCGGTACGCCAGTAGTAGCTTTCGATATTGGTGGAATGCCGGATATGATCACACATCGTCAAAATGGATATCTGGCTGAACCCTTTAATACTGATGACTTGGCTGCTGGAATACAATGGATTTTAGATAGCGACTCGTGGCAACTACTTTCCAAAAATGCCAGAGCTTTTGTTGAAAGCGAGTGTACGCTCGAAATTCAGGCAAATCGTTATAATGAAATCTACCAAAGCATACTTGGTTAATTTTAATTAAACACTAAAGGAAGAAGTGATTCTATGAAAATATTGGTAACCGGTGGGGCAGGGTTTATTGGGAGTCATCTCATTGATAGACTGATTGATAAAGGCGAAGACGTAGTTTGTGTGGATAATCTCTTATTGGGGAAAAAGAAACATCTAAAGGGGGTTATGCAAAATAAACATTTCCAATTTCATGAATTTGATTTGCTTGATTTAGACAAGTTGGATTTATTATTTGCAACAGAAAAATTTGATGTGGTCTACCATTTGGCTGCGAATTCTGACATCCAGTTGGGACACAGTAAAACAATGACGGACCTTAATAATACATTCCTGACCACATTTAATATTTTATCTTGTATGAAGACGCACAAAGTACAAAAAATAGTGTTTGCTTCCTCGTCCGCTATTTACGGCGAAACAAATGAAGTTGTATCAGAAGATACAGGTCCATTGCTTCCCATATCAAATTACGGTGCAGCAAAGCTTGCATCAGAGGCATATATATCGTCTTTTTGTGAAAATTATGGTGTTAGGTCTTGGATGATTCGTTTCCCCAACGTAATAGGCTGGCGTTTGACTCATGGGGTTATTTACGATTTTTTGAATAAATTGGAAAAGAATCCATCAGAACTTTTAGTTCTAGGGGATGGGATGCAACAAAAACCATATCTATATGTAGATGACCTATTGGATGCTATTGAGTGTATTTTTAATAGTTCGGATAATAAGGTGAATATTTATAACGTTGCAGCTGCAAGTGTGACAACTGTTAAAGAAATTGCTGAAATGGTGCCGCGCGGCATGGGACTGGAAAATACAAAAATAAGTTTCACTGGTGAAACTAGAGGCTGGATAGGTGATGTTCCAAAATTTAGCTATGATATAGCAAAAGTCAGTAGCCTAAACTGGTTTCCTGCCATGACCTCTAATCAGGCAGTCATGTTAAGCATTGAAAAAGAGCTAGAGTATAGAAAAGAAAATTTATGAGGCTAGTTATTTTAGCAGGTGGCAAAGGGACGAGAATGGGCGTGATGACCGAGTCTACTCCTAAACCTATGGTTCCACTTATGCGAAAACCTATTTTAGAGCACCAGATTAATTTCGCAAAAAAATATGGTTTTGATGATATTATTATATCGACCGGTTACATGGGCGATGTGATTAGGGACTATTTTAAAGATGGAAAAGAATGGGGTGTACATATCCAGTATTCACCCGACCCTTTTCCTTTAGGAACTGCCGGAGCTGTAAAACACTTGGAACAAGAACTTAAGGATGATTTTGTTCTGTTCTACGGCGATACTATTATGGATATTGATCTAGATTCATTGGTGCAGTTACATGTAAAAAAAGAAAGTATGGCTACATTGGTTGTTCATCCGAATGATCACCCTCATGATAGCGATCTTCTCGAAACAGATAAGAATAGTCGGGTTCTGGCTTTTTATAGCAAACCGCATGACCAGAAAGTCTATCATCGCAATCTTGTGAATGCCGCTCTATATGTCCTGTCTCCTGAGGTATTTCAATACATTGAAAAAGATACCTTTCACGATTTTGGTAAAGATATTTTTCCTAAGCTCGTTTCCCTGAATAAATCTCTTTATGCATACAATACGGCTGAATACATAAAAGATATTGGAACAATCGAACGATTGGAAGAAGTGGAAGAAGATTTTTTATCAGGAAAAGTTCAGCGATTAAACAGATCAAATAAGCAGAAAGCCGTATTTATAGACCGTGATGGTGTAATCAATTTTGAAGCAGAGCCGTTAAACACACCTGATAAATTTAATATTCTGCCTAATGTTGATACTGCTCTGAAGGCACTAAATAGGTCAGACTACCTCTCTGTGGTTGTAACCAACCAGCCTATAATAGCCAAGGGTTTCGCTTCCGTAAAACAGGTCTGTGAAATCCATAATTATATGGAATGTATTTTGGGCAAAGAAGGGGTCTACTTGGACAGAATCTATTATTGTCCGCATCACCCGGAAAAAGGGTTTAAAGGAGAGAACAAAGCATACAAAATAGTTTGTAAGTGCCGTAAACCTGACACAGGGATGATTGATAAGGCTGTATTAGAAATGAATATTGATTTGCATCAGTCTTTCATTATTGGTGATCGTACTGTAGATATAATGACAGGTATTAATGCTAATTTACATACGGTGTTGGTCAGGCAGGGCTATGCGGGCGAGGATCAAAAGCATGTTTGTCAGCCTGACTTTATATTTGATGACCTGTTAGAGGCAACCAGATTTATTGTTAATGGTTACGATAACCTGTCAGGCGATATGGACAAATATCTCCCGAAGAGACTATTAAAGGATAAAGAAAATCCAGTTGTGATTGTAGGTGGTTTATCGAGAAGTGGAAAGTCCACGCTTACTTCGGTCATCCGTAAATATCTTGAACATTTCGGGATAAAAGTAAAAATACTGAAACTGGATAACTGGTTACTTCCTGAGTGTCAACGAACACACGATATGGATGTTCGTAATCGTTACCAATACGACGCTGTTGAAAAAGATATCAAAGCTTTATTAAACAAGGAAATAGTAACTACGAACAGATATGATCCAAAAACTCGATCTGTTAAAAAAAATGCTGATTTTATATCCATATCTCCCAGTGAGGTCCTATTGATTGATGGTGTAATTGCATTAGATCATGAGTTCCTTAGAGGTATAGCTGATGTAAGCTTCTTCACCTATGTTTCCGAGGAAGTAAGAAAGAAAAGGTTTTACAGCTTTTACCGGTACAAATCCTTTTCTGAAGAAAAAATAGGCTCTTTATATCATCAAAGAATTATTGATGAAGTGGGGATTATAGGGCAGTCACAACAGTATGCCGAAAACAACGTAGATATGGATTTTTCACTATGATAGGAACCCGGACCCCATTTCGCATGAGTTTCATTGGTGGTGGCAGTGATTTAAAGGAGTTTTACTCACGGCACCCTGGTTGTGTAATCAGTACTTCAATTAATAAGTACATGTACATTTTTATTCATCCTTTTTTTGATAATCGAATCCAGGTTAAGTATTCCAAAGTTGAACTGGTGGATTGTATAGAGGCAATCGAACATCCCATAGTAAGAGAGACCTTGAGAAAATTTAATTTAGAAGGAATTGATATTAACTCTATTGCCGACATTCCGGCTGGTACTGGTCTTGGTTCTTCAAGTTCTTTTACTGTAGGTTTATTGCATGCGCTTTACGGATATAGAGGTGATAAGGTTTCTAAGGCGCAGTTGGCTCATGAAGCGTGTGAAATTGAAATTGATATATTAAAAGAGCCCATAGGGAAGCAGGATCAGTTTGCAGCAGCTCTTGGTGGCTTGAATATGATTAGATTTTCTCCAAACGGTGAAGTGCAAGTAGAGCCGATAATAATGGAGAAAAAAGCTTATAAACAGCTGCAGAACAATCTGTTACTTTTCTATACTGGTACTACCCGCAATACTTCAGATATATTAAGAAATCAGAAATTTAATATGATAAATGATCAACAAAAATTTGATATTTTGGTTGAAATGACAGAGTTAGTTGAAATAGCTAATAAGTGCCTATGTGAATCAGATCTTAATGGATTTGCCAAGACATTGGATGATAACTGGAGGTTGAAGAGAACTTTATCAAACAAAATCTCAACCACCAGTATAGATAATTTGTATTCTTTGGCAAAAAATAATGGAGCTTTGGGTGGTAAAATTTTAGGAGCCGGTGGTGGTGGATTTCTTCTTCTGTATTGCGAACCGAAAAATCAGCATAAGTTGCGAAAATCATTGAGCAGATTGAAAGAAGTTCAATTTAAATTTGATAATTCAGGATCAGTGGTGCTGAATCTGGATCATCGGGCTAAGTATTGATGCTCTCGCAATCAGTTCGGGGCCAATATTTTCATACGTACTCATTGAGAAGTCTCATCGAACATTTGTTAGTTCTAATGTCAATTTTAGCATCAGGTTCATTATATTACTCATCTTATAGCAATCCATTTTTGCTTTTATATTTTTCAATATGTATTGGTGCTTTTATTTTACTAAAAAAATTCACCCTTTCTAAATATTATTTTCATTATGCATTATTAAGTATTGGCTTTCTTCTTGTACATCCCCTGCTTCTAGGAAACTTTGATATGCCTAATATATATTTTGGTTATTCTATTAGAATTGCTTGCTTTTTGTTTGTTATCAGCATTCTAGGGCATCAGAAATTTTCACTTACTTATCTGCGGGTAATGTTATTTGTATGTTTTTTTAATCTTATTTTATATATTAGTGACGTTTATCTATTTCAATTTTCACAATTACTACCATCCTTTCTCCCTGATTTGGAATCATGGGATACTTATACATTTAAAAATTACATTTTTTACGTTACCCCAATTGGTATGGATGGGCTTTCTGTATCGCACTCATCTTTTATCCGAAATATAGGCATTTTTTGGGAAGGAGGGGCGTATCAATATTTTTTGAACATTGCACTAATTCTCAGCTTATATGTTAAAAAAAATCCAATTTTTTCTTTTCCTAATTGGATATTAGTAATTTCAATAATAACCACATTCTCAACCACTGGTTATCTCATTATGGCTGTTGTTTTGGCATCTATTGTCATGGGTAAATCATCTAAACGAATGTTTTTTGTAAAAATACTTATAATTATACCATTACTACTGACGGTCTTGTTTTCCTCTGTTATCTATAACAAACTATTTGATGCTGACTCTACAGAGTACATTGGGTCTACGCAAAGACGAATTTTGGATACTGTAGTAGATCATAACGTCTTTAGAGATAATCCACTCCTTGGTATTGGGTTGGGAAATCTGGAAGGTTGGGAATCGTATTCAGCTCAATTGTCTGGGGGAACATCCAGTTCCAATAGTTTAACGAATTACCTTGCAAAAATTGGTCTGTTAGGTTTTTTAATTACGTTATATCCTTTTATGAGATTTGATTTGAAAGATAAAATGAATCAAATGATTCTGTTATGCAATATACTTTCGGTTCTAACTGAAAATTTTATGTTAACTCCTATTTTTCTTCTCTCGATGTCTTTATTACATCAAAAAGGCTTTGCGACGCCTCTTCTATTTCGAATAGTAGCGTTGAGACGCACCCACTCTCATAGATACCCACTTAGTTCTAAAAGTAGATCTTTTCAAAATCTATAGGTGGCGAGTCACGGTTATTTCTATGGCGTCGTGTCGGACTGTAAAGCAGCCCAATATAATTAAACACATTATTTTGTGCGGTTTTCCTAGTTGGGTAAATACGACGTTTAATACGTTTTTTTGAGAAACCAAAAAAAGTTTTATGGTCATGCGTTATTGGGAGGATTACCTCGACCGATGATAGGTCGAGAAACTAAATTGAGCTACACCGCAGCAATCTTGAATTCTTGTGTGTATCGTTTGCCTGCCATCGTTGGACTTTCATTCTGTTACGTTGTAACCAGTTAGACTGTCTATTAAAGTATGGGCGTATCAATTAGGTATAAACTGTAATTTACCTAGAAATGTGTAGTGATTAGAATTAAAAAAATTTCAATTGAAAAACGAATGGAGTTTTACATGAAGCCAGCATCTTTTCAAACAGTCTTTTCGATAAGCGTACCAAGGCACTATTCAATTGCGTCCACTAGGTTTCTTGGCAGAAGTCTGAGCACTGCTAGTGGTATGCTGATCCGTAATGATATGGTTACCAATTCGTGATTATTTCAATTGTCATTGCAACATATAATGCGAAGGAAACCATCCGCAGATGTTTGGAAAGTGTTGTTGACACGCAGGGCTATGAGGGGTTTGAGTTAGACATCGTTGTTATCGACGGTGGATCTACAGATGGTACTGTTGAAATTGTAGGATCTTTCGCAGAACTTTTAGGCTACTGGGAGAGCGCTCCTGATCGTGGTATAGCTCATGCATGGAATAAAGGCGTGTCCCATGCAATTGGTGATTGGGTCATTTTCCTTGGGGCCGATGACTATCTGTGGAGCAGTGACTCGTTAGAAAAGATGGCTCCTTTATTGGCGAATATGTCTAATCTAACAAAAATTGTATATGCATGTGTTATGGGGGTTGATGCTAGTGGAAAACAACTGGGTATTTGGAGTAGTGACTGGAACCGTGAAAAATTCGCCTACGGTGAAATGTATTTCTCTCATCAAGGTGTATTCCATCATAAAACTTTATTTACTCAATACGGCATGTTCGATGAGTCTTATTGTCTTGCCTTGGACTATGAGTTGATGTTGCGTTACCTTGTGAATCACGATGCAATTTTTATACCGGGCGTTATTGTATCAGCGATGCAATCGGGTGGCATGTCTAATACGCCAAGTAATGCTATTAGAACATTGCGGGAACTAGCAAGTGCGCGTCGAAAGAATCATGTCTCTCGAGGCTCCATAAACTATTATCGTGCTGTCATTGGCGCATATGGGAAGTTGATTTTGTCTAAACTGTTAGGAAATGAGTGGGCTGCCCGATGCGTTGAGCTTAAAAAGTCTATATTCCATTAATATGACATTATTAATAAAAGGTTGTTTTCCATGAAGCTGTTACACGTTGTACCAACACTTAATCCTGATACGGGCGGTGTGGTTGAGGGGATGAGGCAGATGGTCACGGCTACTATGAAAATGGGGCATGTGGTTGAAGTAGTTACACTTGATTCGGATGACGAAAGTTGGTTGCAGAATTTACCGTTTTTAGTTCACCCTTTGGGGCCATCAAAGTTTGGCTATAGATATTCACCAAATTTGGTTCCCTGGCTGCGCGAACATGCGACTGGCTACGACGCTGTGATTGTCGATGGCCTGTGGCAATACCATGGTTATGCAACGTGGAAAGTTATGCGGAAAATGAAAGTGCCATATTTTGTGTTCACGCATGGTATGTTAGATCCGTGGTTTAAGAAAACTTATCCGTTCAAGCATTTAAAAAAATGGATGTACTGGCCATGGGCGGAATACAGAATTTTGCGCGATGCGAAGGCGGTACTTTTTACCTGCGACGAGGAGCGTGTTCTTTCGCGAGAATCTTTCTGGCTATTCCGATGCAGGGAAAAGGTGGTGAGTTATGGAACGGTAGCACCAGCGGGGGATCCAGCGCTTCAACGCGACGCAGTATTTAGGGAATACCCAATTTTACGCAATAAACGTTTGTTTCTGTATTTGAGCCGAATTCACCAGAAGAAAGGTTGTGATTTATTGATCCAAGCGTTTGCCGAAGTGGCGAACCGGGATAAGTCGCTACATCTGGTGATGGCAGGGCCAGACCAAACTGGATGGCAAAAGGATTTGGTAGAATTAAGTAGAAATTTGGGCATAGAAAGTCGCATAACTTGGACGGGCATGCTTTCAGGGGATGTGAAGTGGGGTGCCTATCACGCTGCAGAAGCTTTTGTGTTGCCATCACACCAAGAGAATTTTGGCGTCGTGGTGGCTGAGGCTTTGTCCTGTGGCGTAGTCACCTTGATTTCGAATAAGGTGAATATCTGGCGTGAAATTGAGGCCGATGGGGCAGGTATTATAGCTGATGATACGTTGGATGGGACGATTACCTTATTTGAGAAATGGCTTGGGATGGACACTGCTGCACAAACTCTGATGCGACAAAAAACAGTAACCTGTTTTGAGTCTCGATTTGAGATGGGAAAAGCAGCGCAGAATTTGATGGATGTGGTAACAGAGCCATAGATGTGGTAACAGAGCCATAAGAGCTAAATACGACAACTCTCTTTTGGGCTGACACCTAATAAAGCTATTTTTTAATCTTATTCTTGAGGTTTCTCATTAGACAAATGAACATACTAATATTTAGCAAACACTTCTGGCCAGAATCGTTCCTTATTAATGAGCTTGCTCAAAACCTTCGTAATGAAGGAAATCATGTTTCGGTATTGACGGGGAAGCCGAACTATCCTGCAGGAGATATTTTCCCAGGCTATAAGGCTAGTGGAAGTCAAACAGATTCTTTTGATGGGATTACTGTACGCAGGGTTCCAATGCTCCCAAGGGGAAAACGTGGATTGCTCGGGTTGCTACTAAATTATGTTTCGTTCAATCTTTCTGCTATGTTTTATGCACCATTCCTACTGCGGAAAGAAAAAATAGATGTCATCTTTGTTTATGGCACCTCGCCGCTAATTCAGGGGTTGTCAGCTATTCCTATAAAATTTATTTATAATGCAAAGTTGGTTGTTTGGGTGCAGGATTTGTGGCCAGAAGATCTTGTCACGACCGGACATGTAAAAAATACTACGGTACTTAAAATTAATGAATGGGCTGCCAGAGTATTATATTTCTTTACAGATCAAATATTAATACAATCAGAAAGTTTTCGAGCTCCAGTGTCTCGTCTTGCTCCGAATAAAGAAATATTATTTTTGCCAAATGCGGCGGAGCGATCTGTTTTCGAGAAGCCTAATCAATTTATATTACCTCCAAACTTAGTTTTTTTGAAAGATGGCTTTAATATAGTTTTTGCTGGAAATATCGGGAACAATCAATCGATAGAAACGATAGTTTCGGCTGCTGAAATATTAAGAAATAAAGAGGAGATTAAAATAGTTATGGTTGGTAGCGGTAGTCGCTCCTCTTTCCTTCAAGAGGAAGTTGATAAGCGGGGCTTATCTAATTTGATAGTTGCCGGCAGGTATCCGTCGGATGTGATGCCGGCAATTTTTAACTACAGTCAGGTCCTGCTCGTTTCGTTGGCAAAAAAAGATTCACTGTCATGGACTGTTCCATGTAAAGTTCAAGCATACTTTGCTGCTGGGAAACCGGTTTTAGCGTCGCTTGATGGTGAAGGTGCTAGAATAGTGAATGATTCTGGTGCAGGGCGCGTATGCCCGGCTGAGGATTCGCAAAGTCTTGCAGCATGTATCTTGGAGTTATATGCGATGTCAAATAGCGAACGAAGCGAAATGGGCAAAAAAGGCCGCATGTATGCGGAAAGGCATTACCATCCTACGAAAATTGCAAGGCAACTGCTTTCATATTTTTTAACAATGATTAAAAATGAAGGGAAATAGTTAAAGATTTTGGCGGGGGTTTATATTTGTGCCTATTGAGACTGCTTCTTATCAAAACGATTGGTGAGTGTTATGTATCTTCCGATGTTGGTGCTATAAGGTTAGGGTCAGGTCGCGTATCGAGAGCAGAAAAGTGCCAAAAAAAAAGAAGGTCTAGATAACTTTAAGGGCGTAATATCTTACAATATCAACGAAAGATAAGTATATAGTTCGTTCCCATATGTCTGAAGAATAATTCACTTTTTTCTAAGGATTTGAGCATTGCCAACATCAAGCACAACTAAAACGAGACGTTGAAGTTGATGGAAATTTTTTTTTTGACGCCAGAGGCAAATCGATAGATATTGGTCATAAGAAGTACTCCACGGTTCATCATAGTAAGAATGAGCTCATTAGGGGAATTCTCATAATTATGGAATTGAATTATTCTGGGGTTCTGGTAGAGCAAGGCTGGTAAAAATTAAATAAATGGATAAAGAAGATGTTTAATTTACACCAAAAAAATATGAATTTAGGTTTAATCAAAGAGATTAAAATATGTATCAAATTTTGCTTAATTTATTTAGAGTTGGATTTCTAAAGTGATTTTTACTCAAAATAAAATATTAGTTATTACGGGCGGGACAGGTTCATTTGGTAATGCTGTGCTTCGCCGTTTCTTAAAAACTGGAGTGAAGGAAATCCGCATATTTTCTCGTGATGAAAAGAAACAGGATGACATGCGTAAGTTGTATAATAATCCAAAACTTAAGTTTTACATTGGTGACGTGCGTGATTTGAACTCAGTCGCTGATGTGATGAGGGGTGTTGATTATGTGTTTCATGCTGCAGCACTCAAACAAGTGCCATCTTGTGAGTTTTATCCTATGCAGGCTGTGCAGACCAATGTGATTGGTACAGAGAATGTATTGAATTGTGCAATAAATGCGAATGTAAAAAAAGTTATTGTGTTAAGTACGGACAAGGCTGTTTATCCAATCAATGCAATGGGTATTTCAAAGGCAATGATGGAAAAAATCACCGTCGCGAAGACACGCAACTTGGGCGAAAATGACACCATGATCTGCTGCACCCGCTATGGCAATGTGATGGGATCTCGAGGCTCTGTAATCCCACTGTTTATTGATCAAGTGCGGGCAGGTAAAGAAATTACAATTACTGATCCAGCAATGACACGCTTTATGATGACGCTTGATCAAGCTGTTGACCTCGTTCTTTTTGCATTTGAGCATGGAAACAGCGGTGACATATTTGTTCAGAAGGCTCCCGCTGCAACGATTGAACTTTTAGCCAAAACACTTATCAATTTGTTGGATAAACCCGACCACAAAATAAAGATTATTGGTACGCGCCATGGTGAGAAGCTTTACGAGGCGCTATTAACAAGAGAAGAGATGGTGTCTGCTGAAGACATGGGTGATTATTATCGCATTCCGGCGGATATCAGAGACTTAAATTATTCCAATTTTTTTGATGAAGGTGAGTCAGTCATTTCGCAGGCGCATGAGTATCATTCTCATAATACTAAACAGTTAACTCAAGACGAGCTCAAGAACGTGCTTTTCGGGTTGCGTGAAATTCAGGGTGATTTAAAAGAATTTAAATTTAATAGTAACAGAGGTAATGCGAATGATTAAGGTGATGACAATTGTTGGCACGCGCCCTGAAATTATTAAGCTAAGTGAAGTGATGAAAGAACTCGACAAGCATACTAATCATGTCGTGGTGCATACGGGGCAGAATTATGATTATGAATTAAACGAATTGTTCTTTGAGCAGCTTGGTGTACGACGCCCTGACTTCTTCCTCGAAGCTGTAAAGGGTTCGGTATCCGAGACCATTGGTGACATTATCGCTAAAGCAGATCGCATTATTGAGCAAGAAAAACCCGACGCAATTTTAGTGTATGGTGATACCAACAGCTGTTTGGCAGTAATTCCGGCGAAAAAACGAAAAGTGCCTATTTTCCACATGGAAGCGGGCAACCGTAGCTTTGACCAACGGGTTCCTGAAGAGATTAATCGTAAAATCGTTGATCATCTAAGCGATATTAATATGCCACTTTCTGAGCAGGCTAGGGATTACTTGATTAGTGAAGGGATTCGCCCTGAAACGATTATTAAAACTGGCTCATCAATGTTGGAAGTATTAAATGCTAATATGGAGAAAATTTTGGCATCCGATATTCTTGAAAAAGAAGGCTTAGAAAAATATAAATATATGCTTATGAGTATTCACCGTGAAGAGAACGTGGATTCCGAGCAAAATTTTGCCGATTTACTTGAGGCAATTGATGAGATGGGTAAGATTTATAAGATGCCTATAATTATTTCTACGCATCCTCGAACGCGCAAGAAACTGGAGTCAATTGGTTATGAGCATGGTAACAAGTTAATACGTTTCTCAAAACCATATGGGTTTCATGAGTACAATAAAATGCAAATGGACGCTTTTTGTGTGATTTCTGATAGTGGCACAATTGCTGAAGAAGGCTCAATTTTAAATCTACCTGCAGTAACCATTCGTCAGGCACATGAGCGTCCCGAAGGTATGGATGAAGGAACGCTTATTATGTCAGGCTTGAATAAAGATCGCGTGATTGAATCAATTGAAGTGATCACAAAACAACATGATCGCAACAAACGACAGATGAAAATTGTGGCTGATTATAATGTTGATAACGTGTCAAAGAAGGTATTGAGAATCATTCTTTCTTATACGGACTATGTCAACCGCACTGTTTGGCATAAAACGATATAATGAAGAAGATACTCATCCTTGGAGCTACAGGCTTACTTGGTCACCAAGTATATTTACGGTTAAATGCGAATAAGAACTTTGTAGTGTCTAGTTTTGCTCACCAGAGAAAAATTTCGGATGACACTGTATTGCTAGATGCAAGAGACGAGCACTTTCTGGGAAAAGTTATAGTAGACATCAACCCAGATGTTATTGTGAACTGTATGGGGGTTTTGATTGCTGAAGCAAATCGTGACCCAGAAAATGCAATCTTTCTCAATGCATACATTCCCCTACACTTGAAAAAGATAGCCAATACTCTTGACGCAAAGTTAGTACATATTTCAACGGACTGTGTCTTTTCGGGTAAAAAAGGCGCATATACTGAAGATGATATTCGAGATGCCAATGACACTTATGGAAGGACCAAGGCTTTGGGTGAAGTGACTGAGTCGCCGCATGTGACGCTCAGGACTTCTGTTGTTGGCCCTGAAATTAAAGAAGGCGAAGAACTGTTTGATTGGTTTATGTCTCAAGAAGGTAGGATTAAAGGTTTTACCAAGTCGTATTGGTCAGGCGTTACAACTTTAGAATTAGCGAAAGCTGTGGAGTGGGTAATAGAAAAGGATATCCAAGGCTTATATCATATTACGAATGGCATCCCAATCAATAAATATGAGCTTTTGATGTTATTTAAAAAATATACAAACAAAGAAATAGAGATTGAAAGCGTTCAAGGAAAAGTGACTGATAAGTCCTTTTTAGATACGCGTAAAGAGATTGATTATGCTATTCCTAGCTATGAAAAAATGATTAGTGAAATGATCCTTTTTATAAAGTGTCGTAGGAAGCTATATAAACAATATACAATTGTTGATTAATACACCTTCTTCGCCACGTTTTGTTTAAACCCCGGTAAATATATCCCATGATGTTCTAGGTTTTAAACTGAATAACCCTGCGTTATTGGCCGAGGGTGTTTGGCGATGTGGTGAATGCTGCGAGCGTTGATTTGACTGAATTTTTTTTGCATCAGTAAATACATGGGTTGATTTTTTTTGATGTGATATTTTTACCTTTAACCATACATACGTCTGGGTTTCTTTTGCCTGCCGAAGCACTCGCTCATTCAATCAAACAAACCAAGAACATTTCTTTTTTTAGCGTAGTCGTGGATTGTTAAACCATGATTGTCACGTAAATATTTATCTGCACCAAACTTTATGAGCATATCAAATGCTAATCTATTCTTGGTATTTTCATAATTTGTCATAGCATACATAAGTGGCGAAGTGCCTCTATAGTTTGGCATATCAATATCTGCACCATTCTCAAGCAGTATCTCCAGAACTCTCTCCGCTCCATTAAATGATGCAACTATTAATGGCGTCCAGCCCCTTCCATTCCTTTGATTTATATCTGCTCCATTTGCTAAACAAAGTAAGGCTTTGTCACCATCATTCTCAGTAGCAGCCGCATACAATTCAGCATTCATATCACGGTATAGTGTTAAGTCATAATCCACACTTGCGATAAGAATTTCTAAATCACTGCCTTTGAGCAAGGTTCCAGGCTTTGATGTTGATTTACTCTCTAATATCTTTGCTGAATTGACATGATATCCGTGTACTTTTGGCACTTGATATTCAGGAAACGTAAGTGCCCTAATTTGGTTGGAAATTTGATTTGCGGTATTAAGTAAATTTACTTCTAAATTTTGATAATCTATTGCTTTTCTCGAAAAATAAGTTGATCCATTTGCACTTTGAGGCTCGGAACTAACTGTTCCACTCAATAATCTTAATAGATTCTTATTGAGTAACTCTTTGGAGTTGGATAAATACTTTTCATACAGATTTTTTGCTGTATCTGACACTTCAATTGGAAATATCATTTGATCTATTATGTCTCCAGTATCAATCCCAGAATCGATGTGATGAAGAGTTACACCCGCATCTTTTTCGTCATTAAGTAACGGTAAAGCTGATGTGTACATTCCTTTATATGCTGGTAAATTGGAGAAATGTATATTGTATAAATACGCATTTGAAAATTTTTCTGGAGATATAATTCTGTCAAATTCTAACGACAGGAATATCAATCCGTTAAAATCATAGCAATCTTCAAGAGAGGTTATAGCAACGTCATTTTCTTGAGCAGACTTTAATAGTGATGGCTGCCAACTGTGAAACCCATCATCAGTCGCATTACATACTACGCATAGATTTTTTTTGTCGACATGCTTTAAAAGAAGGCTTAGCCCGTATACAGCAATCTCATTTTTCCCAGCGAGACATATTTTCTTATTAATGGTGGGGCTCATTTCTTTTCCTTAAAAATTCTTGTATTTGCTGACTAGAGTCAGAAAAAAGTTTGACGAGGATGCTATTTATAGATCCTATTTTACTAGTCTCTACAGCAGATAACATTTACAGTTATTTTTAAAGAGTATACTTTTTACATATAAAAGGACAATGAAGAAATATTATTACAAAACAGAGTAATAGTCTGAGTTTACAAGTTTGTTTAAAAACTAACGAAGGAATGTGTGTTTCAGAAGAGTTTACAAGTAGCAAAAGCCAGTAACCATAAGGGTTTCAGTGCCGACTACTACTCCCATAGATGAGGCGTTCATGCCGCCGTGTTCGGCCCGCCACGTATAGAAAGATGCTGTACGTCTGATTCTGGAGCCTATTTTTTCGCACAAACCGGCCCTGTGTTAGATCTAAGTGTGGCCACAGGTGATGACTGAATATATACGACCAATCCCCATAATTCACCGGTAATCAGCTATCGTTGAGCTTTTTCATTCACGAATGCAGAGTCATAATTATTAGATATTTTTATGTGTTTGAACTTGGAAGCGTGAACTACTATGCTGATATCGACGTTTTATTTTCGTTATTTTATTAAATTAGAAATATAAAATTAATACAAGTGAGTTGAATGCAATGACAAATACGTCCGACCCAAAAGAAGCTTTTCCATACAAGGCGCCATCAAAAGAGGTTAGACAAAAATATGGATATATTTTTGAATTAAACAAACCTTTGGAAGTGCGATTTTTCAAGTGGTTTTTTGATAAGATAGTGGCTATTATTATGTTGTTCTTCATAGCACCTATTCTGCTTTTGTTGAAAATAGCATATGTAATTGAGGGCATAATTATTCCTGAAAACAAAGGTCCGATGTTCTTTTATTACAATGCAGTTAGTTGCGGGAAGATTATTCCTAAGTATAAACTACGACTTATCAAGACTAGGTATATTGACCTTGAAGGAGCTAAGCGCCACGACTGGATAGCATATTCAGCTGAGTGGACGCAAGACAGCCGGACGCATGTGGGCGGGTTTGTTAAAAGGTTCTATCTGGATGAACTGCCACAGTTTTACAGCGTGCTAACTGGCGATATGAGTATTGTTGGTCCACGCCCTTTGTCAGTATTACATTACGACCGGGATCGCGCTCAAGGCAATGTCACCCGATTTCTGTTACGGGGGGGGTTGTTGGGATTAGGGCATGTGAACAAGGGCACACCGGAAATGGGAAATTCGATTTATGAGTATGAGTATGTTGAGCAGTATTTGAAACGCTCTTCGTTTGGGCTGCTGATGCTGGATTTGTGGATTATCTGGCGCGGGATTTTGGTGATAGTGAAGGGTGGGGGGCATTGAAAACTGGTGAGTAGTGCAGATGGCTTGTAGGCTGTTGCATTTTTGCGTCATAATTAACACTTCTATAATTGACTATATTGTCTCTCATGAAAGTGTCCAGTTCCATTAGACCCGAACATAGTGAGTTGGCTATAGGCTCAGGTAACCCTTTGAAAGTAGTGTGATCTATTTGGGGAAATGAGTAGATCTTTTTAGTTCACTGGAGTTGCGTACCCATTGGCTATAGGTTATCCTCAATTCATTGAGGCTATTCAAGCAATGTCAAAGGAATATATAGTGTTTAAACTGCTCGACAGAGTTAGTTAAAATCAATTAAAACCCTCGTTAAACTACTTTCAATTACGGATTGACATGAAAACTGCTCTAATTACCGGTGTTACTGGCCAAGATGGATCCTACTTAGCTGAGTTTCTATTAGAAAAGGGCTATGAAGTTCACGGTATAAAACGCCGTTCCTCATCTTTCAATACCGAGCGTATTGACCATATCTATGAAGATGCTTCCGTCCATGAAAATCGCTTCCATCTGCACTATGGCGACTTGTCCGATTCATCAAATCTCACCCGATTGATTAATGAAATACAGCCAGATGAGATTTATAACTTAGCAGCTCAATCTCATGTCGCAGTCTCTTTTGAAGCGCCAGAGTATACAGCAGATGTGGATGGTTTGGGTACGCTGCGTATACTTGAGGCTATTCGATTTTTGGGGCTGGAAAAGAAAACTCGTTTTTATCAAGCATCTACTTCTGAATTGTTTGGTTTGGTCCAAGAAACGCCCCAACGGGAAACAACACCTTTCTACCCGCGCTCTCCTTATGCCGTGGCCAAAATGTATGCTTATTGGATTACGGTTAACTATCGGGAATCGTATGGTATGTATGCGTGTAATGGCATTTTATTTAATCACGAATCGATGCGGCGTGGTGAAACCTTTGTAACACGGAAGATTACTCGTGGGCTGGCTAATATTGCCCAGGGTTTAGACTCCTGCTTATCTTTGGGAAATATGGATGCATTGCGTGATTGGGGACATGCTAAAGATTATGTGCGTATGCAATGGATGATGTTGCAGCAAGACCTGCCGGATGATTTTGTAATAGCCACGGGCAAACAGATCTCTGTACGTGCGTTTGTGCGTTTGTCTGCCCGTGAACTGGGTGTGGAACTAGACTTTCAGGGTGTAGGGATTGACGAAATTGCAGTGGTGTCATCCATTACGGGTAATTTGGCTCCGGCTCTTTCTGTCGGTGATGTGGTAATCCGTGTTAACCCACGTTATTTCCGCCCAGCAGAGGTAGAGGCCTTGTTAGGTGACCCTAGTAAGGCTAAAGAGCTGTTGGGTTGGGTGCCGGAAATTACCGTAGAAGAAATGTGTGCAGAAATGGTGGCTCATGATTTGGATCAAGCTCGACAAAAATCGTTACTTAAGTCTCATGGGTATCATGTGCCTGTAGCTCGGAAAAACTGAACATGGCTATACGTATTTTTGTAGCGGGATACAGGGGCATGGTGGGTTCTGCCATAGTGCGTCAGTTGTCTAAGCAGCTAGATGTAACATTATTGTTAGCGCCTAGATCTGAACTGGATCTCACGGATGGTGCGGCTGTGCAAGCGTATATGCAACTGCAAAAGCCAGATCAGATCTATCTTGCAGCAGCCAAGGTTGGGGGCATTCATGCCAATAATATCTACCCAGCGGAATTTATTGCAGATAATTTGGCTATACAGTATAATGTTATTCAGGCCGCTTTTAGGGTGGGGGTTAGCAAACTGCTATTTCTAGGGAGCTCTTGTATTTACCCTCAGCTTGCAAAACAACCAATGAGCGAAGATTGCTTGCTAACTAATACACTTGAACCTACTAACGAGCCTTATGCCATTGCTAAAATCGCTGGTATTAAGATGTGTGAATCTTATAATCGGCAATATGGTGTGAATTATCGGTGTGTGATGCCTACTAACTTGTACGGTGACAATGATAATTTTCATCCGCAAAACTCCCATGTCATTCCCGCCATGATGCGACGCTTTCACGAGGCAAAGCTAGATGCTTCAGAAAAGGTTGTAGTGTGGGGTACAGGTAAACCCATGCGCGAATTTCTGCATGTTGATGATATGGCCGCAGCCTGTATTCATGTGATGAACTTACCGCATGCTCAGTTTGTTGCCGCGGTGCCAAACCCCATGTGTTCGCATATTAACGTGGGTACAGGACGCGATGTAACAATTGCAGAATTGTCTGCCATGATGGCTAAAGTGGTGGGTTTTGAGGGCAATATAGAATTTGATACATCAAAACCAGATGGTACACCACGTAAGTTAATGGATGTGAGTCGACTTGGTTCATTGGGATGGGAGTATTCTGTGGAGTTGGAAAAAGGGCTTGGCATGACTTATGAATGGTTTTTGGGTCATTTGAATGAGCTTCGTGGGTGAGATTTTAGATATGGATAAGTGTTTTAACCCGGTGGTAATAGCTGGTGGTGTGGGAAGTCGTTTGTGGCAGTTGTCTCGTGCGTTGTTTTCTAAATAGTATCTGCAACTTGTGGATAATGAGAATGGTTATACCACGACCCTACCCCGGCGGTACCAATACGTTAAAAATTGTTAAAGTAGGTGATATTATTCGTTAGCTTGAACAAAAGAAGATCCGGCTTATTTAGCCCAGAATATTGAGAGTGGAACGAGCTGCTGATTTAAAATCGCCCGGATAGGTAATTCAGTAATATCATCCCCCGCCTGAGCAGCCTGCAAAATATCCTGCTTACCAGCACCACTTATGTGGAGAATAATCTGCTGACTATTAAGTAAACACGGCAATGTTAAAGTAATGCGCTGATGAGGCGCTGCTGTAGGTGTTACTGCAATTGCAGTACGGCCTGAATTCATATCCAAACCCAACGCCAAGGTCTCAGCACTAGGGAACAATGACGCAGTGTGGCCGTCGGCACCCATGCCTAGTATCACTAGAGTAAACCGACCAATCGGCTCGATATCGCTCTCAGCGCGGGCTTCACCCGTTACAGCATCTATCGCGGCATTTTTTAAAGGTATGAATTTTGCCGTGTGAGCCTTATTTATTAACAGGTTCTCACGGACTAGTTTTTCATTACTGTCGCTGTGGTCAGCCTCTACCCATCGCTCATCTGCAAGTGTCACAACGACCTTAGACCAGTCGATGATCTGTTGCGAGAGCAGATGGAAAAAGGCGACTGGCGTTCTTCCTCCGGATACAACTAAAGATGCCGTACCTCTCTCCTTGATCGCACGCATTAACAGCTCAGTCACTTTACTGACTAAAGCGGTATCTAACGCAGAACGATTTTCAAACTCTATTAATGTCATATTAGGCTTCATACCAATTTCGGTCATCGTTCTCTATGTGCATTTTGGGCTTAGACGGCCCCCAAGGGCCCGCACTATAGCTTTTAGTTCCAATTTTTTATCCTTCCAAGTATCTAGCAATCTATCACACCAGCATTAAAAACCCCAAATCCCCTATACGCCAACCCACTGAGGGGTACACCCCTTTTTGTCAGCAAGGACGCCAGTATTTACTGCCCGAGGGATAGATGAGTAGATACATTTCATCTGAATCCGCTAGCTTTTATTACTTTAGGCTTTCTTTAACAAGGGCTGTTGCTGTTAAATTAGGCATAAGATTTTACTCAAAAATATTTACGGTATAAAAACCCATGAGATATAAAATACTGCAGTTTGTAGCGTATTTATTCCAGGATTGTACCGGATTGAAATGGATAACTATAGACTAAGTAGTAACAATAAAAGCCTTGCTTAATAAAATCTTGAGGCCATTAGTGAAAACTAATAATTGATATTTGGTTGGGACGGCAGGACTAGATTAAAAAGTAACAAAACGAACCCAATTTGAAAGGCCGTTGTTTGTGTGGTGCTGGGATTGTTCTAGTATGTGATAAATACTGTTATAGCGGATTAACAGCCTTGCAAATACAGCCTTCAAGATTTATCATGACACAAAATGAAATTTCTTGATGGAGTGCAATTATGTCAATAGCAAGAGAAAAATTTGCAACTCAGGTTGATTCAGCTCTTCTTGAGTCAGTTCGAAAGCTTGCCAAGTCAGAGGGTCGGCAGATCCAGGCCGTGGTCGAGGATGCTCTGCGGGACCATTTAGACTCTAAAAATGGTGCGTCAGGTCGAGAGCATGTGATGGTCGCCTATCTAAAAAGTAATGAACGTTTCTCAGGTCTCTATAAAAAGCTAGCGCAATGAGCTTTGACTATATTAGGGTCGAAGATATTCTGGCGATTCATGCTGATCAGATAGAGCGTTATGGTGGAGGCGAGGGTATCAGAGATCCCGGCCTTTTGGAAGCAGCCTTGTTCCGGCCTCAAACGGGGTATTACCCGACATTAATTGATGAGGCGGCAGCATTATGGGAAAGTCTTTCCCAGAACCATCCTTTGGTAGATGGCAATAAGCGAACGGCATTCGCCGCAACCTATGTATTTTTGGCAATTAATGGACTTGAGATCACTGCGACGGATGACGAAGCTCAAGACTTTGTTTTAGAGATTTATGCCACATCGAGTGTAACTTTCGACAACCTGCGTGTTTGGCTGGGTGAAAATACCAAAGCGCTTTAGCGCTTCTGGTAAATGGCGATAAATACTGTTTTATGGTATGTTTGAGTTTAAATCATAAAACTTTTCATTATTTTGGCTGTTGTATCGAGGCTATATTTAGGTTGTTTTGTAGTACCTTCAATATGTTCTTTAAGCCTTAAACAGTTCTCACCATTCTGCTCAAGACAACTACGGCATTAACTTTTGCAGCTTCAGCTAGAATTATGGGGAGCATCACTTTTCAAGATATGTAATAGCCGAATTTCCATAATATTTGGAATTTTATTACCAGATAACTGATTATCTGTCAGCTCCAAACATTATGCTCGACATATTGCAAATACCCATTTAGAGCATTTATCGTCCCCCAGCCCACATTATAGCAATTGTCTCGTGCCCCTGAATTAATAAGTCTTGCGCCGCCAAATTCTAAGCGAGTGCCCTGAAATTTCCCAATCCCTTGGCTTGTGACCTTTAACGCGCACAATAGATTTCTTAATTGTTTCATTCACGCTTCGATCACATAAGGGCCGATCGAGGCAGCGATCATGATTAATCGCACAGAAAAGCGAGGGGATGTCCTCTGGCTTTTTCTTTAGCCATGACTTGATTAGTTTTGTGCTGCGCTTTGATCCAAACGTGAGGCGGCCGCGGCCAAATTGATCTGTCTTACTTTTGCGAATAATACCCCGTTAGTCTGAAATCAGGTAGTAAAAATAAAACTATAGGCATTCACGTATACCCAAAAGGGCCTAAAATCCATTCTTACAAAACGATTTACTGGGGTAGGAAAGCTAGATCAGAAGCACAATAAATAGAGTTATTGTGGCTTCTTATATTTTATTATACTTAGTGTTATTACTACAAATATTTTTTGTGTAGGTTAATTAATGTAGAATAAGAATCGAAAAACCAAGATGACTAAAATTATTCCTATAATTCTCGCTGGCGGTTCTGGCACACGTTTATGGCCCTTATCGCGAAAATCCTATCCTAAACAGTTTTCGAATTTGGTTGGAAATCACAGCCTATTTCAACAGAGTGCATTGCGTTTAATGTCGTCTGATTTGATCACCTTTTCGCAACCTGTTATTTTAACAAATTCTGATTTTCGCTTCATCGTTGCTGACCAATTACAAGAGGTGGGCATTGATCCTGGTCATATCTTGATTGAGCCAGAGGGAAAAAATACTGGGCCTGCCATTTTGGCCGCCAGTCTTTATGCATTAAAAGATGATGCAGATGCCGTATTGCTGGTAGCGCCTTCTGATCATGTGATATTGGATAGGGAAGAGTTTCATGCGGCGGTAAGTTTAGGATTATCTGAGGCAAAAAGTGGCCATATTGTTACCTTTGGCATTACGCCTGATCGTCCTGAAACTGGATACGGGTATTTGGAATTGGCCTCTATTGCTAACCATAATCCAGTTAAATTAAAGCGTTTTGTGGAAAAGCCTGATCTAAATACTGCTCAAGATATGTTGAATTCTAAAAATTACTTGTGGAATTCTGGGATTTTTATCTTCCGTGCCATCGACATTGTGACTGCGTTTGAAATGTATACACCGAACCTCCTTACCCCTGTCAAAAGTGCAATAGAAAATGGCAAGCCTGATCTTGGCTTTTTTCGCTTGGATCCAGCAGCGTGGGCAGAATGTCACGATATATCGATCGACTATGCAGTAATGGAGCATGCAGATAATTTGATTGCCGTGCCTCTCTCGGCTGGCTGGTCAGATTTAGGGGATTGGAACGCTGTGTGGAAAGAACAAGGGCCAGACCATAAGGGCATTGTTAAAACTCAAAATGTTACGGCAATAAACTGTCATAATGTGTTGTTACGATCGGAAAGTGACAGTCAGCACTTGGTTGGTTTAGGCCTTAATGATATTGTTGCCATCGCCATGCCAGATGCAGTCCTTGTTGCACATAAAGATAGCGTTCAAGATGTGAAACAGGTGGTAACTAAGTTGAAAGAAAATGGCATCGAGCAGGCGGAAGTGTCTCTAAAAGACCATCGGCCCTGGGGTTGGTTTGAAATCCTTGCGATGCAAAACCGATTTCAAGTGAAACGTATTCTTGTTAACCCAGGTGCCGCCCTTAGCCTACAAAGTCATAATCACCGATCTGAACATTGGATTGTCGTCGAAGGCACCATTAGAGTTACAGTTGACGATAAAATTCAGCTACTGACCGAAGGCCAATCAGTATTTATTCCCCTTGGCGCTGTCCACCGAATGGAAAACCCTGGTAAAGTTCCCATGATACTAATTGAGGTTCAAACAGGTGCATATCTGGGGGAAGATGATATTATCAGATATGAAGATATTTATTCTAGAGACTAGTTTGATTTATTAATTTTGAGATTAATATTGCGATATAATTTTCTTAATCAAATATATAATTTTGAAATTATAATAAATACAATAAATTGTTTTACCA
>Ga0209816_1000171_pt1 | contig 53457 bp, 51 predicted proteins | sample CoawatmetaG01DNA_FD_187509 | JGI IMG/M metagenome (GOLD analysis project Ga0209816, IMG submission 187509) | Marine microbial communities from the West Antarctic Peninsula - Coastal water metaG017-DNA (SPAdes) (version 2) | ecosystem: Environmental > Aquatic > Marine > Coastal ...
TGGCCGCCCCCTTCTCTTTCAGCCGGATCGCCTCTTCCACCGCGATCTCGTCGAACGGGTTCATCGACATCTTCACGTTCGCCAGATCGACGCCCGTCCCGTCCGCCTTCACCCGCGGCTTCACATTGTAATCCAACACCCGCTTCACGGGCACGACGATCTTCATCGCGGTTCCTTCCCGGCTGGATAGCCTATCATGCCGCCGTCTTTGGCGGCGTTGCGATCGCATCGCAAGAGTTCAACCGGACCAACGAGAAAGGGGCCCGGACGTTTCCGCCCGAGCCCCTTCTATCGGTCCGTCAGGGCCGAAGGTGCGGTTTAGGCGACCTTCTGAACCTCGGCGACGATCTTCTTGGCGGCGTCGCCCAGATCGTTGGCGGGGACGATGGCGAGACCCGAATTGGCGAGGATTTCCTTGCCCTTCTCGACATTCGTGCCCTCGAGGCGGACGACCAGCGGAACCTGCAGGTTCACTTCCTTCGCCGCCGCGACGATGCCGTCGGCGATGATGTCGCAGCGCATGATGCCGCCGAAGATGTTGACCAGGATGCCCTTCACGGCGGGATCGCTCAGGATGATCTTGAACGCCGCGGTGACCTTCTCCTTGTTCGCGCCGCCGCCGACGTCGAGGAAGTTGGCCGGGAACATGCCGTTCAGCTTGATGATGTCCATCGTCGCCATGGCGAGGCCGGCGCCGTTGACCATGCAGCCGATGTCACCGTCGAGCTTGATGTAGGCCAGGTCGTACTTCGACGCCTCCAGCTCCATCGCGTCCTCTTCGGTGGTGTCGCGCAGTTCCATCAGGTCCTTGTGACGGAACATGGCGTTGCCGTCGAAGCCGACCTTGGCGTCGAGGACCATCAGCTTGCCGTCCTCGGTGACGGCGAGCGGATTGATCTCGATCTGCTCGGCATCGGTGCCCAGGAAGGCGGCGTACAGCTTCGACGCGACGTTCGCGGCCTGCTTGGCGAGGTCGCCGGTCAGATCCAGCGCGGCGGCGACGGCGCGGCCGTGATGCGGCATGAAGCCGGTCGCGGTGTCGATGTCGATCGAGTGGATCTTCTCGGGCGTGTCATGCGCCACGGTCTCGATGTCCATGCCGCCTTCGGTCGAAGCGACCATCGAGACACGGCCGGTCGCGCGGTTGACGAGCAGCGCGAGGTAGAATTCCTTGGCGATGTCGACGCCATCGGTCACGTACAGGCGGTTGACCTGCTTGCCCGCTTCGCCGGTCTGGATGGTGACCAGCGTGTTGCCCAGCATGTCGGTGGCGGCAGCGCGGACTTCCTCAGCGGTCTTGGCCAGGCGGACACCGCCCTTGGCGTCGGGGCCGAGTTCCTTGAACTTGCCCTTGCCGCGGCCGCCCGCATGGATCTGCGCCTTGACGACGTAGAGCGGTCCGGGGAGCTTGGACGACGCCTCGACGGCCTCCTCGACGGTCATCGCGGCGAAGCCGGCGGGGACGGGCACGCCGAACTTGGCGAGCAATTCCTTGGCCTGATATTCGTGGATGTTCATGCGCTAGCCTTCCGCCTCTCGGGTGGTTCTAGGGAAATTGGTTGCGGCTAAAGCACAGGCGGGCGGACAAATCCAGCCCGAAACACCTTTAATGCAAATGCATCGCAAATGCGATTTATCGCTCGTCGAGTCGTGCGATGACAGCGATGAAGGGAATCGCGAGCAAAATCATCGCATATGCGTTATGACGCCGTCATGCATTGGGCTTTCGGCATTCTCCTGTTCCTCGGCACCGTGATCTTCATGGAGGGATTCGCCTATGCGGCGCATCGCTGGATCATGCATGGGCCGGGCTGGTTCCTGCACGAAAGCCATCACCGCCCGCGCACCGGCAACTGGGAGCTGAACGACCTGTATGCGGCGATCTTCGCGGTGCCGTCCTTCGTGATGATCCTGGGCGGCGCGCAGCTGGGCTGGTGGAGCGGCTTTACCTGGATCGGCGCGGGGATCGCCGCATACGGCGCCATTTATTTTGGCTTTCATGATGTTATCGTCCATCGGCGCCTGCCGAGTCGGTACCTGCCCAAGTCGGATTACATGAAGCGGATCATCCAGGCGCACCGGCTGCACCATGTGGTCGAGACCAAGCATGGTACGGTCAGCTTCGGCTTCCTGGTCGCGCCCCGACCCGAAGCGCTGAAGGCCGAGTTGAAGCGTCGCGCGCATGCCGGGGTCCGTCGCCCGGCCGGCGTTCGGGAAGAGCAAGAGGCGTTGGAGGAAAAGTAACCTTCTCTGGGATACAGGGGGTGCGCTATGGATAAACCGGTCTTCACACCGCCATTCGAGCCGGTCGCCGGCCAGGACCTCCGCCGCTCGATGCGCCATGCGGTGCGGATGCGCGCGCATCTGCGCGACAAGGAGCAGACGCGCTTCGAGATCGACGTGGTCGACCTGTCGCCAGAGGGTTTCCGCGCCGAAACCAGCTTCACGCTATGGCCGGGCACGATCGTCTGGCTGACGGTGCCGGGCCTCGCCCCGCTGGAGGCGGTGATCGCGTGGCGCGACCGGTTCAAATATGGCTGCGCCTTCTCCAAGCCGCTGCATCCGGCCGTGTTCGAGCATATCGTCGGTTTGGGGAATCGCTGAGGGCCTTTCCCGCCCTCAAGGATTGCGTGGCGCGGATTGCGCTGGGCGCTCCTCGATCCACTGGGTATCCGGCTGCGGTGCCGCAGCGTCAGCGTCCCGTTCAACAGGCAGAGCCACGGGCGCACCCGCAAGGATGATCGGTACGACCGGCGGAGCCGGTAACGGCTTCGCATGCGCCTTGACCGCTTTGCCCCCTGTCTGCCGATGCGTTGCGGGCGGACGTTCCACCGCCATCGCAGCCGTAGCGCTCAACCCCAGGGCCATCGCCGCCAGCGCGGGGCGTAATACCGTGTAGCGAACACAGAGATCGCCCTTGTGCGACTCGACCAAGTGCCGCCGCGCCTCGTCCGTCATCGCCGTCAGATCGTGCACGACCTTGTCGCACAGCGTGCATTTGCCCGCCGACACGATGTCATCCAGATCGCCCGGATAGGGACAGGGGCTTTCGATCTTAGGAAACAGGGCCATGCGCACCGAACTCCTACGGCGGCCTGGCGAGTGGCGAAGGCCGTATCCGACCTTCGCCTGATAGCATCAATCGAACAGGCTCGACACGCTCGTTTCGTCCGCGATGCGCTTGATCGCCTCGCCAAGCAGCGGCGCGATCGGCAAGTGGCGGATTTTGCCCGTGGTGCCGATCGACTCGTGGTTGCCGATCGAGTCGGTGATGACCAGCTCGCGCAGTTCCGAGCCATCGACTCGCGCCACCGCACCGCCCGACAGCACGCCGTGGGTGACATAGGCGACCACGTCCTCGGCCCCCGCCTGGCGCAGCGCAGCGGCGGCGTTGCACAGCGTGCCCGCCGAGTCGACGATGTCGTCGATCAGGATGCAGAAGCGCCCCTCGACGTCGCCGATGATGTTCATCACCTCCGACTCGCCGGCGCGCTCGCGACGCTTGTCGACGATGGCGAGCGGCGCGTTGTTGAGGCGCTTGGCGAGCTGGCGCGCGCGGACCACGCCGCCCACGTCGGGCGAGACGACCATGAGGTTGTCGTTCTTGAAGCGCGCCAAGATGTCCGCCGACATGACCGGCGCGGCATAGAGATTGTCGGTCGGGATATCGAAGAAGCCCTGGATCTGACCGGCATGGAGGTCGACCGACAGGACGCGGTCGGCGCCCGCGACGGTGATCAGATTGGCGACCAGCTTGGCCGAGATCGGCGTGCGCGGTCCCGGCTTTCGGTCCTGACGCGCATAGCCGAAATAGGGGATGACGGCGGTGATGCGGCTGGCCGACGCACGCTTCAGCGCGTCGATCATGATCAGCAGTTCCATGAGGTTGTCGTTGACCGGATAGCCGGTCGACTGGATCACGAACACGTCCTCGCCGCGCACATTCTCCTGAATCTCGACGAAGATTTCCTCATCGGCGAAACGGCGCACCAGCGCTTCCGTCAGCGGCACCTCCAGATAGGAGGAGATCGCCTTCGCCAGCGGCAGGTTGGAATTGCCGGTCATCAATTTCATGGTCGTACCCGTCCCCGCAGACAGCTCGTGGTCGCGGCCCCTTTAATCGCGCTGTCACAATAGCGCAAAGGTGATTCCCCGATTATGGGCAGGCACCATGACCGTGACCCGTTTCGCTCCCTCGCCCACCGGGCGGCTGCATGTCGGCAATATCCGCACCGCGCTGCACAACTGGATGTATGCACAGAGCACCGGCGGGCGCTTCCTGCTGCGCATCGACGACACCGATGCCGAGCGGAGTGAGGAACGCTATGTCGCGGCGATCCAGGCGGATCTGGCCTGGCTGGGGCTGAACCCCGATGCCGAGGTGCGCCAGTCCGAGCGTTTTGCGCTGTACGAGGCGCGGTTCGCCGAGCTGGTCGCCGGGGGCCATGTGTACCCCGCCTATGAGAGTGCGCAGGAACTCGACCTGAAGCGCAAGATCCAGCTCGGGCGTGGCCTGCCGCCGGTCTATGACCGTGCGGCACTCGCCCTGACCGACGCGGATCGCGCCAAGCTGGAGGGTGAGGGTGTTCGCCCGCACTGGCGGTTCAAGCTCGACCACGGCGCGGCGATCGAATGGGACGATGCGGTGCGCGGGCCCCAGCGCTTCGATCCCGCGACGATGAGCGATCCGGTGATCCGCCGTGCCGACGGGACATGGCTCTACATGCTCCCCTCGGTCATCGACGATATCGACATGGGCGTGACCCAGGTGGTGCGTGGCGAGGATCATGTTTCCAACACCGCGCTCCAGATTCAGATGTTCCAGGCGCTGGGGGCCGAACTGCCGCGCTTCGCCCATGCCGCGCTCCTGACCGGCAATGAGGGCAAGCTGTCCAAGCGACTCGGCTCGCTGGGCGTCGATCACTTTCGCGAAATCGGCATCGAGCCGCAGGCGGTGCGGGCGCTCCTCGCGCGGATCGGGACCAGCGACCCGGTCGAGCCGGTCGCCGATATGGCCCCGCTGATCGCCGGGTTCGATTTCACGCGCTTCGGCCGTGCGCCTGCGCGCTTCGACGAGGGCGAGCTGGCGCAGTTGAACGCGCGTATCCTCCACCAGACGCCCTATGCGGCGGTCGCCGACCGGCTGCCGACCGGCATGGGCGAAGCGGAATGGGAGGCGGTGCGGCCCAACCTCAACACCGTCGCCGAGGCCGCCGACTGGTGGCAGGTGATCGAGGGGCCGGTCGAGGCGCCCGAACCCGCCGAGGAGGACCGCGCCTATCTGGCGGAGGCCGCCGAGGTCGCAGGCCAGATCGACTGGAGCAGCGACCCATGGCACGCACTGACCGCCGCGCTGAAGGAGGCGACGGGGCGCAAGGGCAAGACGCTCTTCCTGCCGCTACGTCTGGCGCTGACCGGCCGCGCACAGGGGCCGGACATGGCCGCGCTGCTGCCGCTGATCGGGCGCGACCGCACGATCGCGCGGCTGAACGGCTGATTTACGCCGCCACCTTTCATTCGCGCACCCCTTCGCCCACATAGGGCCGAGCAACACGTAAAGGAGCGTCTTTTGGCCACGTTGGGAATGTCGCCCGCCGACAAGGAAGCCGTCACCGCCTTCCGCCGCGATGTCGTCGAGCCGTCGATGACCAAGCTGGTCATCCTCGACTTCTGGGCGGAATGGTGCGGGCCGTGCAAGGCGCTGGGCCCGACGCTGGAGAAGGTGGCGGAGGCCTATGCCGACAAGGGCGTCGTGCTGGCCAAGATCGACACCGACAAGAACCAGTTCATCGCCAACCAATTCCAGATCCGCTCGATCCCGACCGTCTATGCGATGTTCCAGGGGCAGCTGGTCGCCGACCTGACCAGCGCGCGCACCGAAAGCGCGCTGCGCGCGACGCTGGACCAGCTGCTCAAGCAGTTGCCGATCCAGTCGGAGGCGACGGACGCGGCGGCCGAGCTGGAACCGCTGATCACGATGGGCGAGGAAGTGCTGGAGGCCGGTGACGCCGAGCGTGCGGTGTCGATCTTCCAGCAGCTGCTCGACATGGCACCCGAGCATCCGGCCGTGCTGTCGGGCCATATCCGCGCGCTGCTGGGTGCGGGTCGGATCGAGGAAGCGGAAGCCGCAACCGAGGCACTGCCCCAGGGCCTGGCCAACGACCCCGCCATCCACCGCGCGATCGCGGCCGTGACGCTGGCGCGGTCCGCTCCGCCTGCGGCGGACTATGCCGGTCTGGCGGCCGAGGTCGCGGCAAACCCCGACGATCACGAAAAGCGCTTCGCCCTGGCCAATGCGCAGATGGCAGCGGGCGACCGGGACGGGGCGGCGGACAATCTGCTCCACATCGTCGCGGCCGATCGCAGCTGGAACGAGGATGCCGCACGCCAGCAGCTGCTCAAGCTGTTCGAGGTCGTCGGCATGACCGATCCCTGGGTGTCGCAGCAGCGGCGGCGCCTGTCCGCCATCCTGTTCGGATAACGCCCCATGGCGCGGCTCTCGATCTTTCCGCTGGCGGGTGCGATCCTCTTTCCGGGGATGCCCTTGCCGCTGCACATCTTCGAGCCGCGCTACCGGGCGCTCGTCTCCGACGCGATGGCGCGCGATCGGCGGATCGGCATGGTCCAGCCCTCGGGCGAGGGCGATACGCCCAGCCTCTACCAGATGGGCTGTGTCGGCCGCATCGCCGAGGTCGAGGCGATGGAGGATGGCCGCTACAACCTGGTGCTCGAGGGCGTGTCGCTGTTCCGCATCGTCCGCGAGCTGGAGGTGACGACGCCCTTCCGCCAGGTCGAGGCGGAACTGCTGCCGGTGGTGGACGAGGATTTGTTGTCGCTGGGTCGCCGCGCCTCGTTGGAGCAGGAATCGCGCCGCTTCGCCGAGTTGCAGGGCTATGCCGTCGACTGGGACGCGGTCGGGCGGCTGGATGACGAAAGCCTGGTCAACGGCATCGCCCAGATCGCGCCCTTCGACGTAGCGGCGAAACAGGCGCTGCTGGAGGCGGCGGACCTGGAGCAGCGGGCGGAACTGATCATCCAGCTGATGCAATTTTTCGGTCGCCATGACGGCGAGGATCGGGTGACGCTGCAATGAGCCTGGACCCGTGGTTGTTGGAACGGCTGGTGTGCCCGGTCACGCGGACGCCGTTGCGCTACGACGAGGCTGCCCAGGAACTGGTGTCGGAGGCGGCGGGGCTGGCCTATCCGATCCGGGACGGCGTGCCGGTGATGCTGGTCGAGGAAGCGCGGGAAATCTGATTCCCACTCTGCCCCCAACCTCCGTTCGCACTGAGCGAAGTCGAAGTGCACGTTCCGCGCTCACCGCGAAGGTTTCCCGTGGCCTTCGACTTCGCTCAGGCGGAATGGAGGGTGGGTTAGTCAGATGAGTCTGCCGACCAACGCCACCAGCACGATGACCAGCGCCGCCACGCTCGAATAAAAGGTCAGCGCAAACCCGAACGCCCGTGCCGCCGCACCGCGCGCGTAACTTGTCCAGAACAGCGTCCGCCCCACCGAAAACAACGCCGCCAGCGCTGGGATTATCACCCCCGACCCCTCGACCACCCAGGCGAGCGCCAGATAGGCCGGGATCGCCAGCACCACCTGTTCCAGCGTATTGCGCAGCACCGCATTGCCAACCGCGACTCGCGGCGAATCGGGACTGCCGCTCGCCGCCCCGTCGATATCGGCGGGCGAGTCGAAGCGCAGGGCTGCGACATGGCCGATCGCCGCCGCCAGCCACAAAGCGGCGACCGTCGCCGCCGCCACGGCGCGCAGCACCCGGTCGGTCGCGGACAGGGGATGGCCCAGGCTCCAGCTGACCAGCAGGGTCAACAGCACGACCGCCAGCGCGGCGGCCATGCCACGGGCTACGCCGGTCTGGCGGCGGTCGCGGATCGGGTGGCGGACGGGTCGGGTGGGATGGTCAGGCCCAGGGATCATAGCTGCCGAAACTCCAGACATGGCCTTCCGGATCCCGCACGGCATAGCCGCGCCCGCCGTAAGGCTTGTCCTCGGGCTCGGCGATGATCGTCGCACCGGCGGCGCGTGCTTGGTCGGCATGGGCGTCGACATCGGCGACGACCAGATACAGGTCCATCGTCACGCCGCCCGCCTGGCTCGGGGTCTTCGATCCCGCGACGGCGGCATGGGGCGTGAACAACGCGCTCGACACCATCACCATGCGGTCCCGCCACACCAGTTGGGCATGATGGATGATGGCCGGATCGTCGGGATCGGCAAAGACCGCCTGCCGCGCGAAACCGAAGGCGGTGCAGAGAAATTCGATGACGCGCGGGGCATCCTCGTACCGGAGGCAGGGAATGATCTCGTGCCGCATCGAATCGCTCCTGATCGGTTACACCATCACGCCTTGCAACAGGCGGGGCAGCTGCCCGGTCTCGCCGCGCGCCTCGGCCATGAAGCGGTTCTTCAGCGGCGGGATATGGTCGATCGCGCTGATGCCCAGCCGCCGGATGGCGCTGGCGGTCTTGCCGGGCACGCTGAAGATGCGGTTGAAGCCGTCGGTCGCCACCGACACCATCAGCGTGTCGAGCCCGCGCCACTGCTGATAACGCTGGAGCAAGGCGGCATCGCCCAGGTCCATGCCGGTCCGCTTGCCCTCGACAAGCACCTCGACCAGTGCGGCAACGTCTCGGTAGCCCAGGTTCACACCCTGGCCCGCGATCGGGTGGATACCATGCGCCGAATCGCCGACCAGCACCAGCCGCTCAGCCGTCATCGTCGCGGCGCGGTGGAAGCCCAGCGGATAGGCGGAGCGCGGGCTTACATGGGACAGCGTGCCCAGGAATCCGCCCATGCTCTTCTCAGCCTCGGCCAGGAAGGCGCGGTCAGACAGTTTCAGCATGGCATCGCCGTCCCGCCCCGAGACCGACCAGACGATCGCCGAGCGGTGCCCGATCTCGTCATCGGGCAGCGGGAGGAGGGCGAAGGGGCCGCTGGGATAGAAGATCTCGAACGCGATATTCTCGTGCGGGACTTCGTGGTGGAAGGCGCTGATGATCGCCTTATGGTCGTAGGACCAGCGCGCGACCTTGATCCCGGCGGCGTCGCGCGTCGGCGACTGGCGGCCTTCCGCTGCGACCAGCAGCGGCGCGCGGACGGTGGAGCCGTCGCTCAAGGTCGCGGTGACGCCCGCAGGACCCCGCTCGACCGAAATCGCGCGCGTCTGCATCCTGAGGTCGATCAGTGCGGCCTCGTTCGCCGCTTCGTGGATCGCACGGCGGAGCAGCTTGTTCTCGAACATCGTGCCCAGCGCGCCGTCATCGGCGTCGGGGATGAAGTCGAGCTTGCCCGGCTCCAGCCCGTCGCTGACCCGGATATGCCGAATCTCGCAGCCCTTGCCCGCCAGCTTCGCGCCGATGCCGATCGCGTCGAGCATCCGCCAGCTGGCCGAGGCGACCGCCGAGGCGCGCCCGTCGAAGCCGGGGGCCAGGACCACCGCCGGATCGGCGGGATCGACGATGATCGAAGACAGGCCATGCGCGGCCAGACCGACACCCAGAGTCGCGCCGACCAGGCCGCCGCCGAGGATGATGACGTCGCTATTCATGCCCATGCTCCTAGACCTTCCCGGGCCGCCGAACAATGCGGGGATGGCCCCCGCGCCTTGACGTAGGAACCGCCAGAGGGGATGATATTTCCTGGGAATTTTCCCGGTTTTCTACGATATTCCTGAAGGACAAGACCCATGGCCAGCCGCGCGCAGCCGGTTTTATGGCGCGAGACGGTGAAGGCGGGCGCGGTGCGCAGCGGGGCGCTGGTCGCCGCGCTCGTCCTGTTCGCCGCAACGCTGATGCTGGTATTGGCGCTCGCCAGCTACCGGGCGAGCGATCCGGCGCTCAACACCGCCTCGGGCACGGCGCCGGCCAACTGGATGGGCCATCCCGGCGCCTGGATCGCCGATATCGCGCTGACCCTGTTCGGGCCCGCCGTCGCGCTGATCCTGCCGATCGGGCCGATCATCGGCACCCGGCTGTGGCGCGACCGCCCGGCCGGGCGCTGGGTGCGGATGCTGCGCCAGGCGGTGATCGGCGTCGCGATGATGGCCTGCGCGCTGTCCTTCGTATCCGACTCGGCGGTACTGGCGCTGCCCGCCGGTTGGGGCGGGGTGATCGGCCTGTCGGTCGTGAATTTCGTCCGCTGGGTACTGGGCTTTACCGGCCAGGCGGCGGTCGTCACCTGGGGCTCGGCGGCGATCGGGCTGGGCCTGGGCGTAGGCGGCGCGCTGATCTGGGGCCGCAGCCTGGAACTCGACATCGCCGAGCGCGGCCTGGCCCGCCTGCGCCGCCGCCGCGCCGATGCCGAGGATGGCGAGGCGCTGCCCTGGGACGACGAGGATGAGGCGCTGTATGTCGAAGACGAGGAGGATGAGGAGCCGCTGACCCTGGCGCGCAAGGCGGTGCCGGTGCGCGAGGAACGCCCCGCCCCCGTCATCGCCGACCGCCAGATCGCCCCCGCGCCCGCCCGGCCCAAGGCGGCGGCCGACCGCGACGCGCCGTACCAGCTGCCCAGCCTCGACCTGCTGACGCCTGCGCCGCCGACGCCCGCGGGCACGATCGACAAGGCGGGGCTGGAGCGCAATGCGCGCCTGCTGGAGAATGTACTCGACGATTTCCGCGTCCAGGGTGCGATCGTCGAGGTCCGCCCCGGCCCGGTCGTCACCATGTACGAACTGGAGCCTGCGCCCGGCATCAAGGCCAACCGCGTCATCGCGCTGGCCGACGATATCGCGCGCAACATGTCGGCGATCTCGGCGCGCGTCGCGGTGATTCCGGGGCGCAACGTCATCGGCATCGAACTGCCCAACGCCAAGCGCGAGATGGTGTCGCTGTACGAACTCGCCGCGTCGCAGAGCTTTGCCGACCAGGCCGCGCAGCTGCCGATCATCCTGGGCAAGAATATCGCGGGCGATCCCGTCGTCGCCGACCTGGCGCCCATGCCGCACCTGCTGGTCGCGGGGACCACCGGCTCGGGTAAGTCGGTCGGCCTCAACGGCATGATCCTGTCGCTGCTCTATCGCCTGACGCCCGAGCAGTGCCGGATGATCATGATCGACCCCAAGATGCTCGAACTGTCGATGTATGACGACATTCCGCACCTGTTGTCGCCGGTGGTCACCGATCCGGCCAAGGCGGTCCGCGCGCTGAAATGGGCGGTCGAGACGATGGAGGACCGGTACCGCCAGATGTCCTCGGTCGGCGTGCGCAGTCTCGCCAGCTTCAACGACAAGGTCCGCGCGGCCAAGGCCAAGGGCCAGCCGCTCGGCCGCAAGGTCCAGACGGGTTATCATCCCGAGACCGGCCAGCCGGTCTATGAGGAGGAAAAGCTCGAATACGAACCGCTGCCCCAGATCGTCGTGATCGTCGACGAGCTGGCCGACCTGATGATGACGGCGGGCAAGGAAGTCGAATTCCTGATCCAGCGGCTGGCGCAAAAGGCGCGTGCGGCGGGCATCCACCTGATCATGGCGACGCAGCGCCCGTCGGTCGACGTCATCACCGGCGTCATCAAGGCGAATTTGCCGACACGCATCAGCTTCCACGTCACCTCCAAGATCGACAGCCGCACCATCCTGGGCGAGCAGGGCGCCGAGCAGTTGCTGGGGCGCGGCGACATGCTTTACATGCCCGGCGGCAAGGGCATCGTGCGCGTCCATGGCCCCTTCGTCTCGGACGACGAGGTGCACCGGGTGGCCGATCACTGGCGGTCGCAGGGACAGCCCGATTATATCTCCTCCGTCACCGAGGAACCGGCGGAAAGCTTCGCGCTCGACGGTGCGCCCACGGGCGAGGATTCGGCCGAGGACCAACAATATCGCGCGGCGATCCAGCTGGTGTGCGAGAGTCAGAAGGCCTCCACCTCCTGGCTCCAGCGTCAGTTGCGCATCGGCTACAACTCGGCGGCGCGGCTGATCGAGCGGATGGAGACCGACGGCATCGTCGGGCGACCGGACCATGTCGGCCGGCGCGAGGTGCTGCGCGATACCGAAGGGCATCCGATCTAGGCGGACGGCGGAGCGTGCACTTCGACTTCGCTCAGTGCGAGCGGAGGTTGGGATATGCTCCCCTACTCCGCTCGGCCTGAGCGAAGTCGAAGGCCAAGGGACTCCGGCACCCCAATCGCACGGCGTCCATTTCGACTGTGCTCAGGCTGAACCACGCTTTGGGACTATCCCGCCACCGGCTTCAGCGTCGCCGAGTCGATATGCCAGCGCAGCTGGTCCGCGCTCGCACCCGGCACGTCGTTGACCCGCCGCACCACATATTGCCCGGCAAAGCGCTGCTGCCGCCCGTCGTTCAGCTGTGCGTCGACGGTTACGGGGATCGTCGCATAGATGGAGCCCGCCGCCCCTTCGCTGGGCGGCATCGGACCGATCGTCACGCGGGTCGCACGGGTGTCGGCAAAGCCCTTCTGAAAATCGGCGAATCGCTGGCCCGGGCGGCCGTCCGGTCCCCATTGCGTCCAGGCGGTGGCATAGTCGTGTGCGTTGATCGCCGAATAATAACGTCGCACCACGGCCGCCGCCGCCGCATCGCTTTTGGGATCGACCGCGCAGCCGGGCGTGCTCGCCGCCGCGTCGCCGATCAGCGCACAGCTCCGGGCGATCTCGTCCTCGATGATCGCGCAGCTATTGGCCGCGTTGCATGGCGGGTGGGTGGCGGGCGAGACCGAGGTGCAGGTCTTTACCAGCTTCTGCGCCGCCGCTTGGCCACGCTCGGTCGAGCAGGACAATATTCCTTCGGGAGCGGCCGAAACCCGCGGCTTGGACGGTGCGGACGCGGCCGTGTTCGTTTCGGCCATCGCCGTGCCGGAGTCGTTCGTCGACACCGACGTCGCGGACGAATCATTGCGCGACGTGCCCCCGCCCCCACAGGCGGCCAGCGGCAGGAACAGGATGCCAAGCGACAGGGCGCCAAGGGGCTTCACGGGCGATCTCCGACAGATGGGACGGCATCAACGCCGCTGGCCCGATTCAGGCTCCCGGCCGTCAGCGCGACAGGGCGATCAGCTGGGCCACGCTCTGCGTCCGGGTCTTGTGGAATACGGCGGCGCGGTGGTCCTCGATCGTCTTGGGCGACAGGCCGAGCAGCCCGGCCATCGCCTTGTTGCCATGACCCTGGACCATCAGGTCGAACACCTGGCGTTCGCGCGGCGACAGATCGCCCAGCCTTATGGCGGCGGCGCGCGCGGCGGTCGACCAGGCGATCCCCTCCCCCAGCGAGGCGCAGAGCCGATCCTCGTCGATCGGCTTGTCGAGATAGTCGATGCCGCCATGCCGTCGCACCGCATCGACGGCATCCGCCGCACTGGGCCAGGCGGTCATGAACAGGATCGCGACATGCCGGTCGAGCGCGCGCAGCCGTTCGGCAAAGCCGAACCCGTGCCAGTCGCCCATCATCACGTCGCTGACCACCGCATGGGCCGCCTCGCCCGGATAGGCGGCGAGGAGCGCGGCCGGATCGTCGAAGGCGCGGACGACGAAACCCCGCCGCCCCAGCATCCGCGCCACCGCCGCCGCCAGGTCGCTATCGTCGTCCAGGACATGGACGGTGCCGGGTGCGGCGGGTTCGGGAACGGGCAGGCGGTGGGGCATCAGCGGGACTCGATCAGGGGCAGCGACAGGGTGGCGTGGACCAGCGCATCCTCGCGCCGCTCGCGGGTCAGGACGCCGCCATGCGCCTCGACGATGGCGCGTGCGACATGGGTGCCGATGCCCATGCCGCCATCCTTCGGCCCCGCTCGGTCGCGGGGCGCGGGGTTGACGACACGGATCACGGCGCGGTCGCCGGATGCGGTGACGGAGAGCGACACGGTGGTTGGGCCGAGGCCCGAGTCTGGGGCGGCCTGCACCGCCTGGATCGCGTTGCGGACCAGGTTCATCACCGCCTGTGCCAGCTCCACCTCCTGCGCCATCACGGTCCAGCCGGGATCGACCGGCGCAACGGTCAGCGTCACCCCCGCCTCGCGCGCCTCGCCCCGCGCCAGCCCCGCGACCATCTCGACCAGCGTGGCGAGCGCCAGCGGCTGGGGCTCGTCCAACGCGTGACCGCCGAAGCGGCGCAACCGGCGGATCAGGGTGGCGAGATGCTCCGCCTTGCGGTCGATCAGCGCGGCGCCATCGGCAATGGCGTCGCCGCGCGGCGCGGTCAGCGCGCGCAGGTGCCGTGCCTCGATCGCCAGGGTGGAGAGCGGCTGGCTGATCTCATGGATGATCGCCACCGACATGGCGCGCAGCGTCTTCAGCCGCTCGGCCTGGAACAACAGCCGGTCGCGCCGCTCCAGCGAGGCGCGCGCGGCGGCTTGCGCATCGGCGAAGCTGCCCGCCAGATACCCCGCGACGACGATGGTCGCCAGCGCCAGATGCCGCTGCAGCCGCTCGGGCGTGTCCATCGCCCCGGCGGTGTCGGGCAGGACGAGCAGCACGACGATCAGCAGCGCGACCCAAGCCATGGTGCGGCCGAAGCGCAGTCCGATCCAGGCGACGGCGACCAGCACCGGCGCGGGCTGAATCCCCAGATCGGCCTCGCTCAATAATTGGGTCAGACCCAACCCGAGCGCCAGGACCAGCGCCGCCTCGACCAGTGCGGCCGGGCTGGGGCGTGGACGGTGCCAGCGGTCCCGCCCGGTCATCAGGTCGGCGATCCACAATAAGGGCGGCGCGACGAACAGCGCGCCCAGCAGGTCGCCGACCGTGAAGGCGGCCAGCGACAGGATCACGTCGTGGCGATTGGCGACACCGGTCAGCTCCGGACTGGTCAGCGCCTGCGGGACCGAGGCGAGGGCCGCCGCCAGCGGCGCGAGGACACAGGCCAGGCCGAACGGCATCGGCGCGGCGAACAGCCCGGCACGGCGCCGGGCGGCCAGCCAGCGGATCGCCGCCACCGTCGCGCCGTACGCCAGGACGGGACGGACGATCCCCCACAGCACGACCGGCCAGGGCGCGGCATCGAGCAGCGTGGGAAACTGGATCAGGTCGACCAGCACCTCGACCAGGGCAATCATCGGCGTCAGCCGCGCGCCCGACCGCCAGAGCAAGGCAAGCCGCAACCCGGCGGCGGGGAACCACAGCGAATAGAAGCCGCTGCCGCCCCACATCGCGGCCATGCGGTGCGCGACGGCAAAACCGACCGCATAGAGCAGCAAGGCCGCCCCGTCCCGCCGGGTCGGCAAGCCCCTCCGCCAGGCCGAAACGCGGCCGAAGCCCGGGGGAAGCGCGGAGATCATCGCCCGCTGTCCTAGCCGTGTCGGAACGCGACGGCATCCGGGATTTTCCCGGATGGACGGGATCGCTTCGGCGGCGTGGGATCAGCGCAGGCTGACCGTCACGCCGTCGATCACGAACTGCACCGCCAGCGCGGCGAGCAGCACGCCCAGCACGCGGGTGATCACCGCCTCGATTTTCGCGCCCAGCAGCCGCATCAGCGGCCCCGCCGCCAGCAACGCCGCCAGGGTCAGCGCCAGGATCGTCACCATCGCCGCCAGCACCACGATCGAGGCCTGGAGCCCCGAATTGCGGCTCATCAACAGCATGACGGTCGCGATCGAGCCGGGCCCCGCGATCATTGGCATCGCCATGGGGAAGATCGAGACGTCCTCCGCCTCGTGCGGATCGTCGGCGACCTTGGCCGCGCGGTCCTCGCGCCGCTGGGTGCGCTTCTCGAACACCATCTCCAGCGCGATCAGGAACAGCATGATGCCGCCCGCGATGCGGAACGCCGCCATCTCGATGCCCAGGCCGTGCAGCAACGCCTCGCCGAACAGCGCGAAGACGAACAGGATGACCGAGGCGACCATGACCGCGCGGATCGCCATCGCCCGGCGATGCTGCGGCGTCGCGCCCGCCGAGAGGCCCGCATAGATCGGCGCGCAGCCCGGCGGGTCGATCACTACGAAGAAGGTGATCAGCGAGGAGATATAGAGTTCGAGCACCGCCTTACAGCGCCGTCTGGTCGATCGCGACGCCCTCGCGCCGCCCCGCCGAGACGAGCGTGTTGCGCAGCAGGACCGCGATCGTCATCGGCCCGACGCCGCCCGGCACCGGCGTGATCGCACCCGCACGCGTCGCCGCCGCGTCATATTCGACATCGCCGACCAGGCCGGTCTCGGTGCGGTTGATGCCGACGTCGATGACGCTGGCGCCCGGCTTGATCCACTCGCCCTTGACCAGGCCGGGCACGCCCACCGCCGCGACGACGATATCGGCGCGGCCGACCACCTCGGCCAGGTTGCGGGTGCGGCTGTGCGCCACGGTCACGGTGCAGCTCTCGCCGAGCAGCAGCTGCGCCATCGGCTTGCCGACGATGTTGGAGCGGCCGACGACGACGGCGTCCATGCCCGACAGGCTGGGGTGGATGCTCTTCAGCAGCATCAGGCAGCCGAGCGGGGTGCAGGGCACGAAGCCCTCGCTGCCCGTCGCGAGCCGTCCGGCGTTGACGGGGTGGAAGCCGTCGACATCCTTGTCCGGGTCGATCGCCTGGATCACCGCCTGCGCGTCGATCTGGCCCGGCAGCGGCAGCTGGACGAGGATGCCGTCGACGGTCGGATCGGCGTTGAGCTGCTCGACGAGTGCCAGCAGCGTTGCCTGGTCGGTATCGGCGGGCAGGCGATGCTCGATGCTCTCCATGCCCGCCTCGCGCGTCGCCTTGCCCTTGGAGCGGACATAGACGCTGGAGGCGGGGTCCTCGCCGACCAGTACGACCGCCAGGCCCGGCGCGCGGCCTGCCTGTTCGCGGAAGGTCGCAACCTGGGTGGCGATGCGGGTGCGGAGGCCGGCGGCGAACGCCTTGCCGTCGATGATCGTGGCGCTGAAGGTCTTTGGGGTCATGGTGCACCGCCATAAAGCGCCTGCGCGATGCGCGCCAGTATGTGCGGGTCGCCGGCGATATGCAGGCGCTTCAATCGTGCGGTTTCGCCCGCAACGATCGTCACAGCCCGCTTGGGCACGCCGAAATGCTTCGCGACTAGCGGCAACAGCGCCGCATTGGCCGCGCCGTCGACGGGCGGGGCGGACAGGCGCGCGGCAAAGTGGTCCTCCGTCCCGGCGGTCAGCGCATCGCGGCCGCCGCGCGGCGTGACCCGGACCGCGATCCGGATCCCGTCATCGCAGGGACCCCAGGCGGGCATCAGCCGGCGACGACCGCGCCCCCGTACACGGCATTGGCGATCGCGGTGTCGAGGACCTTGTCCAGGATGATGACGGCCAGCAGCACGACCATGGGCGACAGGTCGAGCGCGCCGAAATCGGGCAGGATGCGCCGGATCGGGCGATAGAGCGGATCGGTCATCTTCTGCAGCGCATACCAGACCGAACGGATGAAATCGTTCGACGTGTTGATGACGTTGAAGGCGATCAGCCAGGACAGGATCGCCTGCACGATGATGATCCACCAGACGACATCGAGAAGGATTTTGAGGATCTGAAGGATGAGGATCAACGCCGGACGCTCCTGATGGCCATGGCCCACTATCTAGGGCGCGGCGGCCCCCGGGGCAATAATCGTGCGCGGCGGTCCTGACGCAGGCGGAACGATAGCCAGGGTCGCGCGTCGCCCATTCATGATACAGGTGAAGGGATGGCCGCGCCGGGCGCGCATCGTGGCGGGGCTTCTGATCGGGCTGCCGTTGCTGCTCGTGCTGGTTCTGGCGGTCTTTCCCTGGGGCGTGCTGCGCGGCGCGGTGGTGCGCGAGGCGACCGAGCGGTTCGGGCGGCCGGTGACGATCGGGTCGGTCCACCGGGTCGACGGCATCGGCTTCCACCCGACCATCGCGGTCGAGGGCCTGCGCATTCCCCAGGCCGATTGGGCGGGCAGCGGTGATTTCGCCCGCATCGCACGCGCGGACATCCGCTTCTCGGTCTGGCCGCTGCTGCGCGGCACCTTCGTGCCCGAGGACATCCGCGTCTCCGGCCTGCGCCTGGCCATGGTCCGTGACAAGCAGGGCCGCACCAACTGGTCGCGCCCCGGCGCACCCGAGCAGGGCGGCAGTTCGACCGATCTCCAGGGCCTGACCGTGACCGACGGCGTCGTCAGCTACCGCGACGCCAAGGAGGATCGCGAGGCGGTGATGCGCGTCGCCGCCGACCCGGATCGCGGCGTGCGGGCCGAGGGCGAGGGCAGGATACGCGGCGCGCCCGTCCGCATCGCCTTTACGGGCGCTACCGTGAAGCCCGGCCCTTGGCCCTTCACGGCGACGATCACGGGCGACCGGCTGACCATGAAGGCGGTCGGCATGATGGACCGGCCGCTCGACACCGATGCGATGACGCTGGACCTGAGCGCCCAGGCCGACGACCTGAAGCGGATCGACGCGGTGATCGAGGCCGGGCTGTTCCAGACGCGCCCCGTCGACCTGACCGCGCATGTCCGCCACGATCCGACCCGCTGGACGATCACCGACCTGAAGGGGCGCATCGGCCGCTCCGATCTGGCCGGGCGGCTGACCGTCGACAAGAAGGACGGGCGCACCCTGCTGGACGGTGATGTGACCGCGCGCCAGCTCGATTTCGATGACCTGTCCTCGGCGCAGGGCCGCGCCGAGGCTGCCGCGCTCGAACGGCGGATAGGATCCCGCTTGGTGCCCAACACCCGGATCGACATCGGCAAGATCGACACGACCGATGGCACGATCCGCTTCCGGGTCGGACAGGTGGTGAGCGCGCAAGGGCCCTCGACCATCACCGGCCTGTCGGGGCGGATGACGATGGATCATCAGCGGCTGACCATCGGCAACATCCGGCTGGCCCTGCGCGAAGGGGCGGTCACGGGGCAGGCGGTAATCGACCAGCGCGGCGGCGCGAAAGTGCCGACCCTGTCGCTCGACCTGCGGCTGGGCGGGGCGAGCGTGCTGTCGCTGTCGGGCGAGACGCGGATCACCGGCCGGGTGGCGGCGCGGGCCAGGCTGATCGGCACCGGCGAGACGGTGCGCGCGGCCGTCGGGCGGTCGAACGGGCGCATCGGGCTGGTCGTTGCCAATGGGACGCTGCCCGATCGCTATGCGGTGGCGCTGGGCTTCGATGCGGGCGCGGCCTTCATGGGCGATAGCGGCCGGGCGACTTTGCGCTGCCTGGTGGTGGGCGTGGCCATGCGCGGCGGCACGGGCCGTGCCGATCCGCTGATCCTCGATACCTCGCGCAGTCGGCTGGACGGGACGGGGACCGTGAGTTTTCCCGACGAAAGGCTGGCGCTGCGGCTGACCGGCGCGCCGAAACAGGGCGCGACGCTGCGGCTGGACGGTGCGGCGACGGTCGGGGGGACGCTGGAGAAGCCCGATTTGGTCATCCCGAAACAGGTGAAGTCGGTCGGCAATATCTTCAAATCGATCGGCCGGGCGATCACCGGCGACACCGGGCCCCGGGCGCAGAATGCGGCCTGCGGGGCGCTGGCGCGACAGGTGTTGCGGTAATCCCGGCGCCCCTCCCCACCCTCCGTTCAGCCTGAGCGAAGTCGAAGGCCACGCTGTCACGGCTGCCAAGAGGGCATCTTTGCAGCCGGATCCCCTTGGCCTTCGACTTCGCTCAGGCTGAAAGGGGGAAAGGTCGCGGAACGGGGGGAGGGGTTAGTGTCCTTCCGCCTTGAGCGGCCGCGCCAGCAAGGCCCCGATCACCTCGCCCACCGCCGCACCATCCAGCAAGCGGCACACCGCCTCGCACACCGGCATATCGACCCCCGCCTCGGCCGCCGCCTGGCGCAGCACCGGCGCGGTGAACGCCCCCTCGGCCACCGTCCGCCGATCAGCCAGCAATTCCGCCGCCGACCGCCCCTGCCCCAGCCCGACGCCCAGCGAGAAATTGCGCGACGCGGTCGAGGAACAGGTCAGTACCAGATCGCCCAGCCCCGACAGACCCGCCAGCGTCTCCGCCCGGCCGCCGCGTGCGAGGCCGAAGCGCGTCATCTCCGCAAAGCCGCGCGCGATCAGCGCCGCACGTGCATTCTGGCCCAGCCCCGCGCCCTCGACCACGCCGCAACCGATGGCGAGCACGTTCTTGATCGCGCCGCCAATCTCCGCGCCCGTGACGTCGTCGGTGGCATAGGGCCGGAAATGCGGCGCGGCGATCCGCGCGGACAGGCTCTTGCGCAAGCCCGCATCCTCGCAGGCCAGCGTCACCGCCGTCGGCAGCCCCGCCGCCACCTCATGCGCGAAGGTCGGGCCCGACAGCACCGCGATCGGCGCGTCCGGATGGATCGCGCGCGCGACTTCGCCGACCAGCCGCCGCGTCCCCGCCTCGATCCCCTTGGAGCACAGGACCAGCGGCTTGGTCCCCACCGGCATCGTCGCCAGCACCGCACCCACCGCTTGCGCAGGCGTCACGACCAGCAGCGCATCCATCTCGGCCATCGCCGCCGGATCGCTCACCGCCTCGATGGCGGGCGACAGCGCGATGTTCGGCAGATAGAGGGGGTTGGCATGGGTAGTGTTGATCGCCTCGGCCACCGCCGGGTCGCGCGCCCAGATTCGCACCGGCCGGTCGCCATAGGCCGCCACCTGCGCCAGCGCGGTGCCCCAGGCGCCCGCACCGATCACCCCGATCCTCATGCCTTCACCCCCGCGCCGCGCACGGCCTCCGCCGCCGGGTCGAGCGGCCAGCGCGCCCGCGCTGGCGTATCGAGCGGATCGGTCAGCCCCTCGCGGAACCGCTCGATGCCCGCCCAGGCGATCATCGCGGCATTGTCCGTGCACAGCCACAGCGGCGGCGCGACGAAGCGCAGGCCGTGCTCGGCGGCGAGCGCCTCCAGCGCGCCCCGGATCACGCCATTAGCCGCGACACCGCCCGCGACGACCAAAGCCGTCACCGGCGGCACCTCCGCCAGCGCACGGCGGGTGCGGTCGAGCAGACAGTCGACCACCGCCTGCTGGAAGGAGGCGGCAATGTCCTCGGACCGGTGATGGCCGACCGCGCGCGCCACCGCCGACTTCAGGCCCGCGAAGGAGAAATGCGGCTCGGCCGCGCCCTTCAGCGGGCGGGGCAGTGGCACCGCATAAGGATCGCCGTCCCGCGCCGCCGCCTCGACGCGCGGCCCGCCGGGATAGCCCAGGCCGAGCAGCTTGGCGGTCTTGTCGAACGCCTCGCCCGCCGCATCGTCGATCGTCGTCGCCATCCGGCGATAGCGCCCGACCCCCTCGACCAGCAGCAGCTGGCAATGCCCGCCGGAGACCAGCAGCAGCAGATAGGGATAGGCCAGCTCGCGATCCGACAGACGCGGCGACAGGGCATGGCCTTCCAGATGGTTGACCGCGATCAGCGGCTTGCCCGCCGCATGGGCGAGCGCCTTGCCGGTGACGAGCCCGACCATCACCCCGCCGATCAGCCCGGGCCCCGCCGTCGCGGCGATGGCGTCGACATCGGCCAGCGTCACGCCCGCATCGGCAAAGGCGGCGGCGACCAGCGGCTCCATCGCCTCGACATGCGCGCGCGCGGCGATTTCGGGGACGACGCCGCCGAATGGCGCGTGCGCCGCCTCTTGCCCCAGCAGACGATGCGCCAGCACGCGGCCGTCATCGGTGACGAGCGCGGCGGCCGTCTCGTCGCACGAGGATTCCAGTCCCAGGATCAGCATGGCCCACCCCATAGTCCTTCGCAGGACGGTTGTCGAAGGGGTGCCATTTACGGCAAAGACCGGGCCATGGTTCGTTTCCGGCTCGGTACGCGCGGCTCGCCGCTGGCCCTCACCCAGGCGCATATGGTGCGCGCGGCGCTGGCGGTCGCACAGGGGTGGGACCAGGACGCGGTCCAGATCGTCCCCATCAAGACCACCGGCGACCGGGTACAGGACCGCGCGCTGGCCGAGATCGGCGGCAAGGCGCTGTGGACCAAGGAGCTGGACCGCGCGCTTTACGATGGCGAGATCGACGCCTCGGTCCATTCGATGAAGGATGTCGAGACGATCCGCCCAGACTGGCTGCATATCGCCGCGATGCTGCCGCGTGCCGATGTCCGCGACCGGCTGATCGGGGCGGAGACGATCGCCGAACTGCGTCCCGGCGCGGTGATCGGCACCAGCAGCCCGCGCCGCCGCGCGCAGTTGCTGTCGCATCGCCCCGACCTGACCATCACCTTGCTGCGCGGCAATGTCGACACGCGCCTTGCCGCCGTGGCGAATGGCGATGTCGACGCGACCCTGCTCGCCGCCGCCGGGCTGGACCGGCTGGGCCGCGATGTCGGCCATGCGGTGCCGACCGACCAGATGCTGCCCGCCCCGTCGCAGGGCGCGGTGGGGATCGAGACGCGCGCCGACGACGACGCCGCGACCATGCTGGTCGCCTCGATCGACCATGCCGAGACTCATGCCTGCGTGATGGCCGAGCGCGCGCTGCTCGCCGCCCTGGCCGCCGATTGCCACAGCCCGGTCGCCGCGCTCGCCTCGCTGGCGGGCGAGATGCTGACCCTGCGCGCCGAACTCCTGGCCGAGGACGGATCGGCGCGGGTCGGCGGCTGGGTCGAGGGGGCGCTGGGCGAGGAATTGGGGCCGCGCCTGGCCATCGAACTGCTCGACCGCGCGCCGCCCGAGGTGCGCCGCCTGTTCGCAGGCGGCTGAGCGCCATGGCGGTCGTCGTCGTCCGGCCCGAACCCGGTCATGCCGCGACGATCGCCGCCTTGCGCACCGCCGGGCTGGAGGCCCGCTCGCTACCCTTTTTCGCGACCCGCGCGGTGGACTGGACGCCGCCCGACCCCGCCACCATCGACGCGCTGCTCTTCACCAGTGCGCAAGCGCTGCGGCTGGCCGGACCGGGGCTCGAAACGCTGAGCGCCAGGCCGGTGGTCGCGGTCGGCCCCGCCACCGCCGATGCCGCGCGGGCGGCGGGGCTGTCGGTCGTGCTGACCGGGACCAAGGACGCCGCCGCCGTCGTCGCCCAGGCCCGCGCCATGGGCCTGACCCGGCTGCTCCACCTCGCCGGGCGGGAGCGGGTGGAGACGGGCGCGGCGGTGCGGACCGTCTATGCCGCCGATCCACTGCCGGTATCGGCCGAGGCGGTCGCCACGCTGGCGGGCGACATCGTGCTTCTCCACTCCGCCCGCGCGGCGCGGCGGCTGGCCGAGCTGGTCGATGCGTCCCCCGCCCCGCGCGCATCCATCGCGCTGGTCGCGATCAGCGCCAAGGTCGCCGAGGCGGCGGGGCCGGGCTGGGCCGCGCTCGCCATCGCCAACCTGCCCCGGGACGCCGCGATGGTCGCCGCCGCGCGGGCGTTGACCCGGACAGCCGCCACGGGGATAAGCGGCGCATGAGTGATTTCGCGCCGATCGACCGACCGCCCCCGCGCGGCCCCCGTACGGGCGCCATCATCGCGCTGTTCCTGATCGCCTTCGTCGCGGGCTTGCTGCTGATGGCCTATGCGATGCGCCACTGGTCCTGGTTCGGCGGTACGACCACCCCATCCCATGCCGTGACGGCGGCCAAGACCGGGGGCACGCCCGCCCCCGCCAACGACGCCGCACGGGTGGCCGCCGATCCGGTTTCGCTGGCGACGCGCGAAGCCGCCTTGGCGGCGCAGCTGGCCGCGCTGGAGACGCGGCTGGCGACCATCACCACCGACGCGACGACGGCCGGCACGCAGGCGAACCGGGCCGAATCGATGCTGGTCGCCGCCGCCACCCGGCGCGCGATCGAGCGGGGCCAGCCGCTGGGCTACCTGGAGGAACAGCTGAAGACCCGGTTCGGCGCCACCGCGCCGGGCGCGGTCTCGGTACTGATCGCGACGTCGCGGCAGCCGGTGACGCTGGAGACGCTGCGCAAGGACCTGGACGATCTGGAGCCCCATCTGGTCGTCAACGACAGCGACGGCTGGTGGGAAGGGATGCGCCAGGAACTGGGCCGCCTGATCGTGATCCGCGAGCGGAGCGCACCGTCCTCCGACCCGACCGAGCGGCTGAACCGGGTCCACAAGCTGCTCGACAGCGGCATGGTGGAGGCCGCACGGGCCGAAGTCGCCCGCCTGCCCGGCGCCGCCGCCGCACAGGCCTGGCAGCATGATGCCCAGCGTTATGCCCTGGCCCACCGCGCGCTCGACGTGATCGAGAACAGCGCGCTGATCGCCTCGATAGCGCCGCCGCCGATCGTGACGACACCGATGTCGAGCAGCGCTCCGGCGACGTCGACCGAGGGCCAGACGGCTCAGGGCCCGGCCACACCGGCGACCACCGCCTCCCCGGCTACCCCCGCCTCCGCGCCCACGATCTGACGGCGCGCAGAGGCTGCCCGGATCAACGGATCCGGTACAGCCTGAGCGGCGAGCCGTTGGGCAAGGGTAGCGGGGTCAGCCAGTCCGGCACCCAGCCATGCGCCAGCCGGTCGTAGAATCCGCCCGGCGCCCGCGCGCGGTAATTGGTCGACTCGGCCATGTCGGGGCAGATCAGCAGCAGGGTCGCGCCATGGCGCTTCATGATTGCCCGCGCCTGTGCTTCATTGCCCTGGAAGGCGTGCTGCACGTCCAGGATCGCATCGCCATTGCGGTGATAGGGCCCCGCGATCGCATCGTGATGCGTCGTCACGATCAGCCGCGGCCCCAGATCGACAAAGGTGAAGACGACCGCCTTGGGATAGGCATTGACCCGCGTCAGCACCGAGGTGCGCACGCACTGCCCGGTCGCATGGTTGACCCGGTTGGCATAGGCGGTCGGCTGCGCGGCGGGCAGGTATTTCACGATCCAGGCGGTCGCGATCCCCGTCGGCACCAGCACCGCCAGTACGATCGCGGGCACGCGCAGCAGCGGCGAGCGCAGGCGCAGCAGCCAGGGCAGAACCATCCACAGCAGCGCTGCGATGCCGGGCACCGCCAGCATCTGTGCCGCCGGGGCCGCGCGCGCCTGCCACAACAGCATCAGCCCGGCAAAGACGGTGAACAGCGCCACCGCGCTCCACCCGATGGTCCGCCGCCGCCATGCCGCGACGATCGCCCCGATCGCGCCCAGCACCGGCATGACCGCCATGGGGAGCGCCACGCGCAGAGGATGCTTGAAGATCGGCTTGGCCTCGCGGACATTGTTCAGCCAGTTGCGCTGCAGCTCGGGGCTGACCTGTTCGGGACGGGTCAGGCATTGCGGGAACAGGCTGGCAAAGCCGCCCGCGATCACCGCGCCCGCGACCAGGGCCATGGTCAGCCGCGCGCCCCGCGACGCGGGGTTGACCCGGGCAAGCAGGAACAGCAGCGCCCCCGCCACCACCGTCACCGACAGCCAGACCGGGGTCAGCGCGTCGCAGCGCATCGCGTAATTGGCGTTGGAGGCAAAGGCCGCGAAGCCCGCCGCGCTGCCGCCGCCCAGAGTCAGGGCATAGACCGCCAGCCGCTCGGCCTCGTGGTCGTCCCAGACCCAGCGCAGCGTCAGGATCGCCCCCGCCATTGCCGAATAGGGCAGCATCTCCAGCCCGATCGCCAGCGACACCGCGCTCGCCAGGCCGACCAGCGCGCCGCCGCGCTTCGCCTCCGGATCGCACAGCCCGGCGACGGTGACCGCCAGCATGGCCAGCTGCCACCCGTGATGGTCGATGCGCATCGGCATATACATCAGCAGCGTCGCCTGCGCACACAGCAGCAGCGCGATGCCCAGCGGCCAACTCAGGACGCCGATCAGCCGCCGCATCGTGACCGCCAGCGCGGTCATGGTGATCGACAGCGGGATCAGCGGCGCCAGGCCGCAGGCGAGTCGCTCGGCCCAGGCCGGGGTGGTGAACAGGCGGAAGAACAGGATCAGGCCCGCGATCGGCAGGTCGACGATGCGGCTCCAATGGATGTCGAACCCGACCGGCGGGTTCATCCGATATTGGCGCAGATCATACCAGCCCTGGCCCGCCATCCAGGCGCGCACCTGCATCAGGCGCATATTGTCGTCGGTGTCGCCCAGCGACCACCAGCGGATCTGGCCCCAGCGGTCATACATGTACCAGGCGGCGATCGCGGCCCATGCCACCAGCACCCAGCGTTGCCAGTTCCGGTCGATCTCGCGCTGCAGACGTTCCAAAGACGCTTCCCTCATACCCGCCCGCAGCTTAAGGCGCAGGACTTGGGGCCCGCTCTATCGCGGGCGGCGCAAAGGGCAAGGTCGGGGGTATGGCGACTCTTCAGCACCAGATCGATCGATGGCGGTCCAGTGGCGTGCTGGGCCAGATCATCCGGTTCGGCATTGCGGGCGGGTTGTCGACGGTCGTCTATTCGGCGGTCTATCTGCCGCTGACCGCCTGGGTGCTGCCGCACGACAAGGCAGTCTTTGCGGTGCCGCCAGCCTTTCTGGTCGCGGTGATCGTCGGCTTTTTCCTGCACAGCGCATGGAGCTTTCGCGGGCACGGCACCCGCGATTCCAGCGGCCGGCAGCATCTGAAATTCCTCGTCGTCCAGGGTTTCGGCCTGGCCCTCAACGCGCTGTTCACCTGGCTGACGACCGGTGTCCTGCATCAACAACCCTGGGTCGCGCTGATCCCGGTGGTCACGATCACGCCGATCGCGACCTTCGCGCTCAACCGCCAATGGGTCTTCGGATAAGTTCATGGACCGTATCGTTTACGACCGCATGGCCGCGCACGACTCCACCCATTGGTGGTACCGCGCCCGCCGCGACATCCTGGCCGATTACCTGACCCGCTATGGCAAGCTGCCGGGGGACGCGCGCATCCTGGAGATCGGCTGCGGCACCGGGCACAACCTGCCCATGCTGGCGAGCTTCGGCACGGTCGACGCGATCGAGATCGACCCGGCCGCGCGCGAGATCGCGTCGCAGCGGCTGGGCAAGCCGGTCCAGGCCGCGCCACTGCCCGACCTGCCGGGCATCGAGCGGGGCGCCTATGACCTGATCGCCGTGCTCGACGTGGTCGAGCATATCGAGGACGATGTGGCCGCACTGGCCGCGATGAAGTCCTGCCTGAAGCCGGGCGGTAAGATCCTGATTGCGGTGCCCGCGCATCAGTGGATGTGGTCGGCGCATGACGTGGTGAACCATCACCATCGCCGCTATTCCAAGGGGACGCTGGTGTCGGCGATCCAGAAGGCGGGTCTGGCCCCGCGCAAGCTGACCTATTTCAATTCGCTGCTCTTCCCGCTGGCGGCGGCGGCCCGCATCGCCGGGCGGCTGACGGGGCGCGACGACAGCGACGACTCGCCCCCGCCTGCGCCGCTCAACAAGGCGTTCGAGGCGATCTTCCGGCTGGAGCGGCATCTGGTCGGCCGCGCGCCGATGACGCCGGGGGTGTCGATCGTGACTTTGGCGGAGCCTGTTTGACGGCTGGTGGGGGCGTGGCCTTCGACTTCGCTCAGGCTGAACGGACGTTGTAAAAGAACCAAAGTCCCACACCCCCGTTCAGCCTGAGCGAAGTCGAAGGCCACGGGAATCCCTCACAAATATGGTTCCGCTCGCCCGCCGGTCTGGCTAGGGAAGCCCCATGCTGGACTTTCATCGCGCCGATCTGGCCCGACTGGCCGCGCGGGACCGACTGCGGGTGCTGGCCCCGATGGCGGGTAAGGACTTCGCTTCCAACGATTATCTCGGGCTGGCGAGCCACCCGCGCCTCGCCGCCGCGATCGCCGAGGCCGTCGGCCAAGGCGTCCCCGTCGGCTCGGGCGGATCGCGGCTGCTGCGCGGCAATCACCCGGAGCATGAGGCGCTGGAGGCCGAGGCCGCGGCGTTCTTCGGGGCGGAGGCGAGCCTGTATTTCTCCTCAGGCTATACCGCCAATGTCGCGATCCTGGCGACGCTGCCGCAACGCGGCGACCTGATCGTCCATGACGCGCTGGTCCATGCCAGTATGCATGAGGGGATGAGGCTGTCGCGCGCGCAGAGCGTGGCGGCGGCGCATAACGATCCGGGCGCGGTCGCGCAGGCGATCCGCGCCTGGCGCGACGGCGGCGGCAAGGGCACGCCCTGGATCGCGGTCGAGAGCCTCTATTCGATGGACGGCGACACCGCGCCGCTGGCCGATCTGTACGCGGTGGCCGAGCAGCACGATGCGATGCTGATCGTCGACGAGGCCCATGCCACCGGCGTCTTCGGAACGCGCGGCCAGGGTCTGGCAACGCCCGGCGAGCGGGTCGTCACCCTCCATACCTGCGGCAAGGCGATGGGGTGCGAAGGCGCGCTGGTCGCGGGGCCGGCCATCGTCCGCGACTATCTGGTCAATCGCGGGCGGGGGTTCATCTTCTCGACCGCGCCCTCGCCGCTGATGGCGCGCGGCGTGCGCGAGGCCTTGCGCATCCTGGCCGACGAGCCCGAGCGACGCATCGCGCTCCACGAGCGTATCGCGCTGGCGGGCGAGCAACTGGCGAAGCATGGCGCGCTGGCGCAAGGCACGCCGATCATGCCGCTGATCCTGCGCGACAATGGCCGCACCATGCGCGCGGCCGCGGCGTTGCAGGCACGCAGCTTCGACATACGCGGCATCCGCCCGCCGACCGTGCCGGTGGGTTCGGCGCGGCTGCGGCTGTCGATCACATTGAATGTCGAGGCGGCGGACATCTTCGCGCTCGACCAGGCATTGCAGGAGGTTCTGGCATGAGCGCCGTCATCGTCACCGGCACCGATACCGAGATCGGCAAGACCGTCTTCTCCGCCGCGCTGACCGGTGCGCTGGGCGCGCATTATTGGAAACCCGTCCAGGCGGGCACCGACGAGGACGGGCATGGCGATGCCGAGACGGTGGCGCGGCTCAGCGGCCGTCCGGTCCTGCCCTCGGCCTATCGGTTGAAGACGCCGTGCTCGCCGCATCGCGCCGCCGAGATCGACGGGGTTGAGATCGCGATGGACCGCCTCGCCCTGCCGCAGGTCGACGGGCCCTTGGTCGCCGAGGGGGCGGGGGGCGTGCTGGTGCCCGTGACCCGGCAGCTGCGGTTCGCCGACCTGTTCGCGCATTGGGGCCGCCCGGTGGTGCTGGTCGCGCGAACCGGGCTGGGTACGATCAACCACAGCCTGTTGTCGATCGAGGCGTTGCGTGCGCGCGGCGTGCCGATCCTGGGCGTCGCCTTTGTCGGTGAAGGCGTCGAGGATAGCGAGGCGACGATCGCCGCGATCGGTGGGGTGAAGCGGCTCGGCCGCCTGCCACGCCTTGCCGACCTGACCCGCGAGACGCTGGCCCAGGCCTTCGCCGCCAATTTCGACGTCGCGGATTTCCGATGACCTCGCCGGTCTGGCATCCCTTCACCCAGCATGGCCTGGGCGAGCCGATCCCGATGGTCGCCACCGCCAGCGGCGCGGTGCTGACCACGGTGGATGGGCGGCAGGTGATCGATGCCATCTCCAGCTGGTGGGTGACGACCCACGGCCACAACCATCCGCGCATCAGCGCCGCCATCGCCGAGCAGGCAGGAAAGCTCGATCAGATCATCTTCGCGGGCTGGACCCATGAACCCGCCGAGACGGTCGCCGCCGAGCTGGTGCGGATCACCCCGCCCGACCTGACGCGGGTCTTCTTCTCCGACTCCGGGTCCACGGCGGTCGAGGTCGCGCTGAAGATGGCGCTGGGATATTGGCTCAACCGGGGCGAGCCACGGCACCGCATCCTCGTCCTCGAGCACAGCTATCATGGCGACACGATCGGCGCCATGTCGGTCGGCGCGCGGGGGGTCTATAACCGCGCCTATGCGCCGCTGCTGTTCGACGTCGGCACCATTCCCTTTCCCAGCGATGTGCAGGCCACGCTCGACGCGCTGGAGGCGGAATGCCGGGCAGGCGCGGCGGCGTTCATCGTCGAGCCGTTGGTGCTGGGGGCGGGCGGGATGCTGCTCTACACCCCCGAGACGCTGGCGGCGATGCGCGAGATCTGTACCGCCCACGGGGTACTCTTCATCGCCGACGAGGTGATGACCGGATGGGGCCGCACCGGCACGCTCTTCGCCTGCGACCAGGCGGGGGTGGTGCCCGACATTCTGTGTCTCTCCAAGGGGCTGACCGGCGGTGCGGTGCCGCTGGCGGTGACGCTGGCGACCGAGCCGATCTTTCAGGCGCACTGGTCGGAGAGTGATCGATCGAAACAGTTCTTCCACTCCTCCAGCTACACCGCGAACCCCATCGCCTGCGCGGCGGCGGCGGCCAATCTGGCGATCTGGCGCGAGGAGCCGGTGCAGGCGCGCATCGACGCATTGGCAGCCGCGCAGGCGACGCATCTGGCAGCCATTGCCGGCGAGCCGGCAGTCCACAGCCCCCGCCAGCTGGGCACCATCGCCGCGTTCGAGCTGGGCGCGGGGCAAGACTATCTCTCGGGCCTCGCCCCCCGGCTGCTCGCGCATTTCCGCGAGCGCGACCTGCTCGTCCGGCCGATGGGCAACACCATCTATGTCATGCCGCCTTATTCGATCACTCCGACGCAGCTCGGTAAAGTCTGGAGCGGCATCGGCGAGGCGATCGATCGTTTCGGGGCATAACCCTTATTCCTCCCCTGCAAGGGGAGGAACATATGCCGCGCCCTTTGACTTTACGGCTTTTCATTTGCTTTATCCGGCAGCAATTCAAAAGGGAGCAGGCATGAGCGTGGCGGCGGCAAGAGCGATCGGGGCTCTGGCATCGATGACGGCGCTATGCTGGAGCCTTGGCGTCTCCGCGCAGACCGCGCCCCAGGCGCAACCCGCCACGCCGCTCGGCCCGATCAACGCGGACCTGCCGCCGGGCGGCGATTCCTATACCCGCGCGATCCTCCAGACGCCGGTCGTCGCGTCCAACTGGACGCTGTCCGCCTGGGTGCAGCCCCGAGATGTCGCGGGCAAGGGCACGACGATGCTGATCGGTGGCTTCGGCGATCCCCGGACGGGTCCGCGCCGCTATCTGGCCTTGGTCGACGGCCAGCCCGCGCTCGTCACCGAAGCGGGCGTGGTGCAGGGCGGCGGCGATGCCGATCGCAACAAATGGACCCATATCGCGGCCAGCTATGACGGCAAGGTCGTCCGGCTGTTCGTGAACGGACGGCAGGTGGTGCAGCGCGGCCTGACGCTGGAGCCCGTGATCGGCACCGCGACTTTGGCGCCGCGCAGCTACCAGCCGATCTTTGCGGGCAAGATCATCGACTTCCGCATGGTGCGTGAGGTGGTCGACCCGCTGGCCATCCGCGTCGCCGCGCGCCGCGCACCCGACCCGGCGAAGCTGGCGCTCCAGACCGGCAGCCCCAGTTGGCCCTATCAGACCCGCCAGATGCAGGGCCAGACCGCGCCGCAGGACGCCTGGACCCTGCCCCAGTCCAAGGCCCCGATCCCGACCAGCGGCACCGCCAAGCCCGAGCCGAAGGACCCCGCGCTCGTCTCCACCGCGACCGGCCAATGGGCGGTGAATGGCTGGCGGCTGATCGAGGCGGCGAAGGTCGGCCCCGGCGGCGCGGACCTGTCGCAGGGCAATTTCGACGCGAGCAAATGGTATGCGGCGACCGTGCCGGGCACGGTACTGACCACGCTCGTCGATCGCGGCGTCTATCCCGATCCGGCGGTCGGGCTGAACAACCTGTCGATCCCCGAGACGCTGGCGCGGCAGGATTACTGGTACCGCACCGAGTTCGACACGCCTCCGCAAGCTGCCGGACGGCAGATGTGGCTGACCTTCAACGGCGTGAACTACTCGGCCGAGGTCTGGGTCAATGGTCGGTTGGCGGGGACGATGAAGGGCGCGTTCATTCGCGGCCGCTTCCCCGTGACGCTGGCCGCCGGGCGCAACGCCATTGCCGTGCGCGTCTCGCCGCCGCCGCACCCAGGCCTGGCGCATGAGGAATCGATGACGGCGGGCGTCGGCGAGAATGGCGGCGTCCAGATGCTCGACGGCCCGACCTTCGTCGCGACCGAGGGCTGGGACTGGATCCCCTCGGTCCGCGACCGCAATACCGGGCTGTGGCAAGGCGTGACGCTGGCCGCGACCGGCCCGGCGGTGATCGGCGACCCGCAGGTCGTGACCACGCTGCCCAAGCCCGACAATTCCGTCGCCGATGTCGAGATCGCGGTGCCCGTCACCAATAACGGCCAGGCGCCGGTGACGACGACGATCCGCGCGGTGTTCGACGATGTGGTCGTCGAAAAGCCGGTGACGGTCGCGCCGGGCCAGACGATCCGCGCCGTCCTGTCGCCGTCCGAATTTCCGCAGCTGTCGGTCAAGAACCCGCGCCTGTGGTGGCCGAACGGCTATGGCGACCCGGCGTTGCACAATCTGGCGCTGACGGCGGCGGTCGACGGCGCGCTGTCGGATTCCAAGGCGCTCCGCTTCGGGATGCGGCAGGTGACCTATGACCTGTCGCTGTTCGACGATGACGGCTATCTGGAACGGGTGACGCTGGACCTCAACCGCGTGCGCGGCAGCCAGCGGATCATCGACACCAGCCATAAGGGCATTCGCAAGACGGCGAATGGCTGGGCGATGAGCTTCACGCCCGGCGGCAACCAGTCGGCGGCGGTGGCGAAGCTCACCGACGATCCGCGCCTGGCCCCCTATCTCGTCCTGCGGGTCAATGGCGTGCGCATCGCGGCGCGCGGCGGCAATATCGGCATGGACGACTATATGAAGCGCGTCGACCGCGCGCATCTGGAGCCGTTCTTCCGCCTCCACCGCGACGCACATCTGAACATCATTCGCAACTGGGTGGGCCAGAATACGGAGGAGAGCTTCTTCGACCTGGCCGACGAATATGGCCTGATGGTCCTGTCCGACTTCTGGGAGTCGACCCAGGATTACAATATGGAGGCTGAGGATCCGCAACTCTTCCTCGCCAATGCGACGGACGTCGTCCGCCGGTTCCGCAACCATCCCTCGATCGTCGCCTGGTTCGGCCGGAACGAGGGCGTGCCGCAGCCGATCCTCAACACCGGGCTCGACACCCTGTTGCGCGCCGAGGACGGGACGCGGCTCTATATGCCCTCGTCCAACGCGGTGAACCTGCAGGGCTCGGGGCCGTATAACTGGCGGCCGCCGGTCGAATATTTCACGACCCATGCCAAGGGCTTCTCGGTCGAGGTCGGCACGCCCTCGCTGCCGACGCTGGAGGCGTGGAAGCGCGCCATTCCGGCCGAGGCGGATCGCTGGCCGATCGGCGATGTCTGGGCCTATCACGACTGGCACCAGACCGGGAACGGCGCGGTCAAGAGCTTCACCGATGCGCTGGAAAAGCGTTTCGGCGCGCCGACGGGCCTCGAGGATTTCGAGCGCAAGGCGCAGATGATGGAGTATGAATCCTATCGCGCCATCTTCGAGGGGATGAATGCCGGGCTCTGGACGGAAAACTCCGGCCGGATGCTGTGGATGACGCAGCCCGCCTGGCCGTCCTCGGCCTGGCAGATCTTCTCCTCCGACTATGACACGCACGCCGCCTTTTACGGGGTGAAAAAGGCCGCCGAGCCGATCCATGTCCAGATGAACCTGCCCGACCACCGCGTCGTGCTGGTCAACAACACCCGCGACGCGCTGAAGGGCGTGCAGGTGCGCGCGAAGATCGTCGGGCTGGACGGTCGGAGCGAAGGCGAGCAGGAGGCGAAGGTCGCCGCGAACGGTGAGGCGGTGACGCCGGTCCTTTCGCTGGACCTCGCCTCCGCGATGAAGCGCGGGCCGGTACTCGTCCGGCTGGAGGCGAGCGATGCGGGCGGGCAGCTGCTGTCGACCAACAGCTATTGGCAGGCGGCGGACGACGCGGGCTATCGCGCGCTGACCATGATGGGCGCGGCGACGATCACCGCGAATACCAGCCTGGAGGGCCAGGGCGAGGAGACGACCGCCAATATCACGCTCACCAACAGCGGCTCGGTCCCCGCCATCGAGACCAAGCTGACCGTGATGAACGCCGACGGCACCCAGGTGCTGCCCGCTTATTTCAGCGACAATTACGTCACCCTGCTGCCCGGAGAGACCCGCGTGATCGAGATTCGCTTCCCCAGTGCCAAGGCGAACAAGCCGACCGTCGCGATCCGCGGCTGGAACGTCACCGCCACAAGCGCGGAGCTGCGCCCGTGAGCCGCCTGGCCCTGACCGCACTGGTCGCGCTGACCCTCGCCACGCCCGCCATCGCCCAGACGCAGGCGCCGCAGAAGGAAACCGACGCGCAACGCTGGACCCGCGAATGGGAGGAGCGGTTGCACAACGACTTCGGCTATCTGGCGCGTTATCGCGAGGCGAATGCCGCGCTGACGCCGATACCGGGCAAGCCTCGCATCGTCTTCATGGGCGACTCGATCACCGAGGGCTGGGTCGGCAAGATGCCGCAATTCTTCACCCCCGGCCGGGTGGGGCGCGGGATCAGCGGGCAGACGACGTCGCAAATGCTGCTGCGCTTTCGCCAGGACGTGATCGACCTGAAGCCCGCCGTCGTCCAGATCATGGCGGGCACCAACGACATTGCGGGCAATACCGGCCCGACGACCGACGCGCAGGTCGAGGGCAATATCATGTCGATGGTCGAGCTGGCCCAGGCGCATGGCATCCGGGTGATCCTGGCCTCCATCCCGCCCGCCGATCATTTCGAGTGGAAGCCGGGCCTGCCCACCGCACCACGCATCGCGACGCTGAATGCCTGGTTGAAGGATTATGCCAAACGAGTCGGCGCGACCTATGCCGATTACTGGTCGGTCCTGCATGTCGGCGACGCGCTGAACCCCGCTTATGGCACCGACGGGGTGCATCCCAATGCGGCGGGCTATGCCGCAATGGCGCCGGTCGCCGATGCCGCCATCAAGCGGGCTTTGGCGAAGCCTCAGGACCGATCGGCATTCCATCATTCCTCCCCTGGAAGGGGAGGTGGCAGGCCAAAGGCCTGACGGAGGGGTGTCCCGGTGGCAGCTTGGGACCAAATATCACGACCGGGGACACCCCTCCACCATGCGTCGCATGGTCCCCCTCCCCTTGCAGGGGAGGAATGAGGGCCGCCTATCCACGCAGGACTCGGTAGTTCAGATGGGCGGTCGCGATCGGGCGGTCGCGATCCTCCTGCCAAGCGACCGCCTCGACATTGGCGGTGCGCTGGCCCAGGCGCAGGATGGTGCCGACCGCGTGGGTCGCGTGCTGGTCGCGGCCGGTGCGCAGGTAATCGGTGGTGATCGTCACCGGCTTGATCCGCCCGCCGCCCTCCTGCGCCAGGCGGTGGGTCAGCGCCGCGATCCCGGCGACCTCCAGCAGCCCGGCGATCGCCCCGCCCTGGAGCAGCCCCGGCCAGCCCATGACATGGTCGCCGAACGGCAAGACCAGTTGCGGATGCCCCTCGACCCAGTCGATCGAACAGCCCAGCCACTGCGCATAGGGCGGCAGGACCATCGCCTGGCCGATCGCGGTGCGGGGCGCGCTCATGCTCTCATCCCGATAAAGGTGCCCGCGACATGCGCGACCGGATCGTCGGGATCGCCGTCATGCGCGATGCCCCGGACAAAGGCGACGCTGCGCGTGATCCGATAGCATTCGCCGCGCCCGATCACCGTCCGCTCGGGCAAAGCGGGGCGGAGATAGTCGACGCGCAGGTCGAGCGTCACATGCGCCTCGAACACGCCCCGCTTCAGCCAGACCGCGACGCTGGTCGCCATGTCCATCATCGCGACGATCGGCCCCGACGCGATGACGCCGCTCGCCGGATCGCCGATCAGCCTTGGGTCATAGGGCAGCGCCAGTTCCGCCCAGTCTTCGCCATGCGCCCGGTATCCGATGCCCAGATGCCGCCCATGCCCGCCGCCCAGGCCGCCCATCGCGACGAAGCGTTCCATATCGAACCCCATAGGCCGATGGTCTACACGAGGCGACGAGAAGCGCAAAAGGAGAGCGGCATGGAAGGTCGGGTGACGATCGCGATGACGGAGGGCGTCGCCGATGTCCGGCTGGCGCGTGGCGAAAAGCTGAACGCGATCGACCGCGCGATGTTCGGTGCGCTGGCGGAGGCGATCGACATGCTGCGCGCGCGGGCGGACGTGCGCGCGGTGGTCCTGTCGGGCGAGGGGGACGGATTCTGCTCCGGCCTGGACATGGCGGCGATGGCGGGGGGCGATCTGGCCGGGCTGGACCTGGGCGTCCGCAGCCATGGCCCGGCCAATCTGGTGCAGCAGGTCGCCTGGGGCTGGCGGACGCTGCCGGTGCCGGTGATCGCGGCGGTACACGGTGTGGCGTTCGGCGGGGGGACGCAGATCATGGCGGGCGCCGATATCCGGTTGGCGCATCCCGCCACCCGTTTTGCGATTCGCGAGGTGCATTGGGGGATCGTGCCCGACATGGGCGGCTTTGCGCTGTGGGGCGGGGTGCGGCAGGATGTGCTTCGTGAATGGGTGTATACCGCGCGCGAATTCGGTGCGGCGGAGGCGCAGGCGGCGGGGTTCGTGACGCGGCTTGTCGAAGATCCGCGGGGCGAAGCTTTGGCTTTGGCGCGAAAGATCGCCGGGCGGAGTCCCGATGCGGTGAGAAGCGCCAAGCGATTGTTCGGCGCGATGGGGTGCGAACCGGCGGAAATATTGGCGATGGAGAGCGCCGAGCAACTGGCGCTCATGCGGGGTGCGAACCACCGCGAGGCGGTGCGGGCGAACATGGAGCGGCGTCCGCCCGTATTCCGGGACGTTTGAGGAATGCCAGACCTTTCCCCAGACTCTAGCCCCTCTCCCGGCAGGGGGAGGGGTTGGGGAGGGGCAAGGGCCACGAGGATTGATCTCTGTGAGACCCCGTGCCCTCCCCCATCCCCTCCCGTTTACGGGAGGGGCGTGTTGTTTGGCGGCCGGCAGGAACGACAAAAAAAGGGGAGCCCCTGTCGAGGCTCCCCCCTTCTCTCGGCTATCGCGAAAATTACTCCGCGGTCGCCTTCAAAATCTTGCCCGGGTTACGCGGCGGCTCGCCCTTGGGCAGCGCGTCGACATGCTCCATGCCGCTCTCGACCTGGCCCCAGACCGTGTACTGACGGTCCAGGAAGCGCGCATCGTCGAAGCAGATGAAGAACTGCGAATTGGCCGAGTTCGGATCGTTGGTCCGCGCCATCGAACAGGTGCCACGGACGTGCGGCTCGGCGTTGAACTCCTGCTTCAGATTGGGCTTGTCCGAACCCGACATGCCGGTGCCGGTGGGATCGCCGCCCTGCGCCATGAAGCCGGGGATCACGCGGTGGAACACGACGCCGTCGTAAAAGCCTTCATTGGCAAGCCCGCCGATACGCGCGACATGCTCGGGCGCCAGGTCGGGACGCAGCGTGATGACGACATCGCCGCTCTCGAGCGTCAGGGTCAGCTTGGAAAAAGTCTCGGCCATAAGGGTCTTCCTTCGTTGATGGGCTCGCAGGTAGGCGTTCACGCGCCCGCTGGCAAATGACTCTGCCTCGCTATAGAGGCGTGACAGCACGTTCATGACCGACCGCGGGAGGCCGAGATCAGCGACACCGAACTCCCCGAACTCGAAACCGAGACGCGCCTTTCAGAAAACCCGGCGCCCGAAACCCAGCTGGACGAGGACGACCGGCTGAAGCCCGAATATGTGAGCAGCGTGCTCGACGCGCTGGAGGCGGGCGACGACGAGGGCGCGCGGGCGCTGGTCGAGCCGCTGCACCCCGCCGACATCGCCGACCTGTTCGAGCTGGTCGGCGACGAGGAACGCGTCAACCTGGCCCGCGCGGTCACGGACCTGCTGAACGGCGACGTCTTCGCCGAGATGAACGACTATGTGCGCGAGCAGCTGATCCAGGCGCTCGAACCGCATGAAGTCGCCGACATCGCCTCCGAACTCGATACCGACGACGCCGTCGCCATCATCGAGGACATGGACGAGGACGAGCAGCGCGCGGTGCTGCGTGCGCTCGATCCCGACGACCGCGCCGCGATCGAGGAGGCGCTATCCTTCCCCGAGGAGTCCGCCGGCCGCCTGATGCAGCGCGAGCTGATCGCGGTGCCCGAACATTGGACGGTCGCCCAGACGATCCAGTTCCTGCGCGACGATGACGAGCTGACCACCGATTTCTGGGAAATCTTCGTCGTCGATCCCGGTCACCGGCCGATCGGGACATGCCAGCTGTCCTGGATTCTCCGTGCGCCGGGCGGAATCGCGATCGGCGACGTGATGAAGCGCGAACAGACGCTGATTCCGGTCGACATGGACCAGGAAGAGGTCGCGCTGCGCTTCCAGAAATACGCATTGATCTCGGCCGCCGTCGTGGACGCGAGCGGGCGGCTGGTCGGCATGATCACCGTCGACGACATCGTCCACATCATCCAGCAGGAGGCGGGCGAGGACGTGCTTCGCCTGTCGGGTGCGGGCGAGGGCGACATCAACGAGCCGATCCTCGACAGCTATAAGAGCCGCGTCCGCTGGCTGCTCGCCAACCTGATCACCGCGATGGTCGCCTCCTCGGTGATCGCCGCGTTCGAGGGCACGATCGCGCGGATGGTGGCGCTCGCCACGCTGATGCCGATCGTGGCGGGGGTCGGCGGCAATGCGGGGACCCAGACGCTGGCGGTGACGGTGCGCGCGCTGGCGACCAACCAGCTGACCCGGTCGAACACGGCGCGTGCGATCATGCGCGAGATTCGCGTGGCTATGATGAACGGCATGACGGTCGCGGCGGTGATCGGCGTGGGTGTCAGCCTGGTCTTCGCTAATCCCGCGCTGGGGATGGTGATCGCGGCGGCGATGATGACCAATATCCTGGTCGCGGGGCTTGCGGGCGTACTGGTGCCGGTGACGCTCGACCGGTTCGACGCAGATCCGGCGGTGGCGTCCTCGGTGTTCGTCACGATGACGACCGATTCGATCGGCTTCCTGGCGTTTCTGGGCCTGGCGACGGCGGCGGGGCTGACCGGTTAGGTCCTCGCCGCCAAGCAACGGCGCGGGACGAAGGGCGATCAGGCCCCGACCCGGCGATTTCCAGGCCGTCGACACTGTTCGGAAAGGCTCATGCGGCTATAACGCGGCCGTGGACCTGTATCTTCCGATCGCCAACCTGTCGGTCAACGCGCTCGTCATCATCGCGCTGGGGGCGGGCGTGGGCCTGTTGTCGGGGATGTTCGGGGTCGGCGGCGGGTTTCTGACCACGCCGCTCCTGATCGTTTACGGCATCCCGCCGACCGTCGCCGCCGCCTCCGCCGCCAGCCAGGTGACGGGCGCCAGCGTGTCGGGCGTGTTCGCGCATTTCCGGCGCGGCGGGGTGGATGTGAAGATGGGCGGCGTGCTGGTCGCGGGCGGCGTCGTGGGGTCGTTCGCGGGCGCCTGGATCTTCAAGCTGCTCCAGGCGAGCGGCCAGATCGATACGGTCATCGCCATCGTCTATGTGCTGATGCTCGGCTGGATCGGATCGGTCATGGCGCGTGAGGCGACCAGCGCGATCATCGCGCAGCGCCGTGGCGTACCGCAGCGCGCGGCGCGGCGGCGGCACCATCCGCTGGTCGCGGCCCTGCCCTTCCGCACCCGCTTCTATGCCTCGGGCCTGTATATCTCGCCGCTGGCGCCGCTGATGCTGGGCTTTTTCGTCGGCATCCTGACCATATTGCTGGGCGTGGGCGGCGGGTTCATTCTGGTGCCCGCCATGATCTATATCCTGGGCATGGCGACCAATGTCGTGCTCGGCACCTCGCTGTTCCAGACACTGTTCGTCACCGCCGCCGCGACGATGGTCCATGCGACCACGACCAAGGCGGTCGACATCGTGCTCGCCGGGCTGCTCCTGGTCGGATCGGTGACGGGCGCACAGCTGGGGGCGAAGTTCGCGACCAATGTGAAGCCCGAATATCTGCGCCTCGCGCTCGCCGTCATCGTGCTGCTGGTGGGGCTTCGCATCCTGCTCGGCCTCGTCTGGCGGCCCGAGGAAATCTTCACGGTGCAGCCGCTGTGAAGCGTGCCGCCATCACGCTGGCGCTGTTCTCGCCGCTGCTGATGGCGCAGGCCAAGCCGGTGCTGGTGCCCGACGTATCGCAGCGCGACATCCAGATCGCCTATAGCTTCACCGGCGCCGAACTCCTGCTGTTCGGTGCGATCCTCTACCCCGGCGGCCGCCCGCCGCAGGATGACAAGCCGACCGACATCGTCGTCGTCGTGAAAGGCCCGACCCAGTCGATCCTGATCCGCGAGAAGGAGAAGATCGCCGGTCTCTGGGTCAATGCCGGGCGGCTGCGATACCAGTCGGCGCCGTCCTTCTATGCCATCGCCTCGTCACGGCCCATCGAGCGGATCGTCGACGATCGCACCCGCGCCATCTATGAACTGGGGCTCGACAGCCTGCAGCTCTCGCCTGCCTCCAACGCCCCCGCCGATGTCCAGGCGCGGTTCCAGGCCGGGCTGGTCGACCAGCGTCGCCGCAGCGGCCTGTATGTCGAGGCGCCGCGTGCGGTCGAGATCACCGACGACGTCCTCTACCGCGCGCGCGTGACCATCCCGGCGCGCGTGCCGGTGGGCCGCTTCACCGCCGAGACCTTCCTGATCCGCGACGGTCGCGTGCTGGCGGCGGCGGTGCGCGATATCGACATCCGCAAATCGGGGTTCGAGCGGTTCGTCGCCCGCGCCGCCGACCGCGCCGCCATACCCTATGGCCTGACCGCGGTGGCGCTTTCCATCCTGCTCGGCTGGACCGCCGGGTGGATCGCGCGGCGGGTCTGACGCGCCGATACCGCATCTTAAGGATCGGCGCGCTAGGATGACCGCCTCTCCCCGACCCTACGGTATTTCCTCATGTTCTCGCCCTCTCCTGCCGTCGAAACACATGGTCACGCGCTCGACACGCCCGTCATCGGCTGGCTGCTGGGCATCGGCGGATCGTCGGGACGCATCGTGCTCGACCGCGAAGCGGTGGCCGCGCTGTCCGCCCATCCCGACCCGGTGCTGGCGGCGGCGGGACAGGTGGCGATGCCGGTCAAGATCAAGCGCGACGACCGCTGGATCGTGGGGTCGATCCGCTCGCTGTCGCTCGATCCATCGAGCGATGCCGCCGCGATCGCGACCGAGATCGACCTGATGGGCGAAGGTATGCGCCATGCCGAGACGGGCGATCTTTACGGCTTCCGGCGCGGCGTCACCGCCTATCCGATGCCGGGCGCGACCGTGCATGCGATCACCACGGCCGAGCTGGCGGGCATCCATGGCAATCGCGACATGGCGACGGTCCGGATCGGCACCGTCCACCCGGCGCGCACCGTGCCCGCGACCCTGGCGGTCGACGCGCTGCTGGGCCGGCATTTCGCGATGCTGGGTTCGACCGGCACCGGCAAGTCGACCGCAACGGCGATGATCCTGCACCGCATCTGCGAGCTGGCGCCGCTGGGTCACATCGTGATGATCGACCCGCATGGCGAATATGCCACCGCCTTTCGCGACACGGGCGAGATCCACAATGTCGACAATCTGCGGATGCCCTATTGGCTGATGAATTTCGAGGAGCATTGCGAGATCCTGCTCTCGGCCAGCCCCGCCGATCAGGCGACGGATGCCGATGTGCTCGCCAAATGCCTGCTCGCCGCGCGGATGCGCAGCCGCGCCGCCGCCGACCTGCCGCGCGTCACCGTCGACACGCCCATCCCCTATCTGCTGTCCGACCTGACCAGCCTGCTGACCGCCGAGATGAGCAAGCTGGAGCGGGCGGGCGACACCGGCCCCTATCTGCGGATCAAGTCCAAGATCGAGGAGATCAAGGGCGATCCCCGCTATGCCTTCATGTTCTCGGGCATGTTGGTCGCCGATACCATGGCGTCGTTCCTGGGCCGCATCCTGCGGATGCCCGGCGACGGGCGGCCGATCTCGATCATCGACGTGTCGGGCGTGCCGTCGGACGTGACCAGCGTCGTCGTAGCGATGCTGGCGCGGATGATCTTCGATCATGCCATCTGGTCGCCGCCCGCCGATCGCCGCCCGGTGCTGATGGTCTGCGAAGAGGCGCACCGCTACATCCCGGCCAAGGCGGAACAGGATTCGGCGGTCGGTCGCATCCTGTCGCGCATCGCCAAGGAGGGGCGCAAATATGGCGTCTCGCTGGGCCTCGTCACCCAGCGGCCGTCCGACCTGGCCGAGGGGGTGCTGTCGCAATGCGGCACGATCATCGCGATGCGGTTGAACAACGAGCGCGACCAGGCGATGGTCCGATCGGCCATGCCCGAGGGCGGGCGCGGGCTGCTCGACATCCTTTCGGCGCTGCGCAACCGCGAGGCGATCCTGTGCGGCGAGGGCGTAATGTTCCCGATGCGCGCGAGCTTCGACAATCTGGAAGAGGGCAAGCGCCCCGCCTCCAACGACATGAAGATCACCGGCATCTGGGCCCGCCCGGCCGGCGGCGCGGGGGTGCTGGGCGAAACCGTATCCCGCTGGCGCGCGGCGGGGAAATGATCCCCTTACCAAAGCGCCGTTCAGCCTGAGCGAAGTCGAAGGCCAAGGGGATCACCTGGCCAAGCGCGGAACATGCACTTCGACTTCGCTCAGTGCGAACGGAGGGTGGGATTCAGACGCCCGGCTTCACCGCCAGCAGCGCCTGCACCTCGCGCTTGAAGCTGCGCAGCTTGGCCCCCGACAGCACCGCGACGCTCGACAGGTTCAGGGTGCGCGGGTTCACCACCGCGCCGTTCTTCCACACTTCCCAATGGAGGTGCGGGCCGGTCGACATGCCGGTCGAGCCGACATAGCCGATCACCTGGCCCTGCCGGACATGCGCGCCCGAGCGGACCGCGAAGCGGCTCATATGGCCGTAGCCGCTGGCCAGGCCGCCCGAATGCGCCAGCTTGATGAAATTGCCGTACCCGCCCGAGCGGCCCGCGAACTGGACGACGCCGTCCATGATCGCATGGATCGGCGCACCATAAGGCGCACCGATATCGGTCCCCTTGTGCATCCGCATGAAGCCCAGGATCGGGTGCATCCGCTTGCCATAGGAAGAGGTGATGCGCCCCGCGACCGGCATGGCCATGGCCCCGCGCCGCTCGGTCTGGCCGTTGACGTCGTACCATTGGCCGTCATCGCTGTCGGACAGGCGGGCCAGCTGCGTCTTGCGACCGCCATGGTCCAGCCCGACGAACAGCAGCTTGCCCAGCCGCGTCTCGCCGGTCGCCGCGCGTTCGCGCTCGATGATGAGGTCGAAACTGTCCGAGCGCTTTACGTCGCGGCCCACCGACATATGCGCCGATAGCGCCTTGATATAGCCTTCGACCGCCTTGGCCGGAGCACCCGCCGCGCGGATCGAGCGATAGAGGCTCGACCCGACCAGACCCTGCAGGCGCAGCGGCGTACGGTCGATCGCGATCGGCGCCTGCGTCATCTCCAGCCCCTGCGGCGTGCGGGTCAGGGTGACGGCCAGGTCGAAGCGCGCGCGCAGCTTCAGGCTCTCCAGCGGGCGCGCGACCCGCTGACTGGGGCGCCGCCCCAGCGTCAGCGCGACGCGGGTGCCCGAGGCGATCGCCTCGTCCCCCGCCGCCTGCTCGACCAGATCGGCCGCCGCCCGCGCCTGGTCCCTGGCCACGCCGGCGCGTTGCAGCACGCGCGCCAGCCGGTCGCCCGCACCGACCGTCGCCGACAGTTCGACCATCGGCCGCTCGGGCGCTTCGGCGAGATGCGTAACGAGTTCGTTCGCCGCCATGCGCCGCCCGGTATCGGCGCCCAGCGCCAGCGGCGCGATGGTTTGCGCACGCGCATTCTTCCACACCTCGCCGGTCAGCGGTGCGGGCGAGGCGGCGGGGATGGCGCGGTGAAAGCCCGGCGCCATCGCGATCGTCGCGGCGCACAGCGCCGAACAGGTCGCCAGCCCGCGCCACCAGTCGCGGCTGCCTATCCGGTGGCCCAGATCGGGCACCCAATCGATCTCGTGCGCCGCCTCGCGCCAACGCGCCCAGCGGCCGATGGGCAGGAGCGGCGGATGCGCCGCCGGCGAGCGCGCAGCGGTGCCGCCGGTCAGGATCAGGGCTTCGTCGGTAGCAAGGAACATGGGTTGGGGCGGCGTCCGTGAAATCGTCGATCAGCGTCGCCGATCTCCCCCCCGGCGCACAGGATTTTCGCCTGTCGCCCATAGCCTGCAAAGTCAAAGGGGGCGGCCGCCCGATCACCCCATGCTGCGGCCAGACGTGGCCGGACCGGGCCGAATGTCGCGCATGTCCCGCCATCTTGTTTCAGGCCGTTGCAACCGCGCCGGCAAAGCCCGATGTAGGGGATATGACCAGCCGCGTATCGGGCGCCGTGACGGCCGTTCTCGGGCCGACCAACACCGGCAAGACGCACCTCGCGATCGAGCGTATGTGCGCGCATAGCAGCGGTATCATCGGCTTTCCCCTCCGCCTGCTGGCGCGCGAGGTCTATGACCGGGTCGTCGCGCTGAAGGGCGCGAACCAGGTGGCGCTGGTGACGGGTGAGGAAAAGATCGTTCCCCCCGACGCCCGCTGGTTCCTGTGCACCGCTGAATCCATGCCGGACCGCGACGTGGCCTTCGTCGCGCTGGACGAAGCGCAGCTGGGCGCCGATCCCGAACGCGGTCATGTCTTTACCGATCGGTTGCTCCATGCGCGCGGGCGCGAGGAAACGATGATCCTGGGCTCCGAAGCGCTGAAACCGATGATCCGCGCGCTGGTGCCGGATGCCGAGATCATCGCGCGACCGCGTTTCTCGACCCTGAGCTATGCGGGGGCGAAGAAGATCAGCCGGTTGCCCAAGCGCTCCGCCATCGTCGCCTTCTCGGCGGAGGAGGTCTATGCGGTGGCCGAGATGCTGCGCCGCCTGCGCGGGGGTGCGGCGGTGGTGATGGGGGCGCTGTCCCCGCGCACCCGCAATGCGCAGGTCGAGATGTTCCAGGCGGGCGAGGTCGATTATCTGGTCGCCACCGACGCGATCGGCATGGGGCTGAACATGGATGTCGCGCATGTCGCCTTTGCCGGCCTCCACAAGTTCGACGGGCGCCGCCGCCGTCGCCTGACCGTCGCCGAAATGGCGCAGATTGCGGGCCGCGCCGGGCGGCATCACCGCGACGGCACCTTCGGCGCGCTGGCCGAGGAAGGCCCCGATGCGTTCCTGCCCGAGGAGATGCTGGCGATCGAGGAGCATCGCTTCCCCCGGCTCGACCATCTTTACTGGCGCGACGGCGATCCCGACCTGTCGAGCATCGACGCGCTCATCAAGAGCCTGGAGCGCAAGCCCGAACCCGGCGTGCTGCGCGCCGCGCCGCTCGCCACCGATCTGCAGGTGCTCAAGCGGCTGGCCGACGAGCCCTGGGTCCGCGACCGGGTGCGGCGGCCCGCCATGGTCGCGCGGCTGTGGGCGGCATGCGGCATTCCCGATTTCCGGAAAGTGGGCATTGATCCCCATGCCCGCTTCGTCTCGCGCGTGTTCGGCCATCTGTCCGAGGGACTGGGCCATGTCCCGCACCGGTGGTTCGCCGACGAGATCGCGCGGCTCGACACCATGGCGGGCGATGTCGAGACGCTGGCGGGCCGCCTCTCCGCGATCCGCAGCTGGGCCTATATTGCGCAGCGGCCCGACTGGCTGGCCGATCCCCGCCACTGGGCCGAACGCACGCGCGAGATCGAGGAGCGGCTGTCCGACGGGCTTCACGCCAGCCTGACCCAGCGTTTCGTCGACAAGCGGACCACCGCGCTGATCCGCCGCATCGGCGCGGATGCCGGTGCGCTGCCCGTCACCATCGGCCCGGAAGGCGAGGTGCTGGTCGAGGATCACCCGATCGGGCGGCTGGAGGGGTTCCGCTTCACCGTCGAGGCAGGCGCACGGGCGAACGACAAGCGCCTGCTGCTCGCGGCGGCGGAAAAGCGGCTCGGTGCTGAGCGGTCGCGGCGGGCCGAAGCGCTGATCGCCGCCGGGCATGAGGCGATCCTGCTCGCCGAGGATCGGCTGGTCTGGGAGGGGCATGGTGTCGCCCGGCTGGTCGCGGGACCGTCGCTGGGGCTGCCGGTGGTGCGGCTGGAGCGCGATCTCGACTGTCTGGCGCCGCCGATGCGCGAGCGGGTGAAGGCGCGGCTGGAAAGCTGGGTGGCGCGCTCGCTCGACAAGACCGTGCCCGCGCTTGTCCGGCTGGCGGCGCTGGCGCGTGAGGCCAAGGCGTCGCCGGCGATCCGCGCGGTCGCCGCCGCGCTGGAGGATGCGGGCGGCATCGCGCCGCGCCAGCCGCTGCGCCTGATGATCGACGCGCTGTCGCCCGAGGAGCGGCGGCGGCTGCGCGGCCTGGGCATCACCATCGGCACGCTCGACATCTTCGATCCGCGGCTGCTCAAGCCCGGCGCGGCCGTCTTGCGCCGGACGCTGATGACGCTTTGGGGCCAGAGCCCTGCCCTGCCCCGGCCCGGCGCGACCATCCTGAAGCGCGACGAACCGGGACGCACCGTCGCCTCGGGCTTCCGACCGCTGGGCGATCAGGCGGTGCGCATCGACCTGGTCGAGCGGATCGCGCGGGCGACGCATGACGCGCACGACGGACGGGGGCCCTTCACCCCCGATGCGTCGCTCGCCACCTCGATCGGACTTGAGGCGGCGACGCTCGAGCGGCTGATGGGCGACCTCGGTTTCCGCCGGTTGCGCGGCGGGGAGAACGAACCCACGCGCTGGATCTGGCGCGGCCGGCCCCCCGCCCGTCCGGCCCCACGTGTCGCGGCCAGCCCCGGCAACGCCTTCGCCGCGCTCGCCGACTGGGGCCGCACGCCGTGACCCCATTCCTCCCCATCTTCGATGGGGAGGGGGACCGCCGGGCGTCAGCCCGGTGGTGGAGGGGCGGTGCCCCGCGATTTGCCTCAGGCCGAAAATTTGCGGCCCTGCCCCTCCACCACCGCTTCGCGGCGGTCCCCCTCCCCAAGCACCGCTTGGGGAGGAATATGGCCGTCATCTCATCCTCCCACAGAAAGGACCATCCCGCCCCATGACCACCCGCGCCACCGCCACCGAGTCGATGCGGCTCGACCGTTTCCTCTGGTGGGCGCGGATCGCCAAGTCGCGCGAGACCGCGCAGGCGATGGCATGTGACGGGCATTTCCGCATGGACGGCCGCGCGATCGACCGCGCCCATGCGCCGGTGCGGGTGGGCAGCATCCTGACCTTCGCGCATCATGGCGACGTCCGCGTGCTGCGGGTCGAGTCGCTGCCCGTCCGGCGCGGCCCGCCCGCCGAAGGGCGCGCCTGTTACTGCGATCTGGTCACTTCTCCGGTTAGCCCCAATATGGTTTCGGGCGTTGACGGATCGTCATACGCGGCATAGCAGCACGCGTTCGTACCTTGGGAGTTGTCATGACCTACGTCGTCACCGATGCCTGCATTCGCTGCAAGTATATGGACTGTGTCGAGGTGTGTCCCGTCGACTGCTTCTATGAGGGCGAGAATATGCTCGTCATCAACCCGTCCGAGTGCATCGACTGCGGCGTGTGCGAGCCGGAATGCCCGGCCGAGGCGATCCTGCCCGACACCGAGAGCGGTCTGGAACAGTGGCTGGAGCTGAACAACACCTTCTCCGCCCAGTGGCCCAATGTCACGCGCAAGCTGGACCAGACGCCGCCCGACGCCGATGCGATGAAGGGCGTCGAGAACAAATATGAGCAGTTCTTCAGCCCGGAGCCCGGCAAGGGCGACTAATCGGAAACTCTTCCTCCCCTGCAAGGGGAGGTGGCGGGCCGAAGGCCTGACGGAGGGGTGTCGCCCTCTCGATAACGGGATACCCCTCCACCATGCTTCGCATGGTCCCCCTCCCCTTGCAGGGGAGGAATGTTTCGGTACGGCGCCGAATGGTTCCCGTTACCCTGCACATATGCTGGTAATTTTCTTGCGACCATGCTATATGGTCCGCGACGGGCCTAGCTGTTTTCGCGACCGCCCGCCTTGATGTGTTCGACCCTTCCTTCCCGAGGCCGATGAGAACAGTGGACCTATTTCCGCTCGTCCGGCGCTCGTGCGAAGGCCTTTGATCCGGAAAGGCCCCCAATGGCTGCCAAGGCGCTCCACTTCGACGTCGGTGACTATGTCGTGTATCCCAAGCATGGCGTGGGCCGCGTTATCGAGCTGCAAAAGCAGGAAATCGCAGGGATGCAGCTCGAACTCTATGTGCTGCGGTTCGAAAAGGAGCGCATGACGCTCCGCGTTCCCACCAACAAGGCCGAGTCGGTCGGCATGCGCAAGCTGTCCTCGGACAAGACCATGCGCGAGGCGATGGAAACGCTGAAGGGCAAGCCCAAGGTCAAGCGTACCATGTGGTCGCGCCGTGCCCAGGAATATGAAGCGAAGATCAACTCGGGCGACCTGGTGTCGATCGCCGAAGTGGTCCGCGACCTGTTCCGCGCCGACGACCAGCCCGAGCAAAGCTATTCCGAGCGGCAGATCTTCGAAGCGGCCACCAGCCGCCTCGCCCGCGAACTCGCCGCGATGGAAGAGGTGGACGAGCCCCGCGCCCAGGAGAAGATCCTGGAAATCCTGCGCGCGGCCGCGGCGATCTATAACAAGGAAAAGCCTGCGGCCTGACGCCGTTCGCGATGTCCGAACCGAAAAGGGCGGTCCCGCTGGGGCCGCCCTTTTCATTTGCGCCGCGATGCCCCTTGCGTGTATTGTTGATGCAACACACAGGAGGTTGTCCATGAAGAAGCCCGTCGCCCTGCCCTCGCTGCTGGCCATCGCCTTGCTGGCCGTTCCCACTGCCGCCTGCTCGTTCGAGAGCGACGCGCGCGGGCAGGACATCCCCGCACAGGGCACCGGCGGCGTGCGCAGCTATGCCGTGCGCGACTTTACCGGCGTCGAGGCGAACGGCAGCGATCCGGTCGATATCCGCGTCGGGCGCGACTTCTCGGTGCGGGCCGAGGGTCCGGCCGACGCCCTCGATCAGCTACGTGTCGCACGCGACGGCGACAAGCTGGTGATCGGCCTAAAAAAGGGCGTGCACTGGGGCAAGCGCAGCGGCGTGCGGGTGCTGGTCACGCTGCCGCGCCTGACCGAGGCGGGGGTCAGCGGATCGGGCCGGATGACCATCGACCGGGTCGAGGGCTCCGGTTTCAAGGCGGGTGTCGCGGGTTCGGGCGATCTCGTCATCGCCGCGATGCGGGTGGGCCAGGCGGATCTGGGCATCGCCGGATCGGGTTCGATCAGCGCGACCGGCACCGCCGATGCGCTGAAGGCCGGGATCGCCGGGTCGGGCAGCCTGAACGCCGCGGGTCTCCATGCCAAGAAGGCCAAGGTCGGCGTCACCGGCTCGGGCAATGTGACCGTTCAGGTCGACGGTCCGGCTAAGGTCGGGCTGACCGGGTCGGGCAGCGCCGATCTGGGTCCCCATTCGGTTTGTACGGTGGGAAGGACGGGATCGGGCACGGTGCGCTGCGGCCGCTGATCCGGGTTGCGACGGGGGACGGAGCGCGCGAGGATGGCGGCCATGCTTCGCCGCCACCTCCTGTCGCTGCTCCTTCTTCTCCTGCCCAGCGCCGCTCCGGCTGCCGAGCGCCGGGTCGACCTGAGCAGTTTTCAGAAATTGCGCGTCGAGGGCGGCTTTGTCGTCACCCTGACCACCGCCCCCTCGCCGCGCGGCACGCTGTCGGGCGATGCCGAGGCGCTGCGCCAGGTGGAGACGCGCATCGCCGACGGCACGCTGGTGGTGCGACGGGTGACGGCGGGTGAGCCGTCCCGCCGCACGGCCACGACGCCGTTGACCCTCACCCTCGCCGCGCCGCCGCTCTCGGCCATCACCGTGATCGGCGGGGCGCAGGTGAGCGCGCAGGCCCTACGCGGCGCGGCCATGGCGGTGACGATCACCGGCGGCGGCGATGTCCGGGTCGACCGGGTGGAGGGCGATCAGCTGAACGCGATGCTGCTCGGCACCGCAAGGCTGAGCATCGCGGGCGGGCGCGTCGGCAAGGCGCGGCTGGCGGGCAATGGCGCCATCGCGCTGGCGGCCGAGGGGCTGGAGGCGGGCGACCTGTCCGTGACGCTCGACGGCCCCGGCGAGATTCAGGCGCGGGCCCGCTATAGCGCGACCGTCACCAATGGCGGGGTCGGCCGGGTGACGGTGGCGGGCACCCCCAAATGCCGGATCATGCCGGGCAGCGGGCCGGTCCGCTGCGGCACGCGCTGACCCTCTAACCCGCCCCCAGTCGCCGCGTCAGAAACGCGTCGATCGCGGCAAAGGCATTGGCGCGCACCGGATCGGCCTCGCGCAGGATCTCGTGCGCGCAGTCCTTGCCGAAGGCGACCATTTCACCGCGCGGCAAGCGTGCCGCCACACGCCCGGCGGCACGCGGGTCGACCAGCCGATCGGCCAGCGCCACCAGCATCAGCACCGGCGTCTCGATCCGTGCCAGCGCGGGATCGTCGCGCAGGGCGGCGGTCGCGCGAAACGCCTCCGCCACCCAATGCCAGCTGGGCGAGCCCAGGCACAGATCGGGCCGGGCCTGCCGAAACGCCTGCTGATCGGCGAAGCGCGCCAGGTCGTGAGTCAGTCTCTTCTGGCGCGCGGCGGCCGCCGCCTCGGTCTCCAGCCGCCGCCAGGCGGGACGCAAGGGATCACCCCGTCCCACCTGCCAGCGCGCGAACCGCGCCCCCGCCCATTGCCCGACCGGCGAGCGCAGCGCGAGCATCGGTGCCACCAGCACCACCGCATCGGGCACGATATGGCCCGCCGCCAGTGCCGACAGGGTGACGAACCCGCCCATCGAATGGCCCAGCACGACATGCGGGCCCTCCGCCTCCGCCGCCCAGTCGGTGTAGAAGGCGGACAGATCCTCGGTCAGCCGGTCGAACCGGTCGATATGCCCCGTCCCGTCGCCGGTCAGCCGCCCCGATCCGCCCTGCCCGCGCCAGTCGAAAGCGGTGACGTCCCAGCCTTGGGCACGGAAATTGTCGATCGCATCGCCATATTTCTCGATCATGTCGGCGCGGCCGGTCTGGAACAACAGGCGTCCGCGGCGAGGCACATCCGGCTCGGACGGCCGGTCATAGCGGCGATGGACCCAGCCATCGGGCGCCGTCCAGCGGGACAGAAACGGCGCCAGCCCGGCCTCTTCCGATCGCGATGCCGCCAAAACCATATCGTCCCGACCTCCGTCCGATGGGATTATCATCGTCTGTCAAAAACACAGGCGAACCAAGCCTGCGTTCGCGCGTTCATCTTCCAGCAACTTTTTGTTACAGTCATAGGGGGAACGCCCGTGCTGGGTCGCGTCTTGGCGAAAATTCTGGGCTGGGTATTGGCCCTGCTGGGCGGGTTCTTCGCGGTGGCGGGGGGGTATCTCGCGCTGCTGGGCGGTTCGCCTTATTATGTCCTGACCGGCCTTGCGATGATCCTGTCGGGCGCGCTGATCGGACGCGGCGATCCGCGTGGGCGCTGGCTCTATGTCGCGATATGGGTGGCAACGCTGATCTGGGCGATATGGGAGGTTGGGCTCGATCCGCTCCAGCTGGTCCCGCGCGTCGTGGCGCCGACCGTCCTGCTGATCCTGGTCATCCTGCCCTGGCTGATCGCCACGATGCGCACGCACAGGGCGCGGACCCGTGCCATGCCCGCCGCACTGGGCATCATCGCGCTGATGATGGCGGTGCCTGTGCTGAGGACGCGCCCCGCCGAGGCGCAGGACCCCGCACTGCCGATCGCGGGCCAGCCACCCGTCGGTGACTGGACCGATTATGGTGGCACCCTGTCGGGCCAGCGTTATTCGGCGCTGTCGCAGATCACGCCGGATAATGTCGGCAAGCTGGAACTCGCCTGGACGCAGCGCACCGGCGACCTGCCCGACCGTGCGGAATCGGTCGAGCATAAACGCGAATATCATTCGGAGGCGACGCCGATCCAGATCGGCGACACGCTCTATACCTGCACCCCGCACTCGATCGTCCAGGCGATCGACGCGACGACGGGGCGGACCAAATGGAGCTGGAAGGATCAGGTCAGCCGCCAGGGGAACAGCTATCTCGTCTGTCGCGGGGTCGCTTTCTATCAGGCCCCGGCGGGCACGCCCTGCCCGCGCCGCATCTTCGCGCCGACCTTCGACGCGCGGATGATGGCGCTCGACGCCGATACCGGACAGCCCTGCCCTGGCTTCGGCACCAACGGCGCGATCGACCTGCGCCAGAATATGGGCGTGTCGGGCCCCGCCGATCAGATCAGCACCTCGCCCCCGGTGGTCGCCAATGGCCGGTTGATCGTCGGCGAGCGGATCGTCGACAATGTGAACCGCAACATCCCCAGCGGCGTGGTGCGCGCCTATGATCCGGTCACGGGGGCGGGCATCTGGGCTTGGGACGTGGGTCGCTCGCCCGATGCGATCCCGCCGCTGCCTGCCGGGGAAACCTATACGCGCGGCACGCCCAATGTGTGGGGCGCGATGACCGCCGATCCGGCCAATGGCCTGGTGTATCTCGGCACCGGCAATGCCTCGCCCGATTACTGGATCGGCTGGCGGCGGCCGTTCGACGACCGGTTCGGCACGTCGATCGTCGCGCTGGAAATCGCGACCGGCAAGCTGCGCTGGGTCCGCCAGCTGGTCCACCGGGACATGTGGGACATGGATATTCCCATCGGCCCGTCGCTGTTCGACTATCGCGCGCCCAACGGCCAGACCATCCCCGCGCTGATCCAGACGACGAAGATGGGCCAGGTCTATTTCCTCAACCGCCTGACCGGTGCGCCGATCACCCCGATCGTCGAGCGGCCCGCGCGGCTGGACGGCGCGACGCCGGGGGTGAAGGTGTCGCCGACCCAGCCCTGGTCGGTCGGCCTGCCCTCCTTCACCCCGCCCGCGCCGACCGAGAAGTCGACCTGGGGCGCGACGCCGATCGACCAGCTGTTCTGCCGGATCGACATCCGCCGCGCGCAGGGGACGGGCATCTACCAGCCCACCGGCCTCAAGCCGATCATCGGCCATCCGGCCTTTGACGGCGTCACCGACTGGGGCGGCGCGGCGCTGGATCCGGTGCGGCAGGTCTTCACCGTCAACACGATGGAGATGCCGTTCAAGATCTGGCTGATGCGCCGCGACGACCCGCGCGTGAAGGCCTATATGGCCAAGAAGAAGGGCGGCGAGAATGCGCGCGAGCCCAATCTCCAGACCCAGTATAACACCCCCTATGTCGCGGTGGTCGCTGCCTGGATCGGGGTGTTCGGCGCACCGTGCAACGCCCCGCCCTGGGGCCACCTGACTGCGGTCGATCTGAATACCAAGAAGGTCGTGTGGAAGAAGGTGCTGGGCACCGCGCAGGATACCGGGCTGTTCGGCAGCCATCTGGGCGTGCCGATCAAGACAGGCGTGCCCAATCTGGGCGGCTCGATCATCACCGCCTCGGGCCTGGTGTTCATCGGGGCGACGACCGACCAATATCTGCGGGCCTATGATCTGAAGTCGGGCAAGGTGCTGTGGCGCGCCCGGCTGCCGGCGGGGGCGCAGGCGACGCCGATGACCTATCGCGGGCGCGACGGGCGGCAATATGTCGTCATCACCGCCGGGGGCCATGGGGCGCTGGGGACGCGGTATGGGGATTATACGATGGCATTTGCGCTGCCGAGGGGGTGAGGTCTTTGGCGTCGCTCAGGCTGAGCGACGGTTGATTTAAGCCATAGCTCCACCGCTGGCCGCTCCCCTCCCGTAAACGGGAGGGGATGGGGGAGGGCACGGAGTCTCACCGAGACCAGCCCTCGCGGCCCTCACCTCCCC
>Ga0209816_1000172_pt1 | contig 53014 bp, 49 predicted proteins | sample CoawatmetaG01DNA_FD_187509 | JGI IMG/M metagenome (GOLD analysis project Ga0209816, IMG submission 187509) | Marine microbial communities from the West Antarctic Peninsula - Coastal water metaG017-DNA (SPAdes) (version 2) | ecosystem: Environmental > Aquatic > Marine > Coastal ...
TCTTATATAAGTAGGGTAGTAACAATTAAAAATTACTATTGAGATTTTTTGACTTTTTGTTATAACTTAGTAATAGTTAAAAGCAGTAAAGGCAACGATTCAGGCAACCAAAAATAAAAACCCCTGTAAATCAATGACTTACAAGGGTATTAGTGTCTTCAACCAAAGTTATTTGAAGGCTTGTATTTTCATTATAGACCAACTCTAGCATTGTATAACCAAGTGTAGCTGAATTGGAGTGTGTCTCCAGGAGATACATCCGAAAGGGTGTAATTGCCATCGAAATCAGTTTGAGCCCTATTGGTCGTTCCTTTGACCAATACAGTGGCGCCAGGAAAAGGACCGTTTTTTTCAGAAACAGTTCCGCTAATTTCTTGCTGTGCTGTTAAAAAATTTGATACTAAAACAAAAAATAGTGTGGCATATAAATTTTTATGCAAAAAATGTGTAATTATTTGTCTCATATTGTTAGTTATTTGAAACAAAAATAAAAAATTTTAAAACTAAACAAACGTTTGTGCAAATAAAAATTTTTATTAACTTTGTTAAAAGAATGAAAATCTATAATTCAATTAAAAATGAAAAAAATTATTGTACTTACCCTGGTGATATTAACATCTTCTTGCTCTCTAAAGAAGAAATCAAACTCTGAATTAGTTGTAGACGTAAATTTAAAATATAAAGAATATACCCCTAGTGGAAATGAAATTATAATTTCAAGAGCTGATTACTATAACAAGCTCAAGGGTTTTTGGCTTGCACAATGTATTGCAAATTGGACAGGTTTAGTTACTGAAATGGATAAAATTGGAAATATTGGTGAGTTTAAAACCGGCAACTTTTACACTAGAAATGATTGGGGGAAAAAAGATTTGCCAAAGTATAATCGCAAAGGAAAACCTGATCGAAATATAGACTTTGTTTTTGAAGGTGACGATGGAATGTGGGGTGCAGATGATGATACTGATATTGAATATATTTTCCAACATTTACTTTATACGAATAAAACCTCAAAACTAAATGGTAATCAAATTCGAGATGGTTGGCTTAAACATATTAAAAATGAAGAGCAAAACTATTTATGGGTTTCTAATCAAAGGGCTTTAGACTTAATGATGAGTGGATTATCGCCTCCAGAAACAAGTGATCCGAAAAATAATCCATATTTTGATATGATTGACGCTCAATTAACAACCGAAATTTTTGGATTTTACGCACCTGGAAGACCAGATTTTGCTGTTGAAATAGCAGAGCTTCCAATACGAACTACTGCGAGATTTAATGCAGAATGGATATCAAAATTTTATGTTTCCATGTACTCCTTAGCTGCGGTTTCTAATCCAAATCTCAGTGTTAGGGAAAATTTAATAGCTATGGCTGAAAAATCTAGAAATCAACTTCCTAATAATTCATATGCTTCAAAAATGTATGACTTTGTAAAAGATCAATATGAAAAAGGTCTTTCATGGGAAACGATAAGAGATAATGTATATGTGAGATATCAGGTAGAAGAAAAAGATGGTTATGACATAACATCAAGAAATATGAAGTGTAATGGATGTGCTGCAGCTGGAATAAATTTTGCGGCAAGTATAATTAGTCTTTTTACTGGTGAAGGAGATTTAAAAGAAACAATAAAGATCGGTTCTCTCCTGGGTTGGGATTCTGATAATCCTACAGCAACGTGGGGAGGTCTAATAGGATTCATGATTGGACAGGATGGTGTTGAAAAAGCTTTCAATAGGAGTTTCTCTGAGGAATACAATATTCATAGAACTAGACAAAACTTTCAAAATGGTATAGATAATTTTTCAAATATGGCTGAGATAGGGATATTTATTACAGATAGAGTTATTCAAGAGGAGCTAGGAGGCGGGATCGACCTAAATGAAAATCTATGGTATATCCCGTTGGAGAATTAATTATTTAATCATTATATACTAACACTTTAAAATTTATGTTTATAATTGACAACTATTTATTGGCAGTAATTTTTTGTTTTGTTACAATGTTATGTTGGGGCTCTTGGGCCAATACTCAAAAATTGTCAAGTCAGAAATGGCCTTTCCAACTTTTTTACTGGGACTATACTTTTGGGATTTTAATAATTGCCGTTCTATTTGCTTTCACTCTTGGATCCTATGGAGAGGGTGGGAGAAGTTTTTTGAGTGATTTATACCAAGCAGATGAGAAAAGTTTAACATCAGCATTTATTGGTGGTATAATTTTTAATTTCGCTAATATTTTATTAGTGATTGCGATCGAAATTGCTGGAATGGCAATTGCTTTTCCAATTGGTATTGGTATTGCCTTAGTGTTGGGAGTTTTCACCAACTATATAGTCCAACCAAATGGTGATCCAAAGCTTTTAATTCTTGGTGTTCTTTTGGTAACATTAGCTATTATAATTGACGGTATAGCATATCAGAAAATTTTAAAAAAAACAAATAAGAATCCATTAAAAGGAATCTTATTCTCCGCGGCTGCTGGAATTGCAATGGGATTTTTTTACAAGTTTGTCGCAGTATCAATGGCTACTGATTTTGTTAATCCTGAAACAGGTAAATTAACTCCTTATACAGCCTTAGTTGTTTTTTCATTAGGAATCATAATTTCAAGTTTTCTGTTCAACTCAATTAATATGTACCGCCCATTATCTGGAGAAAAAGTAAGTTTTTCCGACTATTTCACCATGGGCAATAAAAAACTTCATTTAATTGGAATTCTTGGAGGAGTGATTTGGGGCATAGGGATGTCTTTTAACATAATTGCTTCCGAGCAAGCTGGGCCTGCAATTGCATATGGTCTCGGGCAGGGCGCAACATTAGTAGCAGCTATTTGGGGAGTTTTTATTTGGAAAGAATTTAAGGAACTTCCAAGGAAAAGTTATTGGTTGATACCTCTTATGTTTCTATTATTTGTTTTAGGTATAGCAGTTTTAATCCTAGCTAAATTAACATAAAATCTAATGAGTTTATTTATAATAGGGAGTAGTAACACGGATTTAGTTATTTATTTAGATAGAATTCCAAAGGTTGGCGAGACGCTAATAGGTGGCAAGTCTGATGTGGTTTTTGGGGGGAAAGGCGCCAATCAAGCAATAGCAGCAAAAAGAGCTGGAGCAGACATAAAATTTATAACTCAACTCGGGAATGATAGTTTTGGTGAAAACTTGAAAAAACATTTTAAAAAGGAGGGATTATCTCAAAGATATATCCTTACTGATTTACATCAACCAACGGGAATAGCTCAAATATTTGTTTCAAATAAAGGGGAAAACTCAATCGCTGTTGCTTCAGGTTCAAATGGAACATTAACTTATAAACTTTTAAAACCGTATCTAAAAGAGATTGTAAAAACTGATTTAGTTCTCATTCAATTTGAAATACCTTTTGAAACAATAGAGAGAACAATTGATAATTGCTTTGAAAATGGGGTTAGGATTTTGGTAAATCCTGCTCCTGCAATAAACTTAACAACCAAACACCTCAATAAAATATGGATGATTACACCTAACGAGTCCGAAGCTCAGGTTTTGTCTGGAATTTCTGTAAATGATGAACATAGCGCATTAAAAGCTGCTCAAATCATTTTAAAGAAAGGTGTTGAACACTGCATTGTTACACTTGGAGAAAAGGGAAGTATTTGGGCAAGTCAAGCAGGTGCCTTCCATTTTATCGTTCCCAAAGTGAACGCAATTGATACTACTGCTGCAGGAGATGTTTTCAATGGTTATCTGGCGAATGGAATCACAAGAAATATTGCTTTAAAAAAAGCAATAATGATTGCTCATTCTGCAGCGTGTTTATCTGTTTCAGTTAAGGGAGCCCAAACTTCTATTCCAAATATGGATGAGGTTCTTTTGTTTTTAAAACAAAACCCAATAAAACTCAAAAAGATTGGCTATGATCTAGAATCAGAATCATTTAAAAAATAGTATTTAACCTAAATTAAAATAGAATTATGACGATAATAAGATTGGCACTTTTACCATTAAGCTTATTTTTTGTGCTTACAGCAAATGCACAAAGTAGCACAAAGATCCCAAAAAAAGTGAAAATTTCGAAAACTGAATTATTAAATAAAATCAAAGGTGGTTGGGCAGGGCAAACCATTGGCGTATCTTGGTCATGGCCCTCTGAGTTTTTATACGACAACGGAATGATTCCCCCACAATATCAATTAGAATACAATGAAGACGTTGTAGCTAGAGGTTTTAATAATGATGACATCTACCTTGATTTCACTTTTGTTGAAGTAATTGAACGTCTTGGAATTGATGCGCCTGCCGAATCCTTTGCAGAGGCTTTTGCCAATGCAGGATACTCACTTTGGTGTGCTAACCAAATGGGACGATATAATGTACTTAATGGAATCATGCCACCTGAATCGGGACACTGGAAAAATAATCCAAATGCAAATGATATTGACTTTCAAATCGAAGCTGATTTCATAGGATTAATGTCTCCCGGAATGGTAAATGCATCGTCTGAAATTGGTGACAAAGTTGGACACATAATGAATTATGGGGATGGTTTTTATTCAGGAATTTATGTGAGTGCGATGTATGCCTTGGCTTTTGTAACCGATGATATCGATTTCATTGTAAACGAAGCTCTTGAGTTAATTCCCAAAGAGAGCAATTATTACAAGGCAATGAAAGAGGTTATAGAACTATGCTATGAATATCCTGGCGATTGGAGAGATACATGGTTTGAGATACAAAAAAAAGATTGGGTACAAACAAGTCATAATCCAGAAAAATTATTCACGCCAAAAAACATTGATGCTTTAAATAATTTAGCCTATACCGTTGTAGCACTATTGTATGGTAAAAGTGATTTCTACAAAACAATGGATATTGCAATGAGATCTGGACAAGATACAGATTGTAATGTAGCAAGTGCTGCAGGTATTCTTGGTACGGTTCTTGGCTACGATAAAATTCCTGATTATTGGATCAAGCCACTTAACAAGTTTGAAGACATTAAATTAGACCATACTTCTACTTCATTAAATGATGCATACCAACTTAGTTTAAAGCATTCAATTGAAAACATAATCAAAAACGATGGCAGTGTGAAAGGCGAAAATATCATAATCAAATATCAGAAACCAAAAGTCCTTCCTCTCGAAGTATCTTTCCCAAACATTTATCCGAAAAAAGTAACTGCAGGAAGGAAAAACAGACCTCCATATGGGATAATTGCAGATAATACGGAAGTATCTTTCACCTTCAAGGGCACTGGAATTGCTATTCCAGGATTGCTTGAAGGGGGCCCAAGAAAATCAAATCTCGTTATGGGACCTGATGGGAAATCGAGAGCATTAGAAGGAAAGTTAAATTTAGATTTTGTTGCTGAAATTGAAATAACTCTCAACGGAAAAGTTGACAAAATAATGAAATTACCTGCCGACTATCGCACACGAAGCCTTTATTTATATTGGAACTTCGAACTCCCAAAAGGTGAGCATACCGTCACTTTGAAATGGCTCAATCCCACCCCGAAAGGTAAAATCGTTATTCATAGTTTTGTTGAGTATGATGATGAACCGTATGTGATTAATCACCAGTAACATGCTGCAAATTTGTGAATCAAGGGAGAAATAACTTTTTATCGTTCATAATTTGAGAATTTTACAGAAACTTAAAAGCCATGACAATTAGATTTATTTTAATTTTTTTAATCGTATCAAGTGAATCGGTTATAGCTCAACATTATGAAGATACAAAACCAAATTTCATTATCATTTTAGCAGATGATTTGGGTTATGGAGATCTTGGGTTTACTGGGAGCACACAAATAAAAACACCTAATATTGACGCTCTGGCAAATTCTGGAGTAATATTCACAGATGCATATGTTTCTGCTCCAGTATGTGCTCCTTCAAGAGCAGGTTTAATTACAGGGAGAAATCAAGTAAATTTTGGTTATGACAACAATCTACGTGTTGTACTTCCTCAATTTAATCCTGAATATTCAGGATTGCCAGTCTCTGAAAAAACAATTGCCAATAGACTTTCTAAGTTAGGGTATGTAAACGGAATTATTGGCAAATGGCATTTGGGAGAGGAAGAGCAATTCCATCCTACTAATAGAGGGTTTGACGAGTTTTGGGGTTACTTAGGAGGTGGGCGTGAGTATTTTCCATCAGATTCTAGTGGAGAAAAATATAAGGGAAAGATTATCTCAAACTATAAAAAACCTCAGCTGATAACATATTTAACAGATGACAAAGGGGATGAGTGTGTTAATTTTATAATGAGACACCAAGACGTACCTTTCTTCTTATACGCTTCTTTCAATGCGCCACATTCCCCTATGCAAGCCATTGATGAGGATTTGAAGTTATATGACCATATCAAAGATGAAAAGAGAAGGACTTATGCTGCAATGGTTCATCGTTTGGATTTAAATGTAGGTAGAATTGTATTAGAATTGAAAAAACAAGGGATCTATGAGAATACTGTAATAGTTTTCCTTAGTGACAATGGTGGGCCAATCTATGGTAATGGATCTATTAATGCACCCTTTAATGGTCGTAAAGGGACTTTGTTAGAGGGAGGGATTCGTGTTCCATTTGTAATTTCTTATCCTGAAAAATTAAAAAGTGGCGTTTATTATAAACCCATTTCAGCTTTAGATTTAACGCCAACTTTTGTTGAATTAGCAGGAGGGAAAATCCTTGAGAAAGATAATCTAGATGGGGTAAATATTTTTCCCTACATCACCAATGAAATTCTAGGGACACCGCATCAAACCATGATGTGGCGTTTTACTATTAGTGCCGGTATAAGAAAAGGAAATTGGAAGTTAGTTCGCCTACCAGATCGTATGCCATTATTGTTCAATTTAGACAAAGATCCTTCTGAGCAAGAAAATGTAGCTTTAGAAAACCTTGATATGGTAAAATCAATGCTTAAAGAATTAGGGGATTGGGATATTTCTACACCTCATGTTCTATTCTTGGAACGTGCTAAATTTAAACGAACTCAGTTGGATTCGTATGATGAGGAATATCAATTAGAACAACCGAAGAACTGACCTAAGTATAAGATTATATACGGGACCAGAAATTGACAACTATCAGAGCAGATTAGAAAGGCCTAAACTAACCAATAAAAAAGAATGGGTTATCTAAAAAACAAGGTGCCTACTCCCTTCCTCATAAACTACTAATAATAAGTAGTATATTGACATTTTTTTTTCGTGATTTACAATGAATAGTCCTGTATAAAAATTCTTTTATAGATAAATACTGAATGCCAGCATCAATAATTTTTATATGTTGAAACGGTAATTTGTAGTTAATTAATTTTTGTATATTGAAATTCATCATTAATGTTTTTATTTAATATGCTTGTAACTTGTTTTTAGTAAATTTAAGAACGGCCCAAACAAACTAATGATGACCACTTCTATATAAAGCTAAAAAAGATGCGAAATAGAGTTACTATTAGTGATGTAGCAAAAAAAACCAATTATTCAGTCACAACAGTCTCGAGGGTATTAAACGGAAAGGCCAAAGAATATAGAATTGGAAAAAAATCTCAAAAAATTATTCGCCAAGCAGCAATTGATTTAAATTATGTTGCCAATCATTTCGCTTCAAACTTGAAGTCAGGTAAGAGTAAAACAATTGGATTGATTGTCCCCTCGCTAACTAATTCTTTTTTTGCAAATATTGCTAGTAAAATAAATATTGAAGTTAGAAAGCATGGGTTCGCAACAATTATAGCTGAAAGCTTAGGTGAAGTTGAGATAGAAAAAAGCGATTTAAAACAATTTATTTCTAAAAATATAGAGGGTTTAATAATAATCCCAAGTGGTAAGGAGACTCAACATATTGAATACAGCTATGATCGTGGATTACCAATTGTATTATTAGATCGATATATTGATGGTTCTGAAATCCCATATGTTACATCTGATAATTTTGAAGGTGCTTATATGGGTACCAAATTACTTATTGACCATGGTCATAGAAATATAGTCTGTATTCAAGGCGTTATTAACTCAAGTACAAACAAAGATAGGGTTAAAGGCTTTAAGTCCGCAATGAGAGATGCGGGAATTAATGATGTTAAAATAGTAGGTGACGCTTTTAGTATTGAAAATGGTTATTTAGAAACTAAAATGTTACTTCAAAATCAAAAAAGACCAACAGCAATTTTTACTTTAGGAAATATAATTGCATTTGGTTGTATAAAGGCTTTAAAAGAAGAAAATTTAAAAGTTTATGATGATATCTCAATAATTACTTATGATGATGATAAATATTTGGATTATTTATCTACTCCTATAACCTCAATAGCCCAGCCAGTTGATGTAATTTGCAAAACGGGAATAAAAAAATTAATGTTGTCAATTAATGAATTTGATAAGAGTGTGAATTCTGTTGGCATTGTTTTAAAACCAGAAATAAAATATAGAGAATCCGTCTCAAGGATAAGTATATAAAATGATTAAAACGGGGGGCTCCCTTTTGTTATTGCGCAAACGTTTGTTTTACATAATTATTTCCTATATTAGTACAATGATTAATGAACTCCGATGAAAAAACTACTTACTTTAGCGATAATCACTTTTTTAATGTCATGTGAGTCAACTAAGCTAAAAGAAACTGCACCTAATATTTTAATCTGTATTGCAGATGATGCGGGTCATATGGGGGAAAAATACCCTTGGGTAAATACCCTGGCTTTCGACCGTGTGGCAGAAGAAGGAATTCGTTTCTCAAATGCCTATACCCCAAATGCAAAATGTGCCCCTTCTAGGGCCAGTCTTTTAACTGCGCGAAACTCCTGGCAATTAAAAGAAGCTGCTAACCATTTTAATAATTTTCCTGCTGAGTTTAAAACATTTCCAGAGGCATTGAAAGAACATGGCTATCTTACCGGATTCACAGGCAAGGGCTGGGCGCCTGGAGATCCAGGGGAAATTGATGGTAAGAAGCGTGAACTTTCTGGTAAAGAATGGAATCTGAAAACATTGATACCGCCCACAAACAATATTTCAAAAATTGATTATGCTTCAAATTTTATCGACTTTTTCAATAATAAGCCCAAAGACAAACCCTTTTCTTTTTGGTATGGCAGCAAAGAACCCCATAGGCGCTATGAATATGGTTCTTCGTTGAAAGCTGGTAAAAAATTGTCTGACATCAATGAAGTACCTGCCTTTTTTCCAGATAATGAAACTGTGAGGACAGATATGCTGGACTACGCTTTGGAAATTGAACATTTTGATTCGCATGTGACTAAAATTTTAGATTTCCTGGATAGCAAGGGTGAGTTAGACAATACGCTGGTAATTGTTACATCAGACCATGGAATGCCTTTTCCGCGCGCTAAAAGCGATGAATATGAGGCTTCAAACCATATTCCGCTTGCTATGATGTGGGGAAAGAATATCAAAGACCCGGGAAAGGTGATTGATGAATACGTAAGCTTAATTGATATCGCTCCAACCCTATTTGAAGCAATTGGATTGAAATGGGAAGAGAGCGAAATGTCGGAAACTCCGGGAACCAGCCTAATCCCGTTTTTGAAAGGAGAGAACAAAAAATTCAGAGATTATGTTTTGATTGGAAAAGAGAGGCATGATGTAGGCCGTCCCAACGATTACGGTTACCCTATCAGGGGCATAGTAAGGGATGGTTGGATGTACCTTAGAAACTATCGCCCTGACTTGTGGCCTGCAGCAAATCCTGAATGCGGCTATTCAACAGTTGATGGAAGTCCAACAAAGACAGAAATACTAAAAGCGCGTCATAATCCTGATACCAAATATTTATGGGATTTGTCGTTTGGGAAAAGACCAGCTGAAGAACTTTTTCTTTTGACTGACGATCCATATTGCGTTAATAATCTTGCATTGGATGAAAGGTACTCTACTATAAAAGAAGAGTTGTTGGCTAATATGGAAGAGGAACTGAAAAAGCAGGAAGATCCAAGAATGTTTGGCAATGGAGATATTTTTCATAGTTACTTTTATACTTGGGAGAAATATAGAAATCTCTACGACAGAATGATAAATAAGGGAGAAAAATTAAGTCCCGGTTGGATTAACGTTTCTGATATTGAAAATGATTTAATGGATCCATAATTGTGGGCTGATCCTTTAGCCAGTTGAATAATAAAAAATAATAAAATATGATGTTCTTAAACTACAAATTGACCTCAATAGTTTTATTTTTAACCTTAGCTATTGTCTCTTGTAATCTTAAGGAAACATCCACAAAGCCTAATATTATAATCTGTATTGCTGACGATGTGTCTTATCCTCATATGGGCAAAGATCTTGGTTGGATTAATACACCTGCGTTCGACATTGTTGCAAGTGAAGGTCTTTTTTTTAGCAATGCCTACACGCCTAATGGAAAATGTGCTCCATCTAGAGCAAGTCTTTTAACTGGACGTAATTCTTGGCAATTAGAACAAGCTGCAAATATGTGGGCTTACTTTCCTAAAAAATTTAAAACCTATCCTGAGGCTCTTTCTGAAAATGGCTATTTTGTTGGATATACAGGAAAACGATGGGGCCCTGGAGATTCAGGGGAAATTGATGGTAAGAAGCGTGAACTTTGTGGCAAAGAATGGAATCTAAAAAAATTGACACCGCCCACAAAAGGCATCTCAGATGTTGATTATGCTTCAAACTTTATCGACTTTTTCAATAATAAGCCCAAAGACAAACCCTTTTGTTTTTGGTATGGCAGCAAAGAACCTCACAGGATTTATGAATATGGTTCTTCGTTAAAAGCTGGTAAAAAATTGTCTGACATCAATGAAGTACCTGCCTTTTTTCCAGATAATGAAATTGTGAGGACAGATATGCTGGACTACGCTTTGGAAATTGAACATTTTGATTCGCAGCTTGGACAGATGCTTAATTATCTAGAGAGCATTGGCGAATTAGAAAACACAATAGTAATTGTAACCGCAGATAACGGTATGCCCTTTCCACATGCCAAAACCGATGCGTACAATTTTTCAAATCATGTTCCATTATCTATAATGTGGAGAAATGGGATTAAATCACCTGGAAGAATAATAGATGATTTTGTTTCCTTCATTGATATAGCTCCAACATTAATTGATATTGCTGGCATTGGAGAAGAACAGGATTGCCAGATGCAGGAGTTTACAGGAAAAAGTATGGTTCCTATATTTGAAAATATTAACAGAAAAGAACGATTTAGAGATTTCGTACTTGTAGGGAAAGAGAAGCATGGCATAGGACGACCGGATGATGCAGGGTATCCTATCAGAGGGATTGTTAAAGACAACATGTTATACCTGCGTAATTACAACAGCGAAAGATGGCCGGTTGGTCCGCCGCAAACTGGCTACTCTAATGTGGACGGGAGTCCGACAAAAACTGAAGTTTTAAAGGCACGAAACTCGGTTAACACAAAGTATTTGTGGGAATTATCATTTGCGAAAAGAGCGAAAGAAGAACTGTATAATTTGAAAGAAGACCCTTATTGTATAAACAATATAATTAATTTAGATGACAAAAAGACTATTGCACAAGCTATGAAGAAATTGATGGAGGATGAATTAAAAAAAGAGGGCGATCCGAGATTATTTGGGAATGGCGATGTTTTTCAAAACTACAAACACACAAATATAAAATTTATCAATGCTTACGAACGAATAGTGAATGAAAAAGAAAAATTAATTCCCGGTTGGATTAATGCATCGGATATTGAATCAAATTTTGTTGAATAAAAAGTATTTGTACGTTATTAAAAATTTAGGCTTTTTTAGGGTAACCAACTAAATCAATTTTCATGAAATATATACTTGTGCTTTCCATTACTATGATAACTTGTTTATCATTTGCTCAAAAAAGAAATCAATTAAATAATAAACCCAATGTCATTATCATTATGACCGATGACCAAGGTTATCCTGAATTATCAATTCACGGCAATCCAATTTTAAAAACACCCAATTTAGATAAGTTTGCTGAAAGCAGTGTTCGTTTTGGTGAATTCCATGCTGCTCCCATGTGCGCCCCATCACGAGGTCAGTTAATGACTGGAATGGATGCTGCCAAAAACGGATTGGTAAATGTGAGTAGCGGTCGCGCATTTTTAAAACCCGAACTTCCAACCATGGGAGATATTTTTAGGGTAAATGGTTACAGTACCGGGGTATTCGGAAAATGGCACCTTGGAGCAAACTATCCTTATCGTCCACAGGATAGAGGTTTCGAAGAATCGATTTGGTTTCCATCGTCTCATATTGGCTCTGTTTCCGATTATTGGGGCAACGACTATTTTGACGATACCTATTGGCACAATGGCAAACAAAAAAAATTTGAAGGTTATTGTACGGATATTTTCTTTAATGAGACCAAAAGATTTATTGAAAATTCAATTGAAGAAGATTTACCCTTTTTTGCCTATATCTCCACAAATACTCCGCACTACCCTTTTGTGGCTAAGGACGAAGATTTAAAAGTGATTGAAGATTTATATGAACATTCTGCTTTCTCTGGGAAGAATGATGACCTGAGAAAAAAGCTGGTTCCATATCTGGCTATGGTTCGTAATATTGATACCAACGTGGGAAGTTTAATGAATTTTTTGGAAAGAAAAGGAGTGAAGGAAAATACCATTGTTGTGTTCTTAACTGACAACGGAAGCATTATGGGCATTGAATATTTTGATGCAGGCATGCGGGGAATGAAAACCGAACTTTGGGATGGCGGCCACAGAGTACCTTGTTTTATAAACTGGCCTGAAGGAAATTTTAAAAATCTTGGTAAAGAAGTTTCTGGCTTGGCACAAGTGCAGGATCTTCTTCCGACCCTGATTGACCTTTGCAAGCTAAAAAAACCAAAACCTATTGATTTTGATGGTATCAGCTTAGCAAAGGTGTTAAGAGGAGAAAAACATATTTCAAAGGATAGGATGTTAATCCTTAATTACAGCCGTATGCCCAATTTTATTAATTATCCTGCTCCTCATGGTCAAACAATTGTAAGAAAAGAAGGTGCTGCTGTACTATGGAAAGGATGGCGTTTGCTGGAGAACAGAGAGCTTTACAATTTGGAAACTGACCCTTTGCAAAAATATAATATTTATGAGAAAAATCTTAAGGTCGTAAAAAAGATGGAGGACCAGCTCGATATTTGGTGGGACAGGGTAAAAGAAAATGTAAATGAACCTCAAAAGATTATAATTGGTACAGATAACGAAAATCCAAGTGTTTTAACAGCTTGCGACTGGCTGGATGTATTTATTGATCAACAACCTCAGATTAGCAAAGGTATAAGAAAAAACTCCTATTGGTGTTTGGATGTGTCGCAAGCAGGAGATTATGAAATTGAATTACGTCGCTGGCCTAAGGAGACTGACTCGCCAATCGCTGGTCAGTGTAAGATGGTCGATAGAAATGGAAATATTGGAGGGACAGCCTTACCAATAGTTTCTGCAAGTATTTATATTGGGGGAATGGAACTGCGTTCTTCTATAGCAGAAAAAAGACCTTATGGTTTCGAGGGATTAACAAAAGAAGTGACGCCTGAAGATAAGTCAATCACTTTTGATGTACACCTTAAGCCAGGCCCTATTTATTTACACACCTTTTTTCATTTAAAAGACCAGGGAACGATTGGTGCTTATTACGCATATGTAACCCGTAAATAACTGAACCCTATAATTACTAAGTTCAAATTAACCATCATTGCTTTAGGAAAATGTCCAGTGTACATTTATAGCGAAGGAGCGAGATGGCGCGCTGGCAAAATGATAAAACCGTTATACTGTTATATTGTAGCGAGCAGATTAAAAATTACTATTGAGATTTTTTGACTTTTTGTTATAACTTAGTAATAGTTAAAAGTAGTAAAGGCAACGATTCAGGCAACCAAAAATAAAAACCCCTGTAAATCAATGACTTACAAGGGTATTGGTGGAGTCGGAGGGAATCGAACCCTCGTCCAAACAAGCGACAAAATAGCTTTCTACAGATATAGTTTTCATTTAATTTTCGATAATATTCTGACTGAAAACTGCCCAAATACTACTTAGCTTTTTTATTTTAAAACTCTACCAAAGCCTTAGAGTTTCTATGTTGACTTTGATGGTGTCTCAACATGAATCGCCGTCAACAAGGGCTATTCTGAGACATCTCACTTTCCCGCCTAGCGGGACAAGGCTTTAACTTACTATAATTCAGTTATTAAGCTGCAAGAGCGTATTTATTTTCGCCATTTAAAGTTTGGTGCTAGGATATTTACGAGCTATAGCCCAGAGCTCGATCTGCTTACCATTCAATCGGACTCGCTGTCAAAACCAGTCGACCCCAATTTATTTTCAAAGAACAAAAATTTGCAATCGCAAATATATATTAATTTGATTTATTTAAATGAGTTAGTAGCTTTTCTAATTATAACAAGCTTTTCTAAAAGACTTTCTAGCTTACTAATTTCAAGCATATTAGCTCCATCACTTTTTGCATTTTTAGGATCAAAATGAGTTTCTATGAAAATACCATCAGTTCCTGTCGCAATCCCTGCCTTTGCAATTGTTTCTATCATTTCAGGTCTTCCACCTGTAACACCTGATGATTGATTTGGCTGTTGTAGTGAATGAGTAACATCTAAAACAACTGGAGCGTATTGCTTCATTATTGGAATTCCTCTAAAGTCAACTAATAAATCTTGGTAACCAAACATGCTTCCTCTTTCTGTAATTAAAACATTATTGTTTCCAGAATCCTTAATTTTTTTTACTGCATGACTCATACTTTCAGGACTCATAAATTGACCTTTTTTTAAATTGATGTGTTTTTTAGTTTTAGCTGCTGCTACTAATAAGTCAGTTTGTCTAACAAGGAATGCAGGTATTTGAAGTACATCAACATACTTTGCAGCAAGATTAGTATCTTTTATTTCGTGAATATCTGTAACAGTTGGTATTTGAAGTTTTTCACCAACTTTTTTTAAAATATCCAATGCCTTTTCATCTCCGATTCCTGTAAAACTATCAATTCTAGTTCTGTTTGCTTTTTTAAAACTCCCTTTGAAAATAAAAGGAATTTCAAGTCTATTGCTGATCTTTAATATTTTTTCTGCTATTTCAAATGCCATTTCCTCTCCTTCAATTGCACAAGGGCCAGCCATTAAAAAGAAATTATTTGAATTAAGATGTTTTATGTTTTTAATTTTTTCAATCATAAGTGAAATAAATTTTAAGCTAAATTAAATAATTATATCAAGTTAATATGCTTTCCCGACTATAGTATCTAAAAAGACCTTACATTTGCGCGAAATTACAGAAACTAAAGATGCAATCAATAAGAAACATCGCAATCATTGCGCACGTTGACCACGGAAAAACAACCTTAGTAGACAAAATTATAGATCAAGCAAAAATCTTAGACGATCGTAAAGAGCGTAAAGAGTTATTATTGGATAATAATGATTTGGAACGTGAAAGAGGAATTACTATTCTTTCTAAAAACGTATCAGTAGATTATAAAGGAGTAAAGATTAATGTAATAGACACACCTGGTCACGCAGATTTTGGTGGTGAAGTAGAGCGTGTTTTGAAAATGGCAGATGGAGTTTTGTTATTGGTTGATGCTTTTGAAGGGCCTATGCCACAAACTCGTTTTGTACTTGGAAAAGCATTAGAATTAGGTTTAACACCAATTGTAGTTGTAAATAAAGTAGATAAAGAAAATTGTACTCCAGACATAGTACATGAAAAAGTATTTGATTTAATGTTTGCATTAGATGCAACAGAAGATCAATTAGATTTTGCAACAATTTATGGTTCAGCTAAAAATGGCTGGATGTCAACAGATTGGAAAGATCCAAAAGAAAATATTTTAGATTTATTAGATGCTGTAATTAAATCTATTCCAGAAGCGCCTTACAGAAATGGATCTCCGCAAATGCAAATTACATCATTAGATTTTTCGTCATTTACAGGAAGAATTGCTGTAGGACGTGTATTTAGAGGAGATTTGGAAGATAATAAAGATTATATGTTGTGTAAAGCAGATGGTTCTACAAAAAAGGTAAGAATTAAAGAATTACACGTTTTTGAAGGTATGGGCAAAGTAAAAGTTTCTAAAGTAAGAAGTGGAGATATTTGTGCTATTACTGGTCTAGAAGGATTTGAAATCGGAGATACTATTGCAGATATTGAAAATCCAGAAGCATTACCAAGAATTGAAGTAGATCAGCCTACAATGAGTATGCTATTTACTATTAATAATTCACCATTTTTTGGTAAAGAAGGTAAATATGTAACCTCTCGTCATTTACGTGATAGGTTGTTTAAAGAAATGGAAAAAAACTTAGCTTTACGTGTAGACACTACAGATAGCGAAGATAAATTCAATGTTTTTGGACGTGGAGTTTTACATTTATCAGTATTAATTGAAACAATGCGAAGAGAAGGTTATGAATTACAAGTGGGAAGACCACAGGTAATTATAAAAGATATTGACGGAGTAAAATCTGAACCATATGAAACTCTTTCTATTGATGTTCCAGAAGACGGTTCTTCTAAGGCAATTAATTTAGTTTCGTTACGTAAAGGAGACTTACTAGTAATGGAGCCAAAAGGAGATTTACAACATTTAGAGTTTACAATTCCATCTAGAGGGCTGATAGGTTTACGTAATAAAATTTTAACTGCAACAGCAGGTACAGCAATTATTAATCATAGATTTAGTGAATATGGTCCTTTCAAAGGAGAGTTCTCTGAAGATATTAAAGGTGCTATAGTTTCTTCTGCAGCTGGAAAAGCAACTGCTTATGCAATCGATAGACTTCAAGATAGAGGACGTTTTTTTATAGATATTAATGAAGAAATTTATATTGGTCAAGTTGTTGGAGAAAACAGTAAAGATTCCGATATGGGTGTTAACTTAATTAAAGGAAAGCAATTAACTAATATGCGTAAATCTGGTACTGATGAAGCTATGAAAATTGCTCCTAAAGTTGATTTTTCCCTTGAAGAATGTATGGAGTATATTAAAGGAGACGAATACTTAGAGGTTACCCCACTTAGCCTGCGCATGCGAAAAATAATTTTTAAAGCATAAAAATTATCACTCCGATTTTTTTCGATTATAAGAAACGTTGTAGAACATTCAAAAAGATGAGTATGTTTAATTTTCGGCTTAACCAATTAGATTAATAAAAATTTATTTGGATGAAAACAAAAGAACTATAATAAATAAATTATTTTTTTTTAGACAGCTCAAATAATCTTTCTTTCTCAATACGAATTGTTTTAGCTGGAAACTTAGAGATAATTTCATAATCATGAGTAGCTACAATTATAGTAGTCCCACTATCATGAATATCTTTAAGTACTTGCATTATTTCTATACTAGTTGCAGGATCTAGGTTACCTGTTGGTTCATCGGCTATAATTAGCTCTGGCTTATTTAAAAGAGCTCTAGCAATGGCTATTCTTTGTTGTTCACCTCCAGAGAGTTCGTGAGGAAATTTATTTTTGACATCATCAAGTTTTACCATATTTAACACCTCTTCAATTCTGGTTTTAATTTCCGAGGAGTCTTTCCAGTCTGTAGCTTTTAAAACAAAAATTAAATTTTTTTCAATTGAACGATCCGGTAATAGTTTGAAGTCTTGAAAAACAACACCCAGCTTTCTTCTTAGATAAGGAATTTTATTTTCTTTAATTTTATTTAAATCAATACCTAGAATATGAGCCTCACCTTCATCTTTTTTTATTTTAAGGTCAGCGTATAAAATTCTTAATAAACTGCTTTTTCCAATTCCAGTTTTACCAATTAAGTATACAAACTCTCCTTTATTAATTGATAGGTTTACATTAGACAATATTACCTTGTCTTTTTGAAGGATATTTAGATTTTTTAAATGAACTACTGGATTTGGCATTTAATTTTTTGTGATAATTAAAAATTAAATTTAGTAAATCTTTCAATTTTATTCGAATTTTAATTATTTATTTAATTTTAATTACATATTTATATTAAATTATCATTATAAGTTATTAAATGTAATTAATTAAGAATTAATAGATTACATATTTATATTATTTTATGATATTTGCATTAAAATATTTAATATGTGTGGAATAGTATGTGCTTTAGATCTTAAACAAGATTCAGATTTTCTTAGGTCTCAAGTTTTAGAAATGTCAAAAAAAGTTAGACACAGAGGGCCAGATTGGAGTGGTATATATGGAACAAAAAATGCGTTATTGGCTCATGAGCGTTTAGCTATTGTAGACCCTGCATCTGGAAATCAACCAATATTTAGTGAGGACAGGAATCTTATTTTGGCTGCAAATGGTGAAATATATAACCACAGAGCTTTAAAAGAAAATTTATCAATTGATTATAATTTTCAAACAAATTCAGATTGTGAAATAATTTTAGCTTTATATAAAGAAAAGGGGGTTGATTTTTTGGATGATTTGAATGGAATATTTGGATTTGTATTATATGATGAAACAAATGATCAATATTTGGTTGCTAGAGATCATATGGGTATAATCCCTTTATACATGGGTTGGGATAAGTTCGGTACTTTTTATATTGCTTCTGAATTAAAAGCATTAGAGGGTGTTTGTAATAAAATAGAAATATTCCCTCCTGGACATTTTTTGTTTAGTGGAGATTCTAAGCCTGTAAGATGGTATAAGAGAGATTGGATGAACTATAAAGCCGTTTCAAATAATAAAACTGATTTAAAACTACTACAAGACGCATTAGAGGATGCTGTTCATAGGCAATTAATGAGTGATGTTCCTTACGGAGTCTTATTGTCCGGAGGTTTAGACTCTTCAATAACTTCTGCATTAGCTAAAAAATATTCTAAAAATAGAATTGAATCAGATGACCAGAAAGCTGCTTGGTATCCTCAGTTACATTCTTTTGCAGTTGGATTAGTTGGATCCCCTGATCTTAAAGCTGCAAAGCTAGTAGCAGATCATATTGGTTCTATTCATCATGAGGTTACTTTTACAATACAAGAAGGATTAGACGCTATTAAAGATGTTATTTTTCACTTAGAAACATACGATGTAACGACTGTGAGAGCTTCAACTCCAATGTATTTGCTAGCAAGAGTCATAAAATCTATGGGAATTAAAATGGTTCTTTCTGGCGAAGGAGCTGATGAGATTTTTGGTGGATATCTATACTTTCATAAAGCGCCTAATGCTGAAGAGTTTCATAAAGAAACGGTCAGGAAACTTGAAAAGCTTTATCAATATGACTGTTTAAGAGCTAATAAGTCTTTAGCAGCTTGGGGGATTGAAGGAAGAGTTCCTTTTTTAGACAAGGAGTTTATTGATGTTGCTATGAGAATAAACCCTAAGGACAAGATGATTGATAAAAATAAAATGGAAAAATGGGTTTTAAGAAAATCATTTGAATCTTATTTACCGCCTAGCGTTGCTTGGAGGCAAAAAGAACAGTTTAGTGATGGTGTTGGATATGATTGGATAGATAGTTTAAAAGAATTGGTGGATATTAAGGTTTCCGATGAGATGTTTAGTAATGCGAAATTTACATTTCCTTTTCAAACTCCAATGTCTAAAGAGGAGTATTTTTATAGATCTATTTTTGAGGAGCATTTCCCCTCTGAAACTGCAGCCAAAACCGTTCCATCCGTACCTTCAGTGGCATGTAGTTCTCCAGTAGCTTTGGAATGGGATAAGTCTTTTAAGAATATGAACGATCCGTCAGGCAGATCGATTTCTAACGTCCACTTAGAGTCTTATTAATTACACTCAAATATTAGCTTAAATTGTTGATAACTTAACGCTTTTCAACTCTGTAAAACCCTTATATAAGTAGGTGAATTTATTATATTTGTTTTTATCAGTTTTTATTAAAATAAATCTTACAAAATGAGCGAAGAAATAAATAAAAATCAATATTCTGCAGATAGTATTCAAGCCCTTGAAGGGATGGAGCATGTTAGAATGCGTCCTTCAATGTATATAGGAGATGTTGGTATTAGGGGTTTACATCATTTAGTGTATGAAGTAGTTGATAATTCAATAGATGAAGCGATGGCCGGTCATTGTAATCAAATTGATGTTTCAATTAATGAAGATGATTCTGTTTCTGTAAAAGATAATGGTAGAGGGATACCAACAGGTATTCATAAAAAAGAAGGTGTTTCAGCTCTTGAAGTTGTAATGACAAAAATTGGAGCAGGTGGAAAGTTTGATAAAGATTCTTATAAGGTATCTGGTGGATTACATGGTGTAGGAGTTTCAGTAGTTAATGCATTGTCTGATCACTTGACAGCTAAAGTATTTAGAGATGGTGAGATTTGGATTCAAGAATATTCAAAAGGAAAAGCATTGTACCCAGCTAAGAAGGATGGGGTGAGTGATGATGTTGGTACTGAAGTTACTTTTAAACCGGATAAATCTATTTTTAAAGAAATACATGAATTTAGTTATGAAACATTAGCTAATAGGTTACGTGAGCTATCTTTTTTAAACAAAGGGATAATACTTACTTTGATAGATAAAAGAAAAAAAGTTGATGGTGAATTTATTAAAGATGTGTTTGAGTCTAAAGATGGATTAAAAGAATTTATTCGTTTTTTAGATGAAAACAGAGAGCCTTTAACCTCTGACGTGATTTCAATGGAAGGTGAGAAAAATGATATCCCTGTTGAAGTAGCTATGATATATAATACTTCATATTCGGAAAACTTACACTCTTATGTAAATAATATTAATACTCATGAAGGTGGAACACATCTTGCAGGGTTTAGAAGAGGACTGACTTCTACTCTAAAAAAATATGCAGATTCATCTGGAATGCTTGATAAATTAAAATTTGATATTGCCGGAGATGATTTTAGAGAAGGACTAACGGCAATTGTTTCAGTGAAAGTTGCTGAACCTCAATTTGAAGGCCAAACTAAAACTAAACTAGGAAATAGAGAAGTGAATTCAGCAGTATCTCAAGCAGTTTCAGAAATGCTTGAAAATTATTTAGAGGAAAATCCAAATGATGCTAAAATAATTGTTGATAAAGTGATTTTAGCTGCGCAAGCTAGGCATGCAGCTAGAAAAGCACGAGAAATGGTTCAAAGAAAAACAGTGATGAGTGGAGGTGGTCTTCCTGGAAAGTTATCGGACTGTTCTGAACAAGATCCAGCATTATGTGAAGTGTATTTAGTAGAGGGAGATTCTGCAGGTGGTACAGCTAAACAAGGTAGAGATAGGAATTTTCAAGCTATTTTGCCACTAAGAGGGAAAATATTAAATGTTGAAAAAGCAATGCAACACAGAGTGTTTGAAAACCAAGAAATTATTAACATCTATACGGCATTGGGTGTTACAATCGGTACTGAAGAGGATAGTAAAGCATTAAATTTAGAAAAATTAAGATATCACAAGGTGGTCATTATGTGTGATGCTGATGTTGATGGAAGTCATATAGCAACTCTTATTCTGACTTTCTTTTTTAGATATATGAAAGAATTAATTGAAAATGGAAACATTTATATTGCTACGCCTCCTTTATATTTAGTTAAAAGAGGTGCAAAAAAACAGTATGCTTGGGATGATGAAGAACGTGACCAAATAATGGAGAAAATGGGTCAAGGCTGCTCAATACAAAGGTATAAAGGTCTTGGAGAAATGAATGCTATTCAATTATGGGAAACCACAATGAACCCTGAATTTAGAACTTTTAGAAAAGTAACTATTGACAATGCTGTTGAGGCTGATAGAGTTTTTTCAATGTTAATGGGTGATGAAGTACCCCCAAGAAGAGAGTTTATAGAGAAAAATGCAACTTATGCAAATATTGATGTTTAAAAATTAAAATTAAAAACGTATGAAAGTTACCATAGTAGGAGCAGGGAATGTAGGTGCAACATGTGCAAACGTAATAGCGTCACAATCTATTGCAAGTGAGGTAGTTCTTTTAGATATTAAGGAAGGATTTGCAGAGGGAAAGGCTCTTGACATGATGCAAACTGCAACGACTTTAGGTTTTGGTACTAAAATCACAGGAACCACTGGTGACTATTCTTTAACTTCAAATAGCGATGTAGTTGTCATTACGTCTGGTGTTCCTAGAAAGCCTGGGATGACTAGAGAAGAATTAATAGGAATTAATGCAGGAATTGTCAAAGATGTTTCAGAAAATATCTTAAAATATTCATGTGAGGCAATTATAGTTGTAGTTTCAAATCCAATGGATACAATGACTTATTTAACTTTGAAATCAACTGGTCTTCCTAAAAATAGAGTTATAGGCATGGGAGGTGCTTTAGATAGCTCAAGGTTTAAAACATATTTATCTTTAGCTCTAGATAGACCAGCTAATGATATCCATGGTATGGTAATTGGGGGCCATGGGGATACAACAATGATTCCACTCACAAGATTGGCTAGTTATAATGGAATTCCTATTTCACAAATAATTCAATCTGATGATTTAGAAAAAGTTGCACAAGACACAATGGTTGGTGGTGCTACTTTAACAAAATTACTTGGAACTTCAGCTTGGTATGCACCTGGAGCTTCAGTAGGATTTTTAGTGAAATCAATTCTTAATGATGAAAAAAGAATTATTCCATGCTCGGTATTTTTAGACGGTGAATACAATCAAGACGATATATGTATAGGTGTACCTTGTGTAATTGGTAAAAATGGATGTGAAAAAATTGTAAATATTGATCTAAATGATGATGAAAAAGTAAAGTTTAGTGAAAGTGCTGAAGCAGTAAGAAAAATGAATTTAGCTCTTTAAATAAGTGAATTAATAAACAGTTTAACCCGAACATTTATGTAGAATTGCTTTATCCTGAAGTAAATCATATATTTGCTCGTTTTAAAAAAAGAATTTTCTAAAAATAATTGTATGCAAAATAATGGTTTAATAAAGTTTTTTGCTTTTTGTTTCGGCTTAGTTAGCTTATATCAAATTTCATTTACTTTCATAACATCTAGAGTTGAAGATAAAGCTTTAGAGTATTCAGTAAACTCAATCTCTGATCAACAAGCAAATTTTGAAAACCTTAGGGAAGAAAAATATGTAAATTATTTAGATTCAATTTCAGATGAAAGTATTTTTGGTTTTACAACATATAATAGCGCAAAATCTAAAGAACTTAATAAAGGGTTGGACTTAAAAGGAGGTATAGACGTAACTCTACAAATTTCTGTAAAAGATATTTTGAAAGGTTTAGCTGAAAACACTAAAGATCCTATTTTTAATAAAGCTCTTGATGATGCTGATGCGCTTCAGAAAACATCAGATGACACTTACGTAGAATCATTTTTCAACTCATTTGAATCAATAAGAGGAGATTCTAGTTTGGCCTCACCTGATATTTTTGCAAACAGATCTCTAAGTGATGAGATTAATTTTGAAATGACTGATAATGAGGTTAAACCAATTATTAGAAGAAAAATTGATGAGTCTATTGTTTCTGCATTTGAAGTCTTAAGGAAAAGAATTGATAAGTTTGGGGTAACTCAACCTAATATACAGCGATTAGGAAATTCGGGTAGAATTCGCGTTGAGCTTCCTGGAGCTAAAGATGTATCAAGAGTTAAAAATTTACTTCAAAGTACGGCACAATTAGAGTTTTGGGTAACTGAAAAAAATGATGATTATTTAACTTTTCTTTCTCAAGCTAATGAAGCATTAAAAGAAATAGTTTTAGATCCTTTGTCAGATTTAAAACCAAAAGAATCTTCTAAAATTGACGACCTTTTAGCAGATGTCGAAGCTAATGATTCTATAGGTCCCAATGATAAAAATCCATTATTTGATTATTTAGTGGGTACTGGTTTTCAAGGAGGTCCTGTAATTGCACAGTTTTTATCCAAAGATCAAAAGAAAATTGAAGAATATCTTTCAATGCCAGAAATAAGACAACTACTTCCTTCTGATAAAAGGTTTACCCGATTTATATTTGGAAAACCAGATTTAAATACTAAAGTTGTTGATTTATATGCTATAAAATCTAATAGAGACAATGAGCCTCCATTAAGTGGAAGTGTGGTAGTTGATGCTAGTCAATCTTACGACATAACTAATGCTGCTGCAGTTTCTATGCAAATGAATGGTAAAGGAGCTAGGAAATGGGAAGAAATGACCGGGAATGCATATAAAGATAAAAGTAATATAGCTATAGTTTTAGATAATATAGTTTACTCTGCGCCTGGTGTTAGCAAAGGTGCAATTTCTGGAGGAAGATCAGAAATTTCAGGTCAATTCACATTAAATGAGGCAATTGATTTAGCAAACGTATTAAGAGCCGGAAAACTACCTGCTTCTGCTGAAATCATTGAATCTGCAGTAGTTGGTCCTTCACTTGGAAAAGAAAATGTTGAAAAAGGAATAAATTCATTTATTATTGCTTTGATTTTAGTTTTACTGTGGATGATATTCTATTATGGCAGAGCTGGAATATATGCCGATGTAGCACTTGTTTTAAATATTATATTAATTTTTGGAATTTTGGCAGGATTAGGGGCCGTTCTTACTTTGCCAGGACTTGCGGGTATAGTATTAACTATAGGTATGTCAGTTGATGCAAATGTTCTAATATTTGAAAGAACAAGAGAAGAGCTTTCTAAAGCTAAAGGCCTTAAACAATCGGTTAGTGATGGTTTTAGTAATGCTTTGTCTTCGATTTTAGATGCAAACATTACTACAGGTTTAACAGCTTTGATTTTATTTATTTTTGGAACAGGACCCATAAAAGGATTTGCAACAACTTTACTAATAGGTATTGCAACTTCTTTATTCACGGCTATATTTATAACTAGAATGTTAGTTGATTCTAGATTAAATAAGTCTAAAAAATTAAATTTTTCTACGAAGCTTACTAAAAATTTATTTAAAAATTTAAGTATTTCTTTTTTACAAAAAAGAAAAGCTGCTTATGTCATTTCTTTATCTTTAATATCTGTAGGTGTATTTTCACTTTTCACTAATGGTTTAAATGAGGGAGTTGATTTTGTAGGAGGAAGGTCTTATACTGTTAGATTTGATAATAATGTTAATCAAGGTGATGTACAAAATGACCTTATTGAAGTTTTTGGGAATGCTGAGGCAAAAACTTATGGTTCAGATAACCAATTAAAAATAACAACTAATTATAAAGTAGATGTTGAAGGATCTGAAATTGATCTCGAAATTGAACAGAAAATGTTTGAAGCAATAAAAAAATATCTTCCTGCAAACATCCTATATGATGATTTCGTTAACGGTTCTGATGATAAAACAGTTGGAATAATGTCTTCTTCAAAAGTCGGCCCAACTATTGCCGATGATATAAAGAAAAACTCTTTTCTTGCAATATTTGGATCTTTAATAGTTGTCTTCTTATATATACTATTAAGGTTTAGAGATTGGCAATATTCTTTAGGAGCTGTAGCTGCAGTGTTTCATGATGTTTTAATAGTATTAGGTGTATTTTCTATAGCATATACATGGATGCCATTTAACATGGAAATTAATCAAGCATTTATTGCAGCTATTTTAACGGTAATAGGTTACTCTTTAAATGATACAGTTGTTGTTTTTGATAGAATTAGAGAATTTAGACTTGTCAATAAATCTTGGGAATTTAAAAAAATAGTTGATGGAGCATTGAATAGTACATTAAGTAGGACTTTAAATACTTCATTCACCACTTTAGTAGTTTTGTTAGCTATATTTCTCTTTGGAGGTGAATCAATCAAAGGGTTCATGTTCGCTTTAATTATTGGAGTGATAGTTGGTACTTATTCTTCGGTATTCATAGCTACACCAGTTATGTATGAGACTTTAAAAAAGAGTCTTAAGAAGTAATTAGTATTAAGTTTTCTTACTGTTTATCATAAAGAAAATTCCTGTCAAGATAAGCGGAATACTTAACCATTGTCCTGTTGATAATATTCCAAGTAGTTCTTCTATATACCCTCCTTGACTTTCTTTTACGAATTCAACTAATAATCTTATTAAAAATAAGCTAGCTAAGAAAACTCCAAATAAAAACCCTGTTTTATTTTTCAATTCTGTCTTCCAGTATAATTGTCTTAATAATATAAAGAGCAGCAAGTAACCGAATGCCTCGTAGAGTTGAGCAGGGTGTCTTGGAAATATCTCACCATTATTTAAGAACACTACTCCAAAGTTTGATTCTGTATAATTTCCAACTATCTCAGAATTAAAAAAGTTTCCAATTCTAACAAACATTCCACCAATAGTAATTGGAATTGCAATTCTATCAAAAATCCATAGAACAGAATTAAACTTGAATTTTGACTTATAAATAAACATAGCTATCAAAATTCCAATTGCTGCACCATGACTTGCTAATCCTCTGTAACCTACAAATTTCCAACCGTCAATTATTCCAAAAAACAAAGAATCATTAATATCTTTTTTTATTGGAAGAAAAATTTCAAGTAAATTATTTTGATAATAATCCCAGGAATAAAAAATAACTTCACCTAGTCTGGCACCTATTAAAGTGCCCATAACAATATATATAAAAAGTGGTTCAACGAGCTCTATGGATTTGTTATCGTTTATGTATATTTTTTTAATTAAATAATAACCTAGAGAGAAAGCAACTATAAACATAACACTATACCAGTGAATTGCTAATGGACCTAGGTTTAAGAATATTGCACTTGGTGACCAGTCTATTTTTAATAATGTCATTTTGTTATTTTTTAATAAATATATGAAACAAAGTAATGTTTATGGAACGGCATCAAATCCTTTTCCTCCCCAAGGGTTACATTTAACAATTCTTTTAAGGCCTAAAACACTTCCTTTAATTAGTCCGTATTTTTGCAAACACAACTTAAAATATTCTGAACATGTTGGTGAATATCGACATGTTGAAGGTAGTATAGGGGAAATTAAAATTTGATAGGATCTAATGATGATGATTAAAGGAAATACAAGTATTTTCTTCATCAAATAAATTTATATGAAGAATTTTTTTTTTCATCATTTAATTGAACACCTAATTCTAATAAATCATATCTAATTTGGTCTGATAGCTCAAAATTCTTATTCACTCTAGCTTGATTACGAATTTTGATAAGTAAATTAATTAATTCATCTGATGAATCGTTTTTATTTGAAGTTTTGGGTTCTTGTTTAAAACCTAACACATGAAATAGAAAATCATTAAAGGTCTTTAATAACTTCTTTTTATCATTGATGTTTAGGTTTTTAGAGTTAATATTCACATTATTAATGAACTTTATGCTGTCAAACATTTCTGCTATTAACATTGGAGTATTAAAATCATCATTCATTTTGGAATAACAATTAGAAATCCAAAGGTCTATGTCAAAATCAGATTTTTTTTCATTACAATTTAATTCAGAAATTAAATTATATCCACTCATAAGTTTATTAAACCCTTTTTCAGAAGCTAATAAAGCTTCATCGCTTAAATCTAGAACACTCCTGTAATGAGCTTGGTATATAAAAAACTTAACTACATTAGGTCTGAAAGATTTACTTAGTTTATTATTTTTACCATTAAAAATTTCATTTGGTAAAATGAAATTTTCTATTGATTTAGACATTTTTTTCCCGTTCAATGTCAACATATTTGTGTGCATCCAATATTTTGCTGGATTATTTCCGTCAATTGCTTCAGATTGAGCTATTTCGCAATCGTGATGTGGAAATTTCAAGTCTATTCCACCACCATGAATATCAAAAAAATCACCAAGGTATTTTTTACTCATTGAAGTGCATTCCAAGTGCCATCCAGGAAATCCTTTTCCCCATGGGGAGTTCCAATACATAATATGATTTTTCTCAGCTTTCTTCCATAAAGCAAAATCTTGAGGATTTTTTTTATCTGAAACACCGTCTAATGCTCTTGACATATTCATCATGTCTTCAATCTTTCTTCCACTTAACTTACCGTATGTGTTAGACTCATTGAATTTTAAAATATCAAAATAAACAGATCCATTTTTTTCATAAGCAAAACCGGATTCAACGATTTGCTTTATACTGTCAATTTGTTCGATAATATGTCCAGAAGCCGTTGGTTCAATGTTCGGAGGAATTGTATTTAATTTTTTTAAAATACTATGAAAATCTAATGTGTATTTTTGAACCACTTCCATTGGTTCTAACTTTTCTAATCTTGCTTTTTTTGAAATTTTGTCTTCTCCAGAGCCGTCTTCATTTTCTAAATGACCAACGTCTGTTAAATTTCTCACATATCTTACTTTATAACCTATATGCGTTAGGTACCTGTATATTAGATCAAATGATATAAAGGTTCTGCAATTTCCTAGATGTGCATTGTTGTAAACTGTTGGTCCGCAGACGTACATTCCAACATTATTTTTATCTATTGGGACAAAAAAATTTTTTTTACCAGAGAGTGAGTTATGTATTTTTAAATCTTTAGAATATTCAGATTTCATTTTTAGACTATAGTGAACTTTCGTTACGAATATAATCTAAAAATTCTCTTTTCACGTCCTTCTCTTTAAATTTACCTCCAAATTCAGCAGTCACAGTACTGCTGTCTATATCTTTTATTCCTCTAGAATTAACACATAAGTGTTTAGCATCAATTACACATGCTACATTTTTAGTGTTAAGAGCTTTTTGTAAAGCTCTAACTATTTGAATAGTCAATCTTTCTTGTACTTGTGGTCTTTTAGAAAAGTATTCTACAATTCTATTCATTTTTGAGAGACCAATTACAGTTCCTTTAGAAAAATATGCAACATGAGCCTTACCAACTATCGGAAGTAAGTGATGTTCACAAGTAGAATACACAGTAATATTTTTTTCAACTAACATTTCTTGGTAGTTGTATTTATTTTCAAATGTTGATGATTTAGGAAGATTTTCAGGCTTTAATCCACCGAAAATTTCATTAACAAACATTTTAGCTACCCTTGTTGGTGTCCCCTTCAAACTGTCATCAGTTAAATCCATACCTAAGGTTTCAAGAATTTTAAAAACATCTTTTTCGATTGATTTAATTTTTTCTTCATCAGAAATATTAAATGCATCATCTCGAATTGGAGTGTCAGCAGATGAAGAAACGTGGTCATCACCAATTAAATCTAATTGTTCTTCAAAAAGTTTATCGTATTTCATATTAAATTTTCAAGTGTAAATATAATTAAAGATTATTTATTATGGATAGTTTTAAAAAGACTTTTAGAATTTAAAAATAAGTGAAAGTGTTGAAAATGAAGTGTTGGAATCAATTTGTGTTAAATCGGTCAATCCAGAATCAAATGATTGATGTTTTCTTTTAGATTCGGAAATTTTATGTGATAAATTTAGAACTGTATCTCCAAAATCATATCCACAACCAAAAGCCAGAGTGCTATAATCTTCCATAATTTTAGAGTCTTTGTATGGGCTATCGTAAAACTGATAACCCCCTCTTAAACTTATTTTTTCTAATCTAAATTCTGTTCCTAATCTAAAATCAAGTGTGTTTGTAAGTTTGGTATTAATTTCATTATTATTAAATGAAAAATCATTTGTTGGTCTTAGTTTTATTTTTGAATTATCCTTACTTACGATATCTAAACTGATTAAGCCTATTTTACCAAAGACAAATGCAGTGCTTGCTGTCAAAACAGATGGTGAAGTTATTTTGTATTCAGGATATCTATTTGTTACTCTTGGATCAATTTTATCTTGAAAGTTATTTCCGTCTAAATCTTGAGAATTTGTTTCAATATATTGATATGTTTCATCCCAAAGACTGTACCATGTTGGTGATTGATATGATAGACCTAATCTAAATGAATCAAACTTTACAATTGTTCCTAGCTGAGCAGAAAAACCTTCGCCTTGAGTCACTAAACTATTTTCAAATGTAATATTTTTTATTGCAGACTTTTCTGAAAAATTATTTTCAATAAGTCTTGAAAAATTACTTTTATATATAGAATGTGTGTTTATGTTTATTCCGAAATAGTAATTTTCTTTATACTTAACCGATATATTATAATTATACTTAATGTTTGATCCTTTAGAATCATTTGAGTAATGTTGGTCAACTCCGTCACTAAAATCAACTAAAGAGTAAAAACTTTTCGAATCATCATCATAACTCAGAATAAAAGACTGGTAACCTAAGAAGGCTTGCTGTGCTGAATAACCATAGTTTTCTCCTAAATATTTGTATACACTTGCAGTATTTTCATTGAAGCCCACACTTAGATCTGCAGCATTAAATCCTAATGAATTGTTTAGGAAAAATTGATCAATAGAATTTATTGTATTTTTTCCTTTCGAATCAAAAACATCTTTAAAAGAATTATTAATTTGAACATTAATACCAATGGAGATTTGATTTATTTTCCCTTCTCCATAATTTTTCAAAACCCATACTCCACCGCCTTGATTTATAGAAAATTTGAAATTTTTATTTTCTTCATCATTATTAAAAAATAGAGTATTGTTTTTTGTGTTTTTTCCACTAATTGTAAACCCATATTCATTATCTATAAATACAGCTCCACCAGCAGGATTTATATTAATACTAGAAAGATCACCACCTAGAGAACCAAATGCTCCTCCCATTGATTCAAATCTGGCCGTACCAGAGGGCTTATCCATAGATAAACTTAGTAATTCGCTTAAATTTTGAGCGTTAAATATTTGAGATAAAAACAAAAAAATTAAAGCAAATGATCTTTTAATCATAATTCTATCTTCTGCCTTTTGAAGACCCTACAGACGATCTTGATGAGGAACTAGCAGATGTTGAGCTTCTAGATGTGGGAGAAGAGTAAGATGATCTGGAGTTATTATTACTAGAACTTGAACTAGATCTGGAGACATTGTAAGATTTATTTTTTGAGTTATTAGAGTTTTGATTTCCGTTGCTAGTTCTAGATACATCATAAGATCTCTTATTAGAACTATTTACAGTATTTCCGTTTGATCTTTTTCTGCTTAATTGAAAATTTGATTTTCCATTTGAAGATTTGTTATAAGATCTATTAGTTGTGTTAGAGCCACCACCATTATTAATTTCTCCTTCATTTTGATATCCTCTAATATTTGAATTTCCACTAAGATTTTTCAAGCTGTAATAAACTCTATTGATATTTCTAGACTTAATGATTTCATCAGACGATTTGTCGCTATTAGAACTATCATTGACGTCAAGTTCATTTCTTCCAACGTTGTAGTTGGATATATCTCTTCCACCTGTAGAAGTATTTGAATTGCCTGATAAGTCAGCTATTTTGGTGCCATTATTTGAAGATCCACTAATTCTTCTTCCATTTATATAGGCTGTGCTCTTATCATTATTTCGAAAATTACTATTATGATTATTTAAATAATAAAAACTATCATAAGCACCTCCGTAACGTCCATAACTATATGGGTTAAACATGTAATCCCAATAACTATACCCACCATACCATGAGTATGGAGAGAACATATGATAATAATTGTAGTTGTAAAAATTGTTTCCAAATGGACTCATGTACCATGAATTCATATAAAATGGACTATAATAATTAGACATGTAAGCGCCCATAAAATTACGATCTCTGAACTCAATATTAATTGAATCTGGACTATCTCCCCAAGATCCATAGCTGTTATTGTAAGTAATTTCTGTATTTGTTACTGAAGAATAAGAATTTATATCTGTAATAATACTATCATTTGTATTGGTGTTTAGACCGTATTCTTGTGCTTTTTGATCAAAATAATCTTTATAATAAACTCCATTTGAACTAGCTGTAGATACATTTTCACTTCCATCATATATTCCATCATTTGAGATATAGTCAACAGAGTTAAACGTTCCGCAACTTGTTAAAACCAATAAGAATAACAATAATGAAATAGATTTAATTTTATTTAAAGTTGTTGTGAAAATGTTTATCATAATATTTTTATTACAAGTTTAAAAATAGTTAATTTAGCACTCATATACAATTACACAATTATTATGCCAAAAAATAATTTATGGGTAAAAAATTAACTAAAAGGGAAGAAGATTATTCAAGGTGGTATAATGAGCTTGTTGTTAAAGCAGATCTTGCCGAAAATTCATCTGTTAGAGGTTGTATGGTGATTAAACCATATGGATATGCTATTTGGGAAAAAATGCAAGCTCAATTAGATATAATGTTTAAAGAAACTGGACACCAAAATGCATATTTTCCTTTGTTTGTTCCAAAAAGTTTGTTTGAAGCTGAAGAGAAAAATGCAGAAGGTTTTGCCAAAGAATGTGCAATAGTTACTCACTATAGACTTAAAAATGATCCTGAAAAACCTGGAAAATTAATTGTTGATGAAAATGCTAAGCTTGAAGAAGAACTAATTGTAAGACCAACTAGTGAAGCAATCATTTGGAGTACATATAAAAAATGGATTCAGTCTTATAGAGATCTTCCTATTTTAATTAATCAATGGGCAAACGTAGTAAGATGGGAAATGAGGACTCGTTTGTTTTTAAGAACTGCTGAGTTTTTATGGCAAGAAGGTCATACAGCTCATGCAACAAAAGATGAAGCTTTAAAAGAAGCTGAGTTAATGAATAACGTTTATGCTGAATTTGCTGAGAATTTCATGGGTATTCCAGTTATTAAAGGAATGAAATCAGAGAGTGAAAGATTTGCAGGAGCTGAAGAAACTTATTGTATTGAAGCTCTAATGCAGGATGGAAAGGCGTTACAAGCAGGTACATCTCATTTTTTAGGTCAAAATTTTGCTAAAGCCTTTGATGTAAAATTTGCTAATAAAAATGGGACTCTAGATTATGTTTGGGCTACTTCATGGGGGGTATCGACAAGGTTAATGGGAGCATTAATTATGACTCATAGCGACGATAATGGGTTAGTCCTTCCTCCAAAATTAGCCCCTATTCAAGTTGTTTTTATTCCAATTTTTAAGTCTGTTGAAGAATTTGATTCTATATGTTTAGTAGTAGAACCTATTTTAAGTCAATTAAAAGAAAAAGGAATAAGTGTTTTGTTTGATAAAAGAGATACATATAAGCCCGGTTTTAAATTTAATGAACATGAAATAAAGGGTGTTCCAGTCAGAATTGCAATTGGTCCTAAAGATTTAGAAAATTCTACTGTTGAAATTTTCAGAAGAGATAAAATGGAAAAGGAAATAATTGGTATTGATGAAGTGTTAGAGAAAATAGATTTTTTAATAAAAGACATTCAAACAAATTTATTTGACAAAGCGAAGTTGTTTACTAATTCTAATACAAGGAAAGCAGATACTTTTGTTGAATTTAAATCTATACTTAAAAATAATGGAGGTTTCATTTCAGCACATTGGGATGGGACATCAGAAACTGAAGAAAGAATTAAAAAAGAGACTAAAGCTACAATTAGATGTATTCCTTTAGACAGCTCAGTTGAAGTGGGTAAATGTATATATTCAAATAAGCCATCAAAGCAAAGAGTTTTATTTGCTAAGGCTTATTGATTTTGTGACTTAATAAATTAAAAAAATTATGTTGCAAGTTTGTATCCTTTGAATTACATTTGCATTCGTTTTTACTAGGCCCGTTCGTCTATCGGCTAGGACGCCAGGTTTTCATCCTGGTAAGAGGGGTTCGATTCCCCTACGGGCTACTAAATTAATTATATGGCTAATCATAAATCAGCGTTAAAAAGAATTAGAAGAAATGAAGCTGTTAAACTTAGAAATAAAGTTCAACATAAAGCTACTAGAAACGTTATCAAAAAACTTAAAGATTTAACTTCAAAGAAAGAAGCTAACAAATTGTTACCTTCAGTTGTTTCTATGTTAGATAAATTAGTTAAAAATAACATTATCCATGCTAATAAGTCTGCTAATCTTAAATCAAAGCTAACTAAACAAGTTTCTTCTTTATAATTTAAAGTTGTAATTAAGAATTCATTGATATAAGAAACTCTTCATTGTTAAGAGATCTTTTTATTCTATCATTAATGAATTCCATCGCTTCGACAGGGTTCATGTCGGCTAGATACTTTCTCATTACCCACATCCTTTGAATAGTATTTTTATCTAATAATAAATCATCACGTCTTGTTCCTGAAGAAACTAGATCGATTGCAGGAAAGATTCTTCTGTTTGAAATTCTTCGATCTAATTGAAGTTCCATATTACCAGTTCCTTTAAATTCTTCAAAAATTACTTCGTCCATTTTAGAACCAGTTTCTGTCAAGGCAGTAGCTATTATTGATAAGGATCCGCCTCCTTCTATATTTCTTGCAGCTCCAAAAAACCTTTTTGGTTTGTGAAGTGCGTTTGCGTCAACACCTCCACTTAATATTTTGCCAGAAGCTGGCTGAACAGTATTGTAGGCTCTGGCTAGTCTAGTAATTGAATCTAGAAGTATTACAACATCATGGCCACATTCAACTAATCTTTTTGCTTTTTCTAAAACAATATTAGCGACTTTTACGTGTCTATCTGCGGGCTCGTCAAAAGTAGAGGCAACTACCTCTCCTTTAACGTTTCTTTGCATATCTGTAACCTCCTCTGGTCTTTCGTCAATTAAAAGTACAATTTGGTAAACTTCTGGATGATTTGCAGCAATAGCATTAGCTACATCTTTTAGAAGCATTGTTTTACCAGTTTTAGGTTGAGAAACAATCATTCCTCTTTGACCCTTTCCAATTGGAGAAAACAAATCCATTATTCGAGTAGATACAGTACTATTTTTCCCAGCAATATTAAACTTTTCATCGGGAAATAAAGGGGTTAAATGTTCAAATGAAACTCTATCTCTTACAACGTTAGGGCTTAATCCATTAATTAAAGAAACCTTAATTAAAGGAAAATATTTTTCTCCTTCTTTAGGTGGTCTAACATGTCCTAAAACTGTATCACCAGTTTTTAAGCCAAACAATTTTACTTGAGATTGAGAAACATAAATGTCATCAGGAGAATTTAGGTAATTATAATCTGAAGATCTTAAAAACCCATAACCTTCTTGCATAATATCTAACACTCCTTCACTTTCAATTATCCCGTCAAATTCAAAATCAGGTTCTTTATATCTGTTTCTATTGTCTTTGTTGTGACTTTTTTCTTTTCTAACGAAATTATTTGGTTTACTAGTATGTATATTATCTTTTTTTACTAGCGGTTCCTTCATAGTTGAAGGCTCTTTTTGTAGTTTACTTTCAGAGTCTTTTGTAACTGTTTCGGTTTTCCCCTTCAACTCTTTCTTTTTATTAGTTACTGGTTCTTCTTTCTCAATATTTTTAGAGCTAGTAGGATTAGAAGCATAATGATCAATGATCTTATAAGCCAAATCCATTTTTTTTAATCCAGTAATTTTTTCTACGCCAAGATCAGAAGCTATTTTTTGTAGCTCAATAATCTTTTTTTCTTTTAAAGTTGATATTTCAAACATTTATCTTAATTAATTAAATATGTATTAGGGAAGAGTTATGATTTCTGTATGTGATGTGGGAATGATTAATTTTAATCTTTGCTAATATACAAACTATTTATTAAAACACATTTATTTAGTAATTTTACAAAAAATTAATGAAAATATGATTCAAAGAATTCAATCCATATATATGTTTTTGTTAGCTTTAATAAATATAATTTTAATTATCACTATAGATAGTGATCTCTCTATGTCTGTTCCAGAATCTTACTTTGGATATTTTAGAATATACCTTACAGATTATTTCTTTTCAGAAATTATTTCACTTATTGTTTTGATTAATATTTTATTGTTCAAATATTCACAAACACAAACGAATATTTTGAGAACTCTAGCTTTAATATTAATGTTTGGATTTTTCAATTTTGTTGATGAAAGATCTTTTTTAATTTCTTTTCAGGATCCAGGATTAATTTACTTTCTGATTTCTTTTATCTTTATCATATTGTCAATTAGATCTATTAAAAAAGATCAGGCCATAATTAATTCTTCAAATAGATTGAGGTAGCTTAGATCTACTTCCTAGTTCGATCACCTCCATCTTTTCGATTTTATCTTCATTTATTTCAAATCTCACCATGGTTCTTTTTTTATGAAAACCATGTCTTCCTGCTGCTCCAGGATTAATAAATAAAACACCATAAAGCTTATCGTATTCTATTTTTAAAATATGAGAATGTCCACACACAAAAATTTTAGGTTTTTCTGCTGTAATTAATGCTTTACTTTTTTTATTATAATAGGGCGGTTTGCCAGCTATGTGTATCATTACTATTTTAACATTATCACATTTAAAAGTGTTGATTTCTTTTGTTGTTGACCTTAATTTATGATCATCAATATTTCCAAAAACAGATCTTACTGTAGATACTTTTTGAAGCTTATCTAAAACTTCAATATTACCAATATCACCAGCATGCCATACCTCGTCAGCTATTTTCGCATATTTAATTATACTATTGTCGATATAGCTATGGGTGTCTGATAAAATTAGAATTTTTTTCAAATAATTATTTTTTTGACTTTCTTAAGGTATATTTGATAATTAAACAAAAGTAGTATTTCTCTTGCGATATTTATTAGAATTGTCCTATAATGGAACGAATTATCATGGTTGGCAAATTCAATCTAATTCAATTACTGTTCAAGAGGTAATTGAGAAAGCTTTATCTGTTATTTTGAATCAGAAAACACAAGTTGTTGGAGCTGGAAGAACTGATGCAGGTGTTCATGCAGCTTATTTTTGTCTTCATTTTGATTATTCTAATTCTATTGATGATCAAAAAGGTTTTATTTATAAATTAAATTCTTATCTAAGGTCAGATATTTATGTGATAAACATTCTTAAGGTTAGTGATGATTTTCATGCTAGATTTGATGCTTTAACTAGAACATATCAATATAAACTAACAACAACAAAAAACCCTTTTCTTAAAGATCAGGCCTATTATGTAAGAAAAAATCTTGATTTCTCGAAAATGAATTTAGCAGCTTTAAAGTTGTTTAATTACACTAATTTTAAATGTTTTTCTAAAAGTAATACGGACGTTAAAACTTATAACTGTACTATTAAAAAAGCTGTTTGGGTGTTTAGAGATAATTGTTGGTTTTTTGAAATATCAGCTAATAGATTTTTAAGAAATATGGTTAGAGCTATTGTTGGAACGCTTATTGAGATTGGAGAGGGTAAAAAAGAAGTTGAATACTTGGATTACGTTATTAAAAATCAAAAAAGAGAATTAGCAGGTTGTTCTGTTCCAGCGCACGGTCTATATTTAGTAAATATTTTATATCCAGAAAATTTTCTAAGCAATGAGTAGACTCAAAGCCTTTTTTGATGTAACGCTTTTTACAAGACTTTTAAGATACGTTTTGGTATACAGAAGTGTATTTGTCTTTGTTGCTATTTCCGCTGTGTTAATTTCAATTTTTTCAACAATTACGCCTTATTTAATTAAAATAGCCGTTGACGATTATTTAGCAGTTTCAAATTTTGAAGATTTCATTTTTGTTATTTGTTTAATGCTGCTAAACCTTGCCTTGACTGTTTCTTTCATGTTTCTGTTTAGCTATTTAGCAAACTTGCTTGGTCAAAATGTTATTTATGATTTAAGAGTTAAGCTATTTGATCATATTTTGAATTTTAAGATGTCCTATTTTGATAAATCATCAGTTGGAAGGCTAGTCACTAGGGCAGTAAATGATATGGAAACTATTGCTAGTATTTTTAGTCAAGGTCTTTTTATGATTGTAGCAGATCTTTTACAAATGCTTATTGTTATAGCTGTAATGTTGATTTTAAGCTGGAAGTTGTCTTTAACGATATTTGTAATTCTTCCGTTTATTCTTTTTGCAACTAGACAGTTTCAAAAATCAATGAAAATAGCATTTAATGAAGTTAGAGCTGAAGTTTCTAACTTAAATTCTTTTGTTCAGGAAAGATTAACTGGAATGAAAATTGTCCAACTATTTAATAGAGAAAATATTGAATATGAAAATTTTGTAAAGATTAATGAAAAACATAAAAAAGCGTGGCTTAAAACAGTTTGGTATAACTCTATATTTTTTCCTATTGCTGAACTTTCAACATCTATTACAGTTGGTTTAATAGTTTGGTACGGAGGTTTAAATGTGGTTTTAGAAGACTCTAGTGTTACTTTGGGTACAATTTTCCTTTTCATACAACTTTCTCAGATGTTATTTCGTCCATTAAGACAGATAGCAGATAAATTTAATACTCTTCAAATGGGGATGGTCGCCGCTAGTAGAGTTTTTAAAATTATTGACACAAAAAGTCAAATTCCAGATAATGGAAAGTCATCTGGAATTCTAATAAATGGAGACATTAAATTTAAAAACATAGATTTTTCTTATTTCGAAGGAGAAATGGTGTTAAAAGATATTTCTTTTAACGTTAAAAGTGGTGAGAAAGTTGCTATCGTTGGTTCAACTGGATCTGGTAAAACAACAATTGTAAATTTGCTTTCTAGGTTTTATGATGCTAATTCTGGAGAAATAAGTTTAAATAATATAGATATTAAAAATTTTGAAATAAATGAGCTAAGGTTAAAGGTTGCTCTTGTTTTACAAGACGTATTTTTATTTGCTGACACTATACTTAATAATATTACTTTATGGAATAAGTCGATCTCGTTTGATAATGTTATTCAAGCTGCTAAAAAAATTGGCATTCATGATTTTATTATGTCTCTTCCAGGTGGATATAATTATAATGTAAAAGAACGCGGAGTGATGCTTTCTCAAGGACAAAGACAATTGATCTCATTTTTAAGAGCCTATTTAAAAAATCCTTCAATACTAATATTGGATGAAGCTACATCTTCTGTTGACACAAATTCTGAAGAATTAATTCAGAATGCTACATTAAAAATAACAGAGAATAAAACATCTATTATAATAGCACATAGACTTTCTACTATATTGAATTCTGACAGAATATTAGTCATGAATTCTGGAAAACTTGTTGAAACTGGTACTCATAAAGAACTTATTAAAAAAAAGGACGGATATTATAGAGGTTTGTATGAAATTCAATTTAAAAAAGAGAATGTTAAGTCATCTCAGCTTCAATCATAGATTTAAGATTCTGAACGTCTTTAAAGGCTTGAATTTCGCCATTTATTATAAAAGATATTTTTCCTTTTTCTTCGGATACTACTATAGCTAAAGCATCAGTTTTTTCTGTAATTCCAAAGGCAGCTCTATGTCTCAAGCCAAGCCTGGAATCAATATTTTCATTTTCAGAAACGGGTAATATAATTCTCGCACCAGTTATAAAATTTCCCTCAATAATAACTGCACCATCATGTAATGGACTGTTTTTGAAAAATATACTTTCTATAATTGAAGAAGAAATCTCTAGATTTAATTGATCGCCTGAACTTCTTACAAAGTCTAAACTGTTATTTCTTTCAATTATAAATAAAGCCCCTGTTTTGTTTTTTTTAAAAATTTCACAGGCATTGATTAATTCATCAATATTCATTGATGTTTGTTTTTTAGAAATTCTAAATAAAAGATTGAATTTTTTTATTATGCTTTTGTTATTTGTAAAATTTGAGGAACCAAGTAAAAGTAGAAACTTTCTGATTTCTTGTTGAAAAACTACAATTAAAGCAATCACACCAACACTAATAAAACCTCCTAAAATATTACTTAAAATAGGCATATTGACTAGCTCTGTTAGCCACCAAACTACATATATTATTACAAAACCTAAAAAAATATTAATTGCAGCAGTTCCTCTGACAAGTTTGTATGCATAATAAAGCATAATACCAACAAGAATAATATCAAAAACAGGAATTAAAATATCATTTAAAAATTTTAGTAAATCCAAAAAATTATAATTTATATAAAAGTAATTAAAAAAGTCTTATGAATTCTCATTCATGAATTCTATTAATTTAACTGTTTCTTTTGCTTCTTTTACATCATGAACTCTAATTATATTGGCCCCATTGTTAAGAGAAATGGAGTTTAAACATGTAGTCCCGTTTAATGCATCGTTTGCAGATGATTCTAATAATTTATAAATCATGGATTTTCTAGAAAGGCCAACCATTATTGGTTGATTAAGTTGTTTGAAACTTGACAGGTTTTTTAAAATTTTAAAATTGTCTTTTAATGATTTTCCAAATCCAAACCCAGGGTCAATAATTATGTCTAAAACACCTGCTTTTTTTGCAAGATCTATTTTGTATGAAAGATTTTTAATAATATCAAAAATGATATTATCATATTTAGTTTCATTCTGCATATTGCTTGGAACTCCTTTCATATGCATAATTATGTAGGGCACTTTAAGTTCGCCAGCCACTTCGTACATTTTTTTATCTAAATCACCCCCTGAAATGTCATTGATAATAGAAGCGCCAGCTTCAATTGCTTTTCTCGCGATTTCACTTCTAAAAGTATCAATTGAAATAATTATATTTTTAAATTTTCCAGCAATTAAATTTATAATTGGGATTACTCGTTCTGTCTCTTTTTCAATACTTATTTTTTTAGCCCCAGGTCTAGAGCTGTGGCCTCCAACGTCTATTATGTCAGCTCCCTCTGTGAGCATTTTTTCAACTTGATTTAGTATTTTGTATTCTGAATTATAATCTCCGCCATCAAAAAAAGAATCTGGAGTTATATTTAAAATACCCATTATTTTAGGTTTTGTTAAATCAAGAAGAGTTCCTTTTATATTAATTGTCATTTTAATTTTTTAATAACTTTTACAAAACTAAACTACCTATTTCAATTTTTTCAACGAAATTTATATAAAAAAATTTTGGCTAATAATACTTCTAATCAATATGACTCAATTACTTCAACTTGCAGAGATCTTTTTATAAAGAAAATGAAAGATTATGGGTCTGCTTGGAGAATACTTAGACTAACTTCTTTAACCGATCAGATTTTTATAAAAGCTCAAAGGATAAGAAGTCTACAGACAAATAAAATTAGAAAAGTTGACGAAGGTCAATCGTCTGAATTTATTGGAATAATTAATTATTCAATAATGTCTCTTATACAAAATGAAAAAGGAATTGTTGAATCACCTGATTTGAATTCAGATCAAGCAATAATATTATATGACACTCATTTATCTGAAACGAAGTTATTAATGGAAAATAAAAATCATGATTATGGTGAGGCTTGGAGAGATATGAGGGTTAGTTCTTTAACAGACTTAATAATTCAAAAAATACTAAGAATTAAACAAATTGAAGATAATGAAGGTAAAACACTTGTAAGTGAAGGAATTGAGGCTAATTATCAAGATATGATTAATTATTCTGTTTTTGCTTTAATTCTCTTAAAGGACAACTAAATTTTTCTATGTTTTGGTTTTTTAAAAAAATATCTAATATGCTATTGACACTTTTTGGTGTAATAACTATTGTTTTTTTTTTATTTAACATACTTCCAGGGGATCCAGCTCAAATGATGTTGGATCAAAATGAAAATACTGAACAGCTAATGGTTTTGAAAAAAAAATATGGATTTGATAAACCAATTTTTATTCAATATTTATATTACATAAATGATTTGTCACCAATTTCAGTTCATTTTAATGATCCTAAAAACCTTTCTTATCTAGCTTTAGATAAATATAATTTTATTGAACTCATAAAATTTGACAAACTTAATTTTGTGTTAAAAACACCATACTTTAGAGAGTCATTTCAGAAAAATGGAACTTCTGTCCTAGATATAATTAAAAACACATTACCAAACACAATAATTTTAGCTATGTCCTCTATACTAATTGCAATTGTAATTGGTTTGTTTCTTGGGATTATTTCTGCGGTTAACTATAATTCTTGGATTGATTATTCAATTCAACTCATGAGTACTCTTGGAATGAGTGTGCCCTCTTTTTTTAGTGCTATAATATTTGCTTGGATTTTTGGGTACGTTTTAAGAGACTTCACAGGTTTAAATATGACAGGAAGCTTATATGAACTGGATGATTATGGTGAAAGGATGACACTTCAATTAAAGAATTTAATATTACCTTCAGTGGTGTTGGGTATTAGACCAATAGCAGTTATCTCTCAAATGATGAGAAATTCTCTTTTAAAAGTTTTATCACAAAATTATATTACAACTGCATATTCGAAAGGCTTGTCAAAATTTAATGTCATTAAGAATCATGCTATAAAAAACTCTTTAAATCCAGTTATAACTGCGCTTTCAGGTTGGTTTGCAAGTATGTTAGCTGGCTCTGTTTTTGTAGAATATATTTTTGGATGGAATGGACTTGGTAAAGAAATAGTAAATTCATTAAACACTTTAGATGTGCCAGTTTTAATTGGGGCAGTAATAACTATAGCCATGATCTTCATAATCATTAATATATTTGTAGATCTTATTTATTCTTGGCTGGATCCTAAAGTAAAGTATAATTAAATTAAATTAAAATAATGAGAAAAAAAATAGTTGCAGGAAATTGGAAAATGAATAATAATTTAAATCAAACAATACTATTAATTGAAAAATTAAAAAAAATTGAAATCAATGAAGTTTCTGTAATGATAGCGCCTTCTTCTCTTTTTTTAAAAACTGCTAAAGATTTATTGGATGATTTCCAAATTGAGGTAGTTTCACAAAATGTTCATCAAGAAAATAAAGGGGCTTACACTGGTGAGGTTTCTTGTGACATGTTGAAAAGTATTGGTATCTCCACCACTTTAATAGGTCACTCAGAAAGAAGGGCCTATTTTAATGAGGATGATGAAGTATTACTTGAAAAAGTTAAATACGCAATAAGTTCAGGTATGAAAATTATTTTTTGTTTTGGAGAGCAATTAATTGATAGAAAATCTAACAAATATTTTGAAATAGTTAAGAATCAACTCGAAAACACAGTCTTAAAATTAGATAGTGCGTGTTGGAGTAATATTATTTTGGCTTACGAACCAGTTTGGGCTATTGGAACAGGAGAAACTGCAAGCCCTTCGCAAGCTCAAGAAATGCATGAATTTGTGAGAAATTGTATCTCCAATTGTTATGGTGATTTAATTTCAGAAGAAGTTTCTATTTTATATGGCGGAAGTGTTAAGCCTTCAAATGCATATGAAATTTTTAGCAATAAAGATGTTGATGGAGGATTGGTTGGAGGTGCTGCTTTAGTTTCATCAGATTTTAATGAAATTATAAAAGCAAACAGTTAGATTTAAAATTTTGTAATTTGGTACACTAATGAGTACTAAAGAAAAAATATCTGAAGAAACTTTAGAGGAAGTTGATTTGAGCAACGAAAGTGAGATCATTGTTTATAATGATGATGTTAATACATTTGAACATGTGATTAATACTCTAATGGAGGTTTGTGATCATACAGCCGAACAAGCTGAACAATGTTCTATAATTGTGCATTACAAAGGAAAGTGTGGAGTTAAATCAGGAGATTACTCAGATTTAAAACCTAGGTGCAGTAAGTTGTTAGAAGCTGGATTATCAGCTGAAATTGTTTAAAGTTTTAGTTGGCACAAAATTTGATGTTAATAAGTATGAAAAAATTATTTTTTACATTAATTGTTTTATCAAGTCATCTTGGTTTAACTCAGAATTTTAAACAAATGAAAGAAAGCATTCATCAATTTGAGGTAACAAATTTAGCAGGTGAAAAATTTAATATGTCTAGTCTAAAAGGCAAGAAGGTAATGGTGGTTAATACCGCTTCTAAATGTGGTTTGACTTATCAATATGAAATTTTAGAAGAAATGTATAAAGAATATAAATCTGAAAATTTTATAATTGTAGGATTCCCATCAAATAATTTTCTGTGGCAAGAGCCTGGTTCTAACCAAGACATAGCTAAATTTTGCTTAGAGAATTATGGGGTTTCATTCCCAATGATGGAGAAGATTTCCGTAAGAGGATCTTCCATGCATCCATTATATAAGTTCTTAACAAATAAAGATAAGAATGGTTATAAAAATTCATCTGTAAAATGGAATTTTCAAAAATATTTAATTGATGAAGAAGGGCATCTAGTTAAAATAATTTCTCCTAAAACTAAACCTAATGATCCAGCTGTTTTAGATTGGATTAAAAGCTAAATTTAATGAAGTATTATAAAGGTGTTACAACAAAATGTGTACACTCAGGGGATTTGATTGATGATAAATTTAGGGGAGCTACATCACCTATATATCCATCAACAGCTTATGATTATTTAGACGTTGAAGATGATAAATATCCAAGATATTTTAATACGCCAAATCAACTTGCGTTATCCAAGAAAATTGCTGAATTAGAGAAATGTGAATCTGCTCTACTTTTTGGTTCTGGTATTGCTGCAATTTTCACTTCCTTGTTCTCTTTTTTAAAATCAGGTGATCATGTTTTATTCCAATCTTCTTTATACGGAGGAACAATTAATTTAGTTGTTAAAGAGTTTAAAAAATTTAATATTGATTACACTTTTGTAGAAAGTTTAGAAATTAAAGATTTTGAATTAAAGCTAAAGGTTAATACTAGAATAATTTATATTGAGTCTCCTAGTAACCCTTTGTTGCAGATTATTGATTTAAGAAAAATAGCAGATTTTTCTAAAAACAATAATTTAATTTCTATAATTGACAATACATTTGCGAGTCCCATTAATCAAACTCCAATTGATTTTGGGATTGATATAGTATTGCACAGTGCTACAAAATATTTAGGTGGACACAGTGATATTTTAGCTGGAACTGTAGCGTCTTCTTTTTCTAATATTGAAAAAATAATTGAATCTTCAATCAATTATGGAGGAAATTTAAGTGAGTATACTGTTTGGCTTTTAGAAAGAAGTATAAAAACCCTTTCATTAAGAGTAAATGCTCAAAATGAAAATGCTCAGAAACTTGCAGAGTTTTTAAACAACAATGAAAATATAGATTTAGTTTTTTATCCTGGGTTAAAATCACACCCACAGCATGAGTTATCTAAACATCAAATGAATGGTTATGGAGGAATGCTCTCATTTGTCTTAAAAAATGAGGATAAAGCGGCAGATTTCACAAGGAGTTTAAAATTAATCAAGCCAGCTATGAGCCTTGGAGGTGTTGAATCAACTATTAGTTCACCTTCACTAACGTCACACTCAAAACTATCCAAAGAACAAAGAATAAAATATGGCATTTCAGATGGCTTGTTAAGATTTTCAGTTGGTATTGAAGATTATATTGATTTAGAAAACGATTTATCTCAAGCTTTTAAAATTTTATGAAACAAATAAAACTAGATATATTAGCATTTGGAGCTCATCCAGACGATGTTGAACTCGGTTGTGGCGGTACACTTGCAAAAGAGATTTCTCTTGGTAAAAAAGTGGGGATAATTGACCTAACAAGAGGAGAATTAGGGACAAGAGGTTCGGTGGAAACTAGAGATAATGAATCAAAAATAGCTTCAAAAATATTAGGTATATCAATTAGAGAGAATTTGAACTTTAGAGACGGGTTTTTTAATAATGATGAACTTCATCAAATGCAAGTCATAAAATATATCAGAAAGTATAAACCAGAAATTATACTTTGTAATGCTCAAGATGACAGACATATCGACCACCCTAAAGGAGCAAGCTTAGTGAGTGACTCATGTTTTTTAAGCGGTCTTTCAAAAATTAAAACTAAATTAAATGATGTTTCTCAAAATGAATGGAGACCAAAAAATGTATACCATTACATTCAGTGGAAAAATTCTTCTCCAGATTTTATAGTTGATATTTCGGGATTTACAGATGCTAAGCTAGGTGCTATTAAGGCTTACTCTTCACAGTTCTATAATCCAAATAGTGAAGAACCACATACTTTAATAAGTAAAAAGAATTTTCTTAATGACGTTATTAATAGATCAGCTGATTTAGGAAGACTCATTGGGGTAAATAATGCTGAGGGATTTACTTCTAGTAAATTAATAGGAGTAAATAGATTAGATAATCTTATATAAAAGTATAAGCCCAATATAATAACAGCAATTGTAAAGGCAACCTTAAAAAGGTTAGAAAAATATTTTTTTTATTTTTGACAGATACTTGAAAATGATAAATATTTGCAGGAAAAATTAGTATTAATAAAACTATAATTCCTATTGCGGCGAATGATCTTGTTAAATTAAAGACTAAACCTGAAGCCAGTATAACCTCAATAATTCCAATTATAATATTCACAACTTTAGGTTTGTAGACCCATTTAGGAGTAATTTTTAGAAAAAATCTGGGATTTTTAAAATGACTTAATCCTGCAAAAAGATAAAATAAAGTCATGGTAACTAAGGAGAATAAATTTAAGACTGACAATTACAAGAATTTATATTTCTTTTAAGTTAATAAATAATTGAATATTTTTTTTAATTTTTTTAGAAATATCAGGGAAAAATAATATAAATTTGCCGCTCAATAAATGGTGGTTGTAGTTCAGTTGGTTAGAACGCCTGGTTGTGGTCCAGGAGGTCGCCGGTTCGAGTCCGGTCTTCCACCCTCAAGGGATTCAAGAAATTGAATCCCTTTTGTTATTTACGAAATCAATAATTTTATAATAATCATCATAGTCAATGAGCTAATTTTCGTTTTATACAAAAATTGTATATTCATCTTAATTAGATATGTCACAAAAAATTATATTATTAATTATTTTATTTATTTGGGGATTTCCTAGCACCTATTTTAGAAGTAAGTTTAGAAAAATTGTTTATCAAACAGATGACTGGAAAATAAACATTAAACCCGTTTTTTTAAAAGAAATCAAAGGTTTGTTTTTCAATACTCTTCCTAATAACAAAAAGTATATTGAAACTAGAAATCATTATAGAATTTATCTTTTCATATACCTAGTATTATTCCTTGCATATTCTTTAAGCTGATTTAATTTTTTCATAATAAATTATAATCATTAACTATAATGTAAATCATGAAACTCCCTATTTATCAAATAAATGCATTTACAAGTATACCTTTTAAGGGGAATCCGGCTTGTGTGGTACCTTTAGATAAATGGCTTTCCGATGAAATTTTATTAGAAATTGCAAAAGAGAATGCAGTTTCTGAAACAGCATTTTTTGTTGATAAGGGAGAGAAAATACACCTACGTTGGTTTACACCTGAAATAGAAATGGATTTATGTGGTCATGCTACTTTAGCTGCCTCACATTGTCTTAAGACAATTCTCAATTATGAAAAAGATGAAATTATTTTTAAAACATTAAGCGGTGATTTGTCCGTTAAGATAAGTGATGATCTTTATAAAATGGATTTTCCCTCACGTCCCCCATTTAAAGCAAATCTTCCTGAACTAATTAAAAAATCTTTAAACATTAATCCTAAAGAAGTTTTAAAATCAAGAGATTATGTGTTAGTTTATGAAATGGAATCAGAAATTAAAAAAATTAAAATTGATAAATTTTTTTTTGATCAAATCAACTTAAATACAGGTGGGGTGATTGTTACAGCAAAGGGTGATGATTGTGATTTTGTTTCTAGGTTTTTCACTCCACAAGCGTCAATTCTAGAAGACTCCGTAACTGGTTCAGCTCATTGCTCTTTAATTCCATTTTGGGCTTCGAGATTAAAGAAAAAAACACTAAATGCTAGGCAAGTTTCAAAAAGGGGAGGAGAGCTTTTTTGTGAAGACAAAGGAGGAAGAGTTATTATTTGTGGAAAAGCAAAAACATATTCTGTTGGTTATTTATGGACAGCTTAAAATATTTAATTATGTTTAAAAAAATATCAATTATACTTTTATTAATAGTGTCTCAATTTCTACAAAGTAATGAAATCGTATGGGGGAGAGTGGGGCATCAAGTAATTGGAGAAGTTGCGAGTCAAAATCTTTCTCCAAACGCTCTTAAGGAGATTAATAAAATATTAGATGGACAGTCGTTAGCTTTTGTCAGTACTTGGGCAGATGAAATGAAATCAAATCCTAAATTTAGAAAATATGATACTTGGCATTATGCTAATATCCCTATAAATCAGGAATATCCAGAGATTAAAAAAAATCCAAAAGGAGATATAATTCAAGCAATTAATAAATGTATCGAAGTATTAAAGCAAAAAACATCATCGAAAGAATTGAAGTCTTTTCATTTAAGATTTTTAGTTCATTTAATTGGTGATATTCACCAACCTCTTCATGTTGGAAGATTAAAAGATAGAGGAGGGAATGATATTAAAATTAATTTTTTAGGAATTGCTTCAAACTTGCATAGTGTTTGGGATACCCAAATGATCGAATATTTCAAAGTTGATTATAAAACTTTAGCTAATGAATTAACAAGTGAACTAAAACTCGAAGTGTCTTCAAATCCTTTAGACTGGTCCTTTAGTTCCCATCAAGAAGTAAAAAAAATATATTCTCAGATGAAGGGTTTAAATAACATAGATATCAAATACATAAAAACCAACTTTCCGATTGTGAAGAATCAATTAAAAAAAGCTGGGTTAAATCTTGCAGAAGTTTTGAATAATATTTTTAAATAAAACATTCTTTAAACGATGTTTTATTTATATTTATCGTAATATAAATAATTAAAAAAAATATCTATGAAAAAATTATTTTACTTGTTGTTCTTTATTTCTACTATTTCTTATTCTCAGAATGCATTTATGGAATTTCAATTTGATGCTAAGAGAGGAACTGAAACAGCTATTCTAGCACTAACTGACGAATTTTGGGGAGATGCAGAATTTAAATCTGGAGGTATTAATATTGAAGCCATGAACATTGGAAATGAAAATTCTACACACAGAATTGTGCTTTTTGGTGATCCTGCAAATTGGGGGAGAAGTGATTCTTTATCAAATTCAGATAAATGGAGTTTGTTTGCTCAAAAATTAAATAATCACCTAGATAAATGGACTCACAGTTCATCTGGAAATGTAATTAGTTGGGTAGGTAGTGATAGTGAAGATTATTCTTATGTTCAAATCTACGAGTTTAAGGCTAGTGATCCAGATGATTTTAAGTCAGCTCATGACAAAATTGTTTCTCAAATGTCTTCTGTAATGGGTGATAGACAGATTGGTTTTGGAGATTATTTAATAGGAGGTTATAAAGGAGCTTCTCATTGGGTTGCTATTACTGCTAAGAATTGGAGTGATCTAATTGTAACTAGAAGAAAGATGAAGGAACTAACTAAAGAATGGGAGCAATATTATAAAAATAGAGGGGGTGTAGAACACGTTAGAAATTACACTGCTAACACTGTCAAGAGATATTAACAGCATTTTATTTAAAAAAAAAGCGTCTAAATTAAGACGCTTTTTTTTAAATAATTTTAATTAATTTTTTGTTGGAGGAGGAGGAACCAGTTCAAACATAATTTCTCTTCCGCCCATATTAAATTTCATTTTTTTTTCTATAAATTCAATATCTATACCTGCCATAGCTATTTTAAATTTATTGTTTCCAAGAGCACTTAATTCCATAGCTTCATCATTACTTCTTCCGTTAGGAACCATTGCTAAACTCCCATTAAGTTCAATAATTTTCATTTCAGTAGGAAATTGAGGATTACTATAAACTCCAGTAAAATGTTTTAAGTCATCAACAGACACTACAACCTTTTCAGGCTTTGGATCAACTATAATTCTTCTATCTCTATTTGCTATATTCCATGCAGTATAGAAAATAAGTTTAGATCTTTTTTCTAACAGATCATATTCAATTTTGTCTGGTGTGTCAGTTATTTTATGATAATCTTCATGAGTTCCAGTGAAATAAAAGATTATAGGAATACCGTTTTTTGCAAAATTATAGTGATCACTTCTGTAATAAAATCTATTAGAATCATCTTTATCATTAAACCTGTAATCAAGTGTCATATTAACAGTTTCTTTATTTGTTTCTTCAGATAGATTGTGAAGGTCATTACTGTCGTGATTTGAGCCTATTAAATAAATATAATCATCGTTTTCAGCTTCTCTGGTTGGATCAATACGCCCAATCATGTCTACATTTAAGTTAACTACCGTATTTTCTAATGGATATACAGGATTGTCAGTATAATATTTCGATCCTAAAAGTCCTTTTTCCTCACCAGTTACATGTAGAAAAACTATAGATCTCTTAGGTCCTTTTCCTTTGTCTACAGCTTTTTTAAATGCTTGAGCTATTTCTAACAGTGCAACTGTTCCCGATCCATCATCATCAGCACCATTATAAATCTCACCATCTTTATCAATTCCAACATGATCAAGGTGAGCAGAAAGTATTACATATTCTTCAGGTTTCTCAGAACCTTTTATTATAGCAATTACATTTTCACTATCTACAGTGCTTCCAGGCTTACCTCTTCTGCCTCTCATGTTTAAGGTCATTGGTTGAAAATAATCTCCATCAAGATCTCCAGCTTCAACTCCAATTGATTTGTAATAATTTCTTAAATATTCTACAGCTTTTTTTTGTCCTTCTTTACCAGTGTCTCTTCCTTCAAATTCATCAGAGGCATATATGTAAAGATGTTCGCTTAAATCTTCAGCACTAATTGTTTTTGCAAATTTCTTGGCTTTTGACAGCTGTGAAAAAGAGAAATTTATTGTTAGCAGAGAGATAACAACAAATGAAAAAATGTTTTTTATCATAATTTTATTAATATTTTAATGCCCAAGTTATAAAAAATAACTAATATCTATTTTAGAAGATACATAGTCGTACAATAATTCGGTTTATTAAATGTTAAAATCATCAATTAATCTCTTTAGAAATATAATCCCACAATTTTATTCTCATTTCTAATGCTTTTTCTGAAGCATTAATTGCTTCATTCCATTTATTATCATTTTTTCCACAAAGTTCTTGTATCATTTTAATAGCCATTGGTCCATGTTCATCTGAATCTATTTCAATATGTCTTTCTAAATAATAAATTAATGACTCAGTTTTTATATCTTTTTCTGTAGATAGTTTTTTTACAATTTCAATAAACATATCGGGTATAAGGTCTTCTCTTCCGAACGTGAATACACTAGCGATTAAATGATCTTTATTAGTTTTGATAATTTCAAATGTAAAATCCATAAATTCCTTTATTTCTCTAGGAACTTTGATTTCATTAGTTGTTTTGTCATATGATTTATTCAAACTAATGTTCTTAACAAACTTGTTTATTAGCGAAAGATCAGCACCAATTTCCTTCATGGACTCTAAATATAATTCAAAGTGACTTTTTGGATTGTTATTTGAGTCTACATCACTTTCTTCTGCTAAAACTATTTCATTAACAAGCCTTCCCGAAAAGTTATTTGAACTGGGTACCCACGGAACATCTACGCATGTAAGATTGCGTTGTAGAGCTTTAATTAGTGACATGAAGTCCCAGACAGCAAAAACATGAATTTCCATAAAACTTATTAACTTCTTTTTTGAATCAAGCTGATTATAAATAGGGTGAGAAATTAATTTTGATCTTGTAATTGATATACTGTTTTCTAGTTTTTGAATATTTGTCATGAAAATAATTTTCGCACAAAATTAATATATACTTTGTAATTTTAAATAATAAATTTTGCTAAATTTAATTGATGCACTATGACATAATCTTAACTTTTATTCTATCATCTTTAGTGCTAACTATTTCACCTGGTCCAGATATTTTATTTGTTATTTCTCAAAGTTTTAATCATGGTAAAAAAAGAGCAGTAATGACTTCTTTAGGATTAACTACTGGTTTATTTTTTCATACTTTTTTAGTAATTATTGGTTTTTCTTTTTTGATAAAAGAAAATCAAAATTTATTTTTTTTTATGAAGTGTGTGGGGGCATCTTATTTGGTTTATTTGGCTTTTATAACTTTTTTAAATAGAAAAAATAAATATAACAATCAATTGTATATAAAAAATAATTCAAGTGATTTTAAGAGAGGGCTTTTAATGAATTTATTAAATCCAAAAGTTAGTATGTTTTTTATTGTATTGTTTCCGAGTTTTTTATTTAATGATCAGCTAAGTAATCAAATTCAATTTGCTGTTTTGGGAACATTGTTTTGGATTCAGGCTACTTTTGTTTTTGTTACTGTTTCTTTATTTGCATCAAGGTTTAAAAATCTAATAGATAATGATAATTTATTTACAAAAAACTTGTTTTGGTTAGAAATATTTATTTATATTTTTATTTCTGTATTGATGTTTATGTGATTTATAATTTAAATTAGCACTAATATGTCTTTAATTAAGGTTGTAGAATGTTCTAGGGATGCTATGCAAGGAATCAAAGATTGGATTCCTTCAAAAGATAAAATATCTTATTTACAGTCTGTTCTCTCTGTTGGTTTTGATGTTGTTGATTTTGGAAGTTTTGTTTCCCCATGTGTAATTCCTCAAATGAAGGATACTGGCTATGTTTTAGATAATTTGGATTTAAGTTTAACGAAATCTAAACTTTTAGCTATCGTTGCTAATTTAAGAGGAGCTAAAGATGCCTGTAGTTTTTCTCAAATAAATTATTTAGGTTATCCTTTTTCTATTTCTGAAAATTTTCAAATGCGAAACACTAATAAAACAATTAAGGAATCGATTAAAGAGTTGGAAAGCATTAAGAATTTAGCTGAAATTAATGATAAAAAAACTGTTGTTTATTTATCAATGGGCTTTGGAAATCCTTATGGAGATCCCTGGAATTATGAGATAGTAGAAAGTTGGATTGAGTTATTAAATAAAATGGACATTAAATATATTTCTTTATCAGATACAATCGGATCTGCAAAAGAAACTGATATTTCACAGCTTTTTTCCAATTTCATAATCAAATATCCTAGCATTGAATTTGGCGCCCACTTTCATACAAGACCTGATCAATGGTATAAGAAAATAAATGCTGCTTTTAATTCAGGTTGTAGAGTGTTTGACGGAGCTATTCAAGGATTTGGCGGATGTCCAATGGCTAAAGATGATTTAACAGGAAACTTCCCGACAGAAAAGATCATCACCTATTTTAATTCAAAAAAAATATCTTTAAACATCAATTCTCATAATTTTGAATCATGTTATAATCATACCTCAAAACTTTTTAAGCAACATATTTAATTATAAATCCATCTATTCAAGGCTTAATTTTTAGTATATTTACATGCAATTAATTAATAAGTTAATTGCTATGAATACA
>Ga0209816_1000173_pt1 | contig 53011 bp, 46 predicted proteins | sample CoawatmetaG01DNA_FD_187509 | JGI IMG/M metagenome (GOLD analysis project Ga0209816, IMG submission 187509) | Marine microbial communities from the West Antarctic Peninsula - Coastal water metaG017-DNA (SPAdes) (version 2) | ecosystem: Environmental > Aquatic > Marine > Coastal ...
CGGGCTGACGTCGGCTTGCAAGACATTCACCTGTAAGGGCGGTATTGAATGACAGCCGACAAGCGACAGCAACGTTAGTATGAGACAAGAAATTGAGCCCAAATGTTGCATAACTAACCGGTCTCACGATTACAAGGTTACAAATCCAGCCGCAATCGCTATTGCAATAGCGCAATCAAAAGTGCGCAGTCAGATTAACGAAGGCGCCGGCCACTTCTGTGTCGAGTCCAACACCAATTTTGCTGCTACTCGCATCGATGGTCATATTGCGATAACCCGCCTCTATGCCAAATTCAGGGAAGATGAAGTTATCTGTCGCCCAACCCACACGCGCCGAATAATCCATGATATCGCCATCCCCGTTGAAATCTGCACCCACATATAAGCCCGACAAAGGTAAGCCCAACTTAATTGACCCATAGAGTAATGGAACCCAAGTATCAAAGTCCTCTCTTACAGAATCTATCGAGAAATCGCCGCTGTAATATCGAGCAGTAATACCCAAATCCGCATCAAAACCAACATCGATCAACTCATAATAAAAGGTCACATCGGCGTGACTCAGATCCAATTCCGTATTGACTGTTTGACCAGCAACAAACGGCACACCGTTAAAAACAAAATTAGTGGCAAGCACATTACCATCGGTTTCATCACTAATCTCGGTGAAGCTACCACGAATGTTTGGTATGAGCGGAACCGGATGTTCGAAGGCTAGATAACCTGTGAGGCCACTCTCATCCTTTATGTCAAAGTTATCTTGGATCGAGACGTTGTTTATCACATCGCCCTTCGCTTCAAACACCCAATAGCCGATACCACTGTGAACCCCAAGGTTATCGGCATATATCGCTGAACTAAGCGTAAGACTAATTAATGAGCTAACCAAGCCTAATAATGTCTTCATCTAACATCTCCATAAAATAAACCGAAGCATCTTACCAGATAACTTGGCTAGGCTCGCAGGCTGTCTGACAGAAATATGCTTGCGCAGACAAAGAGAATGATGTGAATAATATGCCGCGACCTAAAACGATGATTACACAACATCAGCAAAATTTATGGCGGCTAAAAAATAAAAGACATCGCCTACTATCTCTGCGTCGATGACGCATTCAAGCTGATCTGCAGAATCTGACAGCATGTCATTGACAGGCTCACTATTGCAGAAAGCACCTATCATCTGACAGATCGCCTATTTTGCGCTAAAGTCACCATTTAGAACTGATCTTAATCGTTAGCGGTACTCTACATTCAAATTTCCAACGATGGGTAAGCATTTCGCTTCACTACTGCCATAATAGCCTCGCCGGCAACAGTGCGTGAAACAAAAATAATTAGACAGTCGACTGTCTTCGAAAGGAGTTATCAATGTTCAAGTCTTTACCGTTAATCTTTTCAATCATCACTCTTTTGTTTTCCCCAGCACTGTTCGCAGAGGAAAAAACCAATAAAGAACTGAAGAAAATCAAAGCTGAACAAAAAGAAATTCGAAAGATGCGTGCTGATACCCTTAAGGACCTCTATAAAGAGAAGCCAGCCGCTCAAGATCAGGTAATGGATTCAGAGGCAGTCGCCGTATTTTCTTCTCTGGGAATGAATCTATTTTTGTTCTCAACCGCACGTGGGGGCGGCATCATAAGAGACACGCAGACCGGTGATGAAACTTTCATGCGCATGTTTTCATTGGGTGGCGGATTTGGCATGGGCGTCAAAGACTTTCGTGTTGTGTTTATTTTCCATACAAAACAAGCCGTCAATGATTTCGTCAATGCAGGTTGGGATTTTTCTGCCAGTGCAGACGCTGCTGCTAAAGCCGGCGAAGATGGCGAGTCAGGTCAAGGCGCGGCGACCGTTGTTCCCGGTGTGACGCTGTACCAGCTAACCAAGAATGGCTTGGCGTTACAGGCAACACTTCAGGGCACCAAATACTACAAAGATGACGATCTAAACAACAACTAAAACGTTATTTCTATGCGTCACAAACTCTCCAAAGGCTTGCTCGTTATAAGCCTTTTTTCATTCTTGTCGAGTGGTCATGGAGATCCTTTTAAAGCCATCACCTTTGCCCCTCTAAGCCTCGCCAACACAATGAATTGGATTTGGCGGTGAAGCCTGCATTAGGCTATAGCTCGAACAAGAGAGTCTGATTCAAACCGAGGCATAATGATTCGATTATTAGCTTGAAACTGGGCTGAGAGGAAGCGGGATTGAAGCGCCAACCGATGAGGAGCGCAGGACAACGTATCGCAGATTTTTTCTATCGTTTACATCCAACAGAGAGCCCGCTTTGATCTAACAAATCTTATGTATCGTAGTCGATAAAACGTTTACCGTTCCCTTTTTATTTAATTTTCTCGTTGGAGAACCCCGTGAAGAAGATCTCTTTACTTGTATTTTTAGTATGTTTTGCTGTCAATCTTATCGCGCAGGAGCGTCCAAAAATTGGACTGGTGCTAAGTGGCGGTGGTGCCAGAGGCGCAGCCCACATTGGTGTATTGAAATACCTAGAAGAGCAACGTATCCCTATCGATGTGATTGCAGGCACAAGCATGGGAGCAATTGTTGGCGGACTTTACGCTTCGGGATTGTCCGCAGATGAAATAGCAGAAATCACAATCTTGATGGACTGGAGCCAAAAACTCACAGACAACGTGCCGCGATCAGAAAGATCGATCCAACGAAAACGACTCGAGGACACCTTTTCTGTACCAGGGACGCCAGGCTTTAAAGATATGAAGCTAGCGCTTCCTTCAGGTGCTATTCAAGGGCAAAACATCACCTTAGAACTACAACGGATCACGCAACATGTGTCCCACATTACCAACTTCGACGATTTGCCCATCCCCTTTCGAGCCGTCGCGACAGATATTGTCTCTGGTGAGATGGTCGAACTCAAAAGTGGCAATCTGGGTAAAGCGATGCGCGCGTCTATGGGAGTACCTGCTGTTTTTGCGCCCATCGTAATCGACGGTAGACATTTGGTCGACGGTGGTGTGACCAACAATCTGCCAATTGATATCGCAAGAAGCATGGGTGCTGATGTACTTATCATCGTCGATATTGGTACACCGCTCTTGGATAAGGAAGGGATTGTCAACATCCTTTCTGTAACAGACCAACTCACGCGGATGTTGATCACCTCCAATGCGCAGCGACAGATTGCGACAATGACGCAGGATGATTTGTTGTTGCTGCCAGACCTCGGCGAATTTTCGTCAACTGACTTTGACAATGCAGCTATCGCCATTGATATTGGTTATTCGAATGCTATCAAGAACGCCGTCGGCTTGAGTGAATTCGCCCACTGGCAAGACGAATATGTTGGCCAGACTGCAGCCGCTTTAACAACTCATAAAATCAGTTCGCTTGAGATAAATAACACCTCAGGTTTAAACGATGCCGTGCTAGCGAACCTCATCACCGTCGAGCCAGGCGATGATCTGGACCGAGATGAGTTAAAGCAGCAAGTGTCAACCATTCATAGTCTTGGCAACTTTGAACTCGTTGACTATAGCTTAAGGCATCACCCGAACAGCAACTTGGTCGATGTGAATATAACCGCAAAAAAGAAATCCTGGGGCCCGGACTATTTACACTTTGGCTTAAACGTGGAGAGTGAATTCGAGAATGATCTTCGCGCTCAGGTGCTACTTGGCTATACCAAAGAAGAAATGACGGACACCGGCGCTGAGTGGACAACTTATCTGGGTATCGGTGATGAACCGGTGCTCTATACAGATTGGTACCAACCGCTTACCTATACACGTGACTGGTATATTTATGGCATCACAGGCTATGAGGAGGAAATTGTCTCCATCTTCGATGGCGCTAGTAAAATCGCCGAGATTGGTCTGGAAACGGTCAGTGCTTATATGGCCATCGGTTACGAGTTCGGCTCATCCGCCAATGTCCAAATTGGCTTTTTAAGGGCCAAAGGCAAGTCCGATACGTCGATAGGCAACTCGTCCCTGCCGGATGTAGACTATTCAGAAGGCGGTTTCGAACTCGGTTTTCTCTACGACACCCGAGACGACATTGATTTCCCCTCGAGCGGCTACACCCTTCAGGCCATCGCTCGAACAGTTAACCCAATCTTTGGTGGTAACTCGAACTATGACCTTTGGGAACTACAAACCGCCAAGTATCATGCTTGGGGACCGCACAATTTCGGTATCCTTGGTAATTTCGGCGGATCAACGGGCACTAACAATGCCGGTAGTGTCTTTAGACTAGGCGGTTATGGCCAAATCACCGGTATTAGATCAGACCAACTTATTGGCAACTACAAGGGCATCGTTTCTGGCATTTACTACCGTCGTTTCGATGGACTACCGGCGGTTGATGGATTTATCGGCACCATCGTTGAATATGGTGGCGCATGGCAGAGTACCGACGACATTTCAACTGACACCTCGATACTTTCTGCGGGAGCATTCATCGGCGCAGATACGCCCTTAGGCACCATGCAACTCGGTTTTGCAATTACCGATGACGGAGATAGCACCGTCTTCACCCGAATTGGACGCGTTTTTTGACCCAACGCACGCGTTGAGGCGCAAATTTTTTAGATTTTGGGGTTTTGAAAGAGTAAACGGCAAATACCGTTTCCAAGACTGAGTATGCACCTGCTAAGTCGTCGCTTGTTGTTGCTCCTTAGTCGTCGGTCAATGTTTGTTCTTAAGCTGTAGAGTCCGCTGACTTGAAGGTGCTAAAATCATGACTAACACCCCAATTTCATAGGCATAAAAATGGTGAAAAAAACGCACCTCAGTAGCTTCGCTTTTGCCCTATCACTGATAACTTGCACAGCGGCGGCGCAAGGAACAAACCCCGATTTGGACGCCACATGGCAATTCAGCGCCTATGCGCTGTTCCAAACCAGTGATGCATCCGTTAGCTCGACGGGCATTCTTCAAAACGTACGCACACTCGATCTTGAAGACTTAGGCATGGATGATTCAACGGTCGTACCGCAACTGTCTGTTAAGTGGCGGTTCAGTGATCGTTGGGTGCTAAACTTTGCCTACTCCGACTTTTCACTCGACGGTCGACAAGTAATCGACTCTTCTTTCGATTTTGGCGACACGACTTTCCCACTCAACGCATCTCTTAAAACTGAGTTAAGCCTAGCCGCTTATGTCGTAGCGCTAGATTACGTCATATTTAAAAGTGACCAAGCTGAATTCGGCATTGGCGCAGGTCTGCACGGTCTGGATTTAGATTTGCAGCTTGATGGTGATCTGAGCGGCCTTCCTGTCGCAGAATCGCAGAGTGACTTTCTCGCCCCCCTACCAAACCTGAGAGCATTCGGACGCTACGCAATCACACCTAAGATAGTCACGACCATTCAAATCGGTTAGATGGGCGCAGATATCGACGACTATTCAGGCGATTTTCTTGTTGCAAGTGCCGGCGTTAGGTATCAATTTTCTCAATCATGGTCTGTCGGTTTGAACTACCAAATCACCAATATCGACTTCGAGGTCGGCGGTGGTCGTAACGAAGAAGTTTATGACATGGAACTCGACGGGATTGCAGTCTCAATGCGGTACAGCATCAAGTAATCTAATTAAAGACAATACGTTTGATAAAACAGATTAACAAGCGTCGATGTGCTGACGACATTGTGCACTAACGTCATCTCGACAGAGATGATGATTCAAAAATTAAATAAGCATGGAATCAACCAGCGGAGCACCCCCTATGTCGAACCAAGAGCAATTTCTTAGCAATATTTTAGAAGCGGCAATACGATTGTCCGTGCTGGGACTACTTTTTTACCTCTGTTTACAAATTACATCACCCTTTATTTTGGTGCTCATGTGGGCAGCAATCGTCGCTATCGCTGTATACCCTCTTTATTTAGTACTAGTACCCTTACTGGGAAACAAAGAAGGTTTGACGGCTAGCTTAATGGTGCTCGTTACCCTCGCCGCATTTATCGTACCTGTCATAAATATGAGCGGTTCCTTAATAGGGACAGCCCAAAGCATTAATGAACAGATTACTGCTGGGACACTTCAAATTCCACCGCCTAGCGAGAGTGTTAGAGAATGGCCGCTGATCGGCGAAAAGACCCACACTGCTTGGACCATGGCATCAGAAAGTCTCTCTGATGCTGCTGTTCAATATAGAGAAGAATTGATTTCACTCAGTCAGTCAACGTTAGGCATTATCGGAAGCTTTGGCGGTGCGCTGTTCACTTTTATTTTCGCCACGATTTTTGCAGGCGTATTCTTACCTTACGCGAAGAGCGGATACGCACTTTCCGTCAAATTAATGTCAAGGCTGGCGGATCACCGTGGCAAAGAATTTGCTGATCTAACTATTCAAACTGTTAGAAGTGTTGCGCAAGGTGTCGTCGGCGTCGCAATTATCCAAGCGACCCTCTCAGGCATTGGCTTAGTCCTCATGGATGTCCCTGCGGCTGCGTTATGGGCACTACTTGTATTGGTCTTTGCTATTGCGCAACTACCGCCCATTTTAGTACTTGGTCCCATCATGGTTTGGGTCTTTTCCGCTAATGAAACGACACCCGCCGTCATATTTATGATTTACGGCATTCTTGTCAGTAGCAGCGATGCATTCTTGAAGCCTCTTTTCCTTGGTCGAGGTATGGATATCCCCATGCCCGTTATTCTTATCGGCGCAATTGGCGGCATGCTCTTCGCTGGAATTATAGGACTTTTTATTGGCGCCATCATTCTCGCATTGGGTTATAGCTTATTCATGATCTGGCTCAATGACCAAAAAGTGCCTAGCAACAAATCAGCTGAAACATCAACGGCTACATCGACAGAAGCGCTGCCTGAATCAAAGTAGCAAAAAATTCCAAATTAATATCGCAACATCAACGAATTCACCAAGAACAACAGAGCCTGGCATGAGTGACAAGAATAACGAAAATCAAACCTCTAGCGAGATTGCTTCAACGCATCAGGTTTCGAAGGAAGAAGCGGCTGACAAAAAGGTCAAGAAGCTAACAATCAGGGTTCTTATCGTCATTCTGATTTTGATGACTTGGTACATTGCAGCTGATCGCATGACGCCGTCTACGAGTCAGGCACGTGTGCGTGGTTTTGTTGTACCGATGGCACCTCAAGTTGCCGGGGTTGTTACCAACGTTAATGTGGATATGAATCAAATCGTCAAAAAGGGACAGATGTTGGTTCAAATTGATCCTGACACCTACCAGTTAGCGGTAAAACAGGCAGAAGCCGAACTGGAGAAAACAGGCCAATCGGTCGGCGCAAGTACTGCAGACGTGAGTTCGGCTCAAGCGAAAGTCGTAGAATCAAAAGCGAACTTACTCAGTGTCCAAGCAGGTGCCGATAGGATTATCGCGATCAAAGATACCGGTGTCGTGACCCAAGCAGAAGTCGACCGAGCCCGAGCAGACATCGCCAGTGCCAAAGCCCGAATTACCGAAGCTGAAGCCAGCTTAGAAAGAGCGAGAGAAAACCTCGGCGCATCGGGGGCTGACAATGCTTCGGTTGTATCCGCGATGGCTAAATTAGAGAAAGCACAACTCGATTTGTCTCGTTCGACAATCTATGCGCCATCTGATGGCGGGGTTGCTAACGTGACGGTGCACGTAGGATATTACGCAACTGTTGGTCAATCGGTCATGACATTTATATCCTCCAATGATGTTTGGATGGAAGCTTACCTGAGAGAGAACAATATCGGACGGATCGCTCCTGGCGATCCTGTCGAATTCGTTCTGGACTCAATGCCAGGCTCAGTACATTCAGGTAAAATTGTTAGTGTCGGCTTCGGTGTCGCGGACAATCAACAAAATCAGATCGGTAGTCTGGCTTCTGTCGAATCGAAAAGCGGTTGGCTACGAGAGGCTCAGCGTTTTCCAGTCATCATTCACTTTGATGACAACAGCACTGACGGTCAACGCCGCGAAGCAGGTCAAGCAGATGTGATAGTTTATGCGACAGATAATACGTTTATGAACGCGCTAGCATGGGTCTGGATACGCCTTATGGCAGTTTTATCCTATTTATATTAGAGCAATACTTTTAGTCATGTTTATAACGTTGGCAGAGACTATAGACGCATGAACACGGAACAAGCGCAACGACGCAAGATCATCAGATTCAGCTTCGGTGTCATCGTGGGCTTGGCGATAGCCAATGGCTTTGACTGGCAATTGGCTTACATCATGCCGATATTGTTAACGATGCTTCTATCTGGACCCGCCATAACCCTGCGCTCTGGGATCCTCTTTACCGCCTTGATTTTTGTCGGTACCGGTCTCGGTTTGCTATTAACCCTGACTGTAATCAACTTTCCGTTGGTTTGTCTGTTAACCGTCGTACTTTTGATGTTCCACATTTTCTACGCAGCAAATCAGGGGCTTCCACCGCTTGCTGTCGTCATGTTACTGATGGGGATTACCGCAATACCAATCGTCGGTATGGAATCAGTTTTCATCGCACAGACACTTGTACAGTTGCTTGTACTCAATGGCTTAATCGCGGTTGCATTGGCAATCTTTAGTTTTTGGTTACTACCGAACATACATGAGCCGGTCCCGCCCAAACCCGAGCCAAACCAGAATCAGAAAGCCCTAGTCTCAGCGTCAATCAGTACCTTGGTCATGCTGCCTTTAATCGTCATTTTTTACTCATTCACGCTTTCTGGCGCCATACTCGTCTTCATGTTTTCGGCAATACTGGCCCAAACACCAGACCTACAAGCCGGCATCAAAGGGAGTTCGGCATTACTCATTGCCAATTCCTTAGGTGGCATAGCAGCCATCTCTATTTACGGACTTTTAATTGGCTTTCCCGAGTATCTGCATTTCATTCTTATCATGCTGCTTGTGACGTTGCTTTTTGCGCAAAAAATCTTTTCGACCTCGCCTTCGGCCGCTCTGTATTCCACCGCTTTCACTGCGGTTCTACTCTTGGTCGGAAGTAGTATCGGTGAATACACCGGCGACGCTACCGCCAATTTTATTAAACGAATACTCCAAATCGCTATGGCGGGGCTGTATATCGTAACTGCCTTTTACCTCCTAAATCGACTCTTCATCATGCTCGGCTATCGACAAAGACCCGAGCCAACGGCATCTGAAACTGACCGCGTTGAGGAATTCTCTGCGGCTTAGTTAATCGGTCAAAGCAGCCGCTATAGTAGGTTACGATGATCGACAACACGGGATAGGAATTCGATTTCGTAAGAGTCTGCAGAGACAATACCCTCGACTGAGATCATGATAAGTTGTCAGATATTGCGAGAATTTTGCCCCACAGAGAATTTATTAGTCTAATGTTGCCGAGTTTGGGAATATTGGTTAATCGCCACGTATTTGCTAACGAACGACAACCCGCCTGCCGCTAAACCTAACAGATTATCTGTCAACCATTAGCTAATCTCGATCCCTGCCCGAGCGACTGGAATTTTAATTCCTTGCTTATCAAGCTTTTCCTTAATGGTCCGTAAAAGCTCCCACTTTACCGACCAGTAGTTTGCTCTCTCAACCCAGGGCCTCACGACAAAGATTAGCGCCGAAGGCGTCATTTGATCCATTTCTACAGTTGCTGCTGGATCATTAAGTATTTTTTCATGGCCGTCGATGACCTGCAGAATAAGTTGTTTGACCTGTTCGATATCCTCGCTATAGTCGACTCGAAATTCCATGTCTATGCGGCGATTTTTTTGTAGCGTGATATTCTTAATCACATCACCCCAAATTTTATTGTTAGGAAGGATGAGTGTTTGATTATCAAACGTTAGGATTGTGGTAGATACCAGACTCATCTTGGACACCTTTCCTATCACACCACCTGCCTCAATGATGTCATCCACATCAAATGGTCTATAACCTAAAATCATAATGCCGGCAGCAAAGTTGGCAAGGGTATCCTGAAGCGCGAAACCTACAATAAAGCCAGCGATGCCCAGCCCCGTCAGAAGTGCCGTGATTTCAACGCCCAACTGTCCCAACGCAACAAGAAAACCTAACAACATGATACCTTTACTGGAGAGGGCTAGGAGCATTTCCTGCATCAGGCGCGAAGTTTCCACCCGTTTACTTTCGAAACTCTTAAGAATCAGATAGCTAACCAAATTGGCGATTAGCTTAAAGACCAGCAATATCAGAAGGAAAATTATTGTCCTTGTAACATACGCGCCCACGTTATCTCGCGCGTGGCCGGCCATTTTAATCAGTTCACTCTTCAGTATTCCCAGAACTATTCTTGGATTGAAAAGGTCAGTAGAGACCTCGCCTGTCTGAAGCAAAAGCTGGCGGTAACGCGTTGTATCAAGATCTGCCTTATCCATTAAAATAACGATCGCTGAAAGCGTGTTGAGTGTACCCAGCTCGCGGGTTCTCAGTGCCCTGAGCTGAAGATCTAACTCTGGCGATAAAGGTTGTCCACTTGCGGTTGTCTCTATGGCTGACTTCTCCTTGGAGATCAGTCGTATCTGACCCGATAAAGTATCCGCAAAAGGTACAAGTCGGTTAACAAAATTTGTCTTATGATTTTCTGTCTTAAGACCTAAACGGTCTATTTCAAGAATCGTTTTCCCTTTCGTTTTGAATAGCATCTTAATCCATTCAAGTTGATCAACAGAGGACTGTTCAAACTCAATTCTATCGAAACCCGCAAATTCCGCTGACGTTGATCGACCTCTGGAAAAAGCGTCTATCGCAGTATCAATTGCTTGGTCAGCAGCATTACTGGCTGTAATCACTAAAGAGACGACCTCATCTCTTAAATTTTCAGTATCGATGCCAGCCTCATTTTGTCGTTCAAGAACCCCAGCAAGGCCAAATAGCTGATCCATAGTGCTAACGACTTTTTCTTGTAGTTCGAACTCTAAAGCAAACTTGTTCTCTCCCTTTGCCCGTTCAATCTGAATTTTAAGAGCGCGAATTTCGGAGCGCATTTCGTTCACCTGTGCTAAGCGCTCTGAGCCTTCATCAATAATTGATTGATTAGGATCAAGCGTTTCCTTTTCTACAATCTGCTCATCATTACCTGCGACATTAACGTCGACATTGAGTTTTGACGAATCAGATGCAAGCACGTATGTGCCGAAGAAAACGTTGGAGAAAACGAGAAGGGTTAAGATAGCGAGGTTTCGAATCATTAATTAGTCAATCCATTTAAGGTCAGTCGGTCTTATCAAGTACATCCAGGATCGATTTTAGCACGCTATCATCGTCAATCATCAAGCGACCTGACGCGCTAACAGTGGTGACACACACTAACATAGCCTATCCGCGTGGCTTACGAGTTACAATAGTTGTCAGCCGACAAATCCGCTAGGTTAGGCTAAACTCAAAGATGTTATATTCAAGACGCGGAGCGAAAATGATATCCAGCCTAACGAAATTTATCTTCCTGTTTTGCACATTGTTACTGGGTCTCAACACAAACCTGCAAGCTGCCACAAAAGATGCGACGATCGTTGTCAGGAATGTCACTTTACCGGATGCAGATGCCACTGATTTGACGGTAAATATTGTACTTATCAACGGAATACTTGATCTCGTCACCGAAGATACAATCGAGTTAGATTCCGTAGACCAACTATTTGATGCCGCCAATGGCGTGATTATTGGTCAACTTGACGTTGGTAGACCCGCTGGCTTCCTTATCCTGCGAGAAGACCCGCGTGACAATGTAGAAGCCCTATTAGACACAAAAACCTATTCTTCCTTCGTCGTCTACAAAGGCAAGATTGTTAAGAATAACTACGCCAGAGTCATGGCTAAAACTGAACAGGAAAAGAAAAAAGAGAAACAAGGATGGTTGGCCTATACGCCCCCTCCTCTGGCTCGAAGCTCAAGCTATGCAGACAAGTCAAAATGGAATCGATTTGACTCAAAGGTTGTCAATGCAATATTTGCAGGCGCTATCGTCTTGGACCGATCGGTGTTTCTAGCGCAAAACACTGACAGCAAATATCAGGTCGGCGATCTTGATGGTCTATCAGGCGGAGAAATTCGCGCATTACGCTTCGGTACTGTCGGTACGCTAAATTTCAAGAAGCCTTGGGTCTATACCCTCTTCGGTGCTACACATGCTTTCGACAAAGGCTTCGATCAGCGCGAGTCAGATGATTTTAGCTTGTTCGATGTACGCCTTGATATCCCCATTTTTGATGTAGCAAGCTTCAGTATAGGTAAACAAAAAGAGCCTATATCGATGGAACGTACAATGAGTATGATCGATCTACCCATGCAAGAACGTTCAATGTCCTCCGATGGCTTGCTGCCGTCAAGAAACACTGGCGTTGTGATCGCAGGAAATTTATTCAGCAACCGAGTTTCATTGGCGGGCGGCGTCTTCAATGACTTCCTCGATAAGGATCAGCCTAATTCGCCGTCTAACAACTCGACCCAAGCCGTTGGACGTTTAACGTGGGTGCCTTTTAAAAGTGAAAATGAAAGCACTCTGTTGCATCTCGGAATGGGCCTACGGCAATCCAATATTCGAGAAGGTGTCAGTATCAAAACCACACCCGAAATCAATCTTGCTCCGACATTTATCGATAGCGGCTTTATTGACCCAATGTATCTCGATGAGTCCAGCAACATTAATCTCGAAGCGTCACTTAGATCAGGGCCTTTCTGGGTTCATGCTGAGTACAACCGCGTTAATCTCCACGCACCCGACTTACTCGATCCCGAAATCACAGGTTACCATGTCACACTATCCTGGATCGCAACAGGGGAAGTACGAGACTACAATGCGAAGAATGGTACTTTTAGAAGTGTACCTATCTCTCGGAGTGTTGAACAAAATGGCTGGGGCGCTTGGGAATACTCCGTTCGATACAGCACGCTTGATGCCAATGATGGGTTGCTGCTCGGAGGCGATGCCGATGTGTGGTCATTCGGTATTAATTGGTGGTTAACAGACTTAATGAATATCAACATAAACTATCGCTACATAGACCTTGTCAAGGATGGTCTTGATGGGACCAACAGTGGAATTACGTCGCGGATCGTCCTCGTATTGGAATAAACCCTGTTTCATTTGCATTCTCTACGGCGAACCAACTTGAGTATTCGTCAACGCTAAGTATCAGGACGCCTTTTTCTTCGCTGGAATTCATTGAGAGTGTTGGACAATCAAAATACCATCGGGCACTATCTTTAGTACTTATTTTTGTCAGGAAACCTTATGAAAACGAAGGTAGTCTCTACATTTTTATTCCTGGCATTTTTGCAAACTGCCTGCACAAGTCACTATGAAACATCAACGATCACTGCCGACTTCCGCCACAAATCCGGTGTATACATCATTGGTTACACACAAAACCAGCTAGCAAGAACAGCAATCGAAACAACACTCGTAAAGAACCTTGGTGCAAACGACATTGTTGCTTACGCGAGCATTGAAGATTTTCCAAATATTGTGGCAGCAACACCTGATCAATTGAGAAGCAAAGCCGATGAAAAAGCTGTTATTTCAGTCATTATTCTCAATCGCGTATCGAGCGACGCCAGCGATAGTCTCGTAAAAAACCCAGCTAGAATTTCACCACTGCATCCAACATTACAGCAATTTTATGCTGCCTCCGAGTCCGAGTCCGTAGACAATTTCAAAGATAGCGATTCCGTTTTCGTTGAAGTGAACTTGTTTATCCTAGACGGAGACAAAGCAAAGCTCTATTGGAGTGGTACAACCTGGACCAAAAAGGATACCGATCAGAATATTGCTGTTACAGATCTCGCAGAGACTATCAGCGACCAATTGGTTATCCTTAGAAACGCTAAACGGCCATAGACGACCGTTAGCGAAAAGATTAAACGAGAAACGTCAAACCTAAACGAATGCCACCGGATGATATACCCATGAAAGCGCTTGCCATTACTTTTTGCCTGATTTTGCTAACTGCTTGCCAATCTTCAAATGAGCAGGAGTCCACTTATGTCAATCCGAACTATGACGTGTCGACACTCACGCGGTATACATGGGGTGAGAAAGTGCTTTCAACCATTGGCGTTCTTTCAGGCGGCAATTTTACTGAGCTAGAGCAACACCTCAAACAGACTGTAGCGCCGGCGCTCGCAGAAAAGGGCTATGTCTTAGTCGCTGCTGATGAAGACCCGGAATTTCACGTTAACTTTGTTGCCGGTGCCGCTGACCAGATGACAACGTCCGTCCATAACGTTAGCAAGGGTACGCTCGACTTTAATTCCAACTTCACATGGTCTCAGGCGAACGAGCATTTGCACGGAGGCGTTTCATTAGTGTTCAAAGACCTCAACAACGACAAGATTCTCTGGCAGGGAACGGCATCACAGAAGATTAAAAACAGCGGAAGCAATACCAAGAATATTGATGAATTGTTAACTCGGGTATTAGCGACGCTGCCTAACGCTAAATAGTTTTCACTAAAACACTTTAGTAACGCGCGAAGGTCTAAAAAAACGGTGAAAATTTACCGCACAAAACGATACCTAAAGCCAATAGATACCCTCGAGTCCCCGTCGGACCCGTCGGCTAACCGGCCATGGTTGAGAGAGACCTCTACAAATATCATGTCATGAAAATCGTGTTCTCTAAACGTACGCTGAGCACCGAGAATCACTTCTTTCACGCTGAAATCACCGGTATAGCTTGACTGATCCTCAATAGCTGTATTGAAGCCGGCAACGACTCTCCATTTACGATTCAAATCGTATCTGAAGTAAGTCTCCCAACCTATCGAGTCAACATAATTAAATTGATCGTCCGTACTATGATTTTCTGATTGACTATAGGCTACACCGAGATAGCTCTTCGCAGTGCTATATTGCATGGCGATGACTGAGCTTTTACTGTCACCATCTAAACCTTGGGCGATCATTTGCGCAGTAAACGATTTTGGCTTCGCGATATTTGTTGCAATACCCAGCGAAAACCCACTTTCCCAACGATAGATACCACTGGCACTGTAGTTCCAATCATATTTTGCCGAACCGTCAATTTTCGGAATATCCTGATTATGCTGAACCTGCATGCCCCACTCCAATTGCCTGCGGGTACTCCTGAATTGAAATGCATCATCCGCCCGCCCTGTGCCTGCGCTACCGCCGTCACTACCCGCCTGATAAACGCCGGTTGAGTGACCGCCAAATATCAAGAAACGATCAGTCATACTGGCGACACTGTAGTAGACGCCCCAGTTTTTACCGTAGGTAAACTCAATATTGTCATTAGAAATGGCGGCGTATAACAGCCTCGTTTGCGTGTCTAGCTGCTCATCTAAATTACTGCCTGAATCGAGCACCCTCACTCCCCACTCGCCCTGCGCAGAAATATTCCAACCCGAGTCTCCTTGGTGATAATAGAGTAGTCCAAAGCGACTCTTACCATCATTTAGTAAAGACTTCACGTCCTGGGACTGATCGTCAAAACTACCTCTAAGGCTTAAATAGAACTTCAGCGGAAAGAACTTTCTTAGACGTTTCGTCGCATCTGCCGCCAGCGTAATCGGCGTCGGCGCTACCTTCGTTTCTTTTTCCACAGTGGCGTTGGACGAATTGGTATCAACATCGACTTCCGCTTCGGCTTCGGACCCGGTATCCGTTCGAACAATGACCACTGATTGCTCAACTTTACCTTGTTCCTGCAGTATTTGATTTTTTAGGCTCTCGGTCTCTCCTCGGCCTCTCTCATCTGACGTCGGTGCAACAACCTTCTCAGACAATTTCTGGCAGTTAAACATGGCCAGCTCAAGTCCCCCTTCGACCTGCGCTTCTAGCAGCTTGTCAGGATCACAGATCATGTCCTCGCCATCATCAGAGACAGTCTCGATTGATGCCATTTTTGCTAGAGCTTCATTTTTCTGGTTAGATTTTTCTATCACTGACAGTGTCGACTCGTCAGCTTCGGTCGCTGCTATTATTTCCCCTTCGTTAACTTCTGCGCCAGAGGCTATTACTGGCTTGGTCTCGCTCAGCCTCAATTCAGGTTTTGGCGCTATGCCAGATTCCTCTGCCCTCACCTCTGACAACAGGCACATAGCTATTAGAAGATAAACTGGGTATTTCGTGAAAATCACTCACAACCTCTTAAAAATTTAGACAACATTAGTTTTGTGCATAGCAAATCGGCGATGTAAACTTGTTAGCACCTTACATCTCCGTTAAACAGCTAACGATTTTAGATCGATTAGCCCTCAGACTTAAAAACCAAGGAACAAAAAATGACAACGACCTCACTTAAATTTTTATCTAACGCCTCAATCGCTTTCACTCTCTTTCTCTCATTTACATCGCAAGCAGATATTATGGTTTACCCCGCCAAAGGACAAGACTCCGTAAAACAACAGCAAGATGAAGGGGAGTGTTTCATCTGGGCAAAAAATCAGACCGGTATCGACCCAATGAGCCCTGTAGCAGCCGCAACACCTCAAGCGCCGCAACAACAAGGTCGTGCAGTCGGTGGTGCAGCAAAAGGCGCGATACTTGGCGGTATTGTAGATGGTAGTGACGGTGCCAAGACAGGCGCCGCCTTAGGAGCAGTGAGCGGACGTATGAGACAGAACTCCAGTAACAGATCAAACTCTCAGCAAGCGCAGCAATCAGCAGAACAAGCAAACCAGGTTAATGCTCAGAACAAGGAAACCTTCGACAGAGCCTACGGCGTTTGTCTACAGGGACGCGGCTATACTGTCGGTTAATCGGCACGCTATATTTTGCTCGGTGGGTACACAGCGCCCTTGTTGTGAATCCACCGAGTCTCGATGGCAACATATCTGTTTTTCAACCACCGCAAGGTGCACACTTTAAAATCGTGATCACGAGGTATTTTTAACCATGTGGCGTCGTTTTACTAAACACCTACCACAGCTGATCTTGATTTCTTTGATCTTCCCTACCTACCCACTGTTAGCCGCAACCGAGCAAGCCAATGCTTCCCTATCGGACTTTCAGTGGGGTTATCCAAAAAAACGCTCGAGTGATAGATATGATTTGATCATCCATGCACCTCAAATCACCCAATGGCGAAAATTCAAACAGTTCGAAGCACTCATCGCCGTTGAAGTTATTCCTTCATCGGAGGTAACAAGTGATGAAAAAGTTGTATCTGCGCTAGCCCACATAACGGTTGGTGGGACGACGCAAGTTCTGATGAACGAGCGAGTCGTCCTTGTGACTGAGCCGTCAATACAACAAATTCAATTTGTTCATGGCGAGTCTGAAGACATCCAGAGTCTGTTAAAACAGTCGCTGGAACGGGAAGAATTGGTCATTCCAGTTGATTTGTTTCTCGAAGCGTTAGTAGATGAGATTATACCGGCAGACAATACGAATGGGCTCAGTTTAGAACCACCAAAAATCCTCGTTACTGCGACCGATTCTGTGCTGCTTTTCGTCAATGGCGAGCCGAAACTCGAGCCGATAGACGCAACGTCCTTATCGTTTGTAAGTAACGCTAATTGGCCTCTGCTCTTCTCTGCTGACACCTCGATCTGGTATCTCAAAATCAATCGCAGTTGGCTTGAAGCGACTAGCCTTGCAGCTAGCTGGCAGCGGTCAACCTCCCTGCCACCACAGATCGAGAAAATCGACGTAAATAACCTCTATTACGAAATACTGTTCAGCAATGACGAGGACAGTAAACGGCAATCCACAAACGAAATACAATCGACCCCACAGATTATATTGGCCGTAGAGCCGACGGAACTCATTGTCACCCAGGGCGAGATTGTTAAAGAAGTGATATCCGAATCATCGGGTCTTTCATTTATAAGCAACACGCAATCACCACTGTTCCATTATGACGATAAGTACTATTTTCTTACCTCAGGTCGGTGGTTTTTGAGTGACGATTTGAAACAATGGAAATATGCTCAACCGCTTCCCCCGGCATTCACAAAAATTCCAAAGCGTCATGGTATGGCATTTGTGCGTGTATCAATCCCTGGTACGGTCGAATCACGATTGGCGATACTTGAAGCAACGCTGCCAGAAGAGAAATCCGTAGATAAGCTGGAACCGCTAGACTTAAAAATCGAATTCGACGACGCGCCCATTTTCGAGGCAATACCCGCAACGCAGGTTTCAAGAATCAGTAACTCGGCCTACAACATTATTAAATTCAAAAGTGACTATTATCTATGCTACGCCGCAGCATGGTACCTAGCTGATGAGCCAGCAGGACCCTATTTCCCAGCAGAATATGTGCCACAGGAAATCTACAAAATACCCGCTAGCTCACCCAGCTATCCTGTCACCGATGTGACAATCACACAGGCGGACCAACAGGCAATCACCTATAGCCATACGCAAGCGTATTCTTCAAACGTCTACATATCCTATGGTGTACCCGTCTATGGCACTGGCTGGTACTACCCGCCTTATTATGGCTTGTACTATTATCCCTACTTTATGTCCTACGGGTATGGCAGCTACTACAACCCTAATACCGGTCGGTATACAACCCGCTCTGCTCGTTATGGGCCCTATGGCGGCTATAGTTACAATCGATTCTCAAACACGGAAACCGGCCGCAACGGCTATGTTGAAACCGCCTGGGATAATGATCAGTGGGCCGGTTACGGCGAATCCTATAATCCACGCACAGATACCTATTCCGAAGTATCGGGTTACTATAATGACGACAACGAACGTCTAGAACTCGAGCGAGAATCTTACAGAAACGGCAACAGCATTAGCACCGACAGAACGATTGACTTCAATGATGGTTGGTCGTCAACAACCCGACAAACATCCAATGGCGCGGCTTCACAGATTGATCGACAACGCCAAGCTGATGGCAGCATCACCTCACAAGGCAGCGTTACAGCCGCAGACGGACGAACCGCAAACATTTCTGGCAGCTATCAAGATGGTGACAGTTCAACCTCTATTGCGGGTTCACAGGGTAGTCAGGGTGACATTAATCGATCCCGTGACGGTGATGCCGTCACGCGAGATGGCAGCTACACCAATAAAGAAGGTGACTCTGTATCTTCCAACACACAACGACAAGGTGATCAATCAAGGACCGAACTGGCATCATCCAAAGGTGGCGAAGCTATCTCCCTTGGAAAGGATGGCCAACGAGGTACCGTTGCTCGTGATCACGAAGGCAACCTGTATGCCTCCAAGGACGGTAATGTTTACAAAAAGCAGAATGACAGCTGGTATGAATATAGTGGCGGCAATAAGCACTGGCAGGAAATTCAATCACAACGATCCGGCTCTGCTAACGCGCTCGGCTCTCAGAATAAGGATTGGTCTAGCAGTGCACAACAATTAGAACGTGACGCAAAGAACCGTCAAAACAGTTACAACCGTTACAATCAGAGGCGCGCCCAACCTCGAGCTGGTGGAATGAGAGCTGGCCGTTTCAGATAGCTCGAAGGTAATAGCACGCACCTGATAGCTTGGCTTAGCTGATCTATTATGTTGCTTCAGCAGCCTAATCGTTCGCCGTCGCGACTTGAAGTCCGACTAACCTTGCAACAATCACGGCAATATAAATCTGACCAAACAGGCTTTGGGAGATCACGATAGCTCTCGCGATTCCTGATACTGGCGATATGTCACCATAGCCTAAGGTTGTTTGTGTCACATAGCTGAAGTAGACCAGTTCCTGCATGACTTCAGCAGCGTTTACAACGGTGACCTTGTCGATTGATAGAACCAATCCAATTGCATTCGGGTCGATCAACACGACTGCGAAATATGTCACGGCCCAGACAAGGCCAACTAATAAATAAAGGCAGATTGCCGCATAAATCATTTCAGAATCGATTCTGCGTGCATTCATCAGATAGCGCATTATTTTAAACGAAATATAAGCGAGAAATATCGTCTGAAAAGCTGCATAGAAGAACAACCGATAAAAGTCGCTCTCAAATTCAACAGGTAACCAGTTAGAAAGTAGCGTTGGTAGTGCTAAACAAACACCGATAACCAAATCTTTCCTATCCGCCGCCACTGCATAGAGGCTGCTAGCAAGAATAACAGTGAACAGTAATTTTGACAGAATGGCACTGTAGTCACCATAAAAGAGCCCAGGGACAAACAGCAACAATACGAAACTGGCAAGTAGTCCTTGGAAACTTAGCGGCCTAATCACTCTCATATCTTTTGACTCATGCTGTTGAATTCATCACCTAAGGGATTGTCGATTGGCTTGCCCTTCGACTTCGAGCTTAGGGTTTAATACCTTTCAGTATTAGTTTTTTGCCGGCGCGATAAACAGTCACTTCAATTTCATCTCCCGAGCTCTTGTCTTTTAAATAGTCTTGGATCCGCAGGAAACCTTTTTGAGTTGAGTAAAACGCATGCCCACCAATCTCCAGAATAACGTCACCACCAAGGAATATCTGTTGGTCACCCAGCAGAACAGGTAACAGACCGGGCTTTACACCCAACTCAGCAGCAAGAGAGCCCTTCGCAACAGACTGCACCATAAGCCCCTCTGAATAATCCGCTACATTCAGCATTCTAAGCATCGTCTCATTTAGGGGTAAGTATCTCATACCCCACCAAAGCGCACGTTGATCGATAATCACATCCTTGGCCATATTAATGCTGGCTGCAAAGCCTAAACCTTCATTGCCACCACTTTGCGATTGAATATAGCTAACGATACCAATGACTTCGCCGCGTATATTAAACATCGGGCCGCCAGAATTACCCTGGTTAATAGGCGCGTCTGTTTGCAAAAATTCAACCTTTGGAAAAACCACACCATCTGTCTGTATTCGTCGGCCGCTCAAATTCCCGGTCGTTAGGGTGTGCTCTAAACCATAGGGGGCTCCAATGACAAAAACTTCTTCGCCGATTCGTATTTCATCAGAGTCACCAAGTTTAGCGACGGTGAGATTCTCCGGCGGATTAATAAGCTCAATAATGGCTAAGTCCGCGGAAATAACCGAGGCTAGCACTCGTGCCTTAAGCCGCCGACCATCATAAAGCTCCACAGTTAGCTCATTTGCATCATGCACAACATGCGATGCAGTCAGGATTTGTCCCGTATTAGAAACAATAACGCCACTACCTAAACCTCGACTAGTTGTTTGAACTACCCCTTTGCCAGAAAACTCTAAGTTCGTTTCGCTTGTTTCGATCACGACGATAGCAGGATCAACCTTTGCGAAGATGCGCGAAAAATCTCTGCCTTGCGCAAGCTCAATGTTAAGCGAAAGAATTCCGAGAATGAAAAGTAACCGCATTAATTTCCCTGTTTATTGACGTATTTATTGATACGCGACGTGACTTCCGGCGAATTCGGCGCGAGTTTACTCAACCTCGATAAAGGAACAAAGATATTTTCAATATCGTTGGCCTTTTCCAGAAACAGGATATGCGTAATCAAGAGCTCAAACTGATTTGGCCATTGCTCATTCGCCTGTTCAAGATAGGTGATCGCTCCTGTTAGATCACCGAGGCTTTCAAGCGCGACTGCGTAGACATAAGAAAACCTTGGTTGGGCATCTTCGGCCTCTGCTGCGATTAACAAATAACCAAGGGCCTGCTCGTATTCCCGTGTTCTTATAAGGTATAAACCATAAGCATGGTTAACAGCGCCGCTTTGCGGTGCGAACCGAAGAGCGCTTTTCAAATGAGGCAGGCCTTTCTCAGACGCCCCATTAGAGCGGTAAAAATCAGCGAGGTTCAACTGGGCTACGACCAAATCCGGTTCAATATTAATGGCGCGTAAGTACGCTGCCTCCGCGTCTTTGGTATTCCCAAGATTCAGCTCAAGATTCCCCAATTCTGTCTGGGTGCTGGGCATATCAGCGGATATGGCCAATACAGCACGATACTCAGTCATCAAGCTTAGAAAAATTGACACATCAGATAATGGGATTGCTGTTTGTAGATCGGACACCGCCCGTGCGACAGAAAGACGAACCGACAGAATGGGGTCATTGGCGACACGTGATAACAGGTTCCAGCGAATATCTGCTGGGGCAGACGCGATCGCATCCACAGCACCACGGCGAACCAGTGGGTCATCATCCTGCAAGGCCGAAGCGGCGGTCTGCACACCGACTTTAGACGGAAATTGAGCCAACGAGGCAAGCAGTGACACCTGCTTTAACACCGGCATCTCTGTTTCTAACAACTCCACAAGCTCTCGAGTCACCATAGGATCTGAGCGAGAAACGGCATGTTGCACGTTCAAGAAAGATTCCGCCGGACGTAACTGATTCCATCCTGCCAACGCATTTATCGCCCACTGAACAGATTCACCATCGTGACAACTGTTACATGCATTCGGCACATCGTACTGCTCGCTGGCGACGGGATTCGGAATACCAAATCGATGATCGCGGCGATCATCAATACTCATGTAAGTGGTTGATGGCATATGACACTCAACACATTTCGCCCCTGCTGACGCCTGAGAATGATGATGATGCTCTGGCGTGTCAAAGACCTCAGGCCTATGGCATTGAGCACAAAGCGCATTGTCTTGCGCCAGGGTTTTACCGGAGTGTGGGTCGTGACAATTACCGCAGGTCACTCCCTTGTGTGCCATTTTGCTCTGCATGAAGGAACCTAAAACGAACACCTCGTCACGAATCTGACCATCTAAATGATACAACGGTGGATCGATGAGCGAGATTTGATATTGATCAGCATATGACTTTCCAGCTTCTATCTCACCGATAACGCTACGTCTTGAATGGCAGCCGCCACACATATCAGTCTGTTTTTCAGAAATCTGGCCGACCGGGTGCGCAATGCTTTCACCCTCAGCGAAGCGCCATTGAAGTGTTTGAGCAGCATTAACGAGCCCCATACCTTCATCTTTTTTGCTTGTCGTGTTATCCCTGCCTAACCACTCAATATGTTTCTTGCCTGGGCCATGACATGCTTCACAGGCAACATTGATTTCGGACCAGCTCGTTTCATAGTGATCGGAAATGGGATCATAGTTCTTTTGTATGTTGGTACTGTGACAGTCAGCGCAACGTGCATTCCAATTCATCAAGTGCCGTTGCCAATGCAACGGGGAAGCTAATGACACATCCTGCAGCGCCTGCAAGTCGAACCACCTTTGACCCGTTCCATCCTCGATCGATAGTGGTCGACTGTCCCAGGCAACGTTGAGCGCCTGGATGCGACCTTGCTTTGTCTCTACCAAATATTGTTGGAGTGGATAATGACCAAAGGTGAACTTAATTTGAAAGGATTCAACACCCTTAAGCGTCGTTGTCTCAACATAGTAGTTCTGCCCCTTGCGGGAGAACTTGTTAGTTCGACCCTGCGACTCGAACGCAGCTGTAAAGTCACCTAAAACACTCTCCGGGGATGCTACGGCCATCGCTTTGGCATGATCTGAACCGCGCCATGATTCGTGCTCCTGTTGATGACACTCACCGCAAACGTCAGAACCAATGAAGCCGTCTAGATCGCTTTCTCCCCTCACAACCGATGCAAGCAGCAAAAAGCCAGTCAACAACAAAACACGCATATTGAAAGCGACCTTGTTCGTTAGATTTCTCATACTTCTTTGGATTACCTTTTCCTTAATTGCGTCAGAGGTTCTGTTAGGCGACTAGAGGTCACTCGCCAACACGATGAAAGATAGCGGCTGACGGCTTGTAAACAGCTGTTGTACATTAACTTGCACATAAGGACGCTATTACACCACAGTCTGTCTAACGAGGGGGCCAGAATTGTTGTCAATTATGCCGTTAATGTGTAAGTTTAATTCAAATTAGCTCAATGGAGTTTACGGATGTCAATACGCAAACCTTTGTATACCAGTTTGGTTGCAATTAGCTTTCTCGTTTCATCTTTGTGCTCTTCAGCTGTAGCTGAAGAGCGCAACACCCGCGCCATCATGCAATGGGAAGGTGAAGGTGCTATATACAACATTGGACCCAGTGAAGTCATCTTCTTGGGCGCATTCGAGGGAATCATGTACTTTGAAGGTGAAAATGGCGCTCTTGACGGCGCGTTTGTCACCTGTCCATCGAGCCAACGGCTTAATATCGCAGATGCCACGGCTTCCGCAAAAGGATACTGTGAAATCACCGTCAACTCCGATGATGTTGCCTATGCAGAGTGGAATTGTGAAGGCATACCGGGTGACTGTAAAGGTAAGTTCAACCTGGTGTCGGGTCATGGCCTCTACGAGGGTATTAGTGGCTCAAGCGACTTCAGAATCAGGTCAATCATGGGCGAGCTCATCACAGGAATGGGCAATGGCAGCGTCATGAAAGTAGGTAAAGGTATCGCACTATTACCTAATCTTGTCGTTACGTTAAAGTCGAATAAGTGAGGTCGTAGCATGCATTACAAGAAAACATTATCAACATTATCCTTTGTAACGCTTTTAATGACTGCTTTTTCATCCAGTGCAGATTCGATGAAATGTGGCTCTCACATTGTCCAGGATGGACAGAGAAGCGGACCTGGCAAGTATGAAGTCCTTAAAAAATGTGGTGAACCAACAGAGCGATATGGCAACACGTGGATATACGACAAACCGGGCATGAAGGGCTACACACTCACCTTCAATTCCAACGGTATTTTAAATACTATTCGACGTTCCTAGGGTCTTGGCTGTTATTGCACTTAACAGCGGTAACGTCATAGTTATAATTTATGCGTTGTCACTCATGCGCTGTACCTAATTCGTTACATCACAATAGTAGTCAAATTTTCCACAAAAAAAACCCAGCTTAAAGCTGGGTTTTCTGTTTCTAGCTTTAACTTTATCGCCAAAATCTACCGTCGATTATTTAGACAAATCAGCATGTAAACCGTCCAAGCCGTCTTTTAGTAACCTCGCCCAGGTTCGTAACTCTTTCTTTACTTCATTCAACGTAAAAGCCTGACTTGAGCGCGTCACAAACGTCGGCTGCACAGCACGTCGATCAGCGGCCCGCAGAATAATCTCGTTACTCTCTGAATCACGGACTTCAAGGATTAAAGTCGCTTCACCGAGCTTGGAAAGATAGTAATCGGAACGGCCAATGGCTTCAGGTGGAACGTTTGAAACAACGTCAATCAACGCACCGTTGACTTCTAGTACATCTGGACCCTCTTCTGTAACGATAGTGAAATGCTCACTCTTAGCAAGTTCTTCCAAGAATACCTCACGTGTCACATCTTCCAGTTTTTGCCGCTTGTCCGCATCAATCGGGAAATCTGTTCTGTTCCCCGGAATACGATTTGCATTACCGACTGCCTTGACTGAACGGTATTCGATTCCTGAACCGACCAGACGAATCTTGTTGTAGCCTTTTAAATCCAGTCCAGGCTTAACCCAAACCATCTGCATGCGGGTATTGTCAACTTTATGTAGACCATCATGCGTTATCTCAGCATCTGTGCCCATTTGTACACTTGGCTCTGATTGGCAACCTGCCAAAACCGCTATGGCCAAAGCCACTATTATTATTCGCATATCTTTTTCTCCATTATCGATAGATGCAGCTAACTAAAAAACGAACACCCGGTAGAATGACCGAGGTATTACCTAAAATATTCTGCGCCATGAGTATATCAGCCAACTGGACACGTTTTCTCCCCTTCGGTCGATTCAGCCGTGTATTTTTCGGGTTCAACTCGGCTATAGACCTTTTCCCGATGCACCGGCACGCTTCGCGGCGCTTCAACACACAATCGCACCTCACCACGCCTGTGGCCCAGTACGACTGCGGAAACCTCGCCCTCAATTGATCATACCTCACCTATTTTGCCCGTTAGATTTAACGCGACTTCATTGTTTTGTGATCGAATAAACGTACTCACCTACTTGAACGTTGTATTGCTGGGAGCCTTTACAGAGAAAAATTTGTAGCGAATCCGAACTTGCACAATCTACGACAGCGATGCTTTTCAATTTTTGAGCAAGAAATTTCTTCGCAATGCTCATTTTAGAAAACGACGTGCACTCCAATTCAGGCGATGAACCCGATTTGCACCAGCCCACTCGATAAACGGGAGATACCAACTTTATTTTTGTAAACATGCCTTATTCTCCCTATCTAATGCATCATTGACTCATGTAGCTTTCGACAGGCTATTTTTGGTCTAGCTCCGTCTCGGCGCGCCAAAAAAGAGTCCTTCCAAGACAGTTGCCCATTAATTTTTACTAAGAGACACCACGAAAACGAATGACAGTCGATTGACTAACATCACAGAGATAGTTGCCAGCAGGGCGCATTGCGCAGAGAAAATGATGCCTTGGGACAAGGCAATAATTTGGCTGAACCCGCGTCAAATTAACGGCTCAACAAGTGCAGCTTAAGGTTACAGCAAGAATTTATAATCGCCGACAAAACGCTTTAGGGGTAACACCTTCCCAACGCTTAAACGCTCTAGCGAAGTTTGAAGGATCACTGAAACCAAGATTGTAGGCGACCTCCTTGACGGAGTAGCTACCACTGTTTAAAAAATCCACTGACAACTGATGTCTTGTTTCATCAACAATTTGTTTTACCGAGCTATCTTGTTCCAGCAAACGCCGTTGGAGGGTACGGGGGGTTAAGTTCAGCTCGCTTGCAATCTGATCTCTAGAGGGCTCTCCGTAAACCAACAGCTTGGCCACAATACCCCTCACTTGTGTCGCTATATCACTCGCGTCGAATTGAACAACGTAACGCGCTATGACCTCTTCCATAGCAAGCGCAACCTGCGGATTCGCACCGTTCAATTTTCTTGTGATGTCCGAAGCGCTGAAGGTCAGCACATTCTCGGCGCTTGAAAACTCAACAGCACACCCATAAAAATCTTCGATGGGTGTCGGGTTAGCGGGTTTTTTGCGCATCAATTGGACATGTAATGGTTGCAGGTCATCACCAAATGAACGCCGACATATTTTGAGGCAAAACGGCATTACGCCTTCATTTGCTTCTCGTTGGCCTGTATCAATCAACTTGCCAACGAGTTGCCATGCGCCCTGCACTTGTTCTAGTTTTACATCAATATTGGTACTCATCATCTTGTGATAGCGAACAAAGCGCGTCAGCGCCTCTTTCAGGGTACTGCTGGCCATCCAAGAATAACCCATCGCATGAAGCATCTGCGGCTCGATAAAGTCTACGACGCGATAAACGATACATTCGTCACCGGTTTCATGAATGCCTATTTGTAAAAGTCGGTTTGTGGCATATACGGGGAAGCGCGCATTGGAATCATAAATTTTTTCTGGATCGAGTCCCGCATTTTTAAACAAACGGTTAGCATCCAAATTTATTGACTCAAGATAGTTATAAGAAGCCTGGGCGATAGTAGCCAGAGCAGAGCGATGAACCGTCATGGTTTTGCGTGATCCCCTTCATTTGAAAATGACACCAGACGTTGCCTCTGGTATTTATGTGCACAATATTGAAGCGGATTACGACGTGGGTTTCAATAGCCTTGACCAGCCCTCACGCTAGTTATCGATTAGGCCCGCGCTCCATCGGATAAGGCTGCCAACGTTCAAGGTCAACTCGAGGCATCACTGTCGGATTAACGCTACTCATCGGCCATTTACCCTTAAGCGCCAGCGCAACTTCTCGTCCAGCCCGTCGACGCGTCTCAACCCTCATTCTTGTTGTTGCTGAAGCGGCATGTGGCGTCAAGATAACGTTGTCCATGGCAATAAGTGGATTATCTAATGCTGGTGGCTCTTGCTCCAATACGTCCAGTCCTGCAGCACCAATTTTCCCCTCCTTTAGCGCTACAATTAACGCGGCCTCATCAATGACCGGTCCACGGCCACAATTAATCACAACGGCACCTGTTTTCATCATTGCGAATTGTGCCGTACTGAGCATACCGCGGGTTTCCTCATTCAACCCAGGGTGAACAGAAAGGTAATCAGAACGTTGCAGTAGTTCGGTATAGGTCACTGGCTCAACCCCCTCCCCTGTCATCTTCAATTCAGAGACATAGGGATCGTAAGCGATTACATGCATGCCAAAAGCCTTTGCTCTGCGAGCGACAGCCTTTGCTACATTGCCGAATGAGATTAGCCCTAATGTTTGACCCCACAATCTTGGCACCTCGTTCAATACCGGCCGCCCCTTATACCAATCGCCTTCTTTAACCATCTTGTCCATCAATTTAACCCGACGACCAGCGGCGAGTAACAACATCAAAGTATGATCAGCAACTTCCTCAATGAAGACATCGGGAACATTCGTCACGACAATACCTGCGCGTGTTGCAGCATCAACGTCAACCATATCAACGCCAACACTACCGACCCCAATGACAACACACTTTTGCAGCCCGCCAATGATTTGTGCGTCAATATTGATACCCCATGAAGTAATCAGCGCATCCGCATCGTGAGCACCCTGCAGGAACGTCTCTGGATCACTTCCGTCAACCTCAACGATTTCAGCTATCGCGTCCAATGACTCTAGCTCCAGTGAATATCGTTGTGCCACCGGCGCTTCGTTAGCTACCGCGGGTAACTGAACAACTACTTTCTTTTTATCCATGATCCATACTCATCGCAGTTATCTGTTAAATTTCAGTCTGACAATTTTTATTATGTTTGCAAAGCACCTAAAATGTGTCGTTCCAATCTGGTTTTAGGGTCATATTTGCTAAAAGCACCCCTGCTCAGAACCAAGCGGCAACGAATCTCAGCGACCATATCTCGCCTCAGCTAAGCCTGTTACACCCAGACCCGTGACTCGGAACAAACCACCCGCATGAGCTTCAGTACTCGTGCGGTTGCCTGAATTACTGATCGAGGTGACGTACAATTCATCGAGACTTGGGCCACCGAACATGACCGAGCTTGGGAGTTTTATCGGCATTCGAATTCTATCAAGCAGTTTACCGTCACTTGATATACAACCGATTTCAGCGGAACCGGTGAGAGCCACCCATATATTGCCATCGCTATCAACGGTTGCTCCGTCGGACGCTGTGTTGTAATCAGCCCCGTCAAACAAAACCCGCTTGCGCTTCAGCGCGCCCTTGTCGGAATAATCGTAAGCAAGAATTCTGCGCCTGCCGTCGTTAAAGTACAAAATGTCTCCACTAGGACTAAAACAAGGACCATTAGAGACGATGACATCATCATCGAGCACCTCGATTGCACCTGATTTAGTGTATCGGTAAAGCGCCGCTAGCGGCTTTAGGCGCTCTGAGATACCCATTGAACCAAACACAAAATTACCGGTTCTATCGGTTTTGCCATCATTGAGCCGGGTTGTTGGCATTTCTGCTTCTGGGTCGACGAGAAACGTCAGTTCTGAAGAGCTAAGGTCGTATCGATGCAAGCCCGTTTGCAATGCTAGCAGCACCGATCCATCGCTCATCACAGCGAGGCTGCCGAGCATTGAAGGTAACTGCCAATGCTGTTCATGGCCCTGATGATCCTTGCTATAAAGTAGCCCCTTGTAGCTGTCGACCCAGAAAAGCTGTTGGCTTTCCGCGTCCCATAAGGGTCCTTCGCCAAGCGCACAGATATGGTTCGAGACCTTGTCAATTTTTATCATAATCTGTTTTAACCCTGCTGCACTCTAAACAGTTTTGATTGTTATCCTAACGCGGGTCTGTAGAGTTTTTATTGGCTACCCTGCGTGAAGTTCGAAAATAAAGTTGACCGAACAGCAATCTCGATAGACCAGAATCTACAAGAAATCGTCGAACTAGTCGATGAGTCCTTTTGACGACTTCACGTAGAAACGCATTTACAATGCTACGAATCCAACCTAACAGCAGCAGAAGAAATCTAAACTGATATCAGCTGAGGGCTCTCTATAGCTAAGGGCTCTTTACTACTGACAGCTCCCCCGTGCTGCGAGTATACACCCGCGGCACAGGTGAACATTGACCCAAAACGCTGCGGACATCTGCATTTCGGTTTAGATTTCCTAGCGCTACATTTAACCTCGCTCGAAGATCAGGATTGTCTTTTTGCGCCACCCAGGCAATCTGCTGTTTAATGAAGCGCTAACCCAGGCAGGATAAAACTCATGCCCACTCGCAACACAGTTTGCGCTAATTCGCTGCACCCGCTTGTCGCGAGTAGGCGTCTGCAATTGCCTCTATAACGATGAACGAACAAAAAACGTACCGATAAGTTGCTTGCATAAACGTCGATTCAACAAAGAGGCGCACTGATCTGCCGATATTGCCGGCTCATGGGCCGGTTAACCGTCGTTCTGAAAAAGGACAGAAACGGGGCATTTCACTATGCCATTCGACATCCGCATTGCTTTCGGCCGATAGCTTGGTACCATGCGGCGTTTTTAAAAGGGAGATAAGGATTATGCGTTGGTTAATGCGCTCAAAAATCCATAAAGCCATTGTCACTCAAGCGGATCTCGCTTATGTGGGTAGCATTACGATTGATTCAGCTTTATTGGAGGCTGTTGGCTTGTGGCCGGGTGAAAAGGTTCTCGTTGTCAGCAACACCACAGGCGCCCGCCTAGAGACTTACACAATCGCCGGTGAACCGGGTTCTGGCGAAATATGTGTCAATGGTGCAGCTGCTCACCAGATTGGTGCAGGTGAAGAAATCATCATTGTTGGATTCGAGTTATGCCATGAACAAATCGATGCAAAGGTCATTCTCACCAGTAATAGGAATAAAAACTTCGTCTATTTACAAGAGAAAGCCGGCATGGTGCTTAGCTGATCCATAGATGATGCATAGATGTATACAACGCTTAAATTTCCTATGAAGGATTCAAGAATAACGCTACGATCAACCAATTAGCTTAGGAAAAGGAGTACAGGATGCTGAAGTCTTTAGAACTCAGGGATGTGATGATTCGCCAGCCCATTACAGTGCCACCCAACATCACAGTCTTCGAAGCTGCTCAAATCATCATGGAAAATAAGATTACCGGCGTGATCGTCGTTGATGATGAGCAAAATCTTGTCGGCATATTATCCGAATTGGATTGTCTCAAGGTAACCTTGGCAGGTGCCTACAATGATGACGAATTCAGCACGGCGCTGGTCGAGGATGTCATGACTAAAAAAGTCGTTGTACAAAATCCCAATGACGATATTGTCGATGTCGCAACATCAATGCTTGAACATAGACAAAGACGTCGACCCGTCGTGGAAAATGGCAAGGTCGTAGGTCAAGTTACCTGCCGCCAAATACTGAAAGTAATCACCGAAGCAAGCAGAAAGAAATAACAACGCTTACTTCTCCGAGGGCGCCTGATACCGCTGATAATTTTCAATGGCTTTCTGGACCATGGGCCTGCTGCGTCCTTCGGGTAGTTTGAGTTCATAATCCTGATCAGTCTCTGCCGTTGCACTTAGCAAATGCATGATATGCGAACTATTGATATGGGCTTTAAAGCCTTGTGTCTCTTGCTTTTGATTTACGGCTAATTTAATCATCGGTAATTGAAAGCTCTCGTTCTCCGCTACTCGGTTAGCGTATGTGAATGTTTGGCTAAGCAAATCCTCTGTCGATGGTTTATTGAATAGATGATAGGACGACGCATCGCAAATCCATCCAATGCCAATAATCCTTCATCAATAGCTCAACATGCATCGTCGCCGCTATATCGTCAATTCGTAAAAACAGATCTTGGTCAGCAGACTGGGGTTTGCAACCGGCGCTGGGCGATCGCCGGCGGTGATTTAGAGAGATGCTGGCTTGATCACCAAACATCTCTCGAACCGTTATTGCCTAGCCTTTCGACTTATTTGAGGAACGTTCGATGAGGCCTTGCACCAAAGCAAAGAAAATGGGAATCAACAGCGTGCCAAGAATTGTCGCCGCAAGCATGCCAGAAAATACCGTCACACCAAGAGAGACACGGCTAGAAGCACCGGCACCGGTGGCGAGCACAAGCGGTAGAACACCCAGTAAAAATGAAAATGCCGTCATCAAGACCGCACGAAACCGAAGTTTGGCCGCATTTAGCGCAGCGTCTAATATCGTTTGTCCTTCCTCGCGCAGCTGAACCGCAAATTCGACAATCAAGATAGCCGTTTTGGTTGATAGACCAATCAGTAAGATTAAACCAACTTGTGCGTAGATGTTGTTGGCAAGTCCCGTTAAATACAACACAGAGAACGCGCCGAACATTGACAAGGGTACAGCGCCAAGCACCGCTGCTGGGATCATCCAACTTTCGTATTGAGCGACCAAAAACAAATAAACGAATATGATCGCCAACAACATGAGAATCGGCGCGAGATTACCGGCTGAGATTTCCTGTCGAGTTTGACCCGCCCAATCAAAAACAAAACCCGATGGCAATTTCTCCGCCAATTCGACCATTGCGGCTATAGCGTCACCACTGGAGTGACCCATTGCCGCCTGACCGGTGATACTCGCGCTTCGATACAGGTTGAAGTGATTGATGCTGGTAGGCCCTAGTATCGGTCGCATGGTTGCAAGCGTGCTTAGCGGTACCATGTCGTTAGCATCGTTTTTAACGTAGTAATGACGCAAATCTTCTGGATTTTTCCGGAATTCAGAGTCCGCTTGAATCATCACGCGGTAGGTTCGGCCAAATTGGTTAAAGTCATTGATGTAAAGCGAACCCAACTGCGCTTGTAACGTGACGAAAATGTCGCCGAGATTTACGCCCTGAGATTTCACTTTATCACGGTCAACCTCTAGCTCGTATTGAGGCACATTCGCCCTAAAAGTGCTGAATACACGGTTTAATTTCGGGTGTTGGTTGGCTTCGTAAATGAGGCCATTCATCACCTGTGCCATCAAGGAAGCTTCTCGCCCTTCCGTGTCCTGTAGTCTAAATTCAAACCCCGAGCTCATACCCAAACCAGGGATGGGTGCTGGATTAAAAACCATAATTTGCGCATCGGGTAGTTTCCACAGAGCGTTCGTCAGCCTAGGGATAACATGGCTGAGAGACAATTCGGCATCGACCCTATCTTCCCAGTCCTTAAGAATGATGATGCCTAGACCATTATTTGACGCTGTGCCCGCCAGTAACGATGAGCCTGCTACGGTGATAACCTCATCGACAGCAGGGTCCGCAGAAATAATGTGCGAGATTTTATCCATGACAACTTCGGTACGATTCGTCGACGCTGCATCAGGCAGTTGCACATCAACAAAAAGGAAACCTTGATCTTCCGCAGGCACAAAGCCCGTTGGTACGACGGTGGCCAAATAACCTGTGAAGCCAAATATAACAATGGCAAAGAGTCCCGTCATATATCGCCTCTGCAACAGAAATCCAATTAGAACACCGTAACTCTTGGTCAACTGTCGAATGCCGAGCTCAACGGGCTTCAACCAACCCACCGAAGCCGATTTCTCTCGACTCAGCAGCACTGTGCACAATGCCGGACTCAGTGTTAGCGCATTCAACGAGGAGATCAGAACCGCAAAAGAAATTGTGACGGAGAATTGCTTATACAATTCTCCAGTAATGCCTGGCATAAAAGCCACAGGTACAAATACGGCCAGCAGGACAAGCGTGGTCGCGATGATCGGACCCGTTACCTCCCCCATTGCTTTCTCAACTGCTACCTCAATCGGCAGGTCTTGCTCTTCCATTAACCGCTCAACATTTTCGATGACAATAATTGCATCATCAACAACAATACCGATCGCGAGAACCAATCCAAATAACGTAATTGTATTGATTGAGTAACCCATCAAATTCATAAATATGAAAGTACCAATCAAGGAAACAGGGATGGCTATTGCTGGAATAAGCGTCGCACGAAAGTTTTGCAAAAAGACAAAAACCACTAAGACAACTAATGCAACTGCTTGAAACAATGTGAGGATCACTTCGTCAACAGAGCGCGAGATAAACTTCGTCGTATCGAAAGGAATTGAATAAGTTAAGCCGTCGGGGAAACGTTCAGAGAGTAACGCCATTTCCGCCTTAACCAACTCTGCAACTTCAGTCGCATTGGCATCAGGAAGCTGATAGATGACGACAAAGGCCGTATCTTCACTATTTCGTTTCGCAGAGATTGAGTAGTTTTCAGATGCCAGTTCTATACGAGCAATATCGTCAAGTCTAATAATGCCGCCGTCTCGACTACTTCTGACAATCGTCTGGCCAAATTCGTCAGCGTTCTTCAATCGACCTTGGGCTTGGATTGAATACTCAAACTGTTGATTAACAGGAACAGGGCTGCCGCCGAGCTTACCCGCTGCAACAATAACATTCTGTTCTCTGAGGCTACTTTGAACGTCTGTAACCGTTAACCCCAAGGATGACATCTTGTCGGGCCGAAGCCAGATTCGCATCGCATACGTCTTCTCACCCATAACGACTGCTTCAGCAACACCTGGAATGCGCCCAAGTGGCTCCGTTATATAGTTGGTTGCGTAGTTACTTAAGAATAAATCATCGATAGCCTCCGATGTTGAATAGAGCGTCAGCCCCATCAACATACTGCTCGATTGTTTCTTAACGGCAACACCTTGCCTTTTCACTTCTTCGGGCAGTGAGGACTCAGCAAGAGAAACGCGATTCTGAACGTTAACTTGCGCCTGGTCAGCATCAGTTCCCACCTCAAAATAGACGGTGATCGTTCCTGAGCCATTGTTCGATGCAGTCGATTCGATATACATCATATCTTCGACGCCATTGAGCCGTTCTTCAATCAGTCTGAGCACGGATTCTTCAACAACCTGCGCGCTCGCACCGGGATAACTTGCCGTGACTTGAACTTGCGGTGGGGTAATTTCCGGGTACATATTAATGGGTAATATGCCCATTGATATCAGCCCGCCGAGGGTGATGACAATCGAAATGACAAAAGCAAATTTTGGCCGCTGAATAAAAATCCGACTTAGCATACCGGCAACCTCCTATTGATTTGGTAATTCAGTGATGGTCCCGGTAATCGAGTCAATCGTCTTTTCTATTGGATCGACCTCGACACCTGGACGTACCTTCTGCAACCCCTCAATAACGATTTGCTCGCCTGCCTCAAGACCTGATTCCACAACCCACATTGCGTTCATGCGACGACCGAGTTGGACAACTCTGGCCACAACTTTATTACCCTCACCGACAACCAAAACAAACTTACCCTGCTGGTTCTCTTGAACAGCAACCTGAGGCACCAGCGCGACGGATTCTTTGTCTTCGGTTTCAATCATCAATGTAACGAAAAGACCGGGCACCAAACCGCCGTTGGTGTTGGAAAACTCAGCTCTCATCGCAACAGTGCCTGTACTTTCGTCTATGCGCGTATCCGCAAAGTTGACGACCCCGTCTCCTGTGTAGACTTGGTTATTCGGTAGACGCAATGTGAGGTTTACTTCTTGCTGAATATCTTCAGGCATCTGCAAGTAATTAAGATAGCGGGCTTCCTCTAACTGAAAGTTGACATACATGGGGTCGATTGAGATGAGGGTAGCCAAAGAATCGCTTTGAGGCGTGACTAGATTACCAACATTAAATTTGACCCTGCCGATGCTACCCGTAAAAGGTGCATGGATTGTTGAGTACTGAAGATTTAAGCTCGCTTTCTCAAGATTGGCTTCCGCTGAGCGAACAGCCGCTTCAGCCTGTGAAGATGTCGTCACCAGTTTATCAAGATCCGAATTCGAGATGAATCCAGTTTTCGACAGCTCCTGGCCTCGCTCCAAGTTGCGCAGCGCATTGGCCGCACCGACGCGCTGACTCTTCAAGGCTGCCTCAGCTTCAGCGAGCGATGCTGAGTACTGGTCAGGATCTATCTGAAACAATTCTTGTCCCTTCGTCACGATGCCACCCTCGGTAAAACTACGAGAGATTAATTCACCTTCAACTCTTGCTCTGATCTCCACTGACTGATTCGGTTCAGTACGGGCAACAAATTCAAGGTATTGACCAACCTCTTCCGTTTTGACTTGAAACACTGAAACTGCGGGATTTTCAATAGCAGGTTGATCTGCATCGTTATCGCAACCCGACAATAGCCCAATCGTCAGTATCACGCTGGAAACTAACATATTCTTTTTACTGATTTGCTTCGACCAATTCATCAACTTCTGACCTAAATTTGTGTGTATTTCTACACAATTAAACTTTTTTAGTAGCTAGCTGTTGGAGTCTACGTGATTAAACACAAATTACTAGAACTCGATACCCGCACCAAAAAGAATCGTCAGATCATCGCTTACTGTATTGTCCGATGGCTGAGAGTCAGTGTCATAGTTGAGCTGAGCATTGATATAAATGTCATCGGTTATATCGTAGCGTACGCCGGTAACACTGTTGAAAACGAGATTTTCACGACCGGATAGGTTTTTATACATTTGATGGTTGTGGAAAAGCTCCAAATCACCATTGAAAAAATCTTGCGAATACCTTAGCCGCCAATCGAGTAATGAACCCGTCTCCGTTACACCATCGATTTCTTCCGACTGATAACCGCCACCGGCTTGAATACTCAGGAATAGATCAGGATCGTCGAAAATGTCATAACCCACAGCAGGGTTAACCGATACACGTGAATCGAGAAAAACAATCGGGTCTCTCTCGACATTTAAGTTGACAGCAAAGAACCACGGATCATTGAAGAACCAGTTATAAGAGGCATTAACACGGTCCTTTTCTTTAACCTTTGAACCATCAAGCTCTTCTCTAATAGTACTTAAGGTATAAAGTGTTCTGTGATCACCCCACTTCATTTCAAGGTTGCCGTTGATGTTTGCGGTGAAACTATCAGTATTGCCACGACTTAAGGATTGACTCATATCGAGACGAGCTTCCCATTCGTAAAAATCCTCGATCTCTTCGACGCGCTTCATATCAGCCAGCGATAATACAATTTCCTCGGCATCGTCTTTAAGGATGATTTCACCCTCGTTGTCGGACCTCACTATTTTGTAGTCGCCTTGCTTACCATTATACAATTCAATATCGAAAGGCTTATCTGTCTCCATAGACGCTATATCGTCAAGATCGACATCGAATTCATCACTATAAGCGGGCTCAATGGAAACAGATTCATCCCAAATTTTTTTAATCTCACCAGTAATACGATCGCCGTTTTTCAGATAGATCACATCCGCAAAACTATGGACAGAAAAAAATAAAAGACAGAATACGAGTGTGCGTTTCACAGAAAATCCTTTGGGCAGTTTTGGCGCGTATTGTAGGTATGATCGGAGAAATTGCAAAGTGTGACCTTCATATTTTGCTTGTCGTGCCCTTAAGCGCCGCCGCAGCGGCACTAACTGCTGGTTTAAACCTGCTTTACAGCCCAAAACGAGGTCCGATGTCATAAATCAGGTCGTCTCAGCTCGTCAGTAAAGGGGGCAATCGCCAATACTTGGAAGCTATTTAGGCGCACCGCAACATCCACGTCAGTCATAGACAACCGCAAACGATCTTTTACCTACCCTCAGTGCCTGATATCCTCCAAATAACAGTCATTCGCAGCCTCACTAAATTCATAAGGACGTTCAATGAGATCACTACAGGGTAAATTCGCGTTGGTCACAGGTGCCGGACGTGGTATCGGTGCTGAAACAGCCGCAAAACTGACGGCCGCGGGCGCAAGAGTGCTAGTCAATGACTTGGATGAAGATGCGGCGCAGGAAACTGCGCAACAACTTGACGGCGCAGTTGCTATCGCTGGAGACCTCACTGTGCCAAGTGTCGCAGACGATCTGATTGATGCAGCCATTGAACAATTCGGCGGACTAGACATTGTCGTCAATAATGCCGGATACGTCTGGCACAGCGCGATCCACAACATGACCGACGAGCAATGGGACGCGATGATCGATATTCATGCGTCAGCTCAGTTTAGAGTCCTACGGGCCTATGGCCGCTGGTTAAGAGGCAATGCAAATCGTGATTCCCATGTGCGTAAAGTCGTGAATATATCATCCACGATGGGGATTTACGGCGGCGCGACGCAACTGGCCTATTCTGCTGGAAAAGCTGCGGTTGTCGGCATCACAAAATCACTCGCAAAGGAATGGGGACGGTTTAATGTCGGCGTCAACGCGGTGGCTTTTGGTGCCATTGATACTCGTCTCACCAGCCCCTACGAAAAAGAACCGAACATCTCCATGGTGAATGGCCAACCCAGAAAAGTTGGATTGAGTCATGAACAGATCGCAGGCGCTAAACAGGCTTCGCCCTTCAATAGAATGGGCACCACCAAGGATGCTGCTAACGCCATTTACCTAATGTGTCTACCTGAGTCCGATTGGATTACCGGTCAAGTACTTATGGCAACCGGTGGCGCGCAATCTTAAACGCGGCATCACGCGCTCAAAAAATAGAACCATACACGTTTGGACGAAGCGATTTAAACCAAAAAGAGCGACTAAATAAGAATTAAACAAAGGATCATCATGACAAAAGTATATGACTGGATTGCAGCACACGCCAATCACACGCCTAATCAAATCGCGATTGAAGACTTCTATAGCGGCAACACATTTACGTACAGTGAGTTTGATAGACGTATCGCACTGCTTGCGGGCCATTTAAGAGTCGAATCAAATGTCGGCAGCGGCGATCGCGTCTGCGCAATTTCTTATAACAACCCAGAAATGCTCGAACTACAATTTGCTTGCACACGATTAGGCGCAATATTTGTACCCCTCAACTTTCGGTTAACCGTGCCTGAGCTGGAATACATCGTTAAGGACTGCTCGCCCAAAGTTTTGCTGGCCGACGTTGATTTTGAAGAAACCGCGCTGCAAGTGGCTGAACTCGCTAAGGTCGACAGCGTGTTAATCACAAACTCAAACTTGACCGATAGCGCTTACGAGCAAGCGCTCGCCAAAGCTATACCCCACAAGGGTCTTGCTGAACTCACTTTGGAAGATACGGCAACCATCATGTACACATCCGGTACAACCGGTCATCCTAAAGGCGCCATTATTACTCACTCGATGGCACTGTTTAACGCCATCAATAATTCAGGTTCAGCGGGTATCAGTTGCGAGTCGGTTCAGTACACCTTTATGCCGCTGTTCCACACAGGCGGACTTAATGTGTTCACCCTGCCGGTGCTTCATGCCGGTGGAAAGGTCATATTGACCCGCGCTTTCAACCCAAGCGAAGTGCTAAACACTATTAATGATCCCGATAAAAACGTCACGCATTTTCTGGCTGTACCCGCCATGCTGTTATTCATGGCACAGACGCCTGAATTCGAAACAACAGACTTTAGTAGGCTCAAGGCCGCCTATGTCGGAGGCGCACCTGTGCCCGTCGCAACACTTAACGTTTGGATGGCTGCAGGCGCAAGCATTCAACAGGGTTATGGCATGACCGAAACAGGACCTTCTTGCCTTGCATTGGCCGCGGCGGATTCTGTACGCAAGGTTGGCTCCACCGGCAAACCTGTAACCCATATCGAATTGAAGATCGTCGATGAAGACGGTAACGAGGTCGAGCAAGGTGAGATAGGTGAACTATGGGCCAAAGGACCAACAATCACACCGGGTTACTGGAACAAGCCAGAGGCGAATGAGAAAAACTTTACCGATGCTTGGCTGCATACAGGTGATGCGGCTCGTCAGGACGACGAAGGTTTTTTCTACATCGTTGATCGAACCAAAGATATGTATATCTCTGGCGGTGAAAACGTCTATCCAGCGGAAGTAGAAGATGTCATCTATCAACTTGACGGCATCCTCGAAACAGCGATTATCGGTATTGAGGATCCGAAGTGGGGCGAAACTGGAAAAGCCATCGCGGTACTGTCTGAAGGATCGAATCTGACCGAGGCCGCCATTTTAGCTCATTGCGAAGAGCGCTTAGCGAAGTTCAAATTGCCACAATCGGTAGAATTCATCGCTCAGCTGCCACGAAATGCGACGGGCAAGGTCTTGAAGACTGTACTGCGGAAAAAGTACGGCAATCAATAGTTCGACGACAAGATTCGAAGCACGGTGAAGAATATTTTACCTGCACGTTGATCCACGCAGTGAAACAGTAATATTGATCTAGTGGCTTTCACAGCCCTAGATCAATCACTGGTTTCTCAATCAACCCGGTGCCGCACAACCTCACCTTCAACCATAAACAATACGTCTTCACTGATGTTCGTCGCCAGGTCAGCAATGCGTTCCAGATACCTCGAGCAAGACAATAACGACGTAGCCTGCTCCACCATCGAACCATCCGCAGCAACAAGCGCTCTAAAGTCGTCGTACATTTCGCGATTAATTTCATCAACACCGTCATCCTGCGCAATGACCTTTCGTGCAAGTTCAACATCCAACTTAACCAACGAATCAAGGCTATCTTTCAACATCGATCTGATCGTAATAAACATGCCGTTAATCTTCATTGTCGGCCCTACCAATGGTTCACGTTCAGATAGGTAAACGGCTCTCTCTGTTAGATTTTCCGCGAGGTCACCGATTCGCTCAAGATCATTATTAACTTTTAACACGACCACGATGAAACGAAGATCAGCAGCAACAGGTTGATGAAGCGCCAATATCTTCAAACAACTTTCTTCGATATTGACTTCTTTTTCATTGATCAGCACCTCATCGGCGAAGACAATTTCCGCCAACTCCGGTCGTCGATCCTTTAATGCAACACTTGCATTGCCGATGGATGTCTCCACCAGACTTCCCAGGTGCAGTACATCTCTTTTTAATTCATCAAGATCACGCTGTAGATGCAATGACATAATATTTCCTCGTTACGATTCTTGTATACCTGAAGCCTTAGCTGAAAATGGTCCTAGCCAAAACGACCAGTGACATATTCTTCCGTACGACGTTTGCTCGGTCTGGTGAACAGTTGGTCTGTAACACCGAACTCAATCAAATCGCCCATTTCTAAAAACGCGGTGTAATCAGAAATACGTGCCGCCTGTTGCATATTGTGAGTGACGATGACAATTGTGTAGCGTGACTTCAAATCGAACAACAGATCTTCAATATGCGATGTGGATATTGGGTCGAGTGCTGAGCAGGGTTCATCCATGAGAAGGATATCGGGTTCCATCGCCAATGCTCTAGCAATGCAGAGCCTTTGTTGCTGACCACCGGATAAACTTAAAGCCGACTCATGCAGCCTATCTTTTACTTCTTCCCACAGGGCAGCTTGACGTAACGATTTTTCAACCAGTTCATCAGTCGAACCGGTATACCCGTTTATGACCGGGCCCCATGAAATGTTCTTATGTATAGTTTTGGGAAATGGGTTGGGCTTTTGAAACACCATACCGATATTGCGCCTCACTTCGACCGGGTCAATTTCACTGCTATAGATATCGTGGCCCGAATAGCTGAGTTTTCCTTCAAGCGTTACCCCCTCGACGAAATCGTTCATTCGGTTGATCGAGCGTAGCAAGGTACTTTTGCCGCACCCGGACGGGCCGATGATGGATGTGATTTTGTTTTTCGCAATCGGAAATGAAACACCCTTTACAGCAGGGTTACCCGAATAACAAATGGTCACGTTATCTATATCTAGGATAACCTCATCCGTAAATGCCTGACCGTCTGCGAGCTTATGGTTCTGAATACAGTTCTGATGCGTCATCACTGAAGTTTCTTCTCCGTTTTCTGTCTAATAAATATGGCTGTTGCGTTCATCGTTAATAAAACGATTAGCAGGACAATAATTCCTCCGGCCGCCAGCTCATGAAATTCTTGCTGCGGTCTTGAGACCCAGTTAAATATTTGTATCGGCAAGGCGGTGAAAGAGTCCATAGGCCCCTCAGGTAAAAAGGCGACATAGGTGAGCGCGCCAATCATGATCAAGGGTGCGGTTTCCCCTATGGCTCTTGATAAGGCAAGAATTACTCCCGTCAATATGCCAGGAAAGGACGCTGGCAGGACATGTGCCCATGCGGTTTGCCATCGCGTTGCACCTAAAGCAAATGCGGCCTGACGAATACTCATGGGCACGGTCTTTATAGCCTCACGACTGGCGATAATGATCACAGGCAGTATCAGAAGGCTCATCGTCAGCGCACCCGATAGCAGACTGCGCTCCAATCCAAGCCCACGTACAAAGATAGCGAGTCCGATAATGCCGTATACAATCGAAGGGACCCCCGCCAGATTGGAGATATTGATTTCAATCAACTTGGCAAACTTACCCTTGCGGCTCAATTCTTCTAAATATAAGGCGGTGGCAACGCCAATCGGTATCGACACCATGGCGATCATAACGATTAGCCACAGGGTGCCTACTAGCGCTGATTTGATCCCTGCTTTGTAAGGGAATCGAGACGGGAAACTGGTGAGGAACTGATAATCAAGCCATTTAATACCGTCTACCGTTACCTGGATGAGCAAAATTGCTAACAGTCCAGCACCCATCCACGTTACGCCAGCACAAAACATGCGGAATAGTTTTGCCTTTCTGTGGCGCGCTTTAATATTATCGCTAGCGAGCTTCAAATCAGAATTCATTATTCATACTCCTCCCTGAACTTGCTTAGTATCCATTGTGAAACGATGTTCAAAATTAACGTGATAACAAACAACAAAGCCGCTACCGCAAACAACGTTTGGTATGCGATCCCCCCCGCGGGTGTATCTCCCATACTTACCTGAACGATATAGGCGGTCATTGTTTGAATGCTTTCAAGGAAGGTGAAAGAAAGGTTTGGCGTAGCCCCTGCCGCTAATGTGACAGCCATCGTCTCGCCAATTGCTCTAGATATAGCGAGTAAGAAAGAGGCCATCACACCAGAAAGCCCGGCGGGTACAACAACCCGAGTTGTTACCTCATAGGACGTTGCACCGAGTGCATACGCGCCTTGACGAAGCGAATCAGGCACGGCATGTAAGGCGTTGTCACTCAGCGTGGAGATAGTTGGTAGAATCATTATACCAACCACGATGGCGCCACTGAGTGCATTGAACACCTGAAGCTCGGGCATTAACATTCGTAGCAAAGGTGTGACAAATGTCAGTGCGAAGTAGCCGTAAACGACAGTTGGTATTCCCGCCAGCACTTCCAATACAGGTTTAACAATCGAACGGGTTTTCGGGGACGCATACTCACTTAAGTAAATAGCACTCGCCAGTCCTGTTGGGATGGCAAAAAGTGCGGCACCAAAGGTTATGAGTAATGTTCCCCATAACAGTGGCAATACACCATATGAGCTGGGTTCGAACAGCGGAACCCAAGAAGTACCGAAGAAAAAATCGGTCGGTGCAACAACTTGAAAGAACCCCATGGACTCCTTCGCTAAAATGAAAATGATCACAGCCGTCGTCACTACCGATATTGTTGCGCAAATGGCTAAGGATGACTCAATCATCCATTCGCCCCAGCGTACTTTTTTCTTGGTGATATCTACATCACGCGCTAGTTGCATATCCACACTCTTCACTGACTGATTTATTAATGCCTAATTGAAACAACGGTTTAGCTGCTCGGCTGGAAAGGCTATTTGATCGCATCAAGAAGATTTGCGCTCACAGGCGTCGCATCCTTGTGGTACGCAGTACCTAATTCTCTGACTTCAATACGTTTTTTTGCACCCGCATAGACAGCATCAGGTAAGGGGATATAACCGACTTCTGACGCAAGCATAGCGGCCGAATCAATATAGAAATCGACGAAAGCCCTAACTTCTTTCCGATCGAGCGCGTCTGGACGCACATAGATAAAGATCGGTCTCGATAAGGGTGCGTAAGTGCCGTTATTGATCGTCGTTTGAGTAGGAGCAATCGGACCTTTGCCGCCATCTATCGGTACAAGCTTTAGCTTATCTTGGTTTGCCGCATAATATGCGTATCCAAAATAGCCAAGTGAGCCTTCGTCACCACTAATGCCCTGAACTAACGCATTATCATCTTCGTTTGCTGTGTAATCAGGTCTGGATGCGCCCGATTTTCCATTGATTGTCTCAGTGAAGTAATCGAAGGTTCCTGAGTCTGTACCCGGTCCATATAACCGTATTTTCATTTCAGGCCATCCGGCTCTGACATCGCTCCAGTTTGTAACCGTGCTGCCAGGTTGCCAAATCTTACTAAGCTCAGCGACAGTGAGGTGATCTACCCACGTGTTCTTCTTATTTACGACAACTGATAATCCATCGTAAGCAACGGGCAGTTCGATATAACCAATGCCCATTTCATTCGCTTTATCTACTTCCTTCATTTTGATTGGACGAGACGCGTCATTAATATCGATCTCTCCGGCTAAAAATTTCTTGAATCCACCACCGGTACCTGAGACACCCACAGTGACACGTACGCGAGGTTGAACAGCAAGAAACTCTTCCGCGACGGCTTCACTAATCGGGAAAACCGTACTAGAACCATCGAGGGATACCGTTCCGCGCAACTGTTCGGCAGATACTGACATCGACCCGAAGATGGTGACAGATAAAAATAACAGACCACCAGAAACAAACCGTTGAAGATTACTTTTAATCATTGTTTAGCTCTTACTAGAATTTAGAAAGCGCATCTTCTCTCCGCTTTGTGAAAATTAGATTAAGGAAGAGTTAAAGTTTTGATTGAGCGCTAACTTAGCGGGAATAACGAACTAAACGACCGTTTTTTTGTAGATTTATGTGTTAAAAAATATGAGAGACAAACATTGCCTCTGTCCGTGGCCATCAATATCGAAAAGCAGAGTGAAACTTCCGGACTTCGTCTTTACAAAACGCTTCGATGTCGCCTCAATTGATTGCTTCGGATGCTGTTGTCGTTAAGAGTGGCAACGTTACGGTAAATGTTGAACCCACACCTAACTCGCTTTCGAGTTGAACTGCGCCGCCATGTTGTTCCGCAATATTCTTAACGATGGACAAGCCGAGCCCGGTACCGCCGAGATCTCTAGATCTGGCCTTATCGACACGATAAAACCTTTCGAAAATACGCTGTCGAGCCAAATTATCTATACCGATACCGGTGTCGGACACCTGAAGTTGAATCTGATGATCCCGTGCGGTTAACCTGACAGAAACCCGCCCTCCCGACGGCGTATATTTCACTGCATTGTCTAAAAGATTATCAACCATCTGACTCAGTGATTGCATATCACCCACTGTCATCGCTTTCATATCTGAAATGGTATCGTCGGGATCTAAAGACAGTTCTAGCTGCTTTTCAACACAGGCAGCCTTCGCGGCAGAGACACTCCTTTTGACAAGTTCTTGCATGTCAATCAGGTCGTGTTTTTGTTCAGCCTGATCTGCTTCAAGTCGCGAGATCGCAAGTAAGTCGGTTACCAACACAGAAAGCCGCATACTCTGCGCGCTAATCCTTTCAACAAATCGCAATCGTGTTTCATCATCCATCGAAGGATCATCAAGCATCGTCTCGGTAAGACCCCTAATTGCCGTAATTGGTGTTTTCAATTCATGGGAGGCATTTGCAACAAAATCCCGTCGAACACGCTCTAAATTCGCAAGCTCAGACACATCATTTAACACCAAGACGGCACCCGTGACGGCCCGATTTTCATCCATCAACGGAGAAACATGGATATCAACAACTTGATCATTATGAATTTCAGCCCGGTGCATCTGAACCATCACAACCTCGCCAGAATCAAATGCATTGTCCACCGCTTCAATAATCGCCGGGATGCGAATATCTTCCCAGGCAAGATCACTGCTTGTCATATTCATATTGCCAGTGTGCGAGCCACGCGGAACCGTCGCAAGTAGATTAATTGCGGCATGATTCGCGTGAATGACGCGTCGATCCGAATCGATGGCGATCACCCCTTCAACCATGCTTGAAAGGATTTTTGAAAGCCGATTCCTTTCTGTGGTGATCTCCATAAGCCGTTCGGCTGAGCTTCTCGCCATGCTATTCAATGCCTCGGCAAGCGTTCCAAGCTCATCCTTATGGCTCACGGATATGCGTCGTTGGTAGTCTCCTTGTGATATAGCACCGGCTATCTCAGTCATATCACGAAGTGGGTCGGTAAATCGTTTGGCAAAATAGAAACCTATAACCAAGGCTGCGAGGCTCGAAGATGCTGCCCCCAATAGTATCAACCACCATAAGTGTGTCGTTTTTTGTTCGATGTCTTGTAACGGAATCGACACTCTCACGAAGCCCAGAATACCTTGATCGGAATCAACTCTGCGGGCTAGATAGCTCATGTTTTGACTCACCGTTTGACTATACCTGTTTACCCTTGCTCGGCCAGATTCACTTGCACCTATAATCTCGGGGCGATCCAGATGATTGTCCATGTTTAAGGGCGCTTCTCTCGAATCTGCGATGACGGTTCCGTCAGCCCGAATGACAGTTAAACGACTGTCACTTTTTTTTCCTAACAGTTCGATTGTATTTTGCAACTTGACTAGCTTCTGATCAGACTCAGCCAGCATCAATGTTTGTCGTGAAAGCTCCGCCAACATTTCAGACCTGATAGTAAGGGACACCTGAAGCTCTTGCATTTCATTACTGGTAACTTGCCGACCCACCAGCAGACCTACAATGGTAGTCGATATCAATATGACGACGACATAACCCGCATACAACCGCCACAGAATTGGAGATGTGATCACGTGCTACTCACGTGTCGTTCAGATCGATCATTCACAAGGTATTTTTGACTCACTGGGTATTTATTCACTCCGTACATCCATGAACCGATAACCAATACCGCGAATGGTTTCAATAAATTGCGTGTCTTCGCTAATTTTTTTCCTTATCGCTCGAATATGTACATCAATATTTCGATCGACAACAACGACATTGCTACCAAACGCGTTATCGAGCAATTGCTCTCGTGAAAAAACCCTACCAGGACTACGAGCCAATTGATGTAACAAGCGGAATTCTGTTGCAGTAAACTTGATGGGTCGACCTAGATAGGAAACACTGAACTTGGCTGCATCAATGACTAACCCTTCGACATCAATGATATCGCTGTCATCTAATGCATCACTGACTTGTGAACGACGCATAACTGCTTTTACTCTAGCGATCAACTCTCGCGGACTAAAGGGCTTGGCTATGTAGTCGTCAGCACCTATGCCTAGACCTAGGACGACATCACTTTCTTCGCCTTTGGCCGATACCATAATGACGGAAATATGCGCTATTTTCTTATTACCTTTTATCTGCCGACAGATCTCTAGGCCATCCATACCCGGTAACATAAGATCGAGTAGGACCAAATCCGGGGCAAGCTTCTCGACTAAGCCTAAACCTGTTGTACCATCGAGCGCTGTCGCCACCTCAAAGCCCTCTCGCTTCAAGTTGTAGCTCAACACCTCAAGAATATCTGGTTCATCTTCGACGACAACTATTTTTTTCTTTGACATAGTAGTATCTGTTAACGGGTTGAGGGAATAGGCCACTCTAGCAGCCGCGTGTTAAGAGTTTGTAAAGACGATCTGGTCAAGTTTACCCACCGCATCCAATTGCTGCCTGAGACCCTGCCTGCTCAAGACTGGACCAGTAGAACCCACAACTATCTATTGTGTCATCTACCACGGTTGGAAGCTTTAACCTGCAGCATATTGTTAAAGCCCCAACACCATCTTGGCGATGATATTGCGCTGGACCTCATTAGAGCCGGCGTAAATTGACGCAGCGCGATCGTTAAAATAAGCGGCGGTTGCAGCAATACCATATTGTGGTCCAATCACTGATTGATTGCTGCCCGGTAATCGCGCATGTAATTGATCGGGGTTGGCATAATAGGCTAGTACCGCCATATTCAAATGGGTTGCTCGTTGCAGTAACTCCGTACCACTGGATTTAAGTATTGAAGTCTTAGCCCCCGGGTTCCCGCCTGTGCTGAATTCACTCATAATCCGCCGTTCCGTCATATCAGCTGACATTAGGTCAATTTCGATTTGGTATAAAGTGGCTTGGAAATCAGGGTCATCCAGCAGCGCTTCGCCATTGCCTTGGGGAGCCTGCGATGCCACTACCTTAATATCGTTTACGACCTGCTTAACCATTGATGCGTTGCCGCCACTTCGCTCATGTGAGAGAAGGAACTTGGCGATACTCCAACCTTCGTTTTCAGCCCCGACACGACGTGATTTTGGCACAATAACATCATCGAAAAAAACCTCGTTCACTTCATGATCACCCGCCAAGGTAATGATGGGCTTAACGTTTATGCCCGGCGAGTCCATATCGACTAAAAGAAAACTAATGCCCGCTTGCGGTTTCACATTTTGATCGGTGCGCACCAGTAAAAATATCCTGTTGGCATTATGAGCATGGGTCGTCCAAATTTTATGCCCATTAACCACATAATGGTCACCCTTGTCCTCGGCACGTGTTTTTAAACTTGCTAAATCAGAGCCAGAACCAGGCTCAGAGTATCCTTGGCACCAATAGTCTTCTATGGAGAGTATCTTTGGCAGAAAATCCGCTTGCTGCTCCGGTGTGCCAAACGCGATCAATACCGGCCCGCACATCGAGATACCGAAAGGGGCTAGCATGGGTGCTCCCTGCTCCCAAGCTTCATTGTTGTAGATAAACCGTTGTACATCGGTCCAGCCCGTACCACCATGCTCTATCGGCCAACCCGGTGCTACCCAACCTTTTTCATACAATTTTTTATGCCAAGGCACAATATTTTCGATATGACCAATCGCGTGGGTATCTCTTCGGCTTACTTTAATATCATCGGTTAGATGCTCATTGAGAAAATTGCGCACATGCTGTCGAAAATTTTCATCCTGCTGACTCAGTTTCAAATCCAAAGCTCATTTCCCCTTTCAAGATAATCTGGTTGATAATGTTCCTCGAGCGATCTCGGAGGCGGCAGTCCGCTCATCCAATTAAAATGCAGGCAGTCGCGCAGCTAGAGATGCGGCTAGAAAAATCCTTCTCTCTAGGCTCGAAACGCATATAACGTGCGTCCCTTTGCACATAATCTACCTTCATCATCGCTAATATCAACCTCTACCAGTGACAATTGTCTGCCACGCTTTATAACCCTGCCCTCAGCGTAGATATTTTCTCCCTGTGCTTGTCGAAGATATGTGATGCCCAGCTCAGCCGTACCCGCGGGTACTTCACCCTCACGGGACTCTGAAAAAATGGCCACCAACATAACGATATCAACCATTGCGGCCAGCACGCCACCGTGGACGCTGCCGCCAATACCACCTGGGGTTGAGGATGTTTTCTTAAGTAATATTTTTCCATAACCAGGCGACTGTTCAATGAGTGTTAAACCCAGAGTCTGGTGGTAGGCATCTGAATCAAATTGCTCTTTGTAATTTGTGAATTCATCCGTCATTCGGCGTCTCCTCGATGATATGTTAGATAGGGAGAATACAAAATATTGAGGCAGTATTGTGAACATTAACAATACTAATAATACTGGTAGAGATGCGTTCGTATGTACTATGCGTGACACATAGAAGAAAAATCACCAACAACCTCAATATTAGGACGAAAAAAAAGCGATGTTGCCAGTGGTTTGGAGGCCACTAATAACACCGCTTCTAAATTACCGCAGCACTTTTTAGAAAAACAACATATTCTCAATCAACTCTTTATGACAGCCCTAATTAACTCTGCAAAAGCGTCGTTAGTCGAGCAGTCCTATTTCGATACTAATCAGTTGATGCTGTATACCCATGCAATTGGCGCATAGCATTTTGTACAGTATCATTCACACAGCTTTTTTGGTCCGACACGTGGGAAAGCGACCTAACTTCATTATATGAATCATGTCCGCAAATTTTCAGTGCTGCTCTCTGCAACTGGGATTCGATTGCAGCGCGACCCGATGCTGTTTGCAATTCGCTTTTAGAGTAAGTAACGACTACCTTATCGCCTTCAATACGATTTGTTTTTATTGCTGCTTGACTAACAACCGGTATTGCTAATGTTGCTACTAAACCAAAAATTGCTAACGTTTTTGAATTACTCATAATCACTTCTCCAGACATTGATTGTTTAACTAAGCCACCTGACTTGATAGATAGGATGGCAGAAAAAGCAAAAAGGTTTAGAGATACACGATGATTCGATCTATCTTTGCGATGAAATCTCTAACGCAACGGCAGAAGGAAATGACAGAGCGGTGAGTTGAGCAGAAGCACCCTTCTACTTCTGTCAGAGATAGGGTTTTTTGCACGGTTTAGACCTCCAATTCAAACGCAATCAACAAAATTGGCAGGTTTAAGGTCTATTTTGAAATTTCCAACAAATACCACGCAGCGCTGATTTTTAGTCAGCGAGTAATATGAATACGGTAAAATAATTTTTCACAGTGACTACTGCACTATCTATTTGATACAGATTAGCCCAACAATGTCACCGTTCATCCATTTCTGACAAAACGACTATTCAAAAGGGATTCAATTGGAATAATCTTTTCGATCGCGATCAGAACGGCTTCGGTTTGAGTTGTAACACACGGGCGCTCGGCAACAAAACGTCATGCCAAGATTGCGACAACAGAGGCAGGATAAAATCAGCTCAGCTGTTACATTGAGGAAAGTACTATGCCAGATCAACTACACTGCGACCATGAGACAACGAACCTTGTCGATCATGCAGAGAAACCAGTTAATAAGATTATCAAAGAAATCGAACAGGAAATGTTAAACCTTAGCCAACTGCTCTCGGACAGAGTCGCTAGCAATCCTGCAAATACAAAACATAATGGTTGAAGCCATCTTAATTTCTGAAGTCATCAATACCATTTTTTTTTACAACCAACCAACCAACCTACGCACTAAAGTGACAACCTCTGCGCCCCCTTCATTAGCGTTATAAATCGATTCATTACCTCGTCTTCCCGTGACTAGTCGTCACGCGTTAAACGCATACCCTAACCCGGTGAGTCGTCTATCGAGGTCAGCCTATAACCTCTGCTTCGATAAGACGAACCCGCAAAAATCCCAGTACCATTTTAAAATTTGCATCGTTACACTGGATTCAACTCGTGCTCAGGTCGTTGTTCTATGTCAGGTCCTCTTTCAGGTTACAAAGTTTTAGATTTAACCACCGTCATATCGGGTCCCTTCGCCACCATGCTGTTGGGCGATCAAGGTGCCGACATCATCAAAGTTGAGTCTACAACATCGCCAGACCATGCCAGAGGAGCGGGCTATGGAGCGAACGAGTTCACCGCAACGTTCCTGAACAACAACAGAAATAAACGTGCGATCACGCTAAATTTGAAATCCGATAAAGGTCGCGAAATACTCTTTGCGCTCGTTAAGTCATGCGATGTATTGATTCAAAACTTCAGACCTGGCGTAGTCGAACGGCTCGGCATTAGCGAAGAACATGTACGAGAACACAAACCTGACATCATCTATGCCTCAATCAGTGGCTTTGGTGAAGACAACCCCTGGTCCCACAAACCTGTCTACGACCCGATCATTCAAGCCATTAGCGGCTTGACGACAATCCAAGCTGGCTCCGACGATGAAAGACCGAAATTGGTAAGAACGATTCTGCCTGACAAGCTCACGGGTATGACAACAGCCCAGGCAGTTACTGCGGCACTCGCCCACAGAGAACGTACCGGCGAAGGACAGCATGTCCGCGTCTCGATGCTCGACACCGTTGTATCCTTTCTCTGGTCCTCCGACATGGGGGGACAAACATTTATTGGCAAGGAAGTTAGTAGTCAACGTGCTGCAACCTTCATTGACCTTATTTACGAAACCAAAACCAGCTATATCAGCGTGTCAGCAATGGCAAACAAACAATGGCAAGCCCTATGTAAAGCAGTCAATCATCCTGAATGGCTTGAAGACGAACGCTTCGCCACGCCAGCACTGCGAGACCAACATGCCAATGAGCGATTGCAGTTAACGCAGGAAGCTTTACTTAACAAAAGTGCTGAGCAGTGGTTAGAAATCCTCGAACAAGCAGGCGTGCCCTGCGCACCCGTACTGAATCGAGCCGAGATGATAGAACACCCCGTGATAAAAGCCAGCAAGTTGATTATCGAAACACAACACCCTGTTGCAGGCGCCATTCGACAAACCCGACCCGCCGCCCGCTTCAGTAAAACAGAACCAGAAATTCGGCGCGGCGCGCCCCTTCTCGGCGAGCATAATGCTGAAATTCTCGGTTCACTAGGCTATGACGAGCAAGCCCTAAAAACACTGCGCGAAGAAGGCGTCATCACGTGATTGTCGGTTTAATATCAGACACTCACATCCCTGAATCACGCGATGTTCTTTGGCCTCAAGTATATGAAGCCTTTTCTACAGTTGACTGTATTTTACATGCCGGTGACATCTACGATATTGGCGTTATTGAACAATTAAGCGAAATTGCACCTACCTATGCTGCGCGAGGTAACGGCGACGAGGGATCAGGTGGCAGAGATCCCCAACCGGAACATCCATCGGTTAAGGAGAGTTGGTTGATTGAACTCAATGGCTTCAAAATCGGCGTGACGCACTACATCCCGATGCCACCGATACCGCCGAAGTTGACACCGCAAAATTGGATCAAGAAGCTGTTTCCGCACGCGTCGCCAGATGTTGTGATATACGGTGATACCCATGTTGAACAGATTGATCACTTTGATGGCATACTCTGTGTGAACCCGGGCTCGCCAACATTGCCACACAATTTAAATACTCAACTGGGAACGATCGGCATGCTGGATCTGTCAGGCACATCGCCCACAGCGAGTATTCATCAACTCACCGCCGAGGGTATTGAACCGTTTCAATGGGAACTCTCTCGACGACCTTGGTAATTCTCGTTAGCCGATATCAATGCGATTGACTCGCACACCACTATCCGGATCAAGGATAACGTGTGCTGCGGTTTTCTCGGCGCGACCTTGGCCGGCATTGGGTGAACCTGAATATACCGCGTGAGTATTGCCATGGGTCATTTCGGCAAAAACGTGCACATGTCCCAGCGCAAGATAATGAAGTTTACTCTGCTCAATTTCTTCTGGCGTGATCAGCGAGGAATAGCTATCACCACCACGGTCAACGTAATAACCATGCGTCATGCCGATATACCAGCCGTCAAAATCCGATGCAGGCACACTCGCCAGTGGTTTATTCTCTGGCGCATGATCAACGATGCCCTTTCCCCAGACATGTAAACCCAGCGCTTCAAATTCAAGCACGCCGCCCAATGCATCTCGAATAAAATGCACATGCGAACCCGCATCTTCCGGACGATACTTATGGTAAATCGAGTAATCCGCCATGCAGTCGTGATTACCGGTGATCATGACGACCGGGCAATGCAGCCGCGCCAGTTGCTCCGAGGCAAAATCCAAACAGGCTGTCGAGACACGATTGTGATCAAAC
>Ga0209816_1000174_pt1 | contig 52827 bp, 36 predicted proteins | sample CoawatmetaG01DNA_FD_187509 | JGI IMG/M metagenome (GOLD analysis project Ga0209816, IMG submission 187509) | Marine microbial communities from the West Antarctic Peninsula - Coastal water metaG017-DNA (SPAdes) (version 2) | ecosystem: Environmental > Aquatic > Marine > Coastal ...
CCGGCTCTCCCCTGGCGAGTTCCGCACCCTCAACGATCCCATGGCCCGCCTCAAACTCGTGGCATAGCCAGTGTTCTCATTATGTCCGCCAAATCGTTGTCTGGCGCACAAACCTTGAGGTGACGCCGGCCAGCGCCGGGCTGGCGAACAGCAGGGCCAGGGCGCTGGACGCAACCAGCCGTCCCGCGAAACGCGGGTTGATAAAGCGCATGATATGATTTCCCCCCAAAGGATTATGCGCCGGTGCCTTGGCGCCCGATCATTGCGGGATGATGACGTTTCGGGGGGATTATGAGGTCGGTTTGATGAAATAATCTTCATCCGACAGGGCCGGAGCGGATCGCCGCCCCGGCCCGCCGGATCGTCAGAAGCGCAAGCGCACGCCGGCCGCGATCGTCTCCTGATGATCGTCGCGGCCGCTCTGGGCGCTGCCGGTCGCATAGAGGTCGAGCCCGCCGGTGAAGCGATAGGCGACCCCGCCGGTCGCGGTGGCGACCAGCGGCGTGCGCGACGCGCCCAGCGCGACCAGGCCCAGCCCGCCATCCGCATAGCCGCCCAGCGCGCGGGTCGCCGTGCCCTCGATCTGATAGCGGGCGCCCAGCGTCACGAAGGGGCGGAAGGCTGCATCCGACGCATCGCTGCGCCCGATGGTGAGCCCGGCATCGGCAAAGCCCGCCACGAGGTCGCGCCGTGCTACAGTGAGCGCAAAGGGGCTGCCGCCCGTCTCGGCCACGCCCTGACGGCGGGTGCGCAGATAGGTCAGCCCCAGGCGCGGGGTCAGCGCCCAGCCTTCGCGCATCTCGGCGGTGTAATGGACCGACAGATCGCTGGTCCAGCTATGCAGGTCATAGCGTCCGGCGGCCGAGGCGGTGCCGGGCAGCGCACGGGTCGTGCGGGCTTGGGCGCCGTCATAGACGATCGACGCGCCGAAGCCGAAGCCGTTCGGCATCGCATAGCGGCCATGCACGCCCGCCACCACGCCATCGGCGCGGGTCGAGGCGGCGAGCGGCGCGATCGACTGGCGGGTGTCGAGCCAGCCGCCGAATGCGCCGATCATCCACTGGCGATCGCCGTAACCGACCCCGCCCAGGAAGCCATAGCCGCGCGTCTGCGCCGCGCTGGTCCCCTGCGCCTGGTCGGCGCCCAGCGTATGCCACTGGCCCAGCGTCTGGGCGAAGGTGAAGGGCCCCGCCTCGTCCCGCGTGGTAGCAAAGGCCGGCCCACGCGCCGCCTGGACCAGGCCCAGCGCATTGTCGACGCCGATCTGCGAGGCCGAGGCATAGGCCTCGGGGCTGATCTGCGCGAAACCGCGCGGATCGGACGCGCCCGTGCCGGTCAGCAGCGCGGGCAGCGCGGCGAACAGCCGGCTGGTCGCGGGCTGCTTGGCGAGCGTCGCGTTGGCATAGTCGATGCTGCGCGACACCTGCGGGCTGAACCGCGCATCGCCCAGGAACTGGCCGAGCAGCTGGATGCGGTCGGCGCGCTGGACGACAAAGCCGAACAGATCGCTGGGCTTCTGCACGGTCGCATAGCTGCCAGAAATCCCGCCGCTGGCGACGATCAGGTCATAGGAGGTGCCGGGGCGGAGCGACCCGCTCGACACGATCTGCAAGGTCGATCCGCTGCCGATCGTCATGGCGCCGTTTACGATCAGCTTGTCCGATACGGTCGGGGTCAGCTCGAAATAGGATAGCGAGCCGCTGGCCAGCGTGACGTTGCCGTTGACCGTCATGGTGCCGGGCGAGGCGCCGGGGCTGAGGATACCCGCCACCGTCACATTGCCGTTGACCATGCCCGCCGATCCGAAGGTCGCGCCCTGGCGGACCAGGAATTGCGCCGCGCTGATCGTCGAGCCCGCAAAGCCGACCAGCCGCCCGCCGCTCAGGTCGACCGAACCGAAGGCGGCTTGGCCCGATACGGTCGCATAACCGCCGGTCATGGCCAGCGCCTCGACATTGGCGACGTTGGTGAAGGCGACCGGCGCGGCGGAGGTGCCGCCCGACAGCGCGATGGTGTCGGTGCCCGCCCCGCCATCGACCGCACCCGCGAAGGTGCCCGCGATGGTGAAGCGCTGATTGCCGCTGGTGAAGGCGACCTGCCCCGCGCTCAGGCTGCTGCCCGATGCGATGGTCAGGTCGGTTGCGGCACTGACCTGGTTATAGCTCTGCGCGCCGGTCAGGGTCAGGGTGCCGCTGCCCTCGGTCGCCAGCGTCTCAAACCCGTTCAGCGTGCCCGCCGCCAGCGTCTGGTTCCCCGCCAGCTCGAGCGTGGCGCGGTCGTTGCCCGAACCGCCCGTGACGGTGCCGAGCAGGATCGACCCCGCCGAGAGGCGCAAGGCGTCGTTGCCCGCGCCCAGGTCGATGACCCCGGCCAGCGTCCCGCCCTTGGCGATGGTGAGCGACAGGTCGCTATCGCCGAAGCCGAGCGGCGCGCCCTGCGACCACAGCGAACCCGTGACGGTCAGCGCATTGCCGGCCAGCGAGACAGTCTCGAAGCCCGTCGCCACGCCGCTCAGCACGACGGGCGCGTTGGCGGTGAAGCGCAGGCTGTCGGTGCCCGCCCCGCCGTCATAGCGGCCCGCCGCATTGGTGGTGCCCAGCGCCAGCAAATCGTCACCCGCGCCCAGCGCGACGCTGGCGACATCGCCGTCGACGCGCAGCTGCTCGGCCGCATCCGATCCGGTGACCGCGCCGATACGGTTGCCCGCCAGCACCACGTTCAGGCCGGTGCCCGCCAGCGCGACCGTGTCGAAGCTTTGGTCGAGCGTCAGCGACAGGGTGCCGGTGCCCGTCACGCCCAGCTGCTGGAAGTTGCTGCGCTGGCCGATGCCGCTGCGGTCCCCCGCCAGCAGCACGCCGTACAGGTTGGTGCCCGTGCCGCCATCGACAGTGCCCAGGACGCGCGAATTCGGCCCCTCGACAAAGCTGTCATTGCCGCCACCCAGCGCGACCGACCCGGCGATGGTGCCCAGATTGACCACCGTCTCGGCCGCATCGGTGCCGGTGATGGTGACGGCGCCGGTGCTGGCCAGCGTCTGGCCGGCCGCGACCGTCACCGTTCCGCCCGCGACCCCGATCGTGTCGAAGCGGAAATTGCCGGCATAGGTGACATTGCCCTGGCCGGTCTGGCTGAAGCGTTCGAAATTGACGAACTGGTCGCCATTGACCGTCCCGCCCCCGGTCGCGTCGACGATCAGGCTGTCGGTCCCGTCGCCGCCATCGACCGTGCCGGTGAGCGTGGCGCTGGCGCGGTGCAGGAACACGTCATTGCCTGCGCCCAGGAAGACATTGCCCTGGATCTGGCCGTAATTCTCGATCCGGTCGTTGCCGCCACCCAGCGCGATCGAACCGATGATGGTGCCGGTGTTGACGATCCGGTTGTCGAGGGCGCCGATGGTCTGGATCGCGCCTGCGATGTAGGTGCCGTTCCGGCCCGCAAGCGTGTCGTTGGCGGCCAGCGTCGTGCCGGTGCTGCCCCGGATCGTCCCGGCATTGGTCAGGTCAAGGGCGACGCCATCGGCCAGGAGCGCAACGGACTTGGCGCCGGTCGCCTCGATCGTGCCGGTCGCGCTGTTGACGACCGTCGCCGCGACGGCCCCCCGGCCATAGACCGACACGCCGGTGGCGAGATAGGTCGTGGGGGCGGTGCGATCCTGCGGTACGCTGGCACCGGCATAGGGATCGACGATCGTCTGCCCACCGCCATTGGCGCGGATCGTGCCGCTGTTGGCGATGGCGATGGTTCTGACGGCGGTGCTGCTGGCGTTGCCGACGACATTGGCGCCCACCGCATTGCCATAGGCCCCGCTGGCGTCGATGGTGCCGCTGTTGGTGAGACGGAGCGCGCCGCCCATGTCGCGGGAATCGTCGATCGTCAGCCCGGCGGCCATCCGGCCGTCCCCTACGGCGGTGATCGTCCCGCTATTGGTCACGGCGATGCTGAGCGCCTGTGCCGTCTCCGGCACCGGCGTGCCGTAATATTGGTAGCTGGCGGCATAGGTGTTCACGCCGCGCGTGACCGTACCGCTATTGTCGAACTGGATCGACCCGCCCACGCCCCGGTCGTCGATGACCTGCAGCAGAACCGCCGACCGCTGGTCCGCAGTGGTGGCGATGGTGCCGGTGTTGGTCAGCGTGACCTTCAGCGGTTGCGGCACATCCGGCGTCGGGGCGCCGTAATAGCTATAATTGCCCGCATAGGCGCTGAGGCCCTGCGCGATGCTGCCGCTGTTGGTGGCGGTGATCGCCCCCGCACTGGCCGACAGGGAGACGCTGCGAAAGCTGCTGTCGTTCAGGATGCTGCCCGAATTGGTGAAGCTCATGTCGCCGGCAGTGTTGATCACCACGGCGGTCTGCTTCAGCGCGGCATCGCCGATCGTGCCGCTGTTGGTGAAGCGCGACACCTGGCCGAACACGGCGCCCTTGACGACGGCTTGGTTGGTCAGTGCGGTAAGAATGCTCGGCTGCGACGGCTGCCCGTAATAGTTATAATAATAGTCGCCGATGGTGAGATCCCCGTCGACATTGGCGGTGTTGACGACCTGGCCATCACCCAGGATGTTGAGCGAAGTCAGCGCGGTGCCCGACTGGACGGTCACGACGGTGTCGGCACCGATCGCCTGCACGTCCTCACGCTCGAAGTTCAGCGCGGTCAGGCTACCCAGCGTGACCTTGGCCGAAGCGGTGAAGGCATGGCGGTAGATATCGTACCCGCTGCCCCCGTCGATCGTGCCGGTGACGCCGGTCTGCCCGTCGGTCTCGACGAACATATCGCTCCAATCGCCGAAGCGCAGATTGCCGGTCAGCGTACCGCCATTGGCGACGTAGATCGCGCCGCTATAAGAGCGGCCGCCAAAGCTGCTATAACCCAGGTCGACGTCGCCCGTGATCGTACCGGCATTGATGACCTGCCCCCCGGCGCTCCGGATAGCGTTCTGACCGGTCGCGCCTGCGATTACCCCCCCGGCCAAGTTACGGATCGTGGCGGTATAGCTGCTATTGCTGGTGATCGCACTGCCGCCCGTACTGGCGATACGGCCGCTATTCTCGATCGTCGTCGAATAGCCCCTGGGGTTGTAATCGAGCAGCACGGCGGAACCGCCTACCTCGATCGTGCCGGTGTTGGTCAGCGTGCCGATGCCGCTGAGGCCGGTCGCCGCGCGGCCGCCCACGGCCTGGACGATACGTCCGCTATTGGTGACGTTCTGCGCATAGCGGATGCCGATCGCGCCATCGAGCGTGATCGTGCCGTCATTGGTCACGGTCTTGCCGCCCGAGATCGCCGAGATCGGGCTATAGACCGGCGTGCGGGCATCGCGGACGGTGATCGTGCCCGCATTGGTGAAGCTGTCGCCGCTGCCCAGCGCGACCGCATAGCCCGGATAGGAATTGGCGTCGGACGCGGTCAGCGACAGCGCGCCGCGGCTGATGACGGTCAGGGCGTTGTCGGCATAGGTCTCGCCCGGAGCCACCGTGCGCGAGGTGACGGTGATCGCCGGGCCCGTCGTGGTGGCGATGTCGGCGGTCAGGTCGACCGTGCCCTGCCCGGCCAGATAGAGCGGCCGGGTCGACGCCACGCCGGTCAGCGTCAGCGTCGCCTTGTCGAACAGCTCATAGCCGACATTGGCGAACTGATTGCCGGTCGGCAGGGTCGCGCTCGTATCGGTGCGCACGCGCAGGCGCAGGCCCGCGCTCGCCCCCGACACCGTGCCGGTGATGCCCGCAAAGCGGTTGCCGCTGCTGCCCGACACCTCGGCGACCAGCAGATCGCCGTTCGACAGCGTCAGGTTGCCGTTCAGCACGCCGCCCGCCAGCGCGTAATAGACGTTGTTGTTGCCGTAATAGCTGCTCGACGAGGACGGGCCGAAGGTCACGTCGCCGTTGATCGTGCCCGCATTGGCGATGCGCGCGTTGAACACCGCGAAATTGCCGTTCGGCCCGATGCCGCGCGTGCCCCCGGTGATGACGCCGCCCGCCTGGTTCGTCAGGGCGCCATAATAATCGATGAAGACGCCGGTGCCGGTTGCGGTGATCGTGCCGCTGTTGGTCAGGCTGCTCGACAGCTGGAGCCCGGCGGTCGTGCCCTCGATCCGGCCGCTATTGGTCCAGGTCGACCCCGACGAGCCCGACAGGATCGCGCCGATCCCGCCCGTAGAGCGGATCGTGCCCGAATTGGCGAAGCTCGGCCCGAACAGCGACACCGCGGTGCCCCCGGCGGTGATCGTGCCCGAATTGACGAAGGCGCCCTGCGAGCCGAACGCGACGCCGCCCCCGGTCGCGGTGATCGTGCCGCTATTCTCGAAACGGTTCACATAGTTCAGCGCGACGGCGAAGGTGCCGCTCTGCCCGCCGGTGCCGGTGATGCGGCCGGCATTGGTGACGCTGGGCGAACCCGAAGATCCGAACTCGTCGGACAGGATGGTGCCGGTGCCGCTCAGCGCGGTGGTGTTGACGATCGCGCCGCTGCCCCCGACGCGCAAGGGGCCGGCGACCGCAAAGCCGTTCGCCAGCGTGGCGGTCGTCTTGGCGTCGGGCGCCAGGGTCAGCTGTTCGAAATTGGTCGGCAGCGCCAGCGCGGAGGACAGGGTCGTGTCGCCGGTGAAGCGCACACGCAGCGTGTCGGTGCCCGCCCCGCCGTCGATCGTGCCGCTGATCCCGGTGCGGATCGCACCATTCGCATAGCCGACCGTCAGCGTGTCGTTGCCCGCGCCCAGACGGACATTGCCGGTGATCGTGCCGACGGCGTTGTCGATCGTGCTCGTGCCATAGCCGGACGACCCGGTGGTCGCCAGGATATCGCCGACGATCGTGCCGCTATTGGTCAGGCTGACGCCGCTGTCGCTCTGGATGGCGGTCGTGCCCGCCGTCGTGATCCGGCCACCCGCCTGATTGACCAGCGACAGGTTGTTGTTCGACGCGGCGGCAATCGCGACGCCGGTTCCCGCATTGGCGATCGTGCCGCTGTTGGTCAGCGTCGATCCGCGATAATTGGCCAGCGTCGCGGCGGTGCCGTTGTTCTGGATCGTCCCGCTATTGGTCCAGCCATAGCCATAGACCGCCGAGCTGTACGTCGCGCCGGTATCGACCGCGCTGCGGCTGCCCCCGTCGATGGTGCCCGCATTGATCAGCGTGCCGACCGGCCCGCTGATCGCGCCGATCCGGCCGCCCGCGCGGTTGGTGATCGTCTGGAACCCGGCATAGGTCGGATTGGTCGACAGCAGCGCATAGCCGTTCGCGCCGGTGCCCGTTGCACCGATCGTGCCGCTATTGTCGATCGAGGCGGTCGTACTGCCAAAGCCGTTGCCGGCCTGGCCGATGACGACGCCGTTCGCGCCGCTGACGCTGCCGCCCGCCGCGACCGTCATGGTCAGGTTGGTGGTGGCATAGCCGGTGCTGGTGGACGGACGGATCAGCTGGACGCCCGCCTGGCTGCCGCCATCGACGCGCCCGCCCACGGTCAGCGTCGAATAGGCATAGCCGTTGGGCGTCGGCATCGCAAAGGCGATGGCGGGCGCGCCGCTGTTCGTCACCGACGCCCCTGCGGCCACGGTCACCATCGTGCCCGAGGTCGTGACGGTCAGGCCGTTGGTATCGGCGCCGGTGCAGGTCGTCGTCGCATTGGCCTGAGTCGGGTCGGGGGTGCACTGCGCAAAGGCCGGGCCCGCGACCATGATCGCGAGCAGAATGGCGCTCGTGTCCAGCGCGCGCGCCTTTACCTGCCGAACGCGCGGCAATGCCTTCGTCATCTTGATTACCCCCTGTAGACGGGGGTTGGTTATAATGAACGGCCTGTCATGTCACGTGAAATCATGACGCGCGCGTCATTTTGAAATAAAGCAACAACCACTATTCTTGCACGGGAAGACGACGCCGACACGGATGCTGAAAAATCTTGCAGAAAGGTTACATGCAATTCGGTATCCGTCGCCGCCCCACGTGCTTTTATCGTGCCGCGCATAGTTGATCGGGCGTCATGACAAGCAGCCGTCCGAATTCAGCAGGTTAAGGACGCGCCCCTTCCCCATTCTCTCCGTCCGGGGACCGCGCCGGCATCGGATCGCCCGCATCCGCCAGGGTCGCAGCGGACAGGCCCGATCTTCCGACCATGGTAGAAAGTGACCATGGTGCATCGCCCGCCATGCCTTATGTTGGTCGCCTGACCCGGGACGGACGCCGGCTGAGGGAGAGCGACAGGTGAAGGAAGCGATCGGCTTTTCCAGCGAGGGCATGGCCGAGGCGGATGCCTTCGACGCCTATCGCCGGCTCTATGCGCAAGGTGCCGATGTCGTGCGCCGCGACGGGCCGTTCCATGCCCGCGTCACCGGCTGGCGCTTTCGCCACATGCTGCTGTTCGACCGGCATCTGTCGGGCATGGCGCATGTTCGCGAGGAACGGGTGCAGGCCGACAGGTTCGACCATATCGTCCTCCACCATGTCCTATCGGGCACGCTGATCGGCGGGCCACGCAGCGGCTTCGACCGGGCGGGGCCGGGCGATATCGTCTTTCTCGACACGCGGCGCGGCCACCGGACCGAGGCGCAAAGGCTGCACGTGATCACCGCCAGCATCGCGCGCGACCTGGTGCTGGCCGCGCTGGGCAGCCTGGGCGCGCTGCACGGGCTGGTCGTCCATGCGCCCGATACCGGGATGCTGAGCGACTATCTGCAATCGCTGGTCCGCCATGCGCCCGCGCTCGACGACCGGCATGACGGAGCGCTGGCCCGCGCGCTGATCGAGCTGCTGCCGACCGCGCTGGGCGGCCCGCGCGACGTCGCGGTCGAGGCCAGGCGGCAGGACCATCTGCGCCGCGAGGCGGTCGAGCAGCTGATCGACCGCGAGATGGCCAATCCCCATCTGACCGGCGCGGTCATTGCCGAGCGGGTGGGCGTGTCGCGCGCGACGCTCTATCGCCTCTATCAGCGCAGCGGCGGGATCGCGCGCCACGTCAAGCGTCGCCGGATCGACGCGGTCCGCCGCGCGCTGGAGGTGCCGGAGGCCCGCGAACTGGACGCGCTGGCGCATCTTTATGGCCTGGGCGACGAGGCTGGCCTCGTTCGGGCGTTCCGCGCCGATCAGGGGATCGACCCGACCGAATATCGCCAGCGCGTCCGCCAGGGGCGCGGCGACCCGGTCGAAACGGGCACGCGCCGCTGGAACGGCTGGATGCACGAGCTGGATTAGGGGGCATGGTCGCTTCTTCTTTCCCTCGCCCCTCGCAGAGGGGGGAGGGTTACGCAGACTTAGGCTTTGCGAAGCAAAGGCTTAGTCGGAGCTGGGTGAGGGGTGAGCGCGCGAAGCGCGCGCGAGCCGGAGGCTCGCTCGACCCCTCACCCAAGCTACGCTAGCCAGCAGGCTGGCAAGCTTCGCTATCCCTCTCCCCCTGTCCAGGGGAGAGGAGAAGATGCGGAGCGCATCGCCATCCACGCCGCACCACAGCCGATCAGCCCGGTCGCGCCCAGCACCCGGCCGATCGCATCGGCCAGGCCGGTCGGCCCCGCGATCGCCTGGCTCGCGGTTCCCACCGCCCAGGGGCCGAGCGCGGTGCCGAACAGCGTGACGAGGGTCAGGAAGATCGCCGTACCCTCGACCCTCAGCGCCGCTGGCATCCGCGCCTGCAACCCGATAAGGCCGCCCGTCAGCGCGATCGACAGCCCGATCGTCGCGCCGCCCAGCGCGATCACCGCGCCCGCCAGTCCCGCCGACCGGGTCAGCGGCCAGAGCGCCAGCGTGCCCAGCGCCAGGCCAAGCAGCATCGACGCCGGCGCGCCCCTGCCCCACCGGTCGGCCAGCACCCCGCCCAGGCCATGGCCCACCGCGCCGGCCAGCATCATCGCCAGCCCGACCCACAGCCCGGCCTCGGGCGGGCTCAGCCCGTGCAACCGGATCAACAGGCTGGCCGCCCAGCTGGTCAGCGACTGGGCCAGCAGCACCGCACACAGCCCCGCCAGGATATGGGGCAGCAGCGCGGGTCGGTCGGCGATCATGTGACGCCACGCCGCGCCCATGCGCACCGCCTTTCCCTCCGGCCGACCGGCAGGCTCGGCCAGCCGCAGCAGGAGCAGCGACAGTGGCAGGCCGATCGCCCCGGCGGTCACGAACACCATGCGCCACGGGTCGACCGCGCCGCCCAGCGACGCGAACAGCGCCAGCAGCGCGCCGCCCCCGATCAGCGCGCTTCCCCGGCCCAGCGCCGCACCCGCGGTGAACAGGCTGATCCCCCGCCCCCGATGCGCGGGCGTCATGGCGGCGACGATCAGGCCGATGGCGGCCGGCCCGATCGCCGCCTGCATCAGCCCCATCAGCATCCGCGCACCCGCCAGCATCTGCTCCGTCCTGGCCAGTCCGCAGGCGATGGTCGCGATGCTCGATCCCATCACCGTGACGGCCAGCAGCCGGGCGAGCGGCCAGCGGCGCGCGAGCAGGATCATCGGGATCACCGCCAGCCCGCCGACTATCGCAAAGGCCGGTCCCTGCAACAGGCCGATCGCGGCATCGCCCAGATGCAGCTCGGCCTTGATCGGCTCGATCAGGATCGCCAGCAGGAACCGGTCGCCGACCGCCAGCATATGAACCAGCGCCATCAGGATCGCGACGCCATAACCCTGATAACGGAACGAGAAGGGCAAGCGGCGTCCTTTGCGTCAGCGGCCCGTGACGGTCGCGGCCGGTGGCCGGTCAGCATAGAAAGCGGGATGAGGCTCGGGAAGTCCGAGCCGCAGCGTTTCGGGAACACCGGGCGTCAGCAGGGGGGCGACGCTGTCCCATGGCGCGCTCAGCCAGCGGTCGCGCGATGCGGCCGGGACGATCACCGGCATGATCGGAAACGGCCCGTCGCTCAGACAGCCGAGCATCGCGAAGCCGCGCGCCTCCCCGGCGTCGCGCCACAGCCCGGCAATGGTGAAGACGGGTTCGTCGGCCAAAGTGAACCAGGTCGGCCGCCCCTCCCCGCCCGAGCCCCGGCCCCGGCGTGCGGGCAAGGCGGCCGTGCAGGCGCTGACCGGGATCAGGCAACGCTGGCCGGGCCGTTCGGCCAGGCGGCGCCACCAGGGCAGCGAGACGCTGACGATCCGGGTCGTCGGCCAGCACGCCTCGCCCGCGCCGATGTCCCAGCATTGGGTATCCAGGCCCAGCCCCTGCCCCTGCGGCATGGCGCGCAGGACGAAGGCGGGATGGCCGGGGCGCAGATCGGTCAGCCGCGACCAGCGTCCCCAGGATGCCTGCTCGATCGTGACGCAGCCGAACGCGGCGCACAGCGCCTCCGCCGTCCGGTCCAGCCGCGCGGCGTCGGTGCCGTTCGGCCTGGGGGCATCGTCATGCATCATATATCCCGTCCCCTGCCCCTTCGTGCAGGGGCGCTTCGCCTCAGGGCCGGAATTCGGGGGTGGCGGGCGACGTCCAGACCCATTGGCGCTGCCGCAGCGAATAGCGGCGCCGCACGCGCCGACAGATCACGGTGTGGACGCGCTGATCCTTGGCCATCCGGACGATGCCGAACAGCATGAACACCGGCTGCCAGTCATGATGACGTCGAAACGGAATGGCGAAAGGCAGGGCGAACATGATCGTCCTCGCATATGGGATGACGGAAAAGGGTGTGAAGCGACCGGAACCTCAGGGGTGGTGCCGATCGCTTCGGTTCTTTATCTAGGTCAATCACTTGCCCGTGCCCATGGCCCGGCGCCGTCTGTCTCACCGTTGAGACGGATCGCTTTCCGGGGCTGGTGCGTTTTTATGGACCGCCTGGGCGGCAAGCCCCCGGACATCGACCCGCGCCTTCAGCCGGGCGCACAGCAAGGCGGTGCCGCTGATCTTGCGCTGGACGAACAGCGTCTCGACATGCGGGACGTGCCAGGTGGCGCGGTCGGCGATCATCGGCCTAGTTTCTTCGCGCACCACCGGCACGAAGGCGCGGTCGCCGAAATCGAAGGGACCGGGGCGCGCCATCGTATCGTCGATCGCGGCGATGATCCGGTCGACCGCCGGACGGTGCGCGGCGACCGCCGCCTCGCCCAGGAAACCCGTCTCCACCGCGATCTCGCGAATCCGGTCGCGGTCATGCGCCAGCCCCGCCTCGATCAACCGGCGATAGGAGGCAGCGGTCCCGGCGGGCACGTCGCGCGCCGCGCCGAAGTCGAGCAGGACCAGGCGGCCCGTCTCTGCCTGCCAGCGGTAATTGGCAAAGTTCGGATCGGTCTGCATCATGCCGAAGTCGAACAATTCACGCAGCACCAGCTCGATCAGCGCGGTCATCGCGGTGTCGCGCGTCGCCTGGGGCGCCTCGGCCAACGTCTCGATCGACTGGCCGGGCACGAAGTCCATCGCCAGCACCAGCGGCGTGGTCAGCGACGGCTCGGGGCTGGGCACCACATAGCGCGGATCGCCCGCCAGCTGCGCACCATAGGCCTGCATCCGATCGGCCTCGCGGATATAATCGGCCTCCTCGGCCAGCTGGCGCTTGGCCTCTTCGAGCAGCGGCTTCAGGTCGATCGCGGGCGGGATCAGGTTGGACACGCGCAGCAGCGTCGCGACATTGTCGACATCCGACCCGATGCTGTCGCGGACGCCCGGATATTGCACCTTGATCGCCAGCACCCGCCCGTCGGGCAGGGTCGCGCGGTGGACCTGCCCGATCGAGGCGGCGGCCATGGGCGCGGCCTCGAAATGGCGGAAGCGGCGTCGCCAGTCGGCGCCCCATTGGCTGCGGAGCACCTTGTCGAGCTGCGCGGGCGGCATCCGGTACGCCTGGTCGCGCAGGCGGGCGAGGATGGTCTGGAGTTCGGGCGGCAGGATGTCGCCCGCATCCATCGAGATCATCTGGCCCAGCTTCATCGCCGCGCCGCGCAGGTGGGACAGCCGGTCGGCGACGCGCGCGGCGTTGCCGGGGGTGAGGATCAGGTCGCCGAGACGCGGCCGCTCGCCGCTGGCCAGTCGGCGCGCGCCCTCTGCCAGCATCCCGCCCGCCACGCCGCCCGCCAGGCGACCGAACGCGCCCGCGCGGGCGATGCGGCCACTGGGAACAGCCTTATGGTTTTTGGGATCGTCAGCCATGCCCCGGCATAGCGGCGGACACGCGTCTTGGTTCCGCGCGGTCCTCCCACATGCGCGCGATCATCCAGGCGGCCAGGATCATGACGAAGGGCATGGCTGGATAATGATAGCGGGTCTGCCCGGTGAACCCGAAGGCCAGCACGGTGCAGAAGACCGGCACGACCGCCGCGACCAGCATCTCGGCCCCCTTGCGCCCCCGCCAGGCCGCCCGCGCGGCGCGCACCGTGCCGATCAGCGCGAGGGCGAGGACGGCCATGTAGAAAAGCTGGTTCAGGCCCTGCAGGACCTTCCACAGCATTGCCCGCTCCGAATGGCTGGCGTCGAGCGACCAGAAGCCGTCGCTGTCCTTCAGCCAGAGCAGCGCCATCTTGCGAAAACCGAGCAGACCCCAGCGAACGGGATGATCGCCGATCCAGCCGGTCGCCATCGCCTTCAACCGCCGGTCGATCTCCACCTGTCGCTCGACCCGGTCGGCAAAGGGGATGCCCACCTGCGCCCAGAGCGGCGATTTCTCGATCTGGAAATAACCGCCATCGGCCAGGTCGTTGGCCCCGGCCTGCAGCGCGATGCCGCCATTGGTCGACACTAAAACCGGCGCGCCCAGCACCGCCTGGTTGCGCATCGTCCAGGGGGCGACGGCGACGGCCATCCCCGCCACGATCAGCGCCAGCAGGACGAGCGCGCGCCGCCCGTCCACCCCGCGCGCCAGCCACAGCGCGCCGACCAGAAAGGGCGGGAACAGCATCATCTGCGGCCGCATCAGCATCGCCCCGCCCAGCACCAGCCCGCCGACCAGCGCCCAGCCGATCCGCCTGCGCCCCTCCACCACCAGCGCGATCCCCGCCAGCATGACGGCGGTCGCGGTCGTCTCCGCCGCGGTGTCGCCGCTATAGGCGATATGCGCCAGATAGACGGCATAGAGCAGGGCCGCCACCCGCGCGGCCCCCTCGCCTGCCCCCAGCCGGCGGGCCAGCCACAGGATCAGCAGGATCGTCGCGCCTTGCGCGATCAGGTTGAACAGGATCGGGCCGAGGAGCGTGGGGCCGAACAGCCAGGTCGCCAGCCCGATCAGCGCCGGATAGCCGACCGGCCAGAAGGCGGTCGGAAAGCCCCCCTCCTGATAACCCATCCCGGCCGCAATCTCGCGCCCCCGCTCGAGATACCAGAAGGAATCGGTGCGCGGCACGATCGGAAAGGCCAGGATCACCCCCAGCCGCAACGCGATGGCCAGCAGCAGGATGGCGGGCACCACCCAGCGCGCGGTGGCGAAACACGCCCACAGGCCGGACAGCGGGCGGTTTAAGGTCTGCGTCCCGGACGACATGGAAAGGCTCCCCTGGGCGCGCATTCCCCCGGCGCCAGCGCGGCCACGCTAGGCCGGATCGGGTGAGGAACAAAAGCCGCAAAATGGGGACCGCCCGTCCCGCCATGTCCGGCAGGCTTGCCCCTTGCCTTCTTCCCCGACATGCCGGACACTCGGGGGCACGGAACGCCTGGAGATCGGCATGGTCTTGATCGCGCTTGTTGGCCTTCAGGCTGCTACCGGATGGAACCCGCCCGCGCAGGCGGCGTGGTCCGGCGACAGGCCGCCCGTCGAGGTGCACCTGCAGGCCCACCCGGTGTCGATGCGCGGCAAGGCGGAGATCGACGTCGACCTGGTCGCCACGGGCGATGGCTTCGCGGTATCCCCGTTCCTGCAACCCACGCGAGGCATTGCGTTCGAGGTCACGACCCTTGCCGGAATCCCGGTGTCGTCGGCCGAGCCCATGATCGGTTCGCCACCCCCGCCCCCGCTGGCCCCCGACCAGTTGATATCGGTGCCCAAGGCAAAGACCTATCATGTCGTCACGGCCGAGCGCGCAACAACCCTGTTCCCCGGACCGGGGCGCTACAAGGTAAGGGCGCAACTGCACTTTTTCGACTTCCCCTCCGACCCCGTCCATCATGCGACGCTGTCGTCCGACACGATCACGGTGGACGTCGGGAAATAAGGACAACGACGGTCGCGCGTCACAGCATGGGGTGATTGCTGCACGCGGGGCCGGTCATCACGCCACCGTCGGCACCCTGCCAAAATTCGGGTGCCAAGGATTGAAACGGCCCCCTGACACCCCCCAAGGCTGGATCGACATTCGACAGACCCGCTTGCCTTCCTCCCCTGCAAGGGGAGGTGGCAGGCCGCAGGCCTGACGGAGGGGTGTCCCGGCTGGCGAGGAAGCGTTCCATCGCGAACGGTGACACCCCTCCACCATGCTTCGCATGGTCCCCCTCCCATTACAGGGGAGGAATGGATTGAAGGCCGACCCGGCCTAATGGTCGAACGATAGCAGGATGGGGCATGGCCCCGCTTCCCCACCCCCGCACTCCTCCGCCAGGCCGTTCAGCGCGGCGCGGGCGCGTTGCAGTTCGGCGATCCGGGTGTCGAGCGCGGCGATCCGGGCATGGGCCAGCTCGCGCACCCGCGCCCGGTCGTCGGTGGCGTCCAGCGCCAGCAGCTCGCCGATCTGCTCGAGCGTGAAGCCCGCCGCTTGCGCCGAGCGGATGAAGCGCAACCGCCGGGCATCCCCCTCGCCATAGCGCCGGACGCCCCCTGCCCCGCTCGGCCCCGTCGGCCGTTCGGGCCTGTCGAGCAGCCCGCGCCGCTGGTAATAGCGGATCGTCTCCACCCCGACGCCGCCCGCGCGTGCTAGCCCGGCGATGGTCCATCGGCGCGTCTCTTCGGCCATGTCTTGACTCCGTACCATGGTACGGACCCCATATGATGCGCCGACCCCAGCAGGAGAAGGACCATGACCGCGACGCGCAACGCCATACTCTACCGCATGGTGATGCCGACCCATACCTGTCCTTACGGTCTGAAGGCGAAGGATTTGCTGCGCCGACAGGGCTATGCGGTCGAGGATCACTGGCTGCGCACCCGCGAGGAGACCGACGCCTTCAAGGCCGAACATGGCGTGAAGACCACGCCCCAGGTCTTTATCGGGGGCGAGCGGGTGGGCGGCTATGACGATCTGCGCCGCTTCTTCGGCAAGCGCGTCGCCGATCCCAAGGCGACGACATACCGCCCGGTCGCGGCGCTCTTCGCGATGACCGCGCTGATGGCGCTGGCGACGAGCCAGGCGGTCTATGCCACACCCTTCACGAGCCACGCGGCCGAATGGTTCGTCGCGTTCAGCATGGCGGTCCTCGCGCTCCTGAAGCTGCAGAATGTCGAGAGCTTCGCGACCATGTTCCTGAACTACGACCTGCTGGCGAAACGCTGGGTGCCCTATTCCTATATCTATCCCTTTGCCGAGGGGCTGGCGGGGGTGCTGATGATCGCGCGGGTGGCGACCTGGGCCTCGGTGCCGATCGCACTATTCATCGGGGGTGTCGGGGCGGTGTCGGTGGTCAAGGCGGTCTATATCGACCGGCGCGAACTGAAATGCGCCTGTGTCGGGGGATCCAGCAACGTGCCGCTGGGCTTCCTGTCGCTGACCGAGAATCTCATGATGATCGGTATGGCGGTGTGGATGGTGGTGTCCTGACGATCCTCCCCGCCCGCGGGGAGGTGGCAGCGCGCAAGCGCTGACGGAGGGGGGCTTCCACAAGGGACGTGCCTGCCGGCCAGCCCCCTCCACCATGCTTCGCATGGTCCCCCTCCCCGTACCGGGGAGGACAAGTTTCCCCGGGGAAACATCGCCGCACCCCCTCTCCACCTTGCCGGATTGAATGAACTTTGCCATTAACCTTCCCCAAAAGCTTCAAGGGGCGAAGTGATGGCGGAAGATCATGCAATGCTGACCCAGATCGGGGATTTGGCGGGCGCGGGCGAACGGATGATCGAAAGGCTCCGCCGCAAGGCGTTCCTGCCCGAAAGTCGCAAGGGCTTGCATGTCCGTTTCGGCATCGCCGAGGCCGCGCAGCTGCTCGGCTGTTCGACCAACCGCATCCGCATGGCCGAGGAGGATGGCCGCCTCCCCCCTGCCCCCACCACCGACAATGGCCGTCGCCAGGGCTATACCGTCGAGGAGCTGCTGCGGATGCGCGAGGTGCTGGGCGCCACCCCGGCCCGTGCGCCGCTCGACATTCCCGCGATCATCGCGGTGCAGAATTTCAAGGGCGGCGTCGGCAAGTCGACCGTCACCACCCATCTGGCGCATTATTTCGCGGTCCAGGGTTACCGCGTGCTGGTCGTCGATTGCGACAGCCAGGCGACGACGACCACCCTGTTCGGCTTCAATCCGCATTTCAACATCACGCGCGAAGAGACGCTCTATCCCTATCTGTCGATCGACCCGACGCAGAGCGACCTGGCCTATGCGGTCAAGCCGACGCCCTGGCCCAATGTCGACCTGATCCCGTCCAACCTGGAGCTGTTCGACGTCGAATATGAGCTGGCCGCGGCGGGCAGCGATGGCGGCTCGGTCCTGGCCGCACGCTTCCGCAAGCTGAAGCGCGGGCTGGTCGAGCTGGCGCGCGATTACGACGTGGTGCTGCTCGATCCGCCACCCGCGCTCGGCACGATCAGCCTGGCGGTGATGCAGGCGGCCAATGCCCTGCTGGTGCCGCTCGCCGCCACGACGCCGGACTTCTGCTCGACGGTCCAGTTCCTGTCGATGATGGACCAGGTGCTGCACCAGCTGACCGGCGCCGGGATCGAGGTGGATTACCAGTTCGTCCGGCTGATCTGTTCCAAGTTCGACGGCAACGACCCCAGCCACGCGATGGTCCGCGCTATCATGGAGCAGAGCTTCGGCCCTGCCCTGCTGCCCGTGCCGATCCTGGAATCGGCCGAGATCAGCCATGCCGCGATGCGGATGATGACCGTCTACGAACTCGAAAAGCCGATCGGCACGCCCAAGACGCACAAGCGGTGCCGCGCCAATCTGGACGAGGCGATGCGCCAGGTCGAACAGCTGGTCCGACAGAGCTGGGGTCGGGTCGAACCGGCGAGCGAAGAGGCGGTGATCCATGCCGCGGCCTGAACGCATTCTCCCCCTTTCCTACATCATTTCGTTCCGGTTATGTTCCGGCCGGAGGACTCATCATGGCGCGTAAACAATCCGACTATCTGGCCGCCCTGCTGGCCGAAGAGAGCGAAGCGGCCCTGCCCGAACCGGCGCGCGAGGCGCCGGCCGAGCGCAGCCGAACGACCACGCTGCTGGGCCGCGAGTCCGCGCTGGCGCGGGTGGCAAGCGGCGAGGTGCGGCAGGTGACGCAGCTGCTGCTCGATCCGGCGCGGGTGCGGATCTGGCCGGGCAATGCGCGCAACTATGCGCACCTCAGCGAGGCGAGCTGTCGCGAGCTGATCGATTCGATCATCGCGGAAGGGGGCCAGAAGGTACCCGCCGTGGTCCGCCGGATCGAGGGCGACCCGGACCATGATTATGAGGTCATCGCAGGGACCCGGCGCCACTGGTCGATCAGCTGGCTGCGCGCGAACAGCTATCCCGACATGCAGTTCGTGGCGCAGGTCGCGCAGCTGGATGACGAGGCAGCGTTCCGCCTGGCCGATCTGGAGAATCGCGCGCGCGCCGACGTGTCCGACCTGGAGCGGGCACGCAATTACCTCGCCGCGCTCGAGACGCATTACGGCAACCACCAGACGCGGATGGCCGAGCGGCTGAAGCTCTCCAAGGGCTGGCTGTCCAAGATGCTGAAGGTGGCGGCGATCCCGGATACGGTCATCGCCGCCTTCGCCTCGCCCAACGAGGTGCAGCTCAAGCCTGCCTATGCCCTGGCCCAGGCGATGCAGGACAAGGGCGAGGCAGGGGCGATCACCGCCATGGCGGAGCAGATCGCCCGCGAACAGGCCGAACGGCGCGAGACGGGTCGACCGTCCTTGGCAGCGGCGGACGTGCTGCGCCGGTTGCTCGATGCGCCCAAGACGATGGTGGGCGAGGAGGAGGGGGCGATACCCTATCGCTACAAAAACGCCCATGGTCGCCATATCCTGACCGTCCAATCGGCCAATCGCCAGGGCGTGACCATAAGGCTTCACGCCGGGTCGGGCGCGGATACCGATGAGATCATCGTCGCCCTGCGGAATACGCTGTCCCATCTCGAATTTTACGGCAAGGGGCTTCAGCGCTGATGTTTCCCCGGGGAAACCTTGTCGAACCATCCCTGTCTGGCCGCCCTTTGCGGGGTGGCACCGACCATGATCGTTCGCGCGCGGACGCCATGTTTCCCCGGGGAAACATGCGATGACCCGCGCCGCCCGCGAACAGGATAACAGCCAGTTCGAGCTGTTCCTGCCCTATCTCGCCGACCTGCCGCTGCGCGACCAGCGCGAGATGATGGAGCGGCCCTTCTTCAGCCTGGCCAAGTCGAAACGGGTCAAGCCGATCGACTATCGCTCGCCCGATGGCAAGCTGTGGGTGCATGTCTCGGGCAATCCCGATTATGGCATGGCGACGATCTGGGATGCCGACATCCTGATCTATTGCGCCTCGATGCTGGCCGACATGGCGAGACGCGGCATCAACGACGTGCCGCGCAAGCTGCACCTGATGCCCTATGACCTGCTCCGCGCGATCGGGCGCCAGCCGACGGGCCGCGCCTATGAACTGCTCGGCCAGGCGCTCGACCGGCTGGTGTCGACCACGGTCAAGACCAATATCCGGGCCGAGAACCGGCGCGAGGCGACGTTCAGCTGGCTCGACGGCTGGACCCAGCTGGTCGACGAAAAGACCGAGCGGTCGCGCGGCATGACCATCGAGCTGTCCAGCTGGTTCTACGAAGGCGTGATGATGACGGGCGGCGTGCTGTCGATCGACCGCGCCTATTTCGACATATCGGGCGGGCGCGAGCGCTGGCTCTACAAGGTCGCGCGCAAACATGCCGGCGGGGCAGGGGAGGGGGGCTTCGCCATCTCCATGCCGACCCTGTTCGAGAAATCGGGCGCCGAAGGCCAATATCGCCGCTTCAAGTTCGAGATCGCCAAGATCGCCGAACGCAACGCGCTGCCCGGCTATGCCCTGACCCTCGAACAGGCCGATGGCAAGCGCGAGCCGAGCCTGCGAATGCGCCGTCGGACCGAAGGGGAGGGGGTGCCCGTATCCGCGCCACCCGCCGCCTCCGCGCCTGCGCCCGCCCGGGCCGCAACCGCATCACCGGTCGAGGAACCGGCGGTCGACGTCGCATCAATGATCCGGCGCAGCGTCACCAGCCTGTCGACCCGCGCGACCTTTGGCGAGATCACCGACGCGACGCTGGCGCTGCTGCGATCGGAATGCCCCGGCTGGGACTATCAGACGCTCCATGCCGAGTTCAAAGCCTGGATCGAGGCCGACCCGGCGCGCACGCCGGTCAGCTACCAGAACGCCTTTATCGGCTATGTCCGCCGCTTCGACGCGAAGAACCGGCACCTGCTACGCTGACGGTTAGGGGAGGGGGGTGCGTGGATGGCCCACCCCCCCAAATTTTTCGCCGCTAAAATCCCGGCCGCGCTCGAACGCATCGCCCGAACGCGTTCCCGAAATATCGGTAGTCCGAAGGCGTCCATGATCGCCTCGCAAAGCCCATCGGACATTTGAACCTCGCGATGTGCGATCGGCCAAAAACTGATTCAATCGGACCGGCAAAAACGGTGTCTGATCCGGCCTTTCGATACAACAGGAACGGATTCCGATACTCCCGGAACGGTTGGGCGATACATCAGGAACGCGGCCCACGATATTCCGGGAACGAATAGTCGATATGTCAGGAACGCAGGGCCCGCCGAAAACCGTGCAAATCCTGGGGTTTGCGCACCTTCGCAAGGCGCTTAACCCTTTAATCTCTCTATAACGCTCTAACCCTTGCGATATGTTTTTCCTGAGTTTTTTGAAGGGATTGATGAGTTTTCTGAATCAATCCCGTTTCCGCTTTTCCTCCGGTGCGGCTGGATTCACAAAAGGCCATGCCGATCGCACGCGAACATCGCTGGCTCTATCCGATCGACTGGCGCGAATTGTCGGCGCTGATCCGCTTCGGTCGGGCCGGGGGGCGTTGCGAGCATTGCGGGCGGCCCCATGGATGCGACGTCGTCCATCTCGGCGACGGAACTTGGTGGGACGACCACGCCAGGCGCTGGCGCGACCGGCGGGGCAGGGGCGTCCGGACCCTACGCCCCCCCGACGACATGATCCGCCAACAACCGGGCCTGACCGGCATCGCCCCGCCCTTGCCCTTCCGCCAGACCCGCGTGATCCTGGCCAGCGCGCATCTCAACCACGATCCCGGCGACAACCGCCCCCGCAACCTAGCCGCGCTGTGCCAGGCCTGCCACATGCGCCACGACGCTGGGGAGCATCGCCGGCGTCGCAAGCGTAATGCGTTTCGGGGGAGGGCCGTGGGCGACTTGTTTGGCTAACCCATGGACAGTCCGGGCAGCGAAAGCCGCGCGTTGGTGGGAAGGGCGAAGATCATCCGCACATTTGGACAAGGCCTCAGGTACAAGACCCGAAGGTCCGGCGTTCGAGGTTGCAACGAAGCACGGGATCATTTGAATTTTTTGTTAGAAGACGCTCCGGGGTAACATTCGCTAACAGGCTGATTTTTATAAATATCGTCCTGGAAGGTGGCATGATGATCGGATGGATCCACAGGGCACGACGGACCCAGACGATCTCGCCCCGCAACCGCACAAGAGCGCTTTCCTATTTCGTCGCAATCAACCTGCTTCGAATAGCGATTCTAGCAGGAACCAGCGATAACAGCTTTTTTCAGGCCGACTATGCTTGGCCTCCTCTGTTCCTGTGGATCGCAGAGAAAATGCGGTTTCCGCGATTTCTGGCATGCGGAGGAACATTCTTCCTTACCGTTTTCGTTTTGTCCGCAGATACCCTGTCTGCCGAAAGTCAAAGATTCCATTGGGGTATCGAGGCTATCCCGCAATTTCTCGGTGCCTATCACGACCTGCCATGGGCATTGATACTGCCGGTCGCTGCGGTCATTTTGGCCCTCGCGATCATTGCGACGGCAGGTTTGTTCGTGGCGCGCAGGCGACCATTGGCCATCTGGCCGTTGCTCATGGTCTTCGGCCTGCTGTCAGTCGCCGACCTGATCGCCGGGACGGGGCGGTACCGCGCCGTCTACGGGAAATACAACATATTGACCGCGGCCAGCCAAAGCCTCGTCTCGACCTATGCGGGAATGATGAAGGAGCCGAGCTTCACGCCCATTCGGCAAGGCACCATGTATTCGAATATTGCCTTCGGGAACCCGCCGTCTCAAATCCTGTCCATTGCCTTTGAATCCTATGGTCTGGCGTGGCGAAAGGATCGGCGTGACGCTCTGATCGCGCCCCTTTTGAAAGAAGTATCCGGTCTTTACGTCATCGACCGGGCTTCGCACCACTTCCAGGGCAATACATTCCAGGGGGAAGTCCGCGAACTCTGCGGGTTGCAGATGCAGGGATATCCGAGAACGGGAAAGCTCTCGACCGGATTCGACCAATGCCTGCCTGCGCGTCTCGCGCGACGGGGCTATGATACATGGGCGCTGCATGGCAATGGAGGCGAATTCTACTCGCGCAAGACATTCTATCCTCTGCTGGGATTTCGCCATGCGGAATTCTATGACGATTTCAAAAGGCGGTCCGATCGAAAACCGCAATGCAGCGGAACGGTGTTTCAGGGCATTTGCGATGAACAGGTCTATGAGCGCGCTTTGAGCCTGTTCGACGGAAAGCGGCGCTTCGTACATGTCATGACGCTCGACACGCATCTGCCGGTCCGGTCGGCCCAGTTTCCCTCATGCTCGGCGTCATTCGAGGACGATTCCGGACTATGCGGCTATGACAGGCTGGTCGAGCGATCTATGCGACAGCTTGGCGCGGCGTTGCGACGGGCCAAGTCCAAGCCCGATGTGATTTTCATCTACGGCGATCATGCTCCGCCTTTTGCCGGGCAAGCCGATCGGGACGTCTTTCACCACGACCGCATTCCCTTTCTGCGCTTGCGCCGGCTATCGTGAGTGCGCGCAACTCGGCCGTGAGGCAGACCGTCGAGCCGCGCGGGGATCGTCATCCGGACTATTGTCTCGCCTGCTCGTACGCAATCGAACGTCCCGGGCGATACATGTGGTGTTAAGCTGCTAAGGTGACAACAGTACCACATGTTGATTGCGTTTCGACCCGACGGCACAGCGGTATCCGCTCGCGAAGATCGCCGCAGTTCAGCTTGTGATAATAGTGCCGACGACATCAGGTGACGGGGCAGAACTTTTGCGATAGATGCCGTCGCCATTCTCAGACCCTTGCGAACCCTCGGGAGCATTTTCTTGGTGACTGCTTACCAATCTGCGATTGGCGAAAATTCGACGGACGGTGCGTCGAAGCAGGCTATCCGCGCCAGATTGGTGCTGGGCCTGGCGGTGTTGGATTTTTGTGCGATATCGCTCGGCATGGTCGTGGTGGCCTTGGTGTATCTGGGCCAGTTCGATCACAAGCGCCTTGTGATATTCCTCCCGCTCCTGCTGCCGGTCTATTACCTGTTCGCGGCCCGGCAGCATGCCTATCGTCTGAATGTCGTCATCAATGCGGGACGGAGCATGGGCCGCTCCGGTCTGTCGTTCACCTTCGCGATCGCGGCGGTCATTCTGGCGCTGTTCTTCCTGAAGGCCTCCGACGAATTGTCGCGCGGACTGGCCTTGGCGGGGGGCGCGGTGAGCGTGGCGCTCCTGCTCGTCGGTCGCGCGCTGTTCGCGAACTATGCCTATCGCAAGCTGGACGGCCAGCCGCAAAGCGAGATCGTGCTGGTCGACGGGCTGGCTCCGCCGCCCATCTGCAGCGCGCCGAAGATCGACGTTGCCCAGCTCGGCCTGAGGCCGGATATCAACGAGCCGGACATGCTCGACCGGCTGGGCAAGATCATCAATGGCGTCGACCGGGTCATCATATCGTGCGAGCCGGGCCGTCGTGCGGCCTGGGCGCTGGCCCTGAAGGGGGCGGGGATCAATGTCGAGGTGCTGGCGCCGGAACTCGACGAGATCGGTGCCATCACCCATAATCGCTATCATGGTACCGCGACGGCGCTGATCGCGTCGGGGCCGCTGACGCCGGTGGACCGGTTCATGAAGCGGTGCCTGGATCTCGCCTTTGCCGTTCCGGCGGCCATCGTCCTCTCGCCTTTCATCGCGCTGGTGGCCGTGGCGATCAAGCTCGATTCCCGCGGCCCGGTCCTGTTCAAGCAGAAACGCATCGGCATGGGGAACCGTCTGTTCCCGATGTACAAGTTCCGCAGCATGTACACCGACCGGCTGGACCACAATGCCAGCAAGCTCACGACCCGGAACGATTCCCGCGTGACCCGGGTCGGCAAGATCATCCGGGCGACCAGCATCGACGAACTGCCGCAATTGCTGAACGTGATCCGCGGCGACATGAGCATTGTAGGCCCCCGGCCCCATGCGACGGGGGCGCTGGCCGGCGACGCACTATATTGGGAAGTGGCGACGCATTATTGGAGCCGACATGCCGTCAAGCCCGGCTTGACCGGGCTGGCGCAGGTCAAGGGCTTTCGCGGCAATACGGAAACCAGCCTCGATTTGATGAACCGGCTTCAGGCCGATCTGGATTATCTCGAGGAATGGTCGCTGGCCCGGGATATTTCGTTGATCTTCAAGACGTTCGGCGTTCTGATCCACAAAAATGCCTTTTGAGCCAAAGGGATGGCCGGGGCGGTGGAGGGCAGGGGTGTTCCTGTCGGCCACCGGCATATCCGAGCGTGAAGTCCCGTCCCCTCGGCGTGGGACGGGGCCGAGGCGCCTTGACAGGAATGGCCATCCCTTTTCAGGAGGGAGCATTCGTCGACCGACAGGCGCACCGCGCATCTGTGAAAGCCGCCTATGAAACAGCATCAGAAAATCCGATCCGCCCGAGCCTGGGCGGAGGGCGGCGCTCTCGCGGGCTGGCGTCACCACCTGTTGTTCTTCATCGCGTTCGCCGTGGTGATATTGGGCGGCGGATCGAATCGGGTCGATGTGGCGTCGCTGATCTATGTCCGTCCGCTTCTTGCCCTGCTGCTCGCCGCGATGGCGTTGTCGATCCATCGCGGGGAGGTGGCCGACAAGAAATGGCCACTGGCCCTTCTGCTGGCGGCGTTCGTCCTGGTCGTCGCCCAACTCGTCCCATTGCCGCCCGCGCTCTGGCAGGCACTGCCCGGCCGCAGCCTTGATATCGCGGTCGATCAGGCGCTCGGTGGTGCGGCGCCTTGGCGGCCCCTGTCGCTGACCCCCGACCTGACGCTTCAGTCCGCGCTCTGGTTCACCGCGCCAGCCTGCGCCTTGCTGGGTGTCGCGATCGCCGAGCGGGGAAAGCCGCAGACCATGCTGCACATCGTCATAGGTTTCCTGATCTGTTCGGCGGTCCTCGGCGGATTGCAGGTCAGCCAAGGCCCGGACAGCGGATTATATCTCTACAAGCGAACCTATCCCGGCTTCGGGGTCGGCTTCCTGGCAAATCGCAATCACGAAGCCGCGCTACTCGCCTGCGGCTTCCCCATCCTGCGGCTATGGTCGCTGTTGCCGGCGCGGTCCTTCGCCGTCCAGCGTGGACGGCTGCTGGCGATGCTGGGCGGATGGATCATCTTCATCCCGGCGATCCTGCTGACCGGGTCGCGGGCCGGTCTGGCACTGGCCGTTGTCGGCATGGCCTGCGCCTTCGTCATCGCGCCGCTGTCCGATTTTCGCAAGATAGGCGGGCGATGGGGTAAGTATCTGCCGATCGCAGTGATCGGCGTGTTCCTTTCCACGGTGGCCATCGTAACAGTCGCTGGCCGCAGCCTCGCATTTTCGCGGTTGGTCGAAAATAATGCGGCCGACGACCTGCGGGTGACCTATAGTGGCTTCATCTTCAAGCTGGCGACCGAATATCTTCCGTTCGGAAGCGGCTTTGGTTCGTTCGATCCCGTTTTCCGAAACGCAGAGCCGGACCGTTACCTCAATCCGGTATATTTCAACCATGCTCATAACGAGTATGTCGAAATCCTCATGAATGGTGGTGTCCTCGCTGTCCTTCTCATTGCGGCCGGTGTGATCTACTGGGGTGTGACGGGATATCGCACTTTCTTTTCGAGATCGGAAAAAGGTTTTTCGATCTGGCAGGCGCGAACCGGCTGGGCGATTATCCTCATATTCCTTCTGGAAAGTGTCGTGGATTACCCCCTGAGAACGCCACTTCTTGCATTTGTGTTTGCAATGGCTACCGCATGGATGAGCTTCGGCAAGCAAAGAGCTGTCGGAGACCTTGGTTTACAAAGCCGAGACTACCCCGTAGGGAGGGCGCCGCTGTCTTGACCGTGGGCTTTATGTCAAAAATTCGAGATTTTTCGCTGGGCGGTGTCGTTTTGATGGCGGCCACTCTCACTGCGGGGTGTGCGTCCAAGCCGGCGCCTGTCCGGACCGACATGTCGATGGTCGTGCCGGGGCAGCTGCCCCCGCCGATGACGACGGACCTCATCATTCCGCCGCGTTCCTATCTGATCGGTCCGATGGACAAGCTGCAGATCGACGTGTTCGGCCTGCCCGAGCTTTCGCGCTCGATCCAGGTCGACTCCAGCGGCTATGTCTCGCTGCCTCTGGTCGGTCCGATCCAGGCGTCCGGCAAGACGCCGATCGAGCTTGGCGACAGCTATGCCGCAGGTCTGCGGCGCAGCTATGTCCGCGATCCCAAGGTGACGGTGAACCTGACCGACACCGTTTCGCAGGTCGTCACGGTCGGCGGATCGGTCATGAAGCCGGGCAATTACCCGGTCATCGGGCGCATGACGCTGATGCGGGCGCTGGCGCAGGCCGAAGGGCTGACCGAGTTCAGCAAGCAGGACGAGGTCGTCATCTACCGCCGCGTCAACAATCGCGACATGGCGGCGCTCTACGATCTGCGGGCGATCCGCCAGGGGGCTTATGCCGACCCGGACATCTACGCCAATGATGTGATCGAGGTCGGTGAGTCGCGCGGTCGTCGAATCTTCAAGGATCTCATTGGCGCATCGGCCCTTCTGACGGCGCCGATTGTCGCATTGATAACACGGTGACTGGGGCATCCCGCATGAACTCGTTACAGGAAGTTGCAGTCGCCGGTGGCGGCCATCAGGACGGTGACCGCTGGTTGCCGGGCGCGATGGCGCATGTGCACAGTGCCGCGGGAAGCGGCGTGTCGCTGGTCAACCAGTTGATGAGCCTCCTGCGCCGTCGCAAGTGGATCGTGGGCGGCTTCATCCTGTTCACGCTGCTGATCGGCCTTCTGGCCACCATCCTCGCCACGCCGCAATATACCGCATCCAGCACGATCGACATTCAGCGTGAAGGTCGCAACTTCGCGTCGGTCGACGACAAGCAGAGCGATAGCGGCCAGTGGATGGACAATGAGTTCTACCAGACGCAATACGGGCTCCTGAAGTCGCAGTCGCTGGCAGAGCGTGTCGCGACGCAATTGTCGCTGGTCGACGATCCGCGCTTCTACGAGCGCTTCTCCTTCGGCAAGGCGGAGACGTGGTTCGAGAATGGCCGCCTGAAGCCGGGCGCTTCCACTCGCGATGAGCGTCTGCACGAAGCGGGCAACATCCTGCTCAGTCACGTCGACATCGTACCTGCTCGCCTGTCGCGGTTGGTGACGATCAGCTTCACCTCCCCGGATGCGGCGTTCTCGCAGAAGGTCGCCAATGCCTGGGCGGCGCAGTTCATCCAGCAGACGTTGGCGCGCCGGTTCGATACCACGGCCTATGCCCGCAATTTCCTGGAAGGCCGCCTGGAGAATCTGCGCAAGCGTATTGACCAGTCGGAACGGGCCCTGGTGGATTACGCATCGCGCGAAGCCATTGTGAACCTGCCGACGGGATCGGGCAGCAAGGACGGAACCACCGTCGAGCGTCCGCTGGTTGCCGACGATCTGGCTGCGATCAACCAGGAACTGGCCCAGGCGACGGCGGACCGGATTCGGGCCCAGACCCGTCTGGCCAACAGCCAGGGCGCCCAGACCAGCGAAGCCCTGCAGAGCTCCGGTATTGCCCAGCTCCGGGTGCGTCGCGCCGATCTCATGGGCGAGTATCAGAAGCTTCTGGTCCAGTTCGACCCCGAATATCCGCCGGCCGTGGCGCTTCGCCGCCAGGTTCAGCAGCTCGACTCGGCGATCTCGAAGGAAGAGGGCCGCTTCAGCGGGGCCCTGCGCGATTCCTACAATGCCAGCGTGGCGCGCGAGAACGCTCTTCGCGCCCAGGTGAAGCAATATGAAGCGCGCGTGCTCGATTTCCGTCGGCGCAGCATTCAGTACAACATCTATCACCGGGACGTTGATACCAACCAGCAGCTCTATGACGGCCTGTTGCAGCGCTATAAGCAGATCGGCATCGCCGGTGGCGTCGGCGTCAACAACATTGCGATCGTGGACAATGCGGACCTGCCGCTGAAGCCCTCCCGGCCGCGCCCGCTCATCAACATGGCGATCGCCCTGTTGGCCGGTCTGCTGTTGGGTGTCGGCGCTGCTGTCGTGATCGAACAGATGGACGATCGCCTGCGCGATCCGACCGATATTCCTCGCGCCTTGCATATCCCGCTCTTGAGCACGACGCCGAAGGTGTCGGGCGAAAAGATCCAGGATACGCTGCTCGACGTCAAATCGGCCCTGTCGGAAGCCTATCTGTCTCTCCAGACCGCCTTGTCCTTCTCGACGTCGCAGGGCGTGCCCCGGACCATGGCAATCACCAGCAGCCAGCCGGCGGAAGGCAAGTCGACGACGAGCCTGGCACTGGCCTATACCCTGGCCCGGACCGGCGCCCGTGTCCTGCTGGTCGATGGCGACATGCGCTCGCCGTCGGTGCACCATATGCTCGGCGTGAAGAACGAGCGGGGCCTGAGCAACTATCTGTCGGGGCAGACCGGAACATTCTGGTTCGCCGCCCAGGTTCCGGGGCTGTCGGTCCTGACCGCCGGACCGCAGCCGCCCAATGCCGCCGAACTGCTGACGGGTGGTGCGTTCCGCAAGCTCCTCGACGATATGCGGGCCGATTTCGATCATATCATCATCGACGCTCCGCCGGTGATGGGGCTGGCCGACGCCCCGCTGATCGGCAGTGTGGTCGAGGGTATCGTGTTCGTGCTCGACTCCCAGGCGACCCGACGCCCGGTGGCACAGGTCGCGGTCGGCCGCTTGAAGGGGGCCCATGCCCATGTCCTCGGCGCGCTGATGACCAAATATGATGCGCGCAACAGCTCCTATGGGTACGGCTACAACTATCATTACGGCTATGGTGATCCGGCCGAGGATAGCGCCGAACTGCGAGGTCGTGCGCAATGACCTTCCACGCTGGAAGGTTACGCATCTTTGTCGTCGTCGCCTGCGCGATCCTGTTGGTCCCGCTGTCCCTGGCGGTCAGCGTCGCGGGCGTTCTCGCCTCGTCCAATCCGCTGGGAGCCATTGCGTGGTGGCCCTGGTCGGCCGCGGCGAACGGGAACGCCAGCGCGCTGTTGATGACCTCCGGACAGGCCAATTATGCGCGCGCGCGGGAATTGGCGGAAAAGGCCTTGCGCCGACAGGCCCTGACCCCGTCCGCCGCCCGAGCGCTGGCGCTGATCGCCGTTCTTCAAGACCGGAATCCGGCCGTCGCCGAGCGGTTCATGAATCTGAGCGAGCGCATGTCGCGTCGCGACTATGCGACGCAGCTGCTCTTCATCCAGACCAGCGTCGAGCAGGGTGACGTCGCCTCGGCGCTAATTCACTATGATCGGGCGCTTCGCACCAGCGATGAAGCGCGCACGACCTTGCTGCCGATCTTGGTGGCGGCAGTGGGCGATGAAGGGATCGCCCGCAAACTGGCGCCCTTCGTGGCGCGACAGCCCATGTGGAAGGGCGATTTTCTCACCGCCCTGGTCCTGAACGGGCAGAATGCACGCAGCATCGCCACGCTGTTGTCGGCGTCGCGGCTCCAGCTGGATCACCTGGCGGACCGGGCCTTATTCGTGCAGGGGCTGCAGCGGATCGTCCAACTGGGCGACCCCAGCCTGGCCTATGCCACCTATCGCAGCGTCGGCGGCAGGGCGAAGACCGCCTTGCTGGCCGATGGCGATTTCTCGACCGACCCTGTTTTGCCGCCGTTCGACTGGTCGTTCAACGATGCCGGCGGCATATCCGCGGTTCGCGAGCAGGGCGATGGCGGCAAATGGGCCCTCCGTATCGACCTTCCCTCGGGCAGCAGGGGCTGGGTCGCGCGTCAGCTGGTGATGCTCGAGCCCGGGCGATATCGCCTTTCGCGGACGATCGCGGTCGACGGTTCGGGCGGCAGCGACGGACAATTGTCGATGACCGTCCGATGCAGCGACGGCACCGTCCTGATGCACGAGGACAAGGCGATGGCCGGCAGGGCTGCGTTCGACATGACGGTGCCCGGCGGATGCGCCGCGGCCTGGGTGGAGATCGAAGGCGTAGGGCCTTTGGACGGTGCCGTGACGACCTTCCGCCTTTCCGACGTCAAACTCACCCGGAGCTGATCGGGATTGTATGCCTGGGTTTGCCGAAGACCGCGTCGCGCGGAGCATTAAGGTGATGGCGGTGGTCCACCGCGGACGAGGCGGGGCAGGCCGCGCCTGTGCGGACGTTCGATGAAGAAGCCGATCATCCTCAATAATATCCAGATCGCCCGATTCTGGGCGGCGCTGATCGTGGTATTCAGCCATGTCCAGCACGAGGCCCATCAGGGGCTGGAGCGTGTCGTCGACCATAGTGTGAGGCCCAGCTGGTTCGACGGCGCGGTCGGGGTCGACGTCTTCTTCGTGATTTCGGGGCTGATCATGGTCCTGTCGTCGCAGAAGCTGCACGGACCGGCCGGGATGGTCGAGTTCGTCAAGCGGCGCGTGACGCGCATCGTCCCGCTCTACTGGATATTCACCCTGCTGATGGTGCTGGCGTTTACGCTCACGCCGGGGACGCTTGCGCATCAAGAAGGCGGGCTGTGGCAGCTTGTGTCGTCGCTGCTGTTCATACCGGTACGGGACTCGATGGGCGGCATCCAGCCGGTCCTGGCGCTGGGCTGGACGCTCAACTACGAAATGCTGTTCTACGCGATCTTCGCGCTGACCCTGCTTCTGCCCAAACGCCATTCGGTAAGGGTGGTGGTGGCGGTCATCGTGGTGCTGACGCTGATCGGCCTGGTGGTGCCTCGGGACGGATGGGCTCCCCTGATATTCTGGACCGATCCGATCATGATCGAGTTCGTCTTGGGTATCCTTCTGGCCCAGGCGGTCCTGCGGGGTCGCACGATCGGGCTGCCGACCGCGCTGCTCCTGATCGTCGTCGCGATCCTGCTGCTTAGTGTGACGAGCAGGATGATGTTGCTCAACACGCCGTGGCGCTGGCTGGTCGCGGGTGGGCCGGCCTTGTTGATCGTGACGGGCGCGGCGTTGGGGCCGCAGGCCGGGGATCAGCCCCTGTCGCGCCTCATGCGGTTCCTGGGCGATAGCTCCTACGCCCTCTATCTCTCCCATCCCTTTACCATCAATCTGCTGGTCATCATCTGGCGCAAGCTCGGATGGGGCACGATTTCGTTCATCGTCGCCGGAACGGCCTTGTCCGTCCTGGTGGGGGCGATGACCTATGTGCTGCTCGAACGGCCTATTCTGGACGCCCTGCACCGCCGGCCGCTCGCGCTGCTGCGCCACCCGCTGGTGCTTCGGGTCCGCGGCGGCCATCGTGGGTTGCGTGTGCCATGACGGAAATATCGGGTAAGATGCGCATCTGTGAGGTGATCGAATCCGCAGCGGGCGGATCCTGTCGTCATATGATAGATCTTTGCGCCGGACTGGCCCGGCGCGGTCATGACGTTCATGTGATCTATTCGCCCCTGCGCGCCGATCCGCGTTATGTCGCCGAACTCAAGGCGCTGCCGGTCACGCTTCAGACGGTGGACATGCATCGCAGCATCGGGATGCACGATCTGGGGTCGGCGCGGAATCTTGCCAGCGCCATTCGATCGGCCGGACCCTTTGACATCGTGCATGGCCATAGTTCGAAGGCGGGGGCGCTGATCCGGCTGATTTCCGTCGGCCGTGCGCGCCGTGTCTATACACCGCACGCGTTTCGCGGACTGGATCCCTCGGCCAAGCTGGCGACGCGATGCGTGTTCGATGGCGCGGAAATGATCCTGGGCCGACTTCGGACCAATGCCCTCATCACGGTATCGAACGAAGAACTCCGTTTCGCCCGTCGCCGCTATATCGCGCCCGGTCGCCGTCACGTCATCCTGAACGGGGTCGTCGATCCGGTCGGCACGGGTCGGCGTGAGGCGCGCGAGGCACTGGGCGTGTCGTCGGATGCCGTGGTCATCGGCTTTATCGGGCGGCTGACCGCGCAGAAGAGCCCCGAACGCTTTCTGGAAGCGATGATCCGCCTGTTGCCGATGGCGCCATCGGCCCATGCGGTGATGATGGACGACGGCGAGAATGCCGCCGCCCTCGACGATCTGCTGTCGTCGCCCGCGCTCCGAGAACGCTTCATCCGGTTGAGGGGCAAGCGGGCGAGCGACTATCTGCCCGGCTTCGATATGCTGATGATGACCAGCCGTTACGAGGGGCTTCCCTATGTGATGCTGGAAAGCCTGGCGGCCGGGGTGCCGCTCGTCACCACCGATGTCGCCGGCGCGCGGGATGTGATCGCGGACAGCCGATGCGGGATCATCACGTCCAACGGACCGAGCGCGGTCGATGAACTGACCGCAGCCACGCTGGAACTCATCGCAAATCCGGGCCGGCGTGCAGAAATGGCGGCCCAGGCCCTGTATCGCAGTGGACAGTTGAACGGTCCGCGCATGGTTCTCGAAACCGAGGCTTTGTACCGGTCGTTATGGGATTGACCCGCTCGCTGACATCGAGGGGGAAATCCGGCCCTGGGGCCGGTGTTCGACGTTGAAGGAAGCGGGATGAGCGATCTGTCACGACGCGGAATCTTGGCGGGCACGACGATGGCCGGTCTCAGTTCCATAACGGCCGGATCTTCGTCAGGCGATACGGGCTCCGGCGACCGTCACAGCCCGGCCGATTTTGGCGGCGATCCATCCGGTCAGCGCGATTCCACCGCCGCGTTGAAGCGGTGGGCGGCGCAGGGCGGGGCGCTCACTCTGCCTGCGGGGCATCGCTATCTGGTTTCCGATACGCTGGTCGTCACGGTCGATGGTACGCATATCGCGGGACGTGGCGCGCTAGTCGCCGGGGCATCGCTGCTGGGCCGGACGTTGCTGCGGATCGACGCCAGCGACTGTATCGTCGAGGATATCCAGGCGGTGAATCCCGGACGGGTCCAGGCCAAGACCGGCCCCCGGACCGGCGCGATCCTGCTGCGCGGTCATCGGAACCAGGTGCGGGGCTGTTCGATCGTCGATTTCCAGATGTGCCTGACGACCGATTCGACGGGCGAGTTTTTCGACAATCTGTTCGCCTTCAACCGCTGCGTCGTGATCGGAACCGGGGGCGAGGATCGCGGCGACGGGATCACCGACTGGGGTGGGCGTTCGCGCATCATCGGCAATGTGGTCGAGGCGGCGCCCGGGGTCGGTGGCAAGGTGAACGACTGCCGGATCGGAATCCATGTCGAGGCGATCGGAGCCGATGCGCGAGACCCCGGCAATCCCGATCACGATGCGGCCTCGGAAATTACCGGCAACATCGTCATTCCCTCGCCCGACGGCAGCGGCCGTTTCCGGCGATGCTACTCCGCCGAGGGCATTCGTGGCGTGCGCATCGTCGGCAATTATGGCCGGGGCTGGACCTGGGACGGGATCTGGCTGGTGGGCGCCAGCAGCCGGGCGGTCGCCATCGGCAACGTCCTGCGGCATGACGCCCCGACGGCCGCGGCCACCGATGGTGCGGAATGGAGCCCCGACCGCGCGGGCATCCTGGTCTATGCCAGTCTGGGCGTGTCGCAGCGGGACGTCCGGATATCGGACAATATCGTCGAACTCGGACGGGCGAACAATTATGGCATCGCCGTGCGCGCCGCGCAGAGCGACATCACGGGGATCGTCATCAGCAATAACAGCTGCATCGCGGATCAGCCCGGCAATCGGGGGTCGGTGGGTATCTTTTCGACCGATGTCTCGGACGTCCAGATCACGAACAATCGTGTAAAGGGACCATGGCATTATGGTATCGCGGTGATCGCGACCGATCGTGCCGATGTTTCGGGCTGTACCGTTTCCGGGACGACGGATTTCGGCATATCGTGCCAGAATAATCCGGGCCTGATGCGGGTCGCACGCAACGTGGTCGAACAATGCGCCCATGGTATCGAAAGCACGGGCAACAAGACGGCGATCCTGTCCGACAACGTCCTCGACCGGGTGGCCGGCATGAACATGTCATTCGCCGGGCGCGACAATGCGATCGTCCAGAACAACATCAGCACGGGGGCGGGTGCGAAGGTGGCGCAATTCGGCGAAGGCCTTCGCGTGGCGCTGAAGAACAATATCGGTTTCGATCAGTAGGCGATGGCCGGCTGTCATCGAACGGGGAGTGATCGAATGAACATAGTTATTCTCGCACCGATGGTGCGGATCGGGATGCGCCTGTATCTGCAGCGCATCCTGGACGAAGCGGCGATTGCCGGCGCGCGCGTGACGATCATCGCGCCGGATCATGTCGATATCGATACGGCGTATCCCGTCGTGAAGATCCGGGGCGGCAGCAAATGGGCGGTGGCCTGGGCGCAGGTGAGCCCCTTCACCTTCCTGCGCATCGCCATCACGATGATCCGTGGTCGTTTCGATATGTTGCACGTCATCAATGGCGAAAATCGCCCTATGGTGCTCTGGGCTCTGCTGCTCGCGCGGATGCTTGGGATGCGAAGCCTGGTCACGGTTCACGACCCCTTGCCGCATCCGTGCGCGCGGCTGGATGTCGCCACCCATCGGATGGGCATGTTGTCGCGCCGGATCGCGGGCGAGCTTAACATCCACGACAAGGCGCATCTGCCGATCGTCGACGAGGGGGATGGCAAGCCGATCCATGTCTTCCCTCTGCCCGACGTTTCAAAGTCGTTTCCCAAGCCGGAGGTGTTTCGCAAGGAGCAGGAGGTCTTGTTCTTCGGCCGGATGGAGCCGTACAAGGGGATCGACAATTTCGTCGAACTGGGCCTGCGGATGCGCGGTCAGGCGCGCTTCGTGCTGGCGGGCAAGGGCAATATTCCCGCGGCCCTGCTGGAGCGAATGTACGAAAATCCCGATATCTTCGGGGTCGAGCACCGCTACATCTCCGACGAGGAGATGATCGGTTTCATGGACCGGGCCAAAGTCCTCCTGCTGCCGTATCACAACGCGACCCAGTCCGGCGCTCCCCCTGTGGCTGCCGCGCGCGGCGCGATGCCGATCGGCTTTGCCGTGGGGGGGCTGGCCAACCAATTGCCGGCGTTGGGCGGCATCGCCGTTCCTGCGGGCGATCTGGATGCCCTGGAACGCGCGGTTCGCACCGGGCTGGAGATGAGCGAAGCGGCGCTTTTCGAACTGACCCTCCAGTCGGATCCCTTTGAGGGGGCGGTTCGCGAGCTGTACAGCTCGCCCAAGCTGCCCGCCCCGATCATGGCGGCGTAACGTTTACGCAACCAGTCCGACACCCGCCGCTATTCCGCTATTCTGCGGAGCGGCGGGTGAAGCGGAACGCCTTGTTGACTTCGCCCGTCTCGCGGTTCCGCCCATAGGGCAGCGCCACGAGAATGCGGGTCACCGCACGGGTCAACGGGCGTTCCAGATGCCGGAAGCCGTACAGGGCGATTTCGCTGGCAACGACGAGGCAGGTGAAGGTCACCGCAACAGCAGCGATCGAGCTTCGCGCGCCCATTACGCCGAAGACCAGATAATTCACCAGGATGACCACATAGATGTGGATGAGGTACAGGAAATAGGAGGCATCGCCGAGGTCGGTCGGGCGCTGCCAGCGTAGCGACGCGAAATAGGGTTCGGCGATCAATACGCCCAGCACGATCAGGGTGGCGGAGGCGAACCATCCCGCATCGCCGTGGTTGAGTGCATGGTTGCCATACAGCATGGCCACCCCCACGCATCCGGCCAGCGTCGTCAACACACCGGCGATCGGCGGAATCCTGACATTATTGCGCGACAACAGCGCCCAGATCAGGCCGCCTGCGACGAATTCCAGCGCGACAGGCTTTCCGGGGATGAAACCCGGATGATTGAACAAGGTACGGAACAGGAAGCAAAGAAGAAGCACGGCCGCGATGAACACCAGCCTGCTATAGCCGCGTCGGAAGAAGGTGAGGGCCATGGTCGAGAGCGCATAGAACAGCATTTCATAGGACAGCGTCCAGCCCACCGTGACGATCGGCTTCTTGTCGATGAAGAACAGGTTCAGCACGAACCGGCGAATCCCCGACCGGTCGTTCAGATCGCTGAACATGTCAGCCCCCGTCATGGACCAGACGAAGATCACCGCGACGATCATCAACCAATAGATTGGGATGATGCGGCCGACACGCCGCGCTGCAAAATCATAGGCGGTCGTCAGACCGCGGGGCTTGCCAGCCATGAGGCTGAACATGACGTAACCGCTGATGATGAAGAAGATATCGACGCCAATACCGCCGACCCATCCGTCGTAAATCTGGACGCCATATTGGTACATGACGTCATGATTGTGCGCCATCAGCACCAATAAATGTGCCTCGATGATCGCCCTTGCCCCGGGCGATGCCGGTGACGGATAGTCCAACTGGCGTCGTTACTCAACTTGGACGCATCGCCAGGCCGATCGATGTCGGCGCTATGCCGGCGATGCCGGGCTAGGCATTCCGCGCAATTTTCTGGCGAAACACGCTGTCCCACATGGCCAGGCTTGGGGCGAGGAGCAGAATGGCGGTGCTCGCATGTCGCAAATAGCTGCCGAGATCGGGTTCGAAGATCGTGATGACCACAATATGCGCAAAGAATAATGCCGCTGGCCAGGAGACGATCCGGTTTACGCTGCGCATTCCGGTTATCGACAGCCAGAAATAGAGGCAAACATTCACGAACAGAAAGACGTTATTGAGTGCGAGCCGGTCGAAAGGAAGGTTGAGCCGTACCGCCGCATAGAAGAAATTGATGATGAACGAGAATACGCCGTTCGGCTCGACCAGGTTCAGGAACGCGCTTCGATTGCCTTCCCCGGCAAACCCGGCCCGTGCCATGTTCACCATGTCGCGCTGCACCTGAAGCGTGTCGTATAGTTCCTTGGGAATCACCGCCATGACGATTGGGATCGCGACCAAAAGTACCATCCGCCACGAACCCGGTGCCTCTATGAAGAGAACGAGGAAAAACCAGACCGGAATGATGAGAAGATAATATTGCCGGAAAATCACGGCATAGGCCGCATAGAATATCGTGACGCCGGCAATTCTCGCCCATATGGCCGTGCGCCCGCGGGTCAGGAGAAAGGCCGCAGCGATTGCGAGCGGAGCCGTGAATGTGTCTTTCACGAAGAACGGCAGGTACAGGGTCAACGGCGCAAGCAGCATGAAGCCTGCGATCGCCAAGGTGCGCGGCATACGCAGCCACCACAGCAACATGGTGATCAGCACGCTGCCGAAACCGAACAGGATCAGGTTACGCAAACCGGCATTGGTATGGGCGTAGATGAGCGACATGAAGCCATAGCCGTCAAACGCCTCGGGAGAGTCGGCGCTTCCGGCCATCGTCGCCACGGTTTCGGCGTCGCCCGCCTGCAGGGGGAACAATATGGGCACGACGATGATGGCCGCGATCAGCAACGCACAAGACAGGACGATCGCCATATTGCGCGGCCAGAGCGGCCATGGCCTTACATAGCGAACGAGGCTCTGCATGGCTGGAGGACGCTGCATCGGAGAAGACATGCTCATGCTGCGCAGCCCCGTGAGGCAAAAGGACACCGATTGTCCAGCAGATCGCGGTCGAAAGACCGGAAGTTGGCGGAGCTCAAGGGCATAGCGGTCGTCGGAAAAGCGGGATCATCCGTGCCAGACATCATTCTTCCCTCAAAGCCAACCGCCGCACCATAGCCTTGGCCTCCCTTAGCGCGCCCATGGGCTGTTCAGGAAGCCATGAAAAACGACGGCATCGCGGTCGTAGACGGTCGCTGTTCCGATCGCGCTTTCCTTTCCGTCGAAAACGGCTACAGGCTGACGCCGTATCCGCGGATCATGGATAGGGTCGGGCAGGCCCATTTCGTTCACATCCGCCCCTGTTACGCAACCGACGCTCATCTTTGAAATTGAGGTTCCGGCTGGAGGAATCAGTGGTTTTTCGAAAGCTTTCGAAGTTCAATCCTGCGTCGTCTGTCTCGTACTTTCTGTACTCGAGAGTATGGCAGATCGTATCTTTCTCCGTAAACCTTGTCCTGATAACGACCGTGTTCCGTCCTGTCGAACAGGGTTTCTATTATGCGTTCCTGAATTTCATCGCCTATATGACGCTGGCGGAATTCGGGTTCAACTTCCTGTTGACCCAGTTCATGAGCCACGAATGGGTCAATGTGCAGGTCGTCGACGGATGCGTACACGCTCCCGAACGGACCAAGGCGCGCCTGGCTTCGCTTTTGCGTGTCGCCTCGATCTGGACGTCGTTCATGATCGTGGCGTCCATATTGTTGATCGGCGTCGGCGGGTGGATATTCTTCCGGACGTCGCCGAACGCCACGACGCTGACGTGGCAGATGCCCTGGGCGCTTCTGGTGCTGGCGATCTCGACGAACCTGGTCGTCTACACACTGCGCGCGATCCTGGAAGGCATGGACCTGATGCACCTTTCGCAGCGGGCGGCCTTCATCGCGACGGCGTTGTCCTGCATCGTCCTTTGGATCGCGATGACGTGCGGCCTGGGCCTCTATTCGCTCGCGCTGTCCCAGGCCTGTGTGTCGGTGGTGCTGCTGGCGCTCTATGTTCCGCCGCTTCTGCCGGTCCTGCGCCTGCGCGGCACGAAGGCGGCCGGGCACGACGTGATCAGCTGGTGGCGCGACGTATGGCCGGTGCAGTGGAAGATCGGGGTGAGCTGGATCGCGAACCTGATCATCAACCAGTCGTTCGTGCCGTTCATCTTCCACTATCAGGGCGCGATCGAGGGAGGTCGTGTCGGCATCCTCATCCAGGCCTATTCCTTCGCCAACATGGCGGGGCAGGCCTGGCTGCAAACCTCGATGCCCAAACTCGCGCAACTCTGGGCACGCGGCGAAGTCGATGGCTTGCGTCGCAGCGCGGGCCGCATCGTCCTGAAGTCCACCGCCTTCACTTTTGCGATCGGAGCGGCCGCCTTGGTCGCCGTCGCCATGGTGAAAACCGCGCTCCCCTTTTACGGACAGCGCATCGGCGATCTTTCCGCGCTTGCATTCCTGATGGCGAGTTGTGTCGCCTTTCAGACCATCAACGTCTTTTCCTACGCCGTGCGGGCCAATAAGCGCGAGCCGTTCATCTGGCAGAACATCGCCTTCGCCATGCTGATTGCGATCAACAACTTCATGTTGTCCCGGGTGTCGAGCACGATGATGTTCGCCGGCTTCCTGGCCGTTATCCTGTTGGTCATCATACCCTGGGTGTACAGCATCTGGCGGCGCGAAACCCGACTCCCCTCCAGCGACGCGATGGGGCTGGCCTGAGGGAAGGGGTGGGCGAATTCGCGATCCGCTCCGACCCATCCTGACCCTTGTTTTGGTCTGAATCCCTCCCTTCTGGATCATCCAGAGAGGAGGGGGCCTTACGGTTAGCGCCCAGGGGTTCGGTCCGGCTCGGGTCCTATAGCTGAACCTGGGTCACCAGTTCACGGAACCGATCGACCGTCATGCGGGCGATGACGCTGATCCGGTCGTCGATGCTATAGGAAAAGGTAGCGTGATCGGCGTCTACGATCAGACCGGCGCAGAATTCGGTACCCTTCTTCTCGAAGAAGAACGGACGCGACATCGACACAGGACGCATGTCGCGGTCGACGTGCACGACCTGGCTGAGATAATAGAATGGCAAGAACTTCATGGAAGCGCTGCGCAATTTGCGACATGCATAATGGACCACGAAGACATAGCCATCTTCCCATTCGACGAGCTGGCTGGATCCGCAAAAGCCGGACAGCCCGTCCGCTGTTTCGGGCAACAGGCCCGTTGCCTGCGGCTCGATGCGAGAGGGCTCCGTCATGTCGTTCGGCAGGGGTAGCGCATAGGTTTCCATGCGCGACGCATCGTAGACGATCTCCAGGCCCCCTTCGCGGACGAACGGCATCCAGTTCTTTTCGCGCTTTTGCCCATGGGGGGACGAGACCAGGCACAGTCCGGTTAGTGCGTTCTCTTCTATCCGGCCAACCGCCATGGTGTTGCAGACGTCCGTCCAATCCTTGGAGCGGACATTGCCGGCCGACCAGATGGCGTGGATCTGCTGGTCGAGGATGAAGATCCGTGGATCCTCGAGTCCGTTCTTGGCGTCCGTAATGGTCGTCCGGTAATGTCGCTCATCGAGCTTGGCGATGGATGTCTGATTCAGGTTCCGATCGAAACGGACGATCCAATTCTCCGAGTCGACGGCAGATGGCCCGCCAGCGACGGTGATCCGCTGAAGAAATCCCGAGAGCGTGTAGTTCACCGCGCGCACCAGGGCGACGACCCCCGAATCGGTTCGTGCGATCGACAGATTATGCGAGTGATATTCGGACGGAATATCGACCACGACACGTTTTGCCGGTGGCGTTAGCGCGAAGAGGACCGGCGCCTTGCGAACGATCCTGTGTTCGCGCCGCAAGGCCGGTTGAGAGGAAATCCACACCCGAGCGGCATCTGCCACCATCGACGTTATTCGCTTCAACATGGGGGATGCTGATCCTATTCTGGACAATCAAAAGGCACGGGAGCGGGCCGGGGAGGAAAGCGACCCTGCATAGAGACATGACACGATGTCATATAGCTTGGTCCTCTCGATCCGCGATGACCATTATAGCGGGCATTGTCCCACACGCCTGTAGCGGTGTCCGCTTCCAGCTGAACTTTACATAAGAAATATTATCGGATTCGTCGGCGCGGCTGGCTTGCCGACAGCGACACTCCAGAACCCAGCGCAAACCCCCGCCCACCTTGCGGGCAAAGTCACGGTCGCCCCCGAAGCAATCCAGCGCCTCGCCCTTTCCGCACAAACCGTCCCCATGTCGGCCGCAATGCTCCGGTCCATCGCTCCAGCAGGCCCGACCGAGCGCTCTCCGACAGCCTCCGCCACCGCGCCTGTTCGCGGGGTGACAGCGCGTAGAGGTTCCAGCCCGCCATCGTCATGCATTCGCCGATCGTGTCGGCCGTCCGCACATACGGTCGGGGCAGGTCGGGGGCGGTGCCGATCGGTGGGGTCAGCGGGCGGCTCGTTTCCACCATCGGGCCGGTGGTGATCGCGCGGCATTGGCGCAGGGCCGTGTCGCGCATCGCCAGCGTCGCGCCGGGGCGGTTGTAGAAATGGCCGGGCGGTGGCTCTGCGAGTGGCGCGGCCAGGATCAGCAGCATGGGCAGCATCGGCCGGGGGCATCTCCATATCGAGTGGGCGGGCCGACGCTCTCCGCCGCCCCGCCCCTTTCATCAGAACGCGATCTTCAGCCCCGCGCGATAGGCCTGGTTGCGCACGTCGGAGCGGGCGACCGTGGTGTCGGCCGCGATCGAGACCGTCACCTTGTCGCGGCGATAGGACAGGCCCGCCGACAGCTCGCCCCAGTCGCGGTCCTGCGTCGCCACCGCGAAGGGCACGCGCAGCGGCGTCCCGTTGGCGAAGCCGACGAACGCGTTGTTCGGCCGATCGTTGAAGTCATGGACATAATAGGCCGAGGCGAAGGGGCGGAAGCCCTGCGACTGGCCGTCGAGCTGCAATCCGGCGCGCCCCTGGACGCTCAGGAATTCGTCGCGGCCATAGACCAGGGCCGGGCCGGTGCCCCGCTCGGGCGTCTGGGTGAAGTCGATGCGGTTGGCCCGCACCGACACGCGCGGCCCGAAGCGCAGCGCCTGGCTGCCCGCATTATAGGTCGCGCCGATCTCGGTCGACAGCGCCAGCGCATTGTCGCGGGCGCGCAGGTCATAGGCCGTGCCCAGGAAATCGCCCATACGCCGGGTGCTCGACTGATAGACGCCCGCGCTGGTCTGCACGTCGAGCGAGGGGCCGAGCGCCCCGCCGAGACGGCCATAGAGCGTGCCCTGGATCAGCCCGCCGCGCGCCGACTGGCCCAGCCGGATCTTGCCGTCCAGCTTGGTATAGGACAGGCCGAAGCCCAGCATCGCGCTGTCGTTCACCCGCGCCTCGATGCCGGTCGCGACATAGAAGCCGTCGAAACGATCGCGCCCGCCGGGTTGCGTGCCCGGCATCGCCGCGCCCGACCCGTCGATATAGCCACCCGCCAGATAGATGGCGGCATTTTCGGGCAGCACGCCCTCGCGCAGGGTCGTGGTCGGCGTGTCGCTGACCATCGCGGCCTGGCCGGGCATGGCGATTTCGTTGGCGGCGAACTCCATCGGCTTGCCGATCATCGCGATCGACCCGCCCTGGAAACCGTCGGGCGACAGCGCCGACAGGCGGTCGCGATAGAAGCGCGCCATATTGTCGGTCGCGGTGGTGCCGATCGCGCGGCGCATCGTCTCGGTCCGCGGGGCCAGCGATTGCAGCGTGCCCTGGATCGTCGCCACCGACTGGAGGTCGAGACCGCCATAAATGCCCGACAGCGCCGAATAGGCACCGCGATTGCCGTCGAGCAGGCGACCATAGGCCAGCTGCACCGGCGTCGCCGCCAGGCTGGCATAGGAATTCGCCGCGATGCGGGCGGTGACGCTGGTGCCGCTATAGCTGAGCTGCGGATAGAGGATCGCGGTCAGCGCCGTCGCGCTGCCGAAGGTGCCCGATACCCCGCCGCTGGTGGTCAACACGGTATAGCTGTCGCCGAAGCGCGGCACCTGGTTCAGCGGGCGCAGCGTGATCGTGCCGCCCCCCAGCACCGCGGTCCGCGCAACCAGCAGGTCGGAGGTGCCGCTGGCGCCGAAGTCCACCACATATTGGCTGCCCGCCGCAAGCGTGGCGGTGCCCGTGACGCTGAGCGTACCGATCGCCCCGGCATTGCCCGGCGAGACGATGCCCCCGCTCTGCACCGACAGCGAGGCCAAAGTGCCGGTCCCGCCGACCGTGCCGCCCGATGCGGCGGTCAGCGCCGATCGGGTCAGCGCGCCGTTGACGGTCAGCAGGCCCTGCTCGACCCGCGTCGGGCCCGAATAGCTGTTGCTGCCGGTCAGGATCAACTCGCCCCCGCCACGCTTGGTCAGGCCGCCGATATCGCCGGAGAAACCGGCCAGCACCTCGGCCGAATAGCGGTCGCGCGCGTCCTGGATATTGTTACTCCAGACGTCGACGCCGCCCGTCAGCACATTGACCTCGCGCGTCTGGCGCAGCGCGGTCGGCCCGCGCAGCGCGACGTCCATCTGCGGCATACCCCAGCCCGAGCGCAGGTCGACGCCCGGCGTGTCGAGATCCTTCGAGCTCGACACCAGGATGTCGGAGATCAGGCCGGTATTGTAATTGGGGAACCAGCTCATCAGCACGGCCGCAAAGCCCGACACGTTGGGCGCCGCCATCGAGGTGCCGGTCAGCGCGCCGTAACCGGGGCCGTTGAAGGTCAGGAACTGCTTCATATCGGCCTGAAGCTGGGCATTGGCCTTGGTCAGCACGGCCTTGGAGAAATCGACGCCGAGCAGGTCGGCATTGACCGCGACGATCCCGGCGAGGCGGCTGGTATAGCCGTCGGGATCGCCGCCCACAAAGCGGCTGCCATAGGCCAGCGAGATGCCGACCGCCTGCTGGGCAAGCAGCGTGCTTTCGGCATCGGCGTTGAACGCGGTGCCGTTGCGCTGCGCGGCGTCGCGGCGGTTCAGATAGCCGTTGAGGACGCCGATCCAGGCATTGACCGCCGCATTTTGCAGTGCGGTCAGCGTCGCGGCGCTGTAGATCGTCGGATAGGCGGCGCGGGTATATTTGGCGCGGATCCCGGCGACGTCGAGCGTATAGGTGTTGACGCTTGAGATGATCGCGCTGCCCGGCGCGGCGACGCACCAGGTCGCGGTCTGGCCGCACAGGCTGGAGCTGGGAGCCGCGGTGCCGTCGGCCAGGTAATTGGCGACCGACAGCCAGTTGGAGCGCAGCCGCATGTCGTTCAGCGGCGTCACCGCGTCGATGCTGGCATGAACGCCGCTGCCGTTGCCGGCCGAGAAGACGACGAGGACGTCGTTCTTCAGGACGGGATCGTAAAAGCCGTTCAGCGTCTGGGCGAACTGCGCACGCGCGGCCGCGAGCGTGGCGGTATAGGGCAGCGAGGTGCCCGAACCCCAGCTGTTGTTGATGATGCGCACCTTGCCGGTGCTCGCCAGGCCGACGATATTCTCCTGCGCATTGGCCACGGGCAGGTCGTCGATATAGCCGTCGCGATACCACAGGAAATCGCCCGCCGAGAAATTGGTGGTCGCCGCCAGGATGTTCGCGCCATACGCATTGCCGAACATCACGCCATTGGCCAGGCGGTTCCCCGCCGCGATGCCGGCGACATGGGTGCCGTGGATTTCCCAGGGGCGGCGCGGATTGACCCGGCCGTCATTGCCGTAGTCCGCCGGCACATCGGTGCGGAACCCGGTCAGCTTGCCGCTGCTGGCGAACAGCGGATGGTCGAACATCACGCCCGCATCGTTGATGCCGATCGTCTGGCCCTTGCCGTTCAGGCCCAGCACATAGGCATATTCCATGCCCAGCGACGCCTTGGAATAATCGACCTTGAACTGCGCGTCGTTCCGCCACGAGGCGAGCGCGGCGTTATAGTCGGTCGTGCGCTGGCCATTGGCCATGTAATAGCCGCCGGACGGCGGGGTCGGCGGTGTACGCGTCTGGGCCATGGCGGGCATGGCGGACAGGGCCGCGCCCAAGGCGACACCCGACAATGCGATACGCAACAACGCACGGTACGACTTCACGGTCATGCAGAACTCCCCCGGTCGACACCTCTCCCGTGCCGCACCATGGCCTGCAGTCTTCTCAATTATGCCGAACTGACAATGGGTCCGGATTCGGATGATAAAATATTATGGAAACGATGACAAAATTATCACACGTCTTGCCAAGGGATTAGACGGCGGGACCGATATTCAGCAGGGTGGCGGTGCCCGATCCGGGCGGGGCCCCGGTGGCGCCGCATCGGGGGAGAGTGCTTCCCATTCTTCCACCGCCAGCCCGGCATGGCGCCCCCCTGCCCCCGACGCCGCCATCACCGCGCGCAGGCAGCGGGTGGTGATCGCCGGGAAGCGCACCGTCTGGAACCCGTCCAGCCCGGTCGGATAGGTCCCCGCGATCCGCCGCCAGCCCCCATCCCAATATTCCAGATGCCAGGCGGCGGGCGGGGCGACGCCTTCGTCGGCGCCTGCCGGATGGTCGGCGAAGAAACGGATGCGCGCACCGTTCAGCGTCACCGGCCGGGGCCAGCGATATTCGATCCAGGCGCCGGTCGGATTGGCGCTGGTCCAGTTGCCCCACATATCGGGGGGCAGCGGCGCGGCACGCACCACGCCGTCGTTCAGCGCGGCGATCCAATATTGTACCGGCACCGGCGCGTTGGAGGCGGTGGCCCAGGCGCTCGAGGCCCGGTTGCGGGTCGGCGGAGGTGGCGGCGCGGGGGCCCTGGTCGGCGTCACGGGGCGGATGGCGGGCGGCGAGACGCTGTCGTCCCACGCCATCGGGTCGATCGCCACCGAACGGCGGAAATGCCCCCCGCCCTTCGCATCCGCGGTGTGATAGGCCAGATACCAGCGCCCTTTGAATGCCACCGCCCCCGCATGGGAGGTGGTCGAGGACACGGGGCGCAGCACCACGCCGCGATAGGTCCAGGGCCCCATCGGCGAGGGCGCGGAGGCATAGGCCTGGCACGCGTGATACAGGGCCGGGGTGCACGGGCTGTCGGGCCCGGCATTGTTGGCAGCATAGAGGAGATAATAGGTGCCGCGCCGCTTCATGATCCATGGCGCCTCGAAAAAGCCGGTCGCGCCGGTGACGATCTGCTCGGGGCCCTTTGGCGTGACCATGTCGGGGGCCAGCTCCATCGCGCGCAACCGGCCGAACGTGCCCCAATAGATATAGATGCGGCCATCATCGTCGATCAGGACGGTCGGGTCGATATTCTGGATGGCGTTGGCGACGGGCACGCTTTGCGAGATGATCGGCCCGGCGGGGTGTGCATCGCGCCAGGGCCCGGTCGGCCGGTCGGCCACCGCGACGCCGATCGCGAACCGGTCCTTGGTGCCCGGCGCGGCCGAATCCTCGCGCTGGAGAACGGGTGCGTACAGGTAGAAGCGCCCGTCCCGCCCCTTGACGATCTGTCCGGCATAGGCGCGACCCGGCTCGGCCCAGGCGAAGACCGCCTCGGGCCGGGCGATGGCGGGATCGTGCCGCCACACGCCGCTCGCCGGGTCCTTGGTCGAGAGCAACTGCCACTCGTTCATGATGAAGTCGTTGACGCCGTCGGGCGCCTCGTCGCGCCCCGCCAGGATCCACAGCGTATCACCATCGACCAGCGGCGCCGGATCGGTCGAATAGGCGCGCCCGTCCGACAGGATCGGATTGCCGCGAGTATGGACGGTTTCGGACGACAGCAGCGCGGCGAGGAGGATGGGAAGCATGACGGCATAATGGTCAAAGGCCACCACCCTGTCGAGATCGTATACGGTCCTCTCATTCCTCCCCTGTAAGGGGGGGACCATGCGCAGCATAGTGGAGGGGTGTCGCCCTCTCGAGAGCGGGACACCCCTCCGTCAGGCCTTCGGCCTGCCACCTCCCCTTCCAGGGGAGGAAAGTCTAGCGATCCAGGTCCGCCTGGCTCGGACAGTTGGCCGGCCGCACCCCCGGCCCCGGCCGGTAGACCAGCCGCACGCGGGCAGGCCCGGTCGGCACGCATGCCGCCAGGTGATAGTCCCGCGCCAACACCCCCTTCAGCACCACCCGCGTCGCCGGATTGCCAAAGGCGAAGCGCGGATAGTCGTCGACGATCGCGCCTGGCCGCGCGGCCAGGATGCGGCGGACCTCGGCCACCGGATCGACGCCGATCGCGGCCGCGCTCGCTTCGTCCTGTGTCGCGAGATGGCCGGGAAACACCCATTTCGTCGGCAGGCAGCTATGCGTCAGCAGATACAGCCCCGGATACCCGTCATAGACATAGAGGCACCCGCGCGCCGGGGTCGCTGCCCGCGCCACGGCCCGCGCCGCGACCGCGCCGCCCTTGGTCCGCTCGCTGAGCGTCAGCACGATCTGCCCCGCCGCAAAGATCGCCAGCAGCAAGGCGGCGATCCCGCCCCGGTGCCAGCGCGCCAGCGCGGGCGCGGCGACCAGCACGGCGGGCAGCACGATGGGCAGCGCATAATGCGGGCTGCCGAACCGGCCATAGCCCAGCACCGCGACCGCGCTCACCGCCAGCCAGACCAGCAGGAAGCGAAAGCCCTCGCGCCGTTCGGGGGGAACATGCTTCCACGGCCGCCCGAAGCCGATGACCAGGATCAGCGGCGATACGATGCCGATACAGGCCGCCAGCCCCTCCAGTTCGTCGGCCAGCGGCCGCGCCGCCTGCCCGCCCAGCGAGACGAAATTGGCAAAGAACCACGCCGCCCCCCGCCCCGCTACGCCGTAAGCCCCGAACGCGGCGATCGTCGGAAGGAGCGCGAGCCCGACCCAGACCAGCGCCATGCCCGCCAGCCGGACGCGCGGCACCCGGTCGCGCCACCCGCACCAGAGCAGGATGCAGCCAAAGGCGAACCCCTCGGGCAGGACCGAATATTTGATCTGGAGCGCGACGCCGACCGCCGCCATCGCGACCGCGCCGCTGGGCAATAACCGCCCCCGCCGCTCGACCGCGCACAGGCACGCGCTGCCCGCGACCAGCATCAGCGCATTGTAGAAGACCGGGGACTGGCCCCCCTCGCCCTCCATCAGGTTGAGCCACAGGATATAGAGGATCGCCGCCACGACGCCCGCCCCCGCCCCGGCAAAGCGGCGCGCCACCCGCTGGATGCCGAAGGCAGTGGCAACGACGAAGCCGGTCGCCACGAGCTTATAGGCCAGGAACCCGTCGTCCCCGAATATGCCCCCGATCCACCCCGCGCCGGCATAGAGCAGGAACAGCCCGATCGGCTTGCGGTCGAAAAGATCGACATAGGGCAGCGCGCCCCGGAGCATATGCTCGCCGACCAGCAGATAATATTGCTCGTCGAACCCGATCACCGGATTCCCGAACGTCCGCGCCCGCACCACCAGCGCGACGAGGACCAGCAGCAGCAGGATGCCGCCCCCGCTCCATCGCTCCCGACCGATCACGCCGCCCTGACCCCGTTCGTCACCCATGGCTTGCGCGGGTGGGTCGCTTTACGGGCAAAGGCAAGGGTAAAGAGGGTTTGGGTGCCAACTCGGTTTCATAGATCACGGCCCGCAACGGTTGCCGGATGGAATCAACCCTTTGTTGACCCGTGAGGTCTAAATACATATCTTTCATAGACAGCGACAAAGCGAGCGCAGGAGGTAGAGCATGGCATCGCACGCACTCACCGAAGCGCCCGTGAAGCGCCAGCGGAAGAAAAAGATCGCGCGCCCCAACGGCCTGCGCATCGACCCGAAGGCTCTTGTTGCGGAAATATACGCGACCTTCCCCGAGGATATGGCCCGCCTCGCTGAGTGAGCCAGTCGCCCGAATGGGTGACGGTCGACGACGTCATCGCCATCAACGAAAGCATCGTCGCCGTCACGGGCGAGCCCCATTATATCGTCAACCGCAATGGCCTTGAGTCGGCCGTGGACCGACCTCGCAAGCATTTCGAATGGGCTGACGACGGGACAGCGGATGACCTTGTCCTGCTGGGCAGCAAGCTGTGCATCGGAATCAGCCAGTCGCAGGCGTTCGGCCAGGGGAATAAGCGCACCGGCTTCGTTGCGATGCAGATGTTCTTTCGTCAGAACGGCTTCAACATCGGCACCGAGGGGCATAACCGGATTGCCGACCTGATATTGGGCGCTGCAAACCCCGATCGCGATCGCCGCATATCCGATGAAGGATTTGCCGAGGGGCTTGACCCCTTTGTCGTGGATTTGGACCACGCGATCATTACCGTGGGCGGTATGATGGGCGCCATGGCCGATCTTGCCGGCTTCTCCATGGCGCTCAAGAAATCCGGCGATCATGGTGTCGAGGCCGCGACGAATGCCATGAACATGAACCTGGGCTCGACGCCGTCTTCGAACAGGACGACGATCTCGATCATCACCAATGCCAAGGAACGCAAGGGCGGCTGATCGTGCAAGTCGCGGATCCGCCTCGTCCCATGGCGCACCCCCACCCCATAACAAATACGTCACGATGGGGTATCGTTTTTCCCCTCAGTCATGCTATCGACCCGATCCATGGGCGGGATTTCCGGGCGATATCAGCTGCGATCAGGGCGGGCGGCCTTTTGCGCGTCCTGACCTTCCTGCACAGTTTCGAGCCCGGCGGGGTCGAGCGGATCGCGTTGCGCCTTGTGCGGCGCTGGCGGGACAGCGGTGTCGATGCGCCGCTGTTCCTGGGGCGGACCGATGGCGCGATGGCCGAGGATGTCGGGGCGGACCTCGACTTCGTCACGCCCCGGCGCCGCTGGCCGGGCATCGCGCATTGGGAAACGATCTGGATGGTCGCCACCCTGCCCCGCGTCGTGCGCGCGATCCGGCCGGACGTGCTGTTCTGCGCAGGCAATACCTATGCCTTTGCCGCGGTCATGCTGAAGCTGGTGCTGGGCCGCGACTGTCCGCCGATCATCGCCAAGATCAGCAACAATCTGGACCGCGCCGACGCCTCGTGGTTCTACCGCCTCTTCTATCGGTTCTGGCTGTGGATTCAGGGGCTGGCGATCGACCATTTCGTCGGCATGGAAAAGCCGATGCGCGCCGAGATCGTACAATGCGTGCGCGTGTCCCCTGCGCGCGTGGCGATCATCCCCGATCCGGCGCTGTCCGAGGCGCAGATCCTGGCCCTGCGAGAGCCCGCGCCGCGACGCGCCGTGCCCGAAGCCGGGCGGCGCTTCGTCACCATCGCCCGCCTGGCCGCGCAGAAGAATTTGACGCTGATGCTGCGCGGATTCGCGCGGGGGCGCGGCCCGGCGGATACGCTGACCCTGTTCGGCGACGGGCCCGAGCGCGCGGCGCTGGAGGCGCTGGCGGCCAGCCTGGGGATCGCCGACCGGGTCGATTTCCGGGGCTATGTCGCCAATCCGGCCGGGTTGCTGGGGCAATATGACACGCTGCTCCTGTCCTCGCATTACGAAGGCGTGCCGGCGGTGATCCTGGAGGGGCTGGCCGCCAATATCGGCATCGTCGCCACCGATTGCAGCCGGTCGATGGCCGCGCTGTTGCAGCAGGGGCAGCTGGGTACCCTGGTCCCGGTCGGCGACGAGGACGGCTTTGCCGCCGCGATCGCCGCGGCGCGACCACAGGCGCAGGATGCGCGCCGCACGCTGCACCAGGCGCGGCGCTTCACCATCGAACATGGCGCGGACCATTATCTGCGCGTGATGCGCAGCGTCGTGCGCCGACGCGCCGCCCCCGCCCCGCTGGTGGTCGAACCGGCCCTGCCGCTGCTTTGATCCGGGCGGTCAAGGCGGAGGCTGCCGAAAGCTTGTCAATACTTGGCAAGAAATTTGCCTTAATTGTGACATCATCGCAACACTAAGCGTAGCACTCAACTCGGCGATGGGAGTGGCTGGGCGATGCGATATGGGGGAAGCGCGCCGCGCAAGGGCGGCGTGGCGGCAATGGCGATCGTCTTGGCATGCGGCTGGCCGGGGCCGATAACGGCTCAGACCCAGAGCCCTGTGCCCGCCCCCACCGGCGACACCCCGCCGAACGAAGTCACCGTCCTCGGCAAGCGTATCCCCGGCTCGGTCATCGGTGCCGTCGCGCCGGTCGCGGTGCTCGATGCCAAGGCGATGGAGTCGCTCGGCGTGACCAGCCTGGCCGACCTCCTCAAAAAGGTGAAATCGCTGACCAGCTCGGCGAGCGGGGGTGAGCCCGTCATGCTGCTCAACGGGCGGCGCGTGTCGGGCTTTTCCGAATTCCAGTCGCTGCCCTATGAGGCGATGGAGCGGATCGAGGTCCTGCCCGAACAGGAGGCGGCGCGCTTCGGCTATCCGCCGACCGTGCGGGTGATGAACTTCATCACCAAGAAGAAATTCCGCGCGGTCACCGCCTTCTTCCTGCCCGGCGTCACGACCGAGGGCGGCGGGGGCACCAACTATGCCGAGGTGACGTCGGCGCGGATCGACGGGCCGCGCCGTCTGACCTTCAACGTCTCGCATCTGCGCCAGGACCCGGTGCTGCAGAGCCAGCGCGACATCGTCCCCGATCCCGAGACGCTGTTCGCCACCACCGGCAATGTGACGGGCGTGAACGGCGCCAGCCTCGATCCCCGGCTGGATGCGCTGGCGGGGCGCGGCGTCACGGTGGCGGGGGTGCCGACCGACCCGGCCGCGCGGCGGTCGCTCGCCGCCTATGCGAACAGTCCCGCCGCGATCACCGATCTCGGCCCCTATCGCACCCTCCAGCCGCTGAGCGACACGATCCATAGCGAGGTCTCGCTGGCCTCGCCGATCGGCAAGACCCTGTCGGGATCGCTGATCCTGTCGATGGACGCCAACCAGACGAGGGACATGAACGGCCTCGCCCCGGCGCTGCTCCGCGTGCCGGGGGGATTGGGGGCGCTGCCCTTTGCCGACGATACGCTCCTCTATCGCTATCTGCCGGACAGCGTGCTGCACCAGCGGACGACCAGCATGACGCTGCATGGCGGGGGCACGCTGTCCGGCGATGTCCGCCGCTGGAGCTGGGCGGTGACCGGCAATTACGACCGGGTCGTGTCGCGCAGCAGCTCGGAGACGGGCGTGCCGCTGGGCGCGTTGCAGGCCTCGGTCGATGCGGGCGGCGATCCGATGGCCGCGATCGACCCGGCCACCGCCGCGCTGCGCACCCGCAATCGCAGCCGCGCAGAGTCGGACACGCTGGGGGTCAAGGCGACCGCCAACGGCCCCGTCGCCCGCCTGCCCGCCGGTGAGGCGATGCTGACCGTCACCACCGATTATTCGCGGATCGACAGCGACGCGAACACCAACCTGGCGCTGGTCGCCGGGGCGGCGGACGCGGTCGGCCGCACGACGCGCGGAGCCAGCGTGAATGCCAGCGTGCCGCTCGCCTCGGCGCGTGAGGGCTCCCTGTCCTTCCTGGGCGAGTTGCAGCTGAGCGGCATGGCGGGCGTGTCGCAGGTGTCCGACTTCGGGCGGCTCGGCACCTCCAATCTGGGGCTGAACTGGACGCCGTTCCGCGCGCTTCAGCTCAACGCCTCGGTCAATGTCGCCCAGGCCGCGCCCGCCGTGACCCAGCTGGTCGCGCCCGTCACCGCCACGCCCAACACGCCCTTTTTCGACTATGTCACCGGGCGCAGCACGCTCGTCACCACCATCTTCGGCGGCAATCCCGACCTGGCGCCCGAAAAGCGCCGGATCACGACGCTGGGCATCGCGGTCCAGCCGATCAAGGACAAGGAGATGCGCCTCGGCCTCGACTATCTCGACACGCGGATCGACAATCAGGCCGCCTCGCTGGGCGGGGCGACCCCGGCGTTCCAGCGCGCCTTTCCCGACCTGTTCACCCGCGACGCGCTGGGCCAGCTGACCCGTGTCGACCTGCGCCCCGTGAACCTGGCGTTCGAGCGCGAGCGCAAGCTGCGCCTGACGCTCAACCTCCAGACCCAGCTGGGCAAGAGCCCCCCGCCCCCGGCCGCCC